>Ga0066661_10000442_pt1 | contig 14049 bp, 12 predicted proteins | sample GraSoiAngelo_110_FD_66454 | JGI IMG/M metagenome (GOLD analysis project Ga0066661, IMG submission 66454) | Grasslands soil microbial communities from the Angelo Coastal Reserve, California, USA - 14_0903_12_30cm | ecosystem: Environmental > Terrestrial > Soil > Grasslands | place: USA... | reverse complement strand
GGGTCATGCCGTCCCAGCATCCGTCGCCAACCTCCTCGAAGACGTCGATTTGGACTGGAGGGTCCGCCATGTACAACGGCCGGGACGGCTGCCCGGCTACCTTTTCAACAGCTTCCTAGGCTGCCGCCGCCCGCGCTGACATGCGTAGAACTACGCGATCGATCACTGACGGATCCGACTCGCAGCGAAACGCGAAGTCTTACCTGTTCCGCCGGCCCAGCCGGCACACAGCCTGACAAGGAGACGCGCACTGGCTTGGCAGCGGTCCTCGCCGACCTCGGTCAGAGGCGGATTATCGTCCGCCTGCGCACGAAGCTGCAGACGCTGCGCGTGCCGGCGGCGATCGTGACGCTGCGCGGCCGCGGCTGCCGGCTGGCCCCCGACGCCGAGGTGACGCCGGAGGCCGGCTGACCCGGGCCCATCGTGAGCCCTGCCCGGATTCGCGTTCGGTCCGTTCGTCGCGGTGCCCCGTAGCCCGGACGTCAAGTTCCTGAGACATAGAGGTCCCGGGAGGCCTTGACAAGTGGATCAGCCGCAGCGCGGTAGCGCCAGGTACCTGTACAGGATCATCGAGACGGTCGTCGCGGGGAGCGACCTGGACACCATCCTGCGCGGGGTGATCCAGCTCGTGAACGACGCCACCGGGTGCAACGGCTGCTTCGTCTTCTTCGTCCAGGGCGACGAGCTCATCCTGCGCGCGGCGTCCGGGATCTACGCGCTCGCCGAGGGGCGTGTCCGCCTGCCCACCGGGGAAGGCCTCGTCGGCTGGGTGGCCCGCACCGGGCGCTCGGCCAGCATCTCCGACAATGCCCTGGACGACCCCCGCGTCCTCTATGTGCCCGAGCTCCATCCCGGCGAGCCCGTCCAGTCGATGATCGCCGTGCCGGTCCTCTCCCGTTCTGGGGCGACCGTGGCCGTCATCGGCATGAACACCCGCGCCCCTCACGAGTTCGAGCCCCACGAGGTCGAATTCCTCGAGCATGCCGCCTCGCTGGTGGCCGGCGCCATCGAGAACGCGCATCTCTACGAGGACGCGACCCGCCAGGTGGCGCTGCTCGGCGCCCTCTCCGACCTCGCCCGGCAGATCGCCGAGGCGGCCAGCGCCGACCAGCTCCTGTCGGAGGTCGTCAGCGGCTGCCGCCACCTGCTGGCCGCCGACCGCTGCGAACTCTACCTGTCCGCGCCCGACCACCGGCTGGTGCTGCGCTCGGCGAGCCCGCCTCGGCCGGCCCGCCGGCTCGCCGGCGACGCGGTCCTGAAGCTCGCGAACGGGCCGGGGCCGGCCGGCCGGCTGGGCCGCCTGGTCTGGGGGCCCGACGAGCCCGGCGTACCGCTGGGGGCGGCGCTGGTCGCCGGCACCGAGCGCCTGGGCCTGCTGTGCGTGCTCCTGCCCCGGGCCGTGCCCGGGGTGGAGGGCGTCCTGGCGGGCATCGCCTCGCACGTCGCGGTCGCCATCAAGCGGCACCAGCTCATCGAGTCGCCGGCGGATCATGGCCTGGTCAGGGACCTCTTCCGAGCGCTGGCCCTGGACGGCGAGGGCGGCGAGGACCTGGGGCTCCTGGCGGCGCGGCTGGGCTGCGACCTGTCGGCGCCCCACTTCCTGCTGCACGCGCTGCCCTGCGCGCCCGGGGCCCCGGCGGCCGGCCGCCGGAGCCACCACCGGTCCCAGCCGGGCTGGCGGGACGCGGCCGGCCGGCTCGGGAGCGTTCTGGGCACGCACCTGCCGGGCTCCGTCTTCGACCGGCGGGACACGGCGATGCGAGCGCTGCTGCGCGTGCCGGCCACCGGGGCCGAGCCGGTCGCCGGCCTGGTGCGGGACCTGCACCTGCAGGTGGCAGGAGGCCCGGCCGGCCCGGTCGCGGCTGGCCTCTCCAACGTGACCGGGGGCGCGGCCACGTTCGCGGGGCGGTTCGCGGAGGCCGAGTCCGCCGCGCGTCTGGGGTGCCTCCTGCGGGGAGGCGCCGGCGTCTCGACCTACGAGGAGCTGGGCGCGTATCGCTACGCGCTCGGCGCGGAGGCGACCGTTCGCGACCGGTACCAGGAGTCGGTGGAGAAGCTGCTGGACTACGGCGCGCGGCGCGGCGTCGACCTGGTGGGCACCCTGGACGTCTACCTCGAGCTGCGCGGCAGCATCGCGCGCACCGCCCGCCGGCTCGGCATGCACCCGAACACGCTGCGCCAGCGCCTGGCCCGCATCGACCAGCTCACGACCGTCCAGGTCGAGCGCGCGGACTGGATCTCGCTCGCGATGGCGGTCAAGACGGTCCGCCTCCGCGCCTTCCGGACCCCCGGGCCGCCCGCGACGTAGCTGACGCCGGCGCAGGTTCGTGTGGGGTCATCTGCCCGCTCCGGGCAGGTAGGGGCCCTCAGCTCCACGTAGCCCTCCGTCCGGGCCTCGCCTGTGGAGCCTTTCCACATGGACGGGGCGGGGAGGTGGTCGAGATGAACACCGACGGCGTGCCGCCCCGCGGTGCCCGGACCTTGGCGCGAAGCCCCGAAGACCCGGCGCCGGCCGGCCCCTATCGTCGCCAACCAGGCCATGATTCGCTTCCTCGTCCGGCGCGTGACCCTCACCGTCCTGATCCTGCTGGGCGTCTCCCTGGTCGTGTTCCTGACGACCAAGCTGATCCCCGGCGACCCCGTCGCGACGCTCCTGGGGCCGTACTCCACGGCCGAGGACCGCGCGCGGCTGGTGGCGGCGCTGGGGCTGAACCGCCCGCTGCCGGTGCAGTACGTCTCGTACCTGTGGACCCTGCTCCACGGCGACCTGGGCCGCTCCATCGCGCGGCAGCAGCCGGCCGCCGGCGTGGTCCTCCCGGCGTTCGCCAACACGCTGCTCCTGTCCGGCTTCGCCGGCGTCGTCGCCGTCGCCGGCGGCGTGGCCCTGGGTGCGGTGGCGGCGCTCCGCCGGAACAGCGTCGCGGCGCGCCTCGTGACCGCGGTCTCACTGGTCTCGGTATCCGCGCCCCAGTACGTGGTCGCGGTCGCGCTGATCGTGCTGTTCGCCGTCCAGACACGCCTGCTCCCGCCCGGTGGCATCAGCTCCACGATCGGGGGCGGCGGCCTCGGGGACGTGGCCCAGCACATCCTGCTCCCCGGCGTGACGGCGGCGCTCGTGCCGATGGGGATCATCGCCCGGATGTTCCGGTCGTCCCTCCTGGACGTCCTGTCCCAGGACTTCGTCGTGGCCCTGCGTGGCCACGGGCTGCCGCCCCGCACCGTGCTGCTGCACGTCTTCCACAACAGCCTCCCCTCGCTGCTGACGATCTCCGGCCTGCAGGTGGGCTACCTGCTGGGCGGCGTGGTCTTCGTGGAGACCGTGTTCACCTGGCCCGGGCTGGGGCTGCTCATCTTCACATCGATCAGCGAGCGGGACCTGCCGGTGATCGAGGCGGGCGTGCTGATCTCCGCGTTCGCCTTCGTCCTCATCAACCTCGCGGTCGACACCGCGCACGCGGCGATCGACCCCCGGGTCCGCGCATGAGGTACCCGATGACCACGAAAGTGTCGGTCGGCCTGGTGGCCGCGATCTGCCTGCTCGCCCTCGCCGTCCCGCTGCTGCACCTGCAGGACCCCACCGTGGGCAGCCTCGGTCAGCGCCTGCTGCCGCCCGGCACCCCGGGCCACCCGCTCGGGACCGACGGCCAGGGCCGCGACCTGCTGAGCCGCCTCCTGTGGGGCCTCCGCCCGTCGCTGCTCTCGGGCCTGCTGCCCGTCGGTGTCGCCGCCCTGGCTGGCGGCACGCTGGGCCTGGTCGCCGGGCTCACCACGCACTGGCTGCACGACGTCGTCATGCGGACCCTCGACGTCTTCTACGCCTTCCCGGCCGTGCTGCTGGCCATCGCGATCGCGGCCGCGCTCGGCTCCGGGCTGTCCAACGCCGTGATCGCCCTGTCCATCATCCTGGTGCCGCCCGTCGCGCGCATCGCCGAGACGGAGGCGGCGCGGCTGCGGGGCGCGGACTTCATGCTGGCCGCCCGGGCCAGCGGCGCCGGCTGGCCGGCGATCGTCGTCCGCCAGGTGCTCCCCAACGTCGCCCCCGGGATCGTCGTCTACTGCTCGTCGCTGATCGGCCTCTCGATCATCTACGCGGCCGGCCTGAGCTTCCTGGGCCTGGGCATCGCGCCGCCGTCCGCCGAGCTGGGCCTGATGGTCAACGACCTGCGCCAGTTCATCTTCAACGACCCGGTGCTGCTGCTCGAGCCGGCCGCGCTGATCCTCGTGGTGGCGGTCGTCTTCAACGTGGCGGGGGACAGCCTGCGCGGGCTCCTCGACCACCGCATGGAGGTGAGCTGATGCCTGACCCGGCGCTGGCCGTGGACGGCCTCCGCGTGAGCTTCCGCGTCCCCGGAGGGGAGGTCCAGGTGGTGCGGGGCGTCTCGTTCTCCGTGGAGGCCGGGCGCACCCTCGTCATCGTCGGCGAGAGCGGGAGCGGCAAGTCGGTCACCGCTCGCTCCATCCTGCGCCTGCACGGGCGGGCCGCCGCGCTGGCCGGCGAGGTCCGGCTGGGCGGCACCGAGCTCCTGGGCCTCGACGAGCGGCGCATGAACGAGCTCAGGGGCGCGCGCGTCGCGCTCATCCCGCAGGACGCCACCGGCGCCCTGGACCCGCTCCGCCGCGTCGGAGCGCAGCTCTCTGAGGTGCTCCGCCACCACGGGCGGGCCGGGTCCCGGGCCGCCGCGCGGGAGCAGGCCGTCGCGCTGCTCCGGCGCGTCCACATCGCGGACCCCGAGCAGGTGGCGGCCAGCTACCCGCACCAGCTCTCCGGCGGCATGCGCCAGCGCATCGCGATCGCGATCGCCATCTCCTGCGGGCCGCAGGTGCTGATCGCGGACGAGCCCACCACCGCGCTGGACGTCACCGTCCAGGCGCAGATCCTCGACCTGCTGACCGAGCTGCAGGAGCGGCTGGGCATGGCGCTGGTGATGGTCACCCACGACGTCGGGGTGGCCGAGCAGATGGCGGACGACGTGGCGGTCATGTACGCGGGCCGGTTCGTGGAGCTGGGGCCGGTCGACGCGGTGCTGGGCACCCCCGCCCACCCCTACACCTCGGCGCTTCTGGAGGCCCAGCCGCGGCCGGACGTCCCCAGGGGGGCGCTGCGCCCGATCCCGGGCGTGCCGCCGCTGCCCACGAGCCGCGCCGCCGGCTGCTCCTTCGCCGCCCGCTGCCGGCACCGGGACGCCGTCTGCGACGACGTCGAGCCCGACCTGGAGCGGACCGGCGCCGCGATCCTGGTCGCCTGCCACCGCCCGCTCGCCGTGCGGAGGACGGCATGAGCGCGGTGCTGGAGGCGCGGGCGCTCCGCAAGACGTTCTCGAACGGCGTGCGGGCGGTCGACGGAGTCGACCTGGACATCGCCGCCGGCGAGACCCTCGGCCTGGTCGGTGAGTCGGGCTGCGGCAAGTCCACGACCGGCCGCATCGTGCTCCGGCTCACGGACCCCGACTCCGGCGACCTCCGCTTCGAGGGCCTGGACCTCCTGAGCACGCGGGGCCGTGCCCTGCGCCGCCTCCGTGCACGCCTCCAGGTCGTGCCCCAGGACCCGCGGACGTCGCTCAACCCCCGCCTGACGGCCGGCGAGGCGGTCGCCTTCAACCTGCGCGCCCACGGCTGGCGGCAGCCCCGGCGGGGGGAGCGGGTGCGCGAGCTGTTCGCTCGCGTCGGCCTGGCGCCCGGCCACCTGGCCAGCTACCCGCACGAGCTGTCGGGCGGGCAGGCGCAGCGGGTCGCCATCGCCCGCGCACTGGCCACCGAGCCCCGCCTGGTCGTCTGCGACGAGGCGGTCTCGGCGCTCGACAAGAGCGTCCAGGCCGAGGTCCTCAACCTGCTCACGGGCATCCAGGCGCAGGCCGGCGTGTCCTACCTGTTCATCTCGCACGACCTCGCGGTCGTGGAGCACGTCGCCGAGCGAGTGGCCGTCATGTACCTGGGGCGGGTCGTGGAGACCGGACCGGCCGCGGAGGTGATGGCCCATCCCCTCCACCCGTACACGCAGGCACTGTTCGGCTCCCTGCCCGGCCGCGGCCGGGGCCGCGCCCACGCGCAGGGCGAGCCGCCGAGCCCGCGCAACCCGCCCTCGGGCTGCCACTTCCGCACGCGCTGCCCCGGCGCGGTCCCACGCTGCGCCGAGGCCGCGCCGCCCCTGGTCGAGGTCCAGCCCGGGCACCGCGCCGCCTGCGTCCACCACCCGGCGATGACGCCGCCCACACCCAACGGAGGAACCCCATGAGAAACCTTGCCGCGGCGCTCCTCGGGCTCGTCGCGCTCGCCGCCTGCGGAGGAGGGCCGGCCGCCTCCAACTCCACCTCCAGCGCCGACAGCTCCGGCGGGACGCTGGTCATCGGCATGACGGCGACCAACCTGCCCGGCACCGACACCGACATGGCCCAGAGCGAGGGCGGCGAGGGCATCCGGTTCGTCGGCATGCAGCTCTACGACGGGCTGACCAAGTGGGACCTCACCCACAGCGACCGGTCGCCGGCGCTCATCCCCGGGCTGGCCAGCTCGTGGACCCACAACGGCGACGGCAGCGCGTGGACCTTCACCATGCGCCCGAACGTCCGGTTCAGCGACGGGACGCCGTGGAACGCCGACGCGGCGGTGTTCAACTTCGACCGCTACCTGAACAAGAGCAGCCCCTACTACTACCCGGCGCTCAACTCCGAGGCCGGCCTGCTGCTGGTGGGGATCAGGTCGTGGCGGAAGGTCGACGACATGACGTTCGAGATCGACACGGACGGCCCCCTCTCCTACCTGCCCGACGACCTGGCCGTGCTCCCGATGGGCAGCCCGACCGCGATCAAGAAGCTGGGCAACGACGGGTTCGCCCAGCATCCATCCGGGACCGGGCCGTTCATCCTGCAGTCGATGGTCCCCGGCCAGCGCCTGGTCATGGTCCGGAACGCGAGCTACTGGGGCGGCGCCCCCAGGCTGGACAAGGTCATCCTGCGGCCGATGCCCGACGCCGCCGCGCGTGTCGCGGCGCTGCGCGCGGGCGAGGTCAACTGGATCGAGGTGCCGGTCCCCGACGACGTGCCGTCGCTGCGCTCGGCCGGCTATCAGGTGCTGACCAACTCCTACAGCCACATCTGGCCGTGGGTCCTCGACATGACGAAGAAGCCCTGGGACAACGTGCTGGTGCGCCAGGCGGCCAACTACGCCATCAACCGGCAGTCGATGGTCAGCGACCTGCTCAAGGGCACGGGCGCGCCGGCCTACCAGTACGCCCCGCGGGACGACCACGGCTACGACCCCGGCCTCAACCTCTACCGCTACGACCCGGCCAGGGCCAGGCAGCTGCTCGCCCAGGCGGGCTACCCGAACGGCTTCGACACCACGCTGTCGTTCCCGACCAGCGGCTCCGGGAACATGATCCCGATCCCGATGAACGAGGCCCTCCAGCAGGACCTGGCCAAGGTCGGCATCCGGGTCAAGCTCCAGCCCGTCGAGTGGTCGTCCATGCTCGGCGACTACTTCAACGGGCGCATCCCGGGCGGCGCCGACGCCATCAACATCTCCCTCGGCTTCGTGTTCCTGTCGCTGTGGAACACGTTCTTCTCCAGCACGTCGCCGGTCAACGTCGGCCACCTCGACGATCCCCAGGTCGACGCGCTGCTGGCCCAGGCCCGCAGCCAGCTCGACCCCGCCCTGCGCGACAAGGTCTACACGCAGCTCAACGGCCAGCTGGAGCAGGACGCGCCCTGGCTCCTGGTCGTCAACGACCTCAATCCCCGCGTGCTGGCGGCCAACGTCCACGGGTTCGTGATGCCGCGCTCGTGGTTCATCGACCTGACCAGGACGTGGGTGGGCTGAGCCGTGGCCGCCATCCCGCTCACCGTGAAGGACGCGGCCGCCCGGCTCCGGGCGGGCGAGCTGAGCAGCGTCGAGCTGACCCGGGCGGTGCTGGCCCGCGCCGACCGCCTGGACGGCCGGCTGGGCACCTACCTGGCCCGGTTCGACGAGCGGGCGCTGGCGGCGGCCGCCGCCGCCGACGCCGAGCTGGCGGCCGGCATCGACCGCGGCCCGCTGCACGGCGTCCCGGTCGCCGTGAAGGACATCCTGGCCGCCAGAGAGGGGCCGACCACCGCCCAGAGCCTGGTCCTCGACCGGGCCTGGGGCGCCGGGAGGGACGCCCCCGTCGTCGCCCGGCTGCGCGGGGCGGGAGCCGTCATCACCGGGAAGACGACGACCGCGGAGTTCGCGTGCGGCCTGCCCGACCCGACCAAGCCGTTCCCCATCCCGCGCAACCCGTGGGACCTGCGCGCCTACCCGGGCGGCTCCAGCTCCGGGACCGGCAGCGGCGTCGCGGCCGGCCTGTTCCTGGCCGGCGTGGGCACCGACACCGGCGGCAGCATCCGCATGCCGGCCGCCTACTGCGGCATCAGCGGCCTGAAGGCCACCTTCGGCCGGGTCCCGAAGTCGGGGTGCGCTCCGCTCGGCTACAGCCTGGACCACGTCGGCCCGCTCGCCCGGTCGGCCTGGGACTGCGCGGCCATGCTCCAGGTGATGGCGGGCCACCACCCCAGCGACCCCGACTCCGCGGCGGCGCCGGTGCCGGACTACCTCGGCGCTCTCGAGGGGGCGGGGAGCCTGGCCGGGGTGCGCGTGGGGGTCGACCGCGAGCACCACTTCCCGGCTGACGCCGACCCCGAGCTCGGCCCGTGCTTCGACGCGGCGATCGGCGAGCTGGAGCGCCTGGGCGCCACGCTGGTGGACGTCTCGCTGCCCTGCTGGGCGGAGCTGAGCACGGCGACCATGCTGATCCTGGCGGCCGAGGGCGCGGCCTACCACCGCCAGGACCTGCGGCCGCGCTGGGACGAGTACTTCCTCGCGTCGCGGGCGCTGCTGGCCCGGGGCGCGGTCCTGTCCGGTGCCGACGTGGTGCAGGCGCACCGTGTCCGGCGCGCGGTCCAGCGGTCGCTGGGGGAGCTGTTCGCCACCGTGGACGTCGTCGTCGGGCCCACGGCGTCCGGCGGGGCCATCACCTACGACGAGGAGGACCGGCTGGTCGGGATCGACCAGCTCATCCGGGGCATCTTCACGCCGTACTGGAACGCGGCGGGCAACCCGGCCCTGGTGGTGCCCATGGGGTTCACGCAGGCGCGGCTCCCGCTGTCCCTGCAGATCGCCGGCCGGCCCTTCGAGGAGGCCGGGCTGTTCAGGGTGGGCGAGGCCCTCCAGCGCGTGACGGACTGGCACCTGCGCGTGCCGCCGCTCGTCGCCGAGGTCGAGGTGGCCGCGTGATGCCGCGCCCGCAAAGAGAGGAGGCGACACGATGACCGAGGTTCCGCTCACCATCAGGGAGGCGGCGGGGATGCTGCGCGGGCGCGAGCTCAGCAGCGTCGAGCTCACGACCGGGATGCTGGCCTGCGCGGACCGCCTGGACGCGCGGCTGGGGACCTACCTTGTCCGCTTCGACGAGCAGGCCCTGGCGGCGGCGCGTGCCGCCGACGCCGCGCTGGCCGCGGGGATCGACCACGGCCCGCTCCAGGGCATCCCGGTGGCCGTGAAGGACATCCTGGCCGCCAGCGAGGGGCCGACCACGGCCCAGAGCCTGGTCCTCGACCCCGCGTGGGGCGCCGGCCGGGACGCCCCGATCGTCTCGCGGCTGCGGGCCGCCGGCGCGGTCATCACCGGCAAGGTGACGACCATGGAGTTCGCCTGCGGCATGCCGGACCCGGCCAAGCCGTTCCCGATCCCGCGCAACCCATGGGACACGGGCACGTGGCCCGGCGGCTCCAGCTCGGGCACCGGCAGCGGCATCGCCGCGGGCATGTTCCTGGCGGGGATCGGGACCGACACGGGGGGGAGCATCCGCTGCCCCGCCGCCTACTGCGGCGTCAGCGGGCTGAAGGCGACCTTCGGCCGCGTGCCGAAGTCCGGCTGCACGCCAATCGGCTACAGCCTCGACCACGTGGGACCGCTGGCACGGTCGGCCTGGGACTGCGCCGCGATGCTGCGGGTCCTGGCCGGCCACCACCCGAGCGACCCGGAGTCGGCCGACGTGCCGGTGGCGGACTACGTGCGCGCCCTCGGCGGCGACCTGCGCGGGGTGCGCGTGGGCGTGGACCGGGTCCATCACTTCCCCGACCAGGCGGACCCGGCCCTGGCGGGCTGCTTCGAGGCGGCGGTGTCGGCGCTGGAGCAGCTGGGGGCCAGCGTGGTCGAGGTGTCGCTCCCGTACTGGGACGAGATGCTGGTCGCCACGATGCTGACGGCCTACGCGGAGGGGCTGGCCTACCAGATGGCGGACCTGCGCACCCGCTGGGAGGACTTCTTCGCGGGGACGCGGCTCTTCGCCGCGCGGGGCGCCCTGGTCTCCGGGGCCGACTACGTCCAGGCCCAGCGCGTCCGGAGGGTGGCGCAGCGGGCGCTCCAGGAGCTCTACCGGGAGGTCGACCTGGTCGTCGCGCCCACGGCCGGCACCGGTGCGCTCCGGTACGACGACCACGACGAGCTGGCCAGCCTGGACACGCTGCTGGAGACGATGTTCACGGGGTACTGGAACGCGACCGGCAGCCCGGCGCTGTCGGTCCCCATGGGGTTCACGGCGGAGGGCCTGCCGCTCTCGCTCCAGATCGCCGGCCGGCCCTTCGAGGAGTCCCTGGTGCTGAACGCCGGCGACGCCTACCAGGGGGTCACCGACTGGCACCTGCGCGTGCCGCCGCTGGTCTCGGAGGCGGCCGCGGTCGCCGTCCGAGCTTGACGAGGAGAACGGGATGAGTGACGCGGAGACGGTCGTGAGGACGCTGCTGGGTGAGGCCGGGCTGCCGGCGAGCGAGTCGGAGATCGCGACGCTGGCCGCCGCCTACCCCGCGCTGAAGGCGGGCGTCGAGAGGCTGTACGCGGTGGCCGAGGCTCGCTACGAGTCGCCGGCGCTGCACTTCGAGGTCAGCCCCGTCTTCAGTGACTGGGGGTGACCCCGTGGGCCCGGGCCGGCGGCAGGATCAGCCGCTTCCACGTCTCCCTCACGGTCGCCGGCCTGGGCATGGGCATGACGGGCTCCCTGACCGCCGTCTACGCGAAGGCGCTGGGCGCCTCGGACACCGCGGCGGGTGTGGCGGTGGCGTCGATCTCGGTCTCGCTCCTGGTGGTGGACGTGCTGGGCACCCGGGTGGTGCCCAGCCTCGACAGCCGGCTGTCGATCAGCCTGGCGCTGGCCATCTTCGGGGTGGGGTCGCTGGCGTCCGCCGCCGCGCCCACCTACGCGTGGATGGTGGCGGCCCGCGTCTTCCAGGGCGCCGGCGCCGCCCTCTTCATGACCGGCGGCCTCCAGGCCGCCGTCCGCATGTCGGAGCCGGGCCGCGAGGGGCGGGCGGTGGGCGCCTTCAACATGGCCTTCTTCCTGGGGGTCGCGTCCGGACCGCTGCTGAGCGCGGTGGTGTCGGAGGTCCGGCCCGGGCTCGACGGCCTGCGGGCCGCGTTCGCGGTCTGCGCGCTCACCAACCTGGTCGCGGCGGTCCTGTGCCGGCTTGGCCTGCCCTCGATGCCGACGGGCCTGCGGCCCCGGTTGGCGCTGCCCCCGCTGGGCCTGCTGGCGCGCCCGAGGCTGGGGGCCGTGCTGCTGCTGGGGGCGTTCGGCCAGGCGGTGCAGGTCGGCATCCCCTTCACGATGATCCCGCTTCTGGCCACCGACCGCCTCGGCCTGCCGGTGCCGGCGCTGAGCGCGGCCCTGTCGGTGCTGGCGGTGTCGAACATCATCGCGATGTCGCTCGCCGGCCGCGCCAGCGACCGCGTGGGACGGCTGTGGGGCCTGCTGCCGGCGCTGGTGTGGGGCGCCGGGGTGCTGGTCCTGACCGGGCGGGCCGCGGGCCTGGGCCCGTTCGTCATCTGCTGCGCGGCGATCGGAGTGACGGTGGGCAGCGTGGTCGTGGTGCCGGCGGCGATGGTGGTGGACCTGGCCGCCGACCGGACGGCGGCCATCTCCGGATACCGGATCTCGGCGGACCTGGGCCAGCTGGCCGGCGCCGCGGGGGCGGGTGCCCTGTTCGGAGCCGTGGGGCCGTCCGGCGCGCTCGACGTCGCCGCCGCGGGCCTGTTCCTCGCCGGCGTGCTGGTGGCGGCGACCGGGGACACCAGTCGTTGCCCGGCAAATACTGTCCAGGTGCCGGCAGAAGGACCACTCCGGAGGGCTTGAGAGGTCCAGGTGCCGGCACCTGGACGTTTGGCCGGAGCAGGCGAGAGGTTGAGGCAAAAGGCTTCCCGACGTAGGCTGCGGTTTGCGACACCACCATCTCTCGCGGGGGAGGAGAGCGACGATGGTCGAAGCCACGCTGCGCCAGCTCGGCGACCTGTACGTGGGCACGGCAACCAGGGCCAGCGCGTTGAGCGGCGTTATGGTCCAGATGCTCGGCGAATGGTGGACCCGGGGTTACAGAATACGAACCCCGCCGCCACCCTCCGAGCCGGCCCGATCGACCTGGCCGAGCCGGGTCAACGTACCGGGACGAGACGGGCCGGCCGGCGAGAGTGACCAGGGCAGGGCGCCTGCGGCAGTCAACCCCACCGCCGATAGCATCCTTGCGTTGGTTGGACAGGCGCGCGAGCTATCAGATGGACGATCGTTGAGCGGTTCCCCGGGCCCCAACCGGCGGCAGAACGTCCCGCATCCCTCACAGCACTGGGCGCCGGGGTAGCGGGCCTCGCACTCGGGGCACGGCGCGGCCACCTGTCCGGCAGCCCCTGCTCGATCGCCCGCGGCAGCGTTGCATCCGGAACCCGGTCACCTCGTCAACGCGACGGCGGCGTCCGCGGCCGAGGCGAACAACTGCCGGCGCGCTGACTTGGCCGTCATCCACCCACGGTGCTGCCACTCCGGGTCGGCCAGCGGGTCTCCGGCCATCACCACCTCGCCGAACGGGATGGTGCGGTAGCGGGCGATCGCCATCTTCCTCCACCCGGCGCGAGACTCGGGCCCGGGTCTCGCGGTAGATGGCGTCCATCGACCAACTCAGGCCGCGCGTCGTTCTCGACGCCGGCGTAGTTGTGGCCGTACGCCTCCTGCGCCCTGACCCACGAGTCTTTCTTCACCACAGATTAGCCTCGTGCGGCCAGTCGCTCCTCCGCTGTTGGCCCACGTCGCCCTTCCCACTCCTTGGGGTCTCGCGAATCTAACACCGCCGCTCGGCGTATCGCTTCGCTATGTACCCGAAGCGAAATTGATACGAGCCGCATTAGCTCAACGAGGTCGATCACTATCTCGGCGATTCCGGCGTGCGGCCCCAGTCTTGGCCCACGCTTCGCCCTAAAGAGTGCCGCCCATGGACTTCCGTGGGCACGCCCTGAAAGGAGCGAGTAAGTGTGCCAACCGAGCGGCTGATCGTTAGTGTCGGCACTCTTCTCGGGTAAGAGCTCGCTGAGCAGACGGCTCACGTCTGGGCGCGCAACCCCAACCCAGAGGATGTCCTTGTGCTCGTCATTCGTTCGCTTGACCTCTAGGTTGTGGCGTCCGGCGACTTCCGCGATCTGCGCGAATCGGGCAGCATGGTCGATTGACTCGCCGTTGTCTAAGCAGCCTCCCACAACTTCTGTCCATAACCCTGCGGTAGCCAGGGCGTGTTGAAAGGGGACGCGGTGGCCAGCATCTGGGCTCGCGTTCGGGAGCGGAAGAATGCGTGGACTTCCTGGATGCGTCCCAGCATGGTCAGGGTCGGTGAGTTGGCCAGGTGCCGCTTCATAGCGCCCCAGACCCGCTCAACCGGGTTGTGATGGGGTGAGTAGCGGGCGCCGTACAGCAAGCGGACGCGGGCGTGAGCGGCCAGCCAGCGCTCGACGGCCCTGCTGGAGTGCGTGCCGACGTTGTCGAGTACGATCGCGATCACCGGCGCCTTGGGGTAGGCGTCGAGGATCAGCTCCAGGAACTTGATGAAGGCGGCACTGGTGGCGCGCTCGGCGATCGAGTAGAGCCAGCGCCCGGTGGCCAGCTCGACGGCGCCGAAGATGCTGCGCTTCTGGTTCTTGCCCGGCGTCATTACCTCCTGCCGCTCGCCTTTGACGATCCAGGTCGATCGGAGCCAGGGCAGCAGGTTGACGTGGGACTCGTCCTCG
>Ga0066661_10000435_pt1 | contig 14112 bp, 12 predicted proteins | sample GraSoiAngelo_110_FD_66454 | JGI IMG/M metagenome (GOLD analysis project Ga0066661, IMG submission 66454) | Grasslands soil microbial communities from the Angelo Coastal Reserve, California, USA - 14_0903_12_30cm | ecosystem: Environmental > Terrestrial > Soil > Grasslands | place: USA... | reverse complement strand
GGCCTGCCCACCCTGGACGCGGCGTTCACCGCCGCCAAGACCCTGCTGACGGCCGCCCACACGGCGCTCCAGATGCTGCACGTCGTATCCAAGAACCAGACGGTCGGCCGGTACGACCTGCCCTGGGCCGGCGGCTCGGACGTGGTCGCGACCCAGGACCTGGACGTGCTGGTGTGGGGCGGGACCGTGGTGCGGACGTCCCTGCGCGCGGACGCGGTGTCGCCGCCCGTCTCGCCCCGGACGAGCGTCGGCAGCCTGCGCGTCACCGCCGGCGACGCGGTCTTCGACCTGCCGGTGGCGAACGCGGACCAGCTCGACCCGCCGGGGCGTCTCGCGCGCCTGACGCGCGTCACGTGGTGACGGCGGCCGGGGGCCGCCTCAGGACCCCGGCGTAGGCCCTCCGTTCCGCACGGCGCGCCACACGCGCTCCGGCGTGAGCGGCATGTCCAGGTGCCGGACGCCGAGGTGCGCCAGCGCGTCCACCACGGCGTTCTGCACCGCGGGCGTGGAGCCGATCGTGCCGGCCTCGCCGATGCCCTTCACGCCCAGCGGGTTGCGCGGCGTCGGCGTGACCGTGGTGCCGGTCTCGAACACGGGCAGCTCGTTGGCGGTCGGCATGGCGTAGTCGAGCAGCGTCCCGGTCAGCGGGTTGCCCTCGCGGTCGTGGACCATCTCCTCGTACAGCGCCTGCGCGGCCCCCTGGGCGATGCCGCCGTGCACCTGGCCCTCGACCAGCAGCGGGTTGACCTGGGGCCCGCAGTCGTCCACCGCGATGTGCCGCACCAACCGCGCCTCGCCCGTGTCCAGGTCCACCTCGACCACCGCGATGTGCGTGCCGAACGGGAAGCTGGGCTCGGCCACGGTGTCGTGGTCCTGCCGGAGCGCCGGCTCCCCCCGCTGCGCCGCCGCCGCGACCAGCTGCATCCACGTCAGGCCGGAGCCGGGCACGCCACGCACGCCCAGGCGGCCGTCGCCCAGCGCCACCACGTCGTCCGGGTTGGCCTCCAGCACGTCCGCCGTCAGCTTCCGCGCCCGCTCCAGCAGCGCCCGCGACGCCTCCAGCACCGCGCTGCCCGCGAGCTGCAGCGAGCGCGAGCCGGCGGTGCCGTCACCGCGGGGGATCCGGGCCGTGTCGCCCTCGACCACGCGCACCGACTCGATCGGCACGTCCAGCGTGTCGGCCACGATCTGCGCGTACGCGGTCTCGTGGCCCTGGCCGTGGCTGTGCGTCCCGGCCAGCACGACGAACTCGCCGTCCGCGGTCGCCTCGACCGAGCCGAACTCGGTGGGCGAGCCGACCGCCGTGATCTCGACGTAGCTGGACAGTCCGATGCCCAGCACGCGGCGCTCGCCCGCCTCGCGTCGCCGCCGCTGCTCGGCCCGCAGCTCCGGGTAGCCGGCCAGCTCCACGGCCTGGTCGAGCGCCCGCGCGTACTCGCCGGAGTCGTAGCTGGCGCCGCCGGCGGTGGTCAGCGGGAAGTCCTCGGGCGGGATGTAGTTGCGCCGGCGGACCTCGACCGGGTCCATGCCGAGCTCGGCCGCCAGGAGGTCCATGGCGCGCTCCAGCAGGGCCGTCGCCTCCGGCCGGCCGGCGCCCCGGTAGGCGCCGATCGGCGTTGTGTTGGTGGCGTACACCCGGGCCGAGTAGTCGATCCGGGGCAGCCGGTAGACGCCGGCCAGCATCTGGCCCGTGAAGAAGGGCAGGAACGCGCCGACCCCGGGATACGCGCCGGCGTCGGCCAGGACCCGCGCCCGCAGCCCGACCAGGTCGCCAGAGCGGGTGGCGCCCAGCTCGATCTCCTGGATCTGGGCGCGGCCCTGCGTCATGGTCAGGAAGCACTCGGAGCGGGTCTGGGTCCACCGGACGGGGCGGTCCAGCCGCCGGGCCAGCTCGGCGACCACCGCCTGCTCCGGGTACGTGAACGCCTTGGCGCCGAACCCGCCCCCGACGTCGGGCGAGATGCAGCGGACCTGCGCCTCGGGCAGCCCCAGGCACTCGGCTACGTAGTCGCGGACCTGGTGCGGGTTCTGCGTGGACGCCCAGATCCGGACGCCGCCGGTCTCCTCGTCCGGCGCGACCAGGACGTTGTCCGGCTCCATCGGCACCGCGGCCAACCGCTGGTTGACGAACCGGCCCTTCACGACCACCTCGGCGCCCTCGAGCACGTCGCCGTCGCCGCCGTACGCGTTCTCGAAGGCGACGTTGCTGCCGTGCTCGGGGAACAGCAGCGGCGCGCCCTCGGCGGCTGCCGCCTCCATCGAGGCGACGACCGGCAGCGGCTCGTAGTCCGCGACGATGGCCTCGGCGGCGTCGGCGGCGGCCGCGCGCGTCTCGGCGACGACCACCGCGACGGCCTCGCCGACGAAGCGCACCGTGTCGGTGGCCAGCGGCGGGCGCACGAACGCCGGGGGCATCAGGCCGAAGGCCAGGCGCGCCGCCATGCCGAGGTCGGCGGCGGCGAACACGCCCACGACGCCGGGGACGGCGCGGGCGGCCGTCAGGTCGAGGTCGCGCAGCCGGGCGTGCGCGAGCGGGGAGCGGGCGAAGGCGGCGACCAGGCCGCGATCGGCGGGGAGGTCGTCCACGTACCGGCCCTGGCCGCTGACCAGCCGGGGATCCTCGCGCCGCCGCACCGTACTGCCAAGTATCGATCCGGGCATCGGCTATATGTACACCACGACGGCCCCACGGGTGACCCACTGTGGCCCAGCGGTGGCCTTGGACATCGCTCGGGCCGCGAGCGATGATCGAAGGGCATGGCGTCGTTCCGGAGAGCGTGGCACCGGAACGCGGGGGTGTGGGGAGACGGTGTGAGGGTGCGTTGGCCGCCGTCGCGAGAGCGGCGGCGCCGACCGCCCTCGTTTGCGGCCTCTCTTGCGCGGCTGACGGAGAATGGGGGTCGGTGGTTCGCGCCCTCGTCTTCGACTTCGACGGCCTGATCCTCGACACGGAGGTCCCGGTGTTCACCGCGTGGTCCGAGGCGTACGCGCGTCACGGACAGCGGCTGTCGCCCGAGTTCTGGACCTCGATCATCGGCTACGGGGCCGATCACTTCGATCCACTGGCCGACCTGGAGCGCCGCGTGGGCCGGCCGCTCGACCGGGACGTCCTCCAGGCCGCGCGCCGGGAGCGGCAGCTGGAGCTGACCATGGAGCTGGACGTCCTGCCCGGCGTCCGCGAGTGGCGACGGGAGGCGGTCGAGCGCGGGGTGCGGCTGGGCGTCGCGTCCAGCTCGGGCCGGAGCTGGGTCACCGGGCACCTGGAGCGGCTGGGGCTCGACGGCTGGGACTGCGTGCGCTGCGGCGACGACGTGGCGCGGACCAAGCCGGCGCCGGACCTGTACCTGGCCGTGGTCGAGTGCCTGGGCGTGGCGCCGCACGAGGCGGTGGCGGTCGAGGACTCGGGCGTCGGCGTGCGGGCGGCCAAGGCGGCCGGCCTCTACTGCGTGGCGGTCCCCAGCGCCCTCACCGCCGGCCACGACTTCGGCAGGGCCGACCTGGTCCTCCCCTCGCTGGCGGAGCTGTCGTTCAGCGACGTGGCCCGGCGCGTCCGGCGCTGAGCGGCCCGGCCTACGAGACCTCTTCGTCCTCGTCGCCGACCAGGCGCAGCTGCCCGGCGGTCTTGAGGCCCAGGTTGCGAGCGAAGAACCCCGCTACACGCTCGACGTACAGCGACCGGTCGGCGAAGTAGCCGCCGGTGTGGGGCGCGCCCTGGACGATCCAGATCTCGCGCGGGCCCCGGTAGGCGTCGTAGAGCCGGCGCGAGTGCTGGGAGGAGGTCGTCACGTCCGCCGAGCCGTGGATGAAGAACAGCGGCCGCGGCTCCAGGCCGCTGAGCACGGCGATCGGGCTGGCGTCGGCCAGGCGCACGCCATGCCGGAGGCGCATCCATAGCCCGACGGTCATGACGAACGGCGAGCCGGGCAGCAGGGCGTACCGGCGCACGTTCTCCCGCACCACCTGGCGCAGGTCCGCGTACGGGCTGTCGAGCACCAGCGCCTCGACCGACGGGTCGCCGGCCGCGCCGAGCAGGCTGACCACGGCGCCCATCGAGTAGCCGAGCAGCCCGATCTTGGCCCCGCGCACGTGCCGGCGCGCGAACGCGATCGCCTCCGCCAGCTCCTGCACCTCGTGCACGCCCATCGTGACCGTGGCTCGATCGCTGCCGGCCATGCCCCGGTACGAGTAGCAGAGCACGTTGAAGCCCTTCCGCCACAGGCCGACCGCGATCCCCAGCAGGTCCTGCCGGCGGCCCTTGTGACCGGGGCTGATCACGATCACCTGCGGCGAGGACGTCTGCCGGAAGAACCAGGCGCCGAACGACACCCCGTCGACGGTCGCCAGGTCGACCTCCTCGTAGTCGGCCTGGAACTCCCAGGGCGTGAACATGAAATCGTCGAAGGGGACCGATCGGTTCGGGACGAAGAGACGCCGGTACAGCACGACGGACAGCGTCGCGTACGCCACGAGCGGGATCCCCAACACGAATCCCAGGACCAGATACGGCATCGGAACTCGGGGTGAAGTCTACGTCGCGACCGGACCGGCCGGGATCACCGGGCCGGCGTCGCCCGCACCCCGGCCCGGGCCTCCTCGAAGCGCCCGAGCACGAACAGCACCAGGCTGAGGCGGTTCAGGTAGCGGCGCGCCTGGTCGTTGTCGAGGCCGCCGTCGCGGACCAGGGTGACGCAGCGGCGCTCCGCGCGGCGGACTATGGTGCGGGCCAGGTCGAGCGCGCCGGAGGCGGGTGTGGCGCCCGGCAGGACGAAGCCGTCCGGCATCGGGACCTCGGCCTCCAGCTCGGCCAGGAGCGCGTCCAGGGCGGCAACGTCGGCCTCCGACGTCCGGCCGAAGCGGCCCGTGGACCGGGGGTTCGTCGCCAGCTCGGCGCCGAGTCGGTAGAGGTCGCGCTGGAGCCGCTCCGCGATCTCCCGGACCCGCTCGACGGCCGTCAGCGCCTTGGCCAGCCCGATCGCGCTGGACGCCTCGTCCACGGTCCCGTACGCCTCGATGCGCAGGTCGTCCTTGGCCGCCCGGCCGCCGCCGAGCAGCCCGGTCGTGCCGTCGTCGCCGCCGCCGGCCAGCTCGTGCATCGCCTTCTTTCGCTCGGGCACAGGCCTACTCTATGCTCGTGACGTTGGCTGCCGAGACGCTCATCGACGAGATCCGAGCCGACCTGTCGCCGGTCCGCGACCAGCTGCTGACGCACGCCTACGTCGCCGCGGTCGAGGAGGGGCTGATCCAGCTCGAGCAGCTGCGGCCGTTCGCCCGCGAGCAGCACGCGATCATCTCCAGCGACCTGCGCAGCGTCGCGCACCTGGTCAGCCGGTTCGGTCCCGACGTGTTCCTGGACGTGCTGGGCGGCGAGCACGCCGCGCTGCAGGCGCTGGGCACGTTCGCGACCGCGCTGGAGCTGACGGCCGCCGACCTGGAGGCGTACGAGCCGCTGCCCGGGGCGCACGCGTACGCGGCGTACATGGCGTGGCTGGGCGCGTACGGCTCGGACGCGGAGGTCGCGGCGGCCTACCTGGTCAACTTCCCGGCCTGGGGCGAGAGCTGCGCCAGGCTGAGCCGCGCCCTGACCGGCCGGTACGGGCTGACGCCGGACCAGGTCCGCTTCTTCGACCTGTTCGCGGAGCCGGACGGCGGCTTCGAGGAGAACGCGCGGCGGGTGATCGCGGCGGGCCTGGAGCGCGGGGTGTCCGAGCGGCGCATCCGGCGGGCGGCGCGGCTGCTCCAGGGCTACGAGCTGATGTATTGGGACACGCTGCTGGGTGAGCTTCAGCGCTGAGCTGCGGCGCGCCGCAGATCCCATCTGGCAGGCGCAGCACGACCATGCCTTCGTCCGCGGCATCGGCGACGGGACCGTGGACGTGGAGCGGTTCAAGCGGTGGCTGCGGCAGGACTACCGGTTCCTGGTCGAGTACTGCCGCGTCTTCGCGCTGGCGGCGGCGCGGTCGCCCGACCTGGCCACGCTGCGGAAGTTCGCGGAGCTGCTCCAGGCGACGGCGGTGACCGAGATGGACCTGCACCGCTCGTACGCGGCGAGCTTCGGCATCGCGGCGGCGGAGCTGGAGGCGGAGGAGATGGCGCCGGTCACCCGCGCGTACACGGACTTCCTGGTCCGGACGGCGGCGACGGGCGACTTCGCGGAGCTGGCCGCCGCCGTCCTGCCCTGCATGTGGGGCTACAACGAGATCGGCCTGCGTCTCGCGGAGCGGGGCCGGCCGGCGGACGAGCGCTGCGCGGCGTGGATCGACGCGTACGCCGACCCGGGCTTCACGGAGCTGGCGGGGTGGTGCCGGGACCTGGTGGACCGGCTGGCGGAGGGAGCGGGCCCGGCGGTCCGGGCCCGGATGCGGGAGGCGTTCCTGGTCTCGAGCGGGCACGAGCTGGCGTTCTGGGACGTGTAGCGGGCGCGGTGGCGGAGTTTGCCGTGCAACCGCCACCCCATGAGCTGGCCATGACGTGGCACCGGTCCGGCGAACCGGTCGGACGGACTTAACGGGTTAGAGTTCCCACCCCGGCCGGTCGGGGCTACCGTGGCGGGCATGTTCGCCGGGCTCGACGACCGCCGCCTTCTCGCCGAGCTGCTCGGGCCGTCCACCGCCGCCGGGGTCGAGCACGTGCCCGTCGCCGCGCTGCTCGACGCCGACGACGGGGAGCTGGCCGGCCTCGGCCTCGGTCCGGCCGCCCGGCGCCGGCTCCTGGCCGCCGCGGAGCTGGCCCGGCGGTTCCAGCCGGCGGCCGGTCCCCTGGACGAGCGCTGGGAGCGTCCGGAGCAGTTCCTGCCGCTATTGGAGCCGCTGCGGGCGGCGCCGGTCGAGGTGCTCGCCGTGGTGACGCTCGACGCCCGCTTCGGGCTGCTCGGCGACCTGTGCACGGTGGCGTGGGGCGGCGTCATGCACGTCGGGGTGACCGCACGGGAGGTGTTCGCCCCCGCCATCCGGCGGCGAGGCGTGGCCGTCGTCCTCGCGCACAACCATCCCTCGGGCGATCCCGAGCCGAGTGCCGAGGACCGCGCCTTCACCCTGCTCATGGCACGGGCGGGCGCGGTCCTGGGCATCCAGGTGCTGGACCACCTGGTGGTGGCCCGGCGAGGCTACTTCAGCTTCGCCGAGGCCAGACTGCTCGGTCTCAGTAGATGAACCCGATGAGGGGGACGTCCTTCACGTGCAGGAGGCGCGTGTCGATCACGTCCCAGGCCTTGAAGTTCATCTCGGAGATCACGAACGACCCGTCGGCGTTGACCTGCTCGACGTACGCCACGTGACCGTAGATCAGGCTCTCCCAGGTCACCATGATCGCCCCGGGCTCGGGCACCTGGCCCTCGGCGAAGCCCATGGCGCGGGCGTTGGCCCACCACATCCAGGCGTCGCCCGTCCAGGGCACGTACCGGCGGCTGGCGACGTACCAGGTGCACTGGCCGTAGGTGAACTTCGCGTTCGCGTACGGGCCGAGGGCCGGCGGGTTGTCCGAGGCCCGGCGCGGGAACAGCAGCGGCCCGCGGCCGTTCGGGACGACGAGCACGTCGCCCGCCTTCACGGTGGTGTCCCGGAGGTAGTTGAAGTCGACGATCGCCTCCTGGTCCACCTTGTAGGCGGCGGCGATCGTCTGGAGCGTGTCGTTCGGCCGGGCGACGACGACGATGCCCTGGACCGGCGGGATCAGTAACTGGTCACCGGCCTTGACCAGGTCGCTCTTGGTCAGGTTCGCGGGATTGGACCAGCGCAGCTCGTCGGCGCTGATGTTGAACTTCTTGGCGATGGCGTAGACGTCCTCGCCCTGACGCACCGTGTACTTCGTGGGCGTGTGCTGCACCGGCGCGTTGGCCGGGATGGCGATCGGCTTGATGATCGCTCCGGTCCGGCCCAGCTCCACCGAACCGGCGGTGCCGCCCTGGCCGAAGGCCTGGCCCTGGGCGTTGACCACACCGAGGCGCAGGCTGGCCGCCTGGGGCAGCCCCCTCGCTATTGACGCATAGCCGGAAAGACCGATCGCCACCACGAGCACCACGAGATGCACGAAGTAGCGGTGAAATACCGTCACGTTCGTCTACCCCCCTGTCAGATTCGCCCTCCCACAGGCGAAAAATTGACGGGGGCAACCCTAGCAAACTTCTCAAGAAGATGTCAAACGGACGGACCTGGCTGGTTCGTTACGCTTTCCCGCCAGGCTGACGTCCATATAATCCCCGTCAAGGGGAGGAGTCGGAGGACGGGTATGAGTCGTGCGGCAGAGGGAGCTTCACTCGACATCGTGCGGCGGGTGGCCGAGCCGGTGCTGGCCAACGTCGCCCGGGCCATCGTCCACAAAGAGGACGAGGTCCGGCAGTGCCTGGTCACGCTGCTGTGCGAGGGGCACCTCCTGATCGAGGACGTCCCCGGCGTGGGCAAGACCATGCTGGCCAAGGCGCTGGCCCGATCGCTGGACTGCACGTTCCGGCGCATCCAGTTCACGCCTGACCTGCTGCCCTCGGACGTCACCGGCGTCAGGGGCTTCAACCAGAAGGAGGGCGACTTCGAGTTCCGGCCGGGCCCGGTGTTCGCCCAGATCCTCCTCGCGGACGAGATCAACCGGGCCACGCCCAAGACCCAGTCGGCGCTGCTGGAGGCGATGGAGGAGCGGCAGGTCACGATCGACGGGGAGACCCACGAGCTGCCCAAGCCGTTCCTGGTCATGGCCACGCAGAACCCGATCGAGTACTCCGGGACCTTCCCGCTGCCCGAGGCCCAGCTCGACCGCTTCTTCATGAAGGTGCGGCTGGGCTACCTCACGGCGAAGGAGGAGGCCAAGCTCCTCGGCCAGCAGAAGGTCGAGTCGCCGTTCGAGGAGCTGCAGCCGGTCGTCTCGCCGTCCGAGCTCCGGGAGGCCCAGCGGGCCGTCCGCGAGGTCTTCGTCAAGGAAGAGCTCAAGGAGTACATCGCCCGCCTGGTCGAGAAGACGCGGACCCACCCGGAGATCGCGCTGGGCGCCTCCACCCGGGGCACGCTCAACCTGTTCCACGCGGCGCAGGCCCGGGCCGCGGTGCTGGGCCGCGAGTACGTGCTGCCGGACGACGTCAAGGTGCTCATCGAGCCCGTCCTCGGCCACCGGATCATCCTCCGGCCCAACGCCGAGATGCAGGGCGCGAGCGCGAGCCGCATCCTGCACCAGGTCATGGAGCGGGAGCACGTGCCGCAGATGAGCTATGACGCGTAGCGCACGGGCGACAGGGTCGCCGGGAACAATGGGCTCCGCCCGAGTGAGTGAGTCCGTCTTCCCGAAGCCGCCGGACGCGGCGTTCAGACCCGAAGGGATGCGCCGGAGGCGCCCCCAACGTCCCGGACAAGAGGGGGGATTCCGGAAGGGGGGGCCTGCCCCCTCTTGCTCCAGCCGAGCGGGATGAGCAGGGCCCTCCTCGGCCTCAGCCTCGCGCTCCTCTTCATCCTCGCCTACCTGACCGCGATCAAGCCGGCCTACGTCCTGGCGTACGCGCTGGTGCTCCTGTTCGTCCTGGCCTGGGTGTGGCCCCGGCTGGCGGCCAGGGGCATCCGCATCCAGCGCACGCTGGACGCCGGCACGCCGACCGTCGGGGAGTCGTTCGAGGAGACGTTCACGGTCCGCAAGCAGGGCCGCGTCCCCGCGCCGTGGGTCGAGGTGATGGACCTCAGCCGGCTCAGCGACTACCAGCCGGGCCGGGTCGTCTCGCTCGGCCGCCAGGCGGTGACGTGGACGGCCCGGGGCGTGTACCGCCAGCGGGGCTGGGTGACGTTCGGGCCGACGCTGGTCCGCGTCAGCGAGCCGTTCGGCCTCTTCAGCCAGGAGGTCCGGCTCAACCAGAAGAACCAGGTGCTGGTCTACCCGCGGGTGCGGACGCTGCCCGAGCTGCTGATGCCGGCGACGCAGCACGCGGGCACGGCGCAGCGGTTCGGCAACTGGGCGGACTACCCGCCCGAGACCGGCGGCGTGCGCGAGTACACGACCGGGGACTCCTTCGGCCGGATCCACTGGCCGCTGTCGCACAAGCACCAGCGGCTGATGAGCAAGACGTTCGAGCAGCCGCTCACCGCCGACCTGTGGATCGTGCTCGACCTCGACCGCGGAGTGCACCACGGCGACGGCGAGGAGTCGAGCGTCGAGTACGCGGTCAGCCTCGCCGCCTCGGTCGCGATGCAGATCCACAACCGCGGCCGGAAGGTGGGCCTGATCGCCAACGACGCCCGCGGCACGCTGCTGGAGCCGCACCGGGCCGTCCGCCAGGACCGCCTGATCCTCGACTACCTGGCCGTGGCCCGCGCCGACGGCCCCCAGCCGCTGGCCAGGGCGCTGGCCTGGGACCGGATCCGCCGGCTGCCCCGCCGGGCGATCGCCGTGATCACGCCGAGCCCCGACCCCGGCTGGGTCCGGACGATGCAGGGCGTCCGCGGCCGCGGCACCTCGCTGCTCGCGTTCTACATCGACGCGTCGAGCTTCGGGGCGCCCGAGCCCAACCTCAGCTTCGACCTGGGTTCGGACGTGGACCTCTACGTCGTGCGGAAGGGCGACGACTTCGCCCGCCTGCTGAGGACGCGCGATGCCGTCAGACTGGTCTAGACGACTTGACCCGCATCCGTCGACGTCGGGAACGAGATGGCACCCGTGATCTGTCCGAGTGAGCTGAAGCACGAAGGCACGAAGCGCACGGAGACGCACGAAGGGCTTGGCGAGATGGTCACCAACGACCGCCGAAGACCACGTCGGGGTTGCTCCGGGAAGGAGGCGACGCGGCGGCACCCGGCGCTTCGTGCGTCTTCGTGTCCTCCGTGGCTTCGTGCTTCGATACGCTCAGAAGAGATCGCACGCGCCAATCTGTTCCGGAGTTGGCGTGGCTCGCCAGCGCGCCTGATTCGGGATCAATCGTCTAGCGGGAGGCACGGCTGATGCTCGCGACCTGGCCGCGATCGATCCCCCAGCGCCTGCGCCTCCCCTCGGGGACGCTGCCGCTGGCCGTGTTCGTCTTCCTGCTGACCGTCTGCCTCGGCAACTCGACGGTCGCCGCGCAGTGGGTGCCGGGTTCGGACGGCCTGACCAGCCTGGCCCTGGCCGGCGCGTTGGTGATGGGCGTCCTGGCGCTGGTCCGCCGCATCCCGTGGTCGGTCGCGCTGGTCGTCGGGCTGGTCCTGTGCCCGGTGGCCGCGTTCGTCTCCGCCCACGGCACGCTGGTCAAGGCCCACCCCGACGACCCCTCCGACCCGCTGCGGCTGGCCGGCGTCTGGCTGGGCCGGATCGCCAGCGGCGACGCCGCCAACGACACCGCGTTCTACCTGTACCTGCTCTGCATGCTGTTCTGGGTCGTCGGCGGCTGGCTCAGCTGGTGCTCCCTGCGCTGGCGGCAGCCGCTGCTGGGCCTGGTCCCGGGCGCCGCCGCCTTCGCGACCAACGTCCTGAACTTCCCGAGCGAGCAGAACGGCTACGTGGTCGCGTTCCTGGTCCTGACCCTGGGCGTCCTCCTCTGGACGAGCTACCTCCGGCACCTGGACAGCGCCACGCGGCGCCGGGTCCGGCTGAGCAGCGACGCCCGCTGGGACTTCTGGGAGAGCGGCGTCGTGGTGATGGCCGCGGTGATCGCGATCGGCCTGGTCGTGCCGCCCCTGACCACGGCGGACCGCACGGTGGACATCGAGAACGGCAGCTTCCGCGGCTGGGCCGAGCTCGAGCAGCGGCTGAACCATCCCGTCGCGTTCGGGAGCGGCGCCGCCGCCGGCACGTCCACCGGCTTCGCGTCGCTGGCGCGGCTGGCCGGCCCCATCCAGAAGACCAGCGGCATCGTGTTCACGTACACGATCACCGGCTCGTACGGCGGCCCTCGCTACTTCCGCGGCTTCAACCTGGACTCGACCAGCACCGGCCTCGGAGGCGCCTCCTGGCGCTACTCGGAGCTGGGCGCGGTCAACGTCCCGATCGAGAAGGGGGCGGTGGCGCCGTACGCCGAGACGTACCAGCAGGTCGCCGGCGGCTCGTTCAAGATCCAGATGCTCAAACCGCCGTCGACCGCGACCGACGTGCTGTTCTATCCGGGCACGCTCCAGAAGGCGGACCGCACGGCCACCGCCCACAGCTACCGGGGCGGCCAGCCGCCGGCCGGCCTGTCCCCGCCCGAGCGGATCGACACGCTCGACCGCCTGTCCGTGAGCGGCCGCAACGGCGGCTCCGGCAACTACCAGGTGACGGTCGACTACTCGACCGCGACCGAGGACCAGCTCCGCGCCGCCAGCGGCGACTACCCGGCGTGGCTGGACCCGTACCGGGACTTCGCCGGCGCGTACCGCACACCGGCGGACGCCGGCGGCCCGCAGCCGATCACGGGCTCCGCGTACCGCTCCAAGGCGACGCTGCAGGAGATCCAGGACCTGGCCCGCCGGGTCACGGCCGGCAAGGACAACCCGTACGACCAGGCGACGGCCATCGAGAGCTACCTGCGCGCCAACTACCAGTACACGCTGACCCCGACCGAGCCGCCCGCCGGCGCGGACCCCCTCGAGTACTTCCTCTTCCACTCGAAGGAGGGGTACTGCGAGTACTTCGCCTCGGCCATGGGCGACATGCTGCGCTCGCTGGGCATCCCGACCCGGCTGGTCAACGGCTACGGCCCCGGCTCCTACGACGAGAAGCTGGGCAAGTACGTGGTCAAGGAGTCGGACGCCCACACGTGGGTCGAGGCGTACTTCCCCGGCTACGGCTGGGAGCCCTTCGAGCCGACGCCGGACGGGACGTACTTCCCGATCCCGCGCGGCAGCGTCAGCGCCGCGTGCGCGACGGACAGCGAGATCTGCAGCGCGGGCGACACCACCGCGGGCGGCGCCGGCGTGGTGAACCCCCGCCCGGACCGCGGCGACCTCCTGGCCGGCGACCAGGGCCTGGGCGGCGGCGGGGGCGTCGCGTCCAGGGTGCCGGGCGGCTTCCCGGCCGCGCTGATCCTGGTGCTGGCGGTGCTGGTCGCAACGTGGGTGGCCGCCACCCGCTACCTGCGTCCGAGCACGGTCAGCGGCGTCTGGAAGCGGACCTCGATGCTCTCGCGCCTGGCCGGCGTCGAGACCCACTCGGGCGAGACGCCCCACGAGTTCGGGGCCCGGCTGGCGCGCGAGATCCCGGAGGCGGCGAAGCCGGCGCGCGAGCTGGCGGAGCGCTTCGCGATCGCCGCGTACGCGCCCCGGGACGTCGCGATCAGCGCCCGCGCGGGCGTCCTCACCGCCTGGGAGGAGCTGCGACCGCTGCTCCTGCGCCGCCTCAGAGGCCGGCTTCGGTTAGCCTCGTGAGAGAGATGACCCTGCTGAAGGTGTCGGAATCCGGCCAGGTGTATGACGTCGAGCTCCCGAACCTGAAGGTGACGCGCGATCAGGGCGGCGGCTATTTCGTCCACGGCCGTGGACACTTCGAGTTCTTCGCGGAGCTCGACGCCGCCGAGCGCAAGCGCCGCCAGCTGGAGCTCGAGGGCGGCTTCGGAGGGCGATTCCCGTAGCCGCCGTAGCCGGGCGGGCGTACCCGCCCGTCGAGTTCACGATCGAGGCCGCCCACGTGGCGGCGTTCGCCCGAGCGCTGGGAGCGGACCCGGCGGACGGCGTGCCGCCGACGTATGCGGCCGTCTACGCGCTGTTCGCGACGGCGCCGCAGCTGTTCGGCGACCCCGAGGCCGCGGTGGACTTCGCGAACCTGCTCCACGCCGAGCAGGAGTTCACGTGGGACCGCCACCCCGCGGTGGGCCAGACGGTGACGTCGCGCGGCCGCGTGGCGGCGGACATCGAGCGGCGGGGCATGCGCTTCATCACGTTCGAGACGGAGGTCACCGTGGGCGACGAGCCAGTCTGCCGTTCCCGTGCGCTCTTCGTGATCCGCGGCGCCGCCTCGGCGACTGCCCCAGCATGAGACCCGAGGCCATGAGACGAGTTGGAGAGGGCCGGGTGGCCATAAGCAAGGGCTTCGCCCGAGTGTGTGCGTTCGTCTTCCCTCGATCGCCCAGGCGCCGGCTTCAGACCCGTAGGGATGCGCCGCAGGCGCCCCGAGCGTCCCGGACTGGCGGGGGAGTTCTGGAAGAGGGGGCCTCCCCCCACTCAATTACCCATACCGGCCGCTGATGGTGGAGCTGCCGGCCGG
>Ga0066661_10000422_pt1 | contig 14253 bp, 11 predicted proteins | sample GraSoiAngelo_110_FD_66454 | JGI IMG/M metagenome (GOLD analysis project Ga0066661, IMG submission 66454) | Grasslands soil microbial communities from the Angelo Coastal Reserve, California, USA - 14_0903_12_30cm | ecosystem: Environmental > Terrestrial > Soil > Grasslands | place: USA... | reverse complement strand
CCGTCCTCGGCCGCCTCGGCGCACAGCAGGCGCAGCTCCCCGGAGAGCGAGGCGGCGTCCCGCCGTTCCAGGCCGGTCCCGGCCGCCCCCGCCGCGAGGGAGGCGAGCGCGCCCTCCTCGCACCGGCGCCAGGGCTCGTCGCCGTCGCTCGCCGCCCGGCGCTCGCCGGCCAGCCTGGCCGACTCCGCGCCGATCGCGTACGCGGTCAGCCACAGCTCACGCAGGGCGCGCAGCAGACGGGGGTCCACGTCCCGGGGCAGCGCCCGGAGCGCGGCCGCGAACGCCGCCGCCCGCCGCCCCGCCCCGTGGCCGAGCCTGTCCAGGTGCGCGGCGGCGGGGACGAGCCGCCAGCGCCGCGTGCGCCACGGCCCGGTCCTGCCGTCCTCGTACGCGCACATGGCGCGGCCCCGCACCAGCATCGGGATGGCCGGCAGCGCCAGCGGGGGACCCGCCGGCGGGCGCCGCGCGGCCAGCGCGGGCTGGAAGCACGCCGGGCCCAGGTGGGCGCCGTCCGGCCTGGCCAGGCTGGGCAGCTCCCGGTGGTCCACCAGCGAGGGAACCGAGATGAGCGCGGCGACGCCCGTCGAGGACAGCAGCCGGCCGATGACGATGTCGTCGAACAGGTCCACGGGCATCCCGGCGCCGAACCGGACGTAGGCTCGCGCGACGTCCACCGGCAGGACCAGCGCCTGCGCCGGCGTCCAGTACGAGGTCGTCTCCACCCAGTCGGCGCGGCAGAAGACGCCCAGGCGGACCGCCGCCCCGTCCAGCGAGTCCCAGTTCGCGAAGTACGCCAGCGCGGCGTCGGGATGCGCCTCGACGTCGGCTCGGACCCGCGCGAGGAAGCCGGGGGCGACCTCGACGTCGTCCTGGAACACCAGGTGGTGCGTCGTCCCCGGCTCGATCGCCGACCACGCGCACATCGACGTGCGCAGGAGCCCGGGCGGCTCGTCCGGCTTCGGGTCGACCACGATCCGCACCGGCTCCGGGGCGAGCGACGCGGCCAGGCCGCGGGCCAGCTCCAGCCGGCGCGGGTGCGTCATGATCGCGGCGCCCAGGCGGTTGGCGGTCACGTCAGCGGCACCACCTGCCAGCCCTTGCCCTCCAGCACGAGCCCCAGCGACCGGGCCCGGCCGCGGTCGCTCCAGGCCAGGTCGGCCTCGACCGCGGCGGAGCCGTGGTTGATCGCCACGGCCGCGCGGCAGCCCTCGACCCGGCCGGCGACCACCTCGACCGACGGGCACGCGCAGGAGACGGGCGGCGTCACGCCGGCCAGGGCGGCGATGCGCCGGTACAGGCGCTCCCACGGCAGCGCCTCCAGCCTGCCGGGCCGGTCCAGCTGCGCCTCGAGCGGCGCGCCGCAGAGCACCACGTGGCCCCGGCCGGCGCGATGCGCGGTGACGGCCGGCGACCCGTCGCGGTACTCGGCCAGGACCTCCGCGTCGATGGCCCTGAGGGTCGCGGGGCGGGCGCCGCCCGCCTCCCAGTCGAGCGGCCAGCACTCCCCGTCCCAGGTGAACCACGACGTGGCCTCCGTGAGCAGGGAGAAGTCCACGACCTCGACCCCCGCGAGCTGCGGGCCGGGAAAGCCGTGCAGGTGGCTGCCGAGGGAGAGGTAGACCGTGCCGCCGCGCTCGGCGTGGGCCGACAGGCGCTCGCGGTCGCGCAGCGTCAGGTGCCGGACCGACGGGCACACTGCGAGGGCGTAGCCGTCGAGGTCGCCGTGGACGACGTCGAAGGGGAGGTGCGCCCTGGTCAGCAGCAGGTGGGCGTACAGGACGGCGGTCGTCCCGGCGCCGGCGTCCAGGTAGCTGTCGCCGGCCGCCCGCACGCGCTCCGGGAGGTAGAGGGCCACCGGCGCCCGGTCCCGCTCGAAGCGGGCCAGGTCGCCGGCGGCCGCCAGCCGTCGATACGCCTCCAACTGCGGCTTGTGGCTGCCGTCGAGCCTGGTCAGTCCGACCGACCGCTCGCCCGGCCGCTCGCGGTACGGGTCGTCCGCCGCCGCGATGTCCTGCCAGCACCACACGATCAGGCCCGAGGCGCCGCCCGCGATCGCGGACGCGCCCGCGGCGCCCAGGTAGGCCGCGCTCACGGCGTCGTCGGCGCCGTAGCTGCCCAGCTCGTCCACCAGGGGGACGCCGAAGGCGCCCGCGTACCTGACCAGGAACGGCACCAGGTTCGTGGCCTTGAAGCTCACGGTGGACTCGACGTGCCCGGGCGCCCAGGCGGGGAAGCCGTGCACCGCGGCGAGGTCGAGCGGTTCCCCGTTGTCCGGCCCGAACGGGGAGGCCCCGAGCACGCCCGACGTGTCGTTCGCCTGCATCACCAGCAGGTGCGGCGCCTCGTCCCGAATGGCGCCGGCCAGCCGCCGGTACCACGCCCGCACCTCCGCCGGGGAGAGCGACGCGGAGTCCCGCGGGTCCACGTTGGCGACCTCGTCCCCGAGGTCCAGAGCCAGGACGTTGTCGAGATCGCGAACGGTCCGGGCCACGGCCCGCGCGTACCGCTCCTCGCTCTCCAGCATCCCGGGGTCGCGCCACAGGCTGCGCCCCTGCCGCCAGGGCACGTCCAGCCGCTGGCCGTTCATCCAGATGGTCAGGAGGGACAGGACGCAGGCGAGGCCGTGCTCGCCCGCCAGCTCGACCGCGTGGCGGACGCGCCCCAGCCGCTCCTCGTCCGGTCCGCCCGGCTCCGGCTCCAGGTCGCGCCAGAACAGGAACAGGCGAACGGTGTTGAGCCCGGCGCCCGCCATCGCCGCGAAGTCCGCGCGCAGCGCGTCCGGGTCCCACTCGCTCCACATCCGGCAGCCCGCCCGCGACGGCAGGTGGTTGACCCCCAGCGCCACGAACGGCCGGCCGGCGCGGAGCAGGCGGCCGCCGGTCGTGGTGAACGTCACCGGAGGGCCCGCTCCAGCGCGCCGGCCACGTGCTCGACGTCCGCGACCGTCATGCGGGCGTGCAGGGGCAGGCTCAGCAGCCGCCCGGCCACCGCGTCGGTCACGGGCAGCGGCCCGGCCGGATGGGCACGCGCGTAGAACGAGAGCCGGTGCGTCGGCGGGTAGTGGACGGACGTCTGCACCCCGGCCTCGCGCAGCGCCGCCTGGACGGCGGCCCGGCCGGCCCCCGCCGGCAGCAGGACGGCCAGCAGGTGGTGGGCGGCGTCCCCCCGGTGCTCCGCGAAGGGGAGCACCAGCCCGGGGACGCGGGCCAGCCCGGCCCGGTAGGCCGCGACGAGCGCCTCGCGGCGCCGGCGATCGGCGGCCAGCCGGCCGAGCTGGACCCTGCCGATGGCCGACGAGATCTCGGTCGGCCGGTAGTTCAGGCCGGCGCCGACGACGTCGTAGCCGGTCGTCGTGCCGCGCGCGCGGTCCCAGGACGAGGCGGTGACGCAGTGCGACCGCAGCATCCGGACCTGTGCCAGCACCTCCGGGTCCGAGGCCACGACCATCCCGCCCTCGCCGGTGGTCACGTTCTTGGCCACGTGGAAGCTGAAGCATCCGATGTCGCCGACCGTCCCCAGCATCCGGCCGCCGGCGCGGACGGCGGGCGCGTGGGCGGCGTCCTCGATCAGCGGGATGCCGTGGTCGCGGGCGATGGCCGACAGCGCCTCCATGTCGCAGGGGAAGCCGCCGTAGTGCATGACGACGATGGCCCGCGTGCGGGGGGTGACGAGGTCCCGCACGTGCTCGGGGTCGATCGTCAGGTCCGACTCGGAACGCACGTCGGCGAACACCGGCCGGGCGCCGCGCAGCACGGCGGCCGAGGCGGACGCGACGAACGTGAGCGAGGGCACGATCACCTCGGCCCCGCCCTCCAGCGGCAGGGCCAGCATCGCCAGGTGCAGCGCGGCCGTGCCGCTGCTGACCGCGACCGCGTCCGGCGTGCCGAGCGCCGCGGCGAACTCCCGCTCGAAGGCCGCGGTCACCGGGCCCGCCGAGAGCCAGCGCGAGGCCAGGACGGCGGTCACCGCCTCGATCTCCTCGGCGCCGAGGGTCGTGTCGGCGAGCGCCACCCGCCAGGCCGGTGCCCGCGTCACCGCGTCCATGTCCGTCCTCCCGCTCCCGCCGACCGGTAGCCGCGCTCCACCTGCTCGGCGACCCGGTCCCAACCCAGCTCGGCCTCGACGCGGCGCCGGCCCGCGCGGCCCATGCGGGCGCGCAGATCCGGGTCGCCCAGCAGACGCAGCAGGGCCGCCGCGATCGCGTCCGGCCGGGAGGGCACGACCAGGCCGTCCACCTCGTCGCGCACGACCTCCTCGACCCCGGGGAACCGCCCGCTGACCACCGGCCGCCCGCACGCCCACGCCTCGACGAACACGAGCGGGAACACGTCGGCGGTCGTCGGCAGGCAGAGCACGTCGCAGGCCGCGATCGCGTTGTGCTTGGTCTGCCCGTCGGGCACCCCGAGGTCGCAGAACCGTCCGCCGCGAGGGAGCGGGGCCTCCGCGCCGCCCTCCCAGCTCGGGCCGGCCAGCACCATGACCGCCGACGGCTCCCGGGCCCAGACGAGCGGAGCGGCCTCGAGGAACGCCCGGTAGCCCTTGAACGGCGCGCGCCGGCCCAGGAACAGCGCCGCGGGCCCCGTGATGTCCCGGTCCGCGCGGAAGCCGCCGGGGTCCGGCCTGCCCGTCAGCTGCGGGCCCTGTCCGATCCGCTGGACGCGCTGCCGGACCGCGCCGGCGGCCGTGAGCTCGCGCGTCTCGTGGCCGGTGAGCGCGAACACGACGCCCGCCTCGCGGCAGGCGGCGGTCGCCAGCTCGCGGTCCGGCCACAGCTCCGGCGTGGTGGCCGGCGTGACCGCGAGCACGGCCCCGCAGCTCCGCGCCACCTCCAGCGCGAGCGGCACCAGACCCGGCCGGGCCAGGTCGAACAGGTGCACGACGTCCGGCGCCCACGGCAGCCCGGCCCGGGCGTGGGCGGGCGTCAGGACGGGCACGCGGCCCGGGGCCTCCGGCCGGCTGCTGGCGGCCAGCACCGCCACCCGATGGCCGCGTTCGGCCAGGTGGCTGGCGGTCTGCCAGGCCATGTGCTCGGCGCCGGCCAGGCCCGGCGCGTACCCGTCCAGCACCACGAGCACGTGCGTCACTGGACGGTGACCCCGAGGCGGCGCGAGAGGAGCACGGCGAACTCGATCGGCGTCAGGTCCTCCAGGTACGGACCGATCACCTGGACGCCGATCGGGAGGCCCTCCCCCGTGATCGCGACGGGCAGCGCCGTCGCTCCGTGCCCGGGCACGCTGGCGATCGCGGGCAGCACCAGCTGGAAGCCGTAGAACACCGCCGCGCCGTCCACGTCGAGGTGGGGCGCCGGGCGGAGCGGGGAGGGCCAGACCGAGGTCGCGGCCAGGTGGCGGAACGCCGGGGTCAGCGTGATCGGCGCGACCAGCACGTCGTACCACCTGAAGAGCTCGTCGAGCGCCGCCCGGAACCGGCGCCGGGCCGCCACCGCCCGCCGGCGCTCGTGCGCCGGCGCCTCCATCGCCCTGGCGAACACCTCGTCGAACCGCTCGCCGCGGCGGCGCGCGCCGGCGGCCAGGACACGGCGCTGGGCGCCGCTCAGCCTCATGCCGGACGCGACGAGGGCCAGCGCGACCTCGGCCAGCCCCGTCAGGTCGCTGAACCCGCGGGCCTGGGTCACCGCCACCACGGCGCCGGACGCGCGCAGCCGCATCTCCACGGCCTCCAGGGCCTGGACGACCGAGGCCGCCATGGGGAGCCACGCCGGACGCGGCAGGATCGCCACCCGGAAGTCCGCCAGGCGCCGCGCGCGCGGCGCCGGGAGCTCGGGGCCGGCGAGCGCGGACACGGCGACCCGGAGGTCCTCCGGCCGGTGGGCGATGGGCCCGTACACGCCCATCGGGACGGGATCGCCCAGGCCCGAGGCCTGGCCCGACCGGGGCAGCAGCGCGTCGCTGGGCCGGTGCGCCACCACGCCGCAGAACGCGGCCGGCACCCGGACCGACCCGATCATGTCGGTCCCGATGTCGAGGGGCGTGACGCCGGCGGCCACCGCCGCGGCTCCCCCGGAGCTGCCCCCGGCGGTGCGGTCGGCCGCGTGCGGGTTGTTGGTGCGCCCGTACACCGGGTTGGCCGTCTGCCAGTCGCTCAGCAGGTGGGCGAGGTTCGTCTTGCCGAGCACGACCGCCCCGGCCCGCCGGGCGCGCGAAACCAGCGGCGAGTCCATCGTGCACCGCCGGCCGATGAACGAGCGCTCGCCGAGCGTCATCGGGGAGCCGCGCAGCGCGATCGACTCCTTGAAGGTCACGGGCAGCCCGAGGAGGGGAGCCTGGTCGCCGCGCCCGATCCGCGCGTCGGCGGAGGCGGCCTCGGCGCGCGCCCGCTCCTCGTCCCACCACACGACCGAGTTCACGGTCTCCCTGGTCTCGGCGGCGCGGCGCAGGTGCCAGTCGGCCAGCTCCCGCGCGGACACCCGGTGCGTGCGCAGCGCCGCCAGGAGGTGGTCCGCGGAGGCCGCCACCGGCCCGGCCGCGGGGCCGTCCCCGTTCACCTGCCGGGTTCCGCCAGCGTCAGCCTGACCCCGCCGCCGGCGGCCTGGCCGTTGTCAGCGGCCTCCTCCCTCTCCTCGCCGGTGGGACCGGCCGCCGCCCCGCCGGCGAGGTAGGCCACCGGCCGCCGCGCCACCGCGAGCGTGGCCTCGTCCAGGCTCGCAGTCGTGCCGATGTCGTGCCACTCGCCGTGCCAGGGATAGCAGTTGACCGGCAGCCCGTTCGCGATCAGCGATGACACCAGGTCGGGCATGTCGGTGGCCGCGTCCTCTCGCAGGTGCGCGCGGATCGACGGATCGGCGACGTAGACGCCGGCCGCGATGCTCACCGTCACCCGCGGCTTCTCCCAGATCCGGCGCACCCGTCCGCCGGCAACGTCCAGCACGCCGGAATCGATGCCGATCTCGCGCTCCTTGGCCACCACGGTCAGTGCGCAGCGCGACGCCACGTGACAGTGGTGGACGTGCGCGAAGTCCATCGTCGTCAGGATGTCGCAGTTGACTACGAGCGCCGGATCGTGCCACTCCGGGACCATGCCGAGCGGGCCCGCCGTGCCCAGTGGGCGCGGATCCGTCGCGTAGTCGATGCACAGGCCGAACTGACGGCCGTCGCCGAGCCGGTCGCGGATCATCGAGGCCAGGTGGGCGACGCAGAGCGTGACCCGTGTGAATCGGGCGGCCGCGAGCTGGCGCAGGATGATCTCCAGGATGCTGTGCCCGCCCACTGGCACCAGTGCCTTGGGCAGGTCGCGGGTGCGCGGCCACAGACGCTGTCCTCTGCCACCGGCGAGCACGATCGCGTGCCGGTGGCCGTTCACGTCCTCGCTGTGAGCACTCAAGGCACCCGGGACGATAGGTGTCAGTGGGGGAGGGGTCAACGAGCGCGGTCCCGACACGGACGAGCCAGTTGACCGGCCCCGGGTTTCGACCGATCGTGCGATTCCGATGAGTGAGGATCCCGACGGGCCGCAGACCACGACGGGGGACGTGTCCCTGCCCGCCATCGTGGCGTCGATCACAGAGATCTGGGTGGACGCGCTGGGGCTGAAACCAGGCGAGGTCGATCCCGACACGACCGACTTCTTCGAGCTGGGCGGCTACAGCCTGCTCGCGATGCAGGTGATCACCCGCATCCTGGAGCGCTTCCAGGCCCACGTGCCCGCCGACACGTTCGATCTCGAGAGCGCGCTGCTCTACACGATCTTCGACCAGCCCACCGTCACGGCGCTCGCCGAGTGCCTGCTGGCGGACGGCATCGGCTCGGCGGTCTCTTAACGCCGAGCCCCGCTCCGCAGGAACCGCTCGTAGCGGTCCAGCGCGACCGGCGATCCCTCGTCCACCACCAGCCAGGGACGCGTCCGCACGAAGCGCCCGGCCAGGGCCGCCTCCTCGCTGGACGCGAACACGAGACCGCCGGCCATCCGGAGGACGACGTCCACGACCGGCAGGTGCAGCGCCGGCTCGTCCCGCAGGGCGGGATGGAGGACGACCGGGGCGTGGACCAGCGGCACGCCGGCCCAGGTGGTGGCGCTCGCGCAGGGAGCGAAGACGGCCAGGTCGAAGGCGGCGGCGCGCTCGGCGATCCAGTCGCCGGCCGCCGGCAGCAGCGGTCCGCGGTGCCTGATCCACTCGCGCTGCACGTGCGGGGCGGCCGCCCAGGGCCGTTCCGAGACGCGCCGGTGCAGGCGCGCGCCGGTCTGGAGCCATGGTCCCGGCGCCACGGGGAGCTCGTGGACGGCGATGCCGGCCGCGCCGGTCCACGCCGGGGCGGCCGTCAGCAGGGTGACGTCGTGGCCGCGGGCGGCCAGCCCGGCCATCGCGTCCCCGAGGAAGGCGGCCGGGCCGGGCACGACGAACAGCAGCCTCACCCGAGCACGGCCTCGATGCTCGCGACCATGCGCCGCCCGACGGCCGCCGCGTCGAACTCGCGGAGCCGCGCCTCCGCGCGGGCCCGCAGCCGCGCCCGCAGCGCCCCGTCGGCGAGGACGCGCGCGACCGCCTCGGCCGCGAGGGCCGGCCGGGGCTCGTCGAGCACGATGCCGGCGTCGCCGACGGTCTCCCCCACGGCGGTCACGCCCCACGCCACCACCGGCACGCCGAACGCCATCGCCTCGACGAGCGGGACGCAGAAGCCCTCGTACCGGCTCATGCACAGGAAGACGTCCGAGCGCCGGTACAGGTCGGCCAGCGCCGTGTTCGTGAGCGGCCCGGTGAAGTGCACGTCGGGCAGGGCCAGCTCGGCCACGTAGCGCTCGAGCGCCAGCCGGTACACGGCGTGGAACCGGCGCTCTCCCGCGAGCACGAGGTGCGCGGTGGGGCAGAGGTACGTCTTGAGCACGTGGAACGCCTGGATCAGGAGCTCGTGCGCCTTGTTCGGCGCCAGCCTGCCCACGAACGTCACGACCGGGCCGTCCATCGCCGGCAGCGCGCCTCCATCGCCCGCCGGCTCCGCGGTCAGGGCCGTCATGTCCTCGACCGGCGGCACGACGGCGACCCGCTCGAAGCCGAGGCCGCGAAGCTCGTCCGCGTTGTGCCGCGAGGCGGTGAGGACGCCGTCCACCCGGTGCCGGAGTCCCCGGATCTCCTCCCGCGCGGCCCGCAGGGTGCGCGCGAACCGGGGGTCGAAGCGCTCGAACTGCTCCGGCCGCGCCCCGCCGTGGTAGCGCAGCAGGACCCGCTCCGGGCGCCCCTCCAGGAAGCGCACGACGCCGGCGTGGTCGAACCAGGAGTGGAGCAGCAGCACCGTCTCACCGGACGGGTGGGCCGGCCGCCGCTCGTACGCCGCCAGCGGCGCGACGTCCGGCACTCCCGGATCGGGGCGGTGGAAGCTGAACACCTCGGAGGGCCCGAACCGCCTGAGCAGCGGGCGCAGGGCGAGGGCGTCCTTGGTGACGGCGTTGGCGGGCAGCGCCCGCACCAGGACCTGGTGGATCTCCACCCCGGCGCTAGCCGGGCGTGGTGGCGGCGCCGCGCCGCGCCACCTGTTCCAGCAGCAGGTCCACCCGCGCGCTCAGCTCGTCCGTGCGCTCCGCGCCCAGGGCGTCCACCAGCTCCGCCAGCAGCTCGCGGAGCACCCGCGTGTGCGCCTGGAGCTGCCGGGCGAGCTCCTCGCACGGCGCGTCCGCGTCGAACCGCGATGCGTCGTCCAGCGACGAGAGCAGCAGGTCCAGGCGCACCTGCCGGTGGCTGCGCCGGGCCGCGACCGCGTCGAAGTGGTCGCCGAGGTCGGCCTCCATCCCCGCCGGGTACTGACCCGAGCGGTAGCGCTCCCCGGCGGCTTCGTGCAGCTCGGCCAGGATCGGGTCCGCGCCGGTTACCCCTTCCACGGGGGAACCGGTTTCGGGTCGGCGGCCTCGGTGCTCCATCGGAGGCAGAACGTAGCCCGCCTGCTCACTCCAGGTCGAGCAGCGCCACCGACACGCCCGGCCGGGCCGCCGCGCGCTCCAGGCATGCGAGCACTTCCGCGGCCGGCGTGCCCGGGCCGACCGCCAGCGTCTCCACCGCCGGCACCTCGCAGCCCTCCAGCATCCGCCGGAGGGACAGCGCGTGGCGGCCCGGCTGGCCCGGCGTGATGCTGTGGGCCTGGCCGCCCGTCCGCCGCGACTGGAAGTCGTTGACGATCACGACTGGCAGCGTCAGCCGCAGGTGCACGGCCTCCATCAGCCCCTGCAGGCCCGAGTGCACGAACCCGAAGTCGCCGACGACGGCGAGGGCCGGCTCACCGGCCCGGGCGAGGCCCGCCGCGACCCCGATCGCCGAGCCGAGCCCGTAGGACAGGGTCGCGGCGGCGTACGGCTCGTGGCCCAGCGCCATCGACGAGCCGGCGTCCGCGACCACCTGGAGGCCGTGCCGCCGCGCGAGATCCGCGATCGCGGTGTACGCGGCGACCAGCGGCGGGTGGTCCTCGGGCGCCCTGGACCCGCGCCGGGCGATGTCCGGGGTCACCGGCGCCTCTGGCCCGCCGGCGCGGAGGCGCCGGGTGGCGGCCGCGGCCTGCTCGGGCGAGATCGGCCCGCTGCCGGGCAGCGAGCCGGTCCGCTTGCCCCGGACCTCGACCGGCAGCCGCAGCCGTGCGACGAGCTCGCGGACGCCGGTCTCCAGCAGGTCGCCGGGCTCCTCGGCGACCAGCACCCGCTCCCGGCCGCGCAGGAAGGCGGCCAGGCGCTCCTCGGCCAGGGGCCACACCGCCGTGGCCTCCAGGAGCGGCAGCCCGCAGCCGTCGAACAGGCGGCCGCACCCGCCGCTCGCGATCACGCCGCACGGCCCCGGGCGGGCGTCCTCCACGCCCGCGGGCGGCAGCGCCGCCAGCGCCTCGCGGACCAGGGGCAGGACGACCTGGTCGTAGTGGTGCATCCGGCCGATCTTCGACAGGTCCCAGGCCACGCCGGGGTCGACCCGGCGCGCGGTCCGGACCGGCGGCAGCGGCCCGACGCCCGCCTCGGCGGTGCTCTCGCGGAGCCGGGAGCTGAGTCGCAGGAGCACCGGCAGGGCGCCGCGCTCGGAGATTGCGAAGGCGCGCGGGACCAGGTCGCGCACCTCAGCCGCCGAGCTCGGGTCCAGCACCGGGATGCCGGCCGCGTGGGCGATGAGGCGCGAGTCCTGCTCCACCGTGGACAGCCGGCAGCCGACGTCGTCCGCGGCGACGACCAGCAGGCCGCCGCCGATCCCGTGCACGGCGGCGTTGGCGAGGCCGTCGAGGACCAGGCTCATGCCCGCCTGCTTCACGATGACGGCGGAGCGGTACCCGGCCGCGGCGACCCCCAGCGCCATCTCCACCGAGACCTTCTCGTTGATGCTCCAGCTCATCCGGGGCGGGGAGCCGCCCAGGCCGCGGCCGATCTCCGTGGCGGGGTAGCCGTGGACGCCGTACGCGGAGTGGACGCCCGCGTCCACGAGCGCGGCCGCGGCGATCTCGAGCCCGTTCAGGCACAGCCGGCCGCCCACGGCGCTCATCCCAGCACGCCGCCGCCCGCCGCGCAAACGCGCCGGCCGCTATCCACGCTGGCGCAGGAGCGTGTGGGCGCCCAGCCCGTCCAGGTCGAAGGGGAGCTCGCGCAGGCCGCAGCGCGCCATCGCCTCCCGGACCCGGTGCTGCGCCGCGGGCGGGCTGCACAGGAGGAGGAATCCGCCGCCGCCCGCCCCGGCGATCTTTCCGCCCAGCGCCCCGGCGGCGCGCGCGGCCGCGTACCAGCCGTCGATCGCCGGCGTCGAGACGCGGCTGGAGAGGCCGCGCTTGTGCCGCCAACCCTCGTCCAGCAGCCGGCCGACGGCGCCGACGTCGCCGGCCGACAGGGCGGCCCGCATCCGCTCCGCGATCTCCCTGATCCGGTGCAGCGACTCCACGACGGCGCCGTCGCCCGCGGTGGCGGCCTGCTGCCCGGCCAGGATGCTGGCCGAGTCGCGCGTCTGCCCGGTCGAGAAGAGGAGCAGGCTCCCCGCCAGCTCCTCCGCCGCGGCCGGGGGCAGGGCCAGCGGGACGACGCACACGTCCCGGGTCGAGAACACGAGGGCGTTCAGCCCGCCGAAGGCGCTGGCGTACGGGTCCTGCTTGCCGATCGGGAACCCGAGGCGGCCGATCTCCACATCGCACGCGAGCTCCGCCACCCGCCCGGCCGCGAGGCGCGCGCCGGTGTACGCGCCCAGCGCCCGGACGAGCGCGCAGACCATCGCGCTGGAGGAGCCCAGGCCGCTGCCCGGCGGCACCTCCGCGGCCAGGAACAGGTCGGCTCCCCGCTCGTCCAGGCCGCGCCCGGCGAACAGCTCGATCGCCGTCCGGGGCAGGGCCAGCGGGTCGCCGGCGGCCACCGCCTGGCCCACCCGGTGGACCCCGGACGTCCGCTGGTCCGCCGACGCGATGGTGATGAGCCCGTCGTCCCGCGCCCGCACCGAGACGTGGCAGTAGCGCGTGATCGTCGCGCTGACGACCAGGCCGCCGAAGCGCTCGTAGTACGCGGCCTGGTCGGTCCCTCCCCCGGCGAGCGAGACGCGAACGGGCGCCCGGGCCAGGATGGTGGCCGCGCCCCGCGCCCGGCGGCCGCTCACGGCGCGGGCAGCGTGGAGAGCTGGTTCAGGCCGACGAACAGGAGGAAGGCGGCCCTGACGATCGTCTCGACGCCGCAGGAGAAGCTCAGCCGCAGGTACGGCTCGCCGTCCGCGGGCATCCCGAGGAGGTCGCCCGGCAGCGTCCGCACCCCCAGGAGGAACTCCAGCGCGGCGAACACGTCGAACGCGGACCGCAGCGGCAGGCCGGCGAGCGGACCCCGCTCCAGGAGGGGCAGGCAGCTGACGACCACGAAGAAGCCGGCGTCGGGATAGCGCACGACCCGGAACCAGCGCCGCAGGCCGTGGCGGAGGAACGCGGCCACCGCGAGCTCGGCGGGGCCGGCTTCGCGGCCGTCCAGGTCGCCCGGGTCGAGGCCGGCCAGGATCGGCGGCCCGTCCACCTGGCTGCCCCGCGCCCGCTTCCAGGCCACCAGGCGCCGGATCTCCTCCCGGATCAGCTCCTCGCACCGATCGCGCTCCGCGCCGGCCAGCGCGGGCGACCCGAGGCCCTCGAGGCATGCGATCAGCACGCTCCGGTTGCGGTCGTAGCGGCCGGGATCGAGGAACGCGTCCAGCGCGCCGGCCGCTCGCAGCGCCTCCAGCAGCCCCGCCTGGACCACGGTCGAGACGTGGCCGGCGGAGTTCTCGACCCCGCCGATCAGCGCCCGCGCCCGCGACGCCTCCGTCAGGAGCAGGCCGATGCGGGCGTTGGGCACGGAGAGCGCCTTCGAGAGCCCCAGCAGGCAGTAGCTGTCGGGCAGCTCGCGCAGGAAGGTCCCGAGCGCGCCCAGCGGGCGGCCGATCGAGTGGTAGGCGAGGTCCTCGATCACGGCGACGCGACGTGGGCGGAGCACGGCCGCCAGCTCCGCCACGTCGTCCGGCGCGGAGACGACGCCCATCAGGCTGGGGTTGATGTGGAGCAGCGCCACGACCTTCGGCGGCGCCGGCGGCGCGGGGTACGCGGCCTCGGGGCTGGCCAGCCGGCGGGCGCGGTCCCCGTCCGCGACGCGCTCGCGGACGAACCGCAGCACCGCGTCGCCGACCTCCCCCGGGGTCGCGCCGCGGAGCGCTCGCGCCAGCGCCCGCGTCTCCGCCGCGGCCGGCGGCCGCACCTCCCCCGGCGCCATCGTCGCCAGCTCCGCGGCGTAGACCCGCAGACGCTCAGGCAGCGTCTCCAGCCACGTCGCGCCGTCGCCGGCCTCGATGGCGTCCACCGCGCCGGCCACCGCGGCCGGCGACGTCCTGCCGGCCCCGTCGAGCGGCAGCAGGTGCACGCGGCCGCGCGCCCGATGCACCTGGGGCAGGAACCAGCCGTACGTCACGCGGGGCATCAGCACCACGTCGCCGGGACGCCGCAGCAGCTGGCGGCACAGGACGTCGTAGAGGTGGACCGTCCCGTTCCCGACCACGACGGCCAGCCGCTCCGCCGTCTCCGCCGGCACCAGGCCCTGGCGGACCACGAAGTCCCGGGTCGCGGCCTCCAGCTCCGGTATCGGGCGGGGACTCCGGTAGCGCCGGTACCGCTCCCGGTCGGCGGCCTCGCCGACCACGCCCGCGACGAACGGCTCGAACGGGGCCATCGGCGCGTTGCCGGTGTCCAGGTTGTCGGCGTGGTCCAGGCAGGACACGAACGTCCGGGTCTCCGGGTCGAGGTCCCGGTTCTGGCTGGGGAACCCGAAGAAGAAGCGGTCGAGCAGGAGGTCGAAGCG
>Ga0066661_10000416_pt1 | contig 14326 bp, 11 predicted proteins | sample GraSoiAngelo_110_FD_66454 | JGI IMG/M metagenome (GOLD analysis project Ga0066661, IMG submission 66454) | Grasslands soil microbial communities from the Angelo Coastal Reserve, California, USA - 14_0903_12_30cm | ecosystem: Environmental > Terrestrial > Soil > Grasslands | place: USA... | reverse complement strand
TGCCTTGGCTAGACTGGCTTGGTTTGAGCCGCCGACTGGTGTCCTTCTGATTGCCTCTGCTCCCCGGTAGCTCAATGGTAGAGCATTCGGCTGTTAACCGAAGGGTTGCAAGTTCGAGTCTTGCCCGGGGAGCCAATCTCTTCAATCATTCTTGTAAGCTGTGGTGTTCGTTGCGCCCTTGGGTTGCTCAACCGCCTGCCTCAACTTGCCAGAAGCTTGGATAGCGGGTGACGAGACCCGCCGCATTCACCTGGAGTTCGGTGACGAACCTGCCGCCCGCACTCTCATACTGATAGGTCCCGGCATCCATGCGGCGGTAAAGCTGCTTGAGCGGCTCAAGCGTGAAACCTGGGAAGCGAAGCCAGGCCGCTTGCACTTCTACCTCTTGTCCGATGGCCAGACCCAGGCGGCGAATCGGAAGCAGGTTAGTGGAGGGACTGAAGTTAAGATCGAGGTCGATGCAGCCAGCTACTGTGGAACACTCTGCTCCATTAAGCCGCCAACGGTGGGCAGAATCAACCGAGAACTCGATTTCAACTGTCTCGTTTCCAGACCAGCCCCGAACCATTCCAGATACGGTTTGCCACCCCGAATTGCACACCACCAAGTAGTCCAGCCGGCACGGCTGCTGGCTGTGGGCAAACACCGCGGTTCCGGTTAGATGCCAGTGAGAATGTTGGGAATACAGTCGAGCGCATTCATGGCCCGGCTGATCCAATCTGCGCCATAGTATCGATAGATCTGCCACCGTCTCCTCCTCAACGCGCGTGGGGCTTTCGACGGATTCACATTGTACTTGCCTCGTCGCCTTTGTTCCCTTGCTCCAGCAATCCTAATATGCTTAGTTGATGGACGCGGACACGGTTGCTGTCACGAGAATGTTATTTGACTCTCTTCGGTTGGCGCCAACTCCCTCAAGATTTGGAGGATTCTGTTGCACAGCCGCAAACCGAGAGAGTGTGCTCTTCTTCAGAGACCCCAAGTTGCTCGATTTCGGGGGCACTCTACTTCTAGCTACATACTCAGAAGCCGTTCTCTCAGGTACAATCCCCACACATGGAAGTGAAAGTTCCGCACCGCTGGGACCTCACGCCCAAGGAGGCTGCTCAACTCCAAATCGAACTCCGGCCATTGCTCAAGAAGCAGAGGGACTTCGGCGAAATCCAAACCGTGGCCGGAGCGGACATTGCTGTGGAGGTTGCTTCAGCGGGACAGAAAGGCCCGAAGGAGGCTGTCGGCTACGCGGGCGTAATCGTTTATTCCTTTCCTGAGCTTGAGGAGATCGAGAGGCGCTCGGCCCGGCGTCGCCTGATTTTTCCTTACGTGCCGGGCTTGCTCGTCTTCCGCGAAGGACCGGTTTTGCTCGACGCTTTCGCGCAACTTCGCACCGAGCCAGACCTGTTACTGTTCGATGCTCATGGCTACTCTCACCCTCGCCGCTTCGGCCTTGCTTGTCACCTTTCCGCGGTGCTGGATAAGCCGGGCGTTGGAGTGGCCAAATCTCGCCTCATTGGCTATTACGAAGAGCCGCGTGACCAGGTCGGCGCATGGAGCCCACTGGTAGACGTTGAGGAAACCATCGGTGCCGTCCTGCGCACCCGCGCTGGCGTGCAGCCTATCTTTATTTCTATCGGTCACCGCGTGGATCTTGAAAGCGCGATTGAAATTGCCCTGGCGTGCACCGACGGCTACCGGGTTCCCAAACCGACCCGGGAAGCCGACCATTTCGTCGAGCAGCTCAAGCGCGGTCAGACAACCCCTGAGAAATTTTCTGGCGCGCAACCCACTAGCTGTGGGGGTCGGGGGTGCGGATGAGGGCGGCCAGCGCGCAGATGAGTGTCGCGCTAGCCAACGGCAGCAACAGCCCCTGCCGCATGCCGAACCAGGTCCCCAGGTGCCCGATGGCCCACGGGAAGCACATTCCGCCCAGAAGCCCGACTGAAAACAACAGGCCGAAGACGGTGCCGCTTAACTGTGGGTAGCGGTCGCCGGCAATTCCGAGAGTTGTGGGAAAGACAGCAGCAAAGCAAAGCCCAGCGAGCGCCGCACCTGCGGCTAGGCCGGCGATTGACCGCGCGGCGAGCACGAGAGCACACCCGGCTACCGAGCCTGCGGCGCTCGCTAGCACGAGTTGGGTTTTGCCAATGTGTTCCAGCAACCAAGTAGCGAGCAGCCGGCCAGCCGTCATCGCGGCCCAAAAGCCGGCGAGCACCCAGGTGGCAGTGGTGGCATCGACGCCTAGGGAGCCTGCGAAGGAGGAGACCCAGCCGCCGATGGAAGATTCATTGCCGGCCTCCAAAAATAGCACCGCCGCGAGTAGCGCCACGCCTGGATAACGTGCTACCTGAAGCAGATCGCGCATCGCAAAACCCTTGGATTCGCGTGCGGGCGGAAAGCGCAGCGCAGAGTAGGCGATAGTAGTGAGTGCGGCCAGCACCGCGGCGCACAGTAGCAACCCGCGGATCGGCAACAAGGTCGAAAGGCTGGCCGCGAGCAGCGGAATCCCAAGCGCTCCGATGGCGTAGAACATCCCCAGCGCATTGAGCATCGGCCCGCGATCTGCGCCATAGAGGTCTGAGACGAGCACGTTCGCCGCAATGTTCAGCCCACCGCCGCCCAGTCCGAGCAGCGCGACGCAGGTCGCCGCCGCGCCAAACGACTGGGCTGGGGCAAAGCCGCCGAGCCCAGCCGTCACCAGCAGCGCCGAGACCATGAGCACCAGCTTGTTGCCCATGCGATCGATCAGCGGGCCCGCCACCAGCGACGAGAGAAACACACCGAAGTACAGGATCAGGAACAAATCCCCCTGCTGCCCGAGGTTCACTCGCAACCGCGCGCGCACTTCTGGCAGGCCAAAAAGCGTTCCCAGAAGCGCCAGCACGATTCCGAATAGGAATATGCCGGCACAAGCAGCGAGAAACATTGGCCGGCGACCTCGAGAATCCACCACCTGTCACCCCGGAACCCATCTTAATCTACTTTTGCCAGAGCGTTTAGAGAGTGGTAGTGGACATCCGGGCAGATCAGCATCGGTCGAATTGCTAATTTCCCAGGGCCTCCAACTGGCGAAGCTGCTCTTCCAACTCGGCCCGGTGTTCCGAACCCTCCTTTTCATGTTCGATCCGCCCGCGAACGTGTTGAATCATGCTGTGCACCGAAACGTGAGGCGCAATAATCGGGTTTTCAATCTTCCAAACATCCTCGGTTCGTTCCAGCCCAAAGTGAACGGCTTCAACCCTCCGTCCGAGTACGAAAGGTTCATCTCCCTCCAATCGCCCTAAGACTTTGAACTCCACCCTGGCGGTCGCATGGTTGCCTCTCACGACGACATTAGTGACTCGGTACTTGGAAACAATCACCGCTTGGTCCCAGCCGCGCTCTTCTTCCCAAGCAATCAGTGATGCGACTTGAGACCGCGTGTCACTGCTTAAGCGTGCCCCTTCAAAGTCCAGCCGGCAGTATTCTTTCACGACATCCTTTGGCCGGAGTCTCTGCCCTTCTCCGGGCGCAGCCTCCCAACCAGCAGTGAAACCAGCCGAAACCAGGAGCACGGACAATAGACTTCCGCCGAGGATAGTTTTGACGCTTTGCATGGTACTCTGGCTGAGAAAACGCTTGGTTTGCCGAATGCGTTCACCCGCTAGCACTCGAGAATGCCGAGCTGTATCTTTTTTTCTTCATACACTTCCGCGTTCTCAGGGAACAGCTTTGATGATGCTGGATTCTGATCGTGGCACCGCCTTACAGTTTTGGTCCGCCCTCCATCATAGCGGAAGATGCTGGACGGCCACAGCAGCGGCGCGAAGAAAATTGACCAATGAATGTAAGATACAACGGCGGCGGAAAGAGGAAACGCGATCATGAAACGCATACTGATTATTGAAGACGACCGCGACATTGTCGAGCTGGTGCGCTACAACTTGGCCAACGAAGGCTTCCAGGTCAGCGCGGCCGGCGACGGCGCTACGGGCCTGGGGGCGGTGAAAAAGAACCCGCCCGACCTGCTCCTGCTTGATCTGATGCTGCCGAAACTTTCCGGCCTGGAAGTTTGCAAGGAAATCCGGCGCGAGCAGGCCCTGAACCGGCTGCCCATCCTAATGCTGACGGCGCGCGGCGAGGAAGCCGACCGGGTGATCGGTCTGGAGATGGGCGCCGACGACTACGTCACAAAGCCTTTCAGCCCGCGCGAGCTTGTGGCGCGGGTGAAGGCGCTGCTGCGGCGCGCCGAGCCCGCAGGCGAAACTGCCCGCACTATCGCTGCCGGGCGGCTGGAGATTGATCCCTCGTCGTACCAGGTGACGCGAGCGGGCAAGCCGGTCACCCTCAGTACGCTTGAGTTCCGCCTGCTGTATTACCTCGCTGCGCGGCCCAACAAGGTCTTCACGCGCGACCAGCTACTCGACGCCGTGTGGGGCAGCGATCGCTTTGTGACGCCGCGCAGCGTGGACGTCTATGTCCGCCGACTGCGGGAGAAGATCGAAGCTGACCCGGAAAACCCGGCGCATCTGAAGACCGTGCGCGGGGCCGGCTACTTGTTTGACAGCCGTGCGTCTTAATCTGTTCTGGCAATTCGGACTGGTGTTCCTAGCGCTGCTACTGGCAGTCTTGCTGGCGGTGGACATCTACGCCGAGCGGGTGCTCCGGCGTAACTACCTGCGCGAGGGATTCGAGCGGCTCGACGCGCTGGGCCGGCTTGCGCAAGCGCGTCCGCCCCTACTTGCATCGCAACTGTCCTCCCAACAACCTCCACAGGAGTCCCTGCAAGAAAACGGTCCGAGCGATCTGAGCTCTTGGGTCAAATGGATGGCCCGGAGCGGCGCACGGATCACCGTGGTGACGGCGGACGGCCGCGTGCTCGCCGACTCCGCGGAAGATGCGCGAAAGATGGAAAACCACGCTAACCGGCCGGAAATCCAGCAAGCGTTTGCGAGCGGCGGAGGGCGCGCGGTCCGCCACAGCGCCACGCTTGGCCGGGATCTGGTCTATCTGGCCCTGCGGCATCAGCCACCCAGTGGCGGGCCAGTCGTGCTCCGGTTGGCCCTGCCGCTCAAGCACATTGACGATGCGCTGGCTGAGTTTCGCCGGCAGCTTTTAGCGGCCTCGTTGGTGATCTTGCTGGCCGCCGGTGCCATCTCGCTACTGGTTTCACGAGCTTTCTCCATGCGCATCGAGCGCCTGAAAATCTTTTCGCAGCGCGTGGCCAAGGGAGATTTTCGTCCTCTGCCGGTCGAGTCAACTGGCGACGAGCTGAGTGAGCTCACCCGCGCGCTCAACGAAACCGCTGCCCATCTAGACTGGACCATTCGCTCGCTCACCGACGAACGCAACCGGTCCTCCGCCATCCTTCGCAGTATGGTGGAGGGCGTGGCCGTGATCAGCGCTGAGGAGCGCATCCTGTTTTCCAACCAGGCGTTCTCGCAGATCCTGGGCCTGGATTTGCCCCAGTGCGAGGGCCGGCGGGTGGTGGAAGTGACGCGCGAGTCGGACTTGCTGGGAGTGGTCAAGCAGGTGCTGGCGAAGCGCGAAACCGTGCACAGTGAAGTGGTGATGGGGACGGTGCGCCCGCGGAGCTTTGCAGTCACAGCGGGGCCGGTGGTAGGGCCTGACCCGGGGAAAGGGCGCCCGGATACAACCGGAGCGGTGCTGGTCCTGCACGACATCAGCGAGCTGCGGCGGCTCGAGCGGGTGCGGCGGGACTTCGTGGCCAACGTGTCTCATGAGCTGAGAACTCCGTTGACTGCCATCCAAGGCTTTGCCGAGACTTTGCTCGGCGGGGCGATTGACGACCAGGAGAACCGCGGCCGCTTCCTCGAAATCATCCGTGACCACGCCCGGCGCCTGGCGCGGCTCACCGACGACCTGCTCAAGCTCTCCGAGATCGAGGCGGACCGCATGGAACTGGAGTTCTGCCCCGTGGGGGTCGCGGAGCTCATCGATGACTGCGCGGAAACAACGCGCCTGCGGGTTGAGGAGAGGCATCACATCCTCCAAGTGGATTATCCGGATGGCTTGCCTCCCGTTCGTGGCGACCGGAACCGCCTGGCGGAGGTGCTGCTAAACCTGCTCGACAACGCCGTGCAATACACCCCTCCGGGTGGCCAGGTGACCGTGCGGGCCCGCGCCGTTGAGGGCGCGGTCCAGATTACCGTCTCAGACAACGGGATTGGCATTCCTCAGGCTGACCAGGAGCGTATCTTTGAGCGGTTCTACCGCGTCGATGTGGCGCGCTCGCGCGAGGTCGGTGGCACCGGACTGGGCCTCTCTATCGCCAAGCACATTGTGGAGGCGCACGGCGGACAGCTGTGGGTGGAAAGCACTGTCGGCCAGGGATCCGATTTTCACTTTTCCATTCCCACCGCGAGATGACCGTGCGGCGCGGAGTTCTTATCTTATCCGAGGAACGCACTTCGTCCCGGCCTTGGTTCATGGTTATAGCTAAAAATGGCGGGAAGATCCAAGGCGTCAAGGTGACGCCGCAACTTCTGCCATAGCGCGTGGAGGCGAGCCCACGGCAAAATCGCCTCTTCGCGCCTTGCGCTGAATAAAGAATAGCTCGGCAATCAAGGCAGCCAGTGCAATGAGCCAAGCGGCAATCAGCCCATCAGCGGCCGCGTTGGAAATGCTTCCGTCTTTCTTCAGCAGAAATGGCAGGAAATAGGGAGTGTTGGAGTGGATGCCGCCGACCTCGCGTGTATCCTCGTTGCTCAAACCCCACCGATCGACCTTTCCCAGAGCCACGGCGACGATGTTCTTGAAGCGCAGCCCGACCACGAAGGTCGGGTGCCCCAGGGTCTCCATCTGATGGATCTCCAATGGATGCCAGAACACTACTGAAGCCAGCTGTATGGCCACGCTGACGGTGGCGATGGCCATTCCCAGCTTCCATACAACCCGCCCTAAGTTGGCGCGATGATGGAGCAACAACGGGATAGAGATCATCGCTAGCAGTTGTACGGGGGGAGTGATGTAGCGGTCGCCCCAGGCGAAGTCGCCGCTCCACTCGAAGTACTTAGCGTAAAAGAGGATGTATATTGCCAGCAGCCACCATGCCGCAACCAGGTAGGCCTTGATCTCTGAACGAAACCGTTTCCAGATGAAAACAGACAGCAGCAGAGCGACGCCGATGAGCGGGTCGAACAGGAAAATGGATTTCTCAGGGGTGATCAGGGGTCCGAGCACGCCTTGGTGCAGCGGCGTGCTCCAGGGAAAGTCCGAGGGCAGGCTGGGATCCAGCTTTTTCTGCTGCTCCGCATACACCGCGAGGTAGGTGTTGAAGAACGAGCCAAAGCGGTAGTACTGATAAGTTCTATCAAGGAGTAAGAATAGTGCGTAGCAAGGCCCTGCAACGCGGGCGTAATAGCGCAGTCGCACCAGTAACTCCCGACCGCGGATGTGCTGCAACCACAGGAGCATTAGTACGAACAGGGTGGCCGCGGTGATGTCCATAGCCGTGGTCAGCCGGGTCAACAGGTTGGCTCCGAGAGCCAGAGAGCCGAGCACGAGCGCCCGGGAGCGGCTGGTACGAACCCACTCGTACTGAAAACATAGACCGGTCAGCGTCAGAAGCAAGATGAAGTTATTCTCCATCATGTTCTGCGTGTAGTGTAGAAAGGTCGTACCGAAGAGCAGCGTGAACGCTCCGGTCATAGCCTGGTTCACGGTGAACTCGAGAAGCCGCAAAAAGCGGAAGCAGACCAGGACGGTGAGAACGCACACCAGGATGTTCGTGCTGTAACTCACCACTATCTCGCGTATTCCGGGATCGTGCTCAGCAAAGGAGGCGAAGAACGATAGGCGTGCCAGGTGAGTGCCGACCATGTCCGACGGCAGCATGAGCAGGCTCTGCCCGATCCCGTATGGGACGTAGATCCGGCCGTCTCTGCCCACCAGGCCGATCACGCGGTAGTCCTCTGGAAGCACCAGTGATGCAGAGGTCCAGAGGGAATGCGTAGTCTGCAACCTAAGGACGGTGTCGATCGAACCAAGTTCTCCAGATTGGACCAGAACAGCCGTCAGGAATGCCGCCAGACCCACCAAGAATCCCGGGTGGTTGAACAACCTTTTGTGCCCTGCCCTCATTGCAAGTGATGCTATCGCACGGTCGAGAAGGATTCAATTTAGGGGAAGCCGGAAGATATGCGCGCCACCGACCTAGGCTGGCCGAGTGGTGGGGTTGTACTGGCACCGCAGAACGCCCTGTTCCACCTGAAATGCGTTACCCGCTGCGCTATCTGATTTACCCGTCGGGTGACCTCGGGTGCAAATCCTTGGCGTCAAGAAGAATTCGGTTGCAGAAGCTTGACCTGGCGCCAGGGCCAGGCGAGCCCTGCAATTACCACGGTGGCCAGCACCGTCAGCGCCGCTCCCAATGTGCGGTCTGCCGTGCGCGTGAAGCGCACCCGGACGCGGCTGTGTCCCTCCGGCAAATCGAACAGCATTTGTCCGGTGTCCTCGTGCGACTCGGCTTCCTCAATCTCACCGTTCACCTCAACTTGCCAGGCAGGGTAGTTTAGGAGCCGCAGGGCCGCCCGGACGGGCTTGCGCGCCTCGACCGTGAAAATTTTTTCTTCCGGCGCCCATCGTTCCACTCGCACAAGGCCCAGGCTACTTCGCTTCATCCGATTTTCGTTCTCCTCGACTGGTGCCAGAGCCACCAGCGGAGCGCCTTGCGGCAGATCGTAGTGGCCCGCGCCGCGCGTTTGATACTCGTCGGTGCCCTCATAGCCGCGGTCCTGGCTAATCGCCGCTTGCGTCACGGGCGCATCTTGGGTGTCCCACCAGGTCTGATGGCCCGAGTACCAGGCTGCGGCAAGCAGTACCCCTGCCATGAGCATTGTCCAGGCCCGCCGCGCGTGCGTTTGGTGAATCGCTGCCACAACAAAGATGGCAAAGCCCACGCCAAGCGGAAGAAGCCAGCGCCAGGGAAACTGCACGTAGCGCAACTTCGGAAGCGCGCGCCAGGCGAGCCCACTCACTGGCAGCATCAGTATCGCTGACGCGCCCCCTAGTACCAGCAACGCCCAGCAAAGTTCGCGCGCCTTTTTGAGCAAGAGGTGACGGAGATGGATCGAGACCGCCGCGGCCAGGCCGGTGATCGCAATTTGCGCCGTTGCCACTGTAGAGAGGATCAGGTTAACCAGATTGCGCTCGGGATCGTCGATGGAGGTGAACAAGAAATTCTGCTCCGGGCGCAGTCCGCTGGAGAGCACCTCATCAATGTTCACCCAGCCTGGCTCCGCCGTTGCCGGGACAATGTAGATGCAAGCCAACAGCAGGCCCAGCGCCATGGCCACCCCGCCGGCCAGTAGAACCTTGGCCGACTGGCGGAGCACGGTAACGACCGCCAGCACGAGCACCAGGCTATAGCTTGTGATCACCGCGGCTGGGGCATTGCAGAGCCAGATCGCCGCAAAACTCAGTGCCAAGCCCGCCATATCTCGTCGGAGTGTTCGCGGTGGCAGGTTTCCAGCGCCTCGCCCGGCGTCTGGGGAAGGGTCGCGGCCGATACGCACTGCATTGAGCACGACGAGCGGAAACAGCGCGCTGGCGAGCAGTTCGGCGTAAGCGCTGCGGAAATAGACGACCACCAAATGGTAGGGGTTCACGGCGTAGAGGACCGCAGCGCGGGCCGCCTCACCCGCAGGCATCCATTCGCGCGCCAGGCGAAACATCGAGGCGCCCGCTAGTGTGAGCGCCAACCACACGAACGCCCCCGGGACTTCCTTCCAGGGGAGAATGCTCCCGAGCGCCGCGCCCAGCAGCCAGGAAGCCGGCGGATAAAAGATGAATCGGGCTTCACCGAAGCCATAATTGGCCCACGCCGCCCAGCGCGGATAGAGCACTCCCTCGTGCCACTGTCGCGCTACGTCCATCCATGAAGAGAGGTGAAACTCGAGGTCGTGCCCCGAGGCGGTGCCCAAAAAAAAGAATGGAGCGACCACGGCCAGTGCCGCTGCCATCACCGCCAGCAGCGCACAACTCTGCGGTCCTCCGCCCACGGTCCTGAAGGGGATCCAGCCTCGGCCCGGTCGGGGTAAAGTTCCCGGATGGTCCCGAGTCCGAGCCTGCTGGGCTGTGATTGCGGGCATCGCTGCCTTTGCTCCCACGCGAGCCGTCGAGAATACAGAATTCCTCGGCTCTCCGCCAGTTGCCTGGGCACCTGGCCGTAATTTGGGGGCCTTTGCCATGCTCAGGGTAAACTGGTTGAGAAATCCCGCTTCACTGATGGCCTCTGTAGCGCCTCCGTCACGGCGGCGATTTTCCAGCCCCGTGCGGAGGGCGAAACGCCGCTGCCGTTACACAAAATAGCGCAGACTCAACACTACCTGGAAGCTGGCGGATCGTTCATAATGCGCGCGTGCTGAATGCCAAAGCCAAGGTGAACGAGCATGCGACCCTGAAGGCCGCTGCTCACGCGCCCGGAGAGCAACCCGGGGGCGCGGGCGGAAACTTCGTGGGTGCGATTATCGAAGCCAAAGGGCTCGAAAAGTTCTACCTGCGAGCCGACGGCGGGCGCATCCCGGTGATTGCGCCAACTGATCTTGCTATTTATCCGGATAAAATCGTGACCCTGCTGGGTCCATCGGGCTGCGGCAAATCCACGCTGCTGCGAATGCTTACCGGACTGGCGCGGCCGTCGGCGGGCCAGGTGCTCTGGCATGGCCGGCCGCTCGATGGCTGTCTGCCGAATGTATCCATCGTCTTCCAGAGCTTTGCCCTGTTCCCGTGGCTGACGGTGATCGAGAACGTCGAAGCGCCGCTTGAGGCGCGCGGGGTGGCCGCGCTCGAGCGACACAAGAGGGCGCTCCGGATCCTCGACGCGGTGGGCTTGGACGGCTTCGAGACGGCCTATCCGAAGGAGCTTTCGGGCGGGATGAAGCAGCGAGTGGGGTTTGCGCGGGCGCTGGTAGTGGAGCCCGAAGTGTTGTTCATGGACGAGCCGTTCTCGGCGCTCGACGTATTGACCGCGGAAACACTGCGCGGCGAGCTGCTGGAACTCTGGTTGAGCCGGAAGATGCCGACGCGGGCGATTTTCATGGTCACGCACAATATTGAAGAGGCAGTGGTGCTGGCCGACCGAATCATCGTGCTGGGCCAGAACCCTGCCGCCGTCCGGGCCGACTTCGCAGTGGAGCTGGAGCACCCGCGCGGTCGCAAGGAGGCACGGTTCGTCGAAATCGTGGACTACATTTATAAAGTCCTTACTCAGCCGGCGGTGGAGCACCCCGCACTCGGGTCGGAGAAGCCCGCAGGAGCGCCGGCCAAGTATCCAATGCTGCCGCACGCGCGCCCGCTTGGAATCGCCGGCCTGCTCGAAATCCTGGCGGGTCGCAACGGTCGTGACGACATCCACCATCTTGCCCGCGCGCTGGTGATGGAGGCGGACGATCTGCTGCCGATCGTCCGCGCCGCAGAACTGCTCGGCTTTCTGCGCCTGCCCGAGGGCGACGCCGAACTCACCCCTGCGGGCCGCGCCTTTGCCGAGGCCGATATCCAGACGCGCAAGCAGATTTTCCGCGCCGCGGCGCTCGAGCACGCGCCGCTGCTGCGGCAGATCGAGCGGGCGCTCGCCGCCAAGTCCGACCATACCATGCCTAAAGAGTTCTTTCTCGATGTGCTCGACGAGCACTTCACCGACGACGAGGCGCGCCGCCAGATGGAAACAGCGATCGAGTGGGGGCGCTACGCGGAGTTGTTTGACTATGACGCCGCGAGCGGCCGGCTAAAAACTCCCGAGGCGTAGCGCGCCGGCGGCTGCTTTCCTTTCAGCACCGGGCAGATGATTTCTCGCGCATTCGTACGGCCGATGCTTCCGCGGCGCGCGTGGTCGCGCCTGACTGACCTGGTTGTCTTCGCCGCCGTGCTGGCAGTGTTTCTCGGGCTGCTCAACCTCGGCCAGACGTGGCTCGGGCCGTTCCAGCCTGCGGCAAAGATTTCGCGCAGCCCCTGGGCGCTGCCTGCTTACGCCGCTGCGTCGTTGGCGCGCATCGGCATCGCCTACGCGCTGAGCCTGCTCTTCGCGCTGGCCTACGGCTATGCCGCCGCGCGTTCGCCGCGGGCCGAACGAGTGCTCGTGCCGCTACTCGACATCCTGCAGTCGATTCCGGTGTTGAGCTTCCTGCCCGGCGTGATGCTGGCCATGGTGGCGCTGTTCCCCCGGCGGCAATTGGGTATCGAGTTGGGTTCGATCCTGCTGATCTTCACTGGGCAAGCCTGGAACATTGCCTTCAGCTTTTACAGCTCGCTGAAGTCCATCCCGCGCGAACTCGACGACGCCGCGCGCGTTTACCGCTTCAGCCGCTGGCAACGCTTCACCGAGCTGGAGTTGCCCTACGCGGCCATCGGCCTAGTGTGGAATTCGATGATGTCGGTCGCGGGCGGCTGGTTCTTTCTGATGGCCTGCGAGATGTTTGTGCTCGGTCCGCGCGATTTCCGCCTGCCCGGCCTCGGCTCCTACTTGCAAATCGCTGCCGGCGCCGGCGATACCCAGGCCATCCTTTGGGGGCTGGCAGCGATGATCGGCATCATCGTTCTGCTCGATGTGCTGGTTTGGCGGCCGGTGATCGCCTGGGCCGATAAGTTCAAATTCGAGCAGGTCGAAAGCGCTGTCGCGGCGCGCTCCGCTGTGCTCGAGCTGCTGCGCCGCTCGGGGGCGTTTGCCTTGCTCTATCGGAAGGTCATCCGGCCGGCCGGCGAGCGGTTGACGCTGACCTTCGCGCGCTCTGCAGGACACGCATTCTTGCCTGTTCCTCGTATGAGACCCGCCAAGTGGAGATCGTGGCTCGGCCGGGCGGTGGCTCTGTTGGGGCTCGCGGCGCTGGGCTACGCGGTGTGGCGCGCCTCTCTCGAACTGGTGAAACTAAACGGGGAGGAGATCGAAGAAATTGCGCGGGGTGCTGGCCTGACGTTTCTCCGCGTGAACGCCGCGCTGCTGTTGGGTGCCTTGTGGGCGGTGCCGGCTGGGGTGGCCGTCGGGTCGAGCCCGCGGCTGGCGCGCGTCGCGCAGCCACTTGCCCAGATTGCCGCCTCGGTGCCAGCCACGGCGCTGTTTCCAGTGGTGCTGCTGGTGCTGATCCGTGAGGGCGGCGGAATGGGTCTGGCATCACTCGCGCTGATGCTGCTCGGCACGCAGTGGTACATCCTGTTCAATGTCATCGCCGGGGCCATGGCCATCCCCACTGATTTGAGGGAAGCAGCGGAAGTTTTCCACTTCGGCCGCTGGGAGCGGTGGCGGCGTCTGATTCTGCCCGGAATTTTTCCCTATCTGGTCACCGGGATGGTCACCGCCGCGGGCGGCGCGTGGAATGCCAGCATCGTTGCGGAGTACTTCCACTTCAAGGGGCAGACGCTTTCGACCGCAGGCCTGGGCGCGGTGATCAGCCGGGCCACTGACGCGGGTCAATACCACGTGCTGCTCGCTGCGACCGTCGTCATGGCCGCAATTGTGGTGGCCATAAACCGACTGTTCTGGCAACGGCTCTATCGCCTGGCAGAGTCGCGCTTCAAGCTGGAGACGTGACCCCGCGGCGCGCTTAGTTGCTCTCCGCCGCTTCTCGCGCCTCGCGAGGCTGTTCGCTAGCGCGGCGTGGGCGCGCGATCATTGCGGTACACCACGCCTTCTTTCATTACGAAGAAAACCTTCTCCGTCTGGCGAATCTCCTGGGTGGGATCGCCGGGCACGGCGATAACGTCGGCCAGCTTGCCCGGATCGAGCGTGCCGAGCTTATCTGCTATGCCAAGCAGGTCGGCGTCGGTGGAGGTGGCAGCGCGCAGCGCGTCAACAGGCTTCATCCCCGCTTCCACCAGCAAGTGAAACTCCTCGGCATTGCGCCCGTGCGGATAGACAGCCGCGTCGGTTCCGAAGCCGATGCGAACTGCCTTGGCGATCGCGCGCTTGATCATGCCTCTGGCGGCAGCGATGGCGGCGCGGCCCTTGGCGGCGACCTGCGGGGGCGTGTTGGTTGACCGTTCCAGCCGTTCGGTGATGCCCACGTGCGCCATCAGCGTCGGCACCAGAAACGTTCCCTGCGACTTCATCATGTCGAGCGCTTCATCATCGAGGAAGGACCCGTGCTCGATGGAATCGATCCCGGCGCGAATGGCGCGCTTGGCCCCTTCGGCGCCGTGGGCGTGCGCGGCGGTTTTCCGCCGCAGCGCGTGCGCCTCGTCCACCAGCGCGTCGAGTTCTGCCTGGGTAAGCTGTGGTGTATCCACATCGTCGGTGAGCGAGAGCACCCCGCCGGTGGCGCAGGTCTTGATCACGTCGGCGCCGTATTTGTGGCTGAGCCGCACGGCGGCGCGCACGGCTTCCGGGCCGTTGGCCACG
>Ga0066661_10000409_pt1 | contig 14355 bp, 15 predicted proteins | sample GraSoiAngelo_110_FD_66454 | JGI IMG/M metagenome (GOLD analysis project Ga0066661, IMG submission 66454) | Grasslands soil microbial communities from the Angelo Coastal Reserve, California, USA - 14_0903_12_30cm | ecosystem: Environmental > Terrestrial > Soil > Grasslands | place: USA... | reverse complement strand
TTATATATATGGCCATATTTGTAGAGTAGCTGCCAGCCCTACAACTCATTCCCGGACCAAGCGGTGAAAACCCGAATAGCCTGGAAGTGCTGTGCGAAGTGGCACACACAGGCCATTCACCACCCGTCCAAACGAGTCTAGGCTGACTTCGAGTAGTTCGAAGGATGCCGTCCGAATGGCGTCCCGCCGCCAGCCCTCCCGCGTGGGGAGACGCATTTCATGCTGGGCCGGGCCTGGGTCAGCGTCCTATTAGTTGCCATCCTGACCGGCTGCGCGCCCGGTCCCCGATCTAGCCATTTTCGGCCGGTCGTTAACATTTCATTACAGTGCGCCACCGAAATTCATCTGGTCGACTGTGGCCTGACTTTTAACCCGCCGCGCTGCCGTGCCGCTACCGTTACCTATCGCCTGGGCTGCGAACAACTCGTGGTGGCCAAATGAGGTTCCTGGCGGGATTCCTCGCGGGGTTGGTATGGTCAAACTGGACCGAGTACGCATATCACCGCTGGGCGATGCACTGGCCTAGCCTGTACCAGACTGCCGCGATACGTCACGCTTTGCATCATTCTGCGCCCTCCAACCGTCAACACATCACCATGAAATTCGGCTTCTGGATTGCCATCTTCATCACCAATATTCTGTTCTTTGCTGTTTTCGACCGGTTGCTTCACCTCCGGATATTGACCGGGGTTTCTGCCGCCTTCCTGACCTATATCGTGGCGGGGATAGAGATCCACCTGCGCATACACGACGGAAGGTGGGTTCCGGCTGCATTTAGAGCCCATCACTTGTGCCACCATGTCAGGCCGCAAAAGAACTTCAACATTTTTCTGCCTATCTTCGACGGCCTGCTGGGATCGAGGAACATGAGTTTTCCCTCTGGCGCTGCCATAGCGCCGCGCAGAAACCGCAATACGGCAACTGGCGAAGCAAGCGCCCTGGTGGCGCCTGCAAGTACCGAAAAAGGCTCCTGACACATCCTGGCGCGTACTGGCTTACATTCACTTTACGAACAAATTACATCGTCGTTGCGCTTCCACAACCCAATCGATTCAAAACCAAGTAGATTGTTTCTCCGCCTGACAGGCGTGATTGCGCCGAAATCACCGCTCTCGGGCACAGCAAACGGTGCCCTCCCCCGACTTGCACCCCCTAATCTCTAACTCTATCTCGGAGGAACAAAATGAAAAGCCTACTTGACGCACAAGAATCTTCTCTCAGCACGCGGAGTAGAATCGCCCTTGCGCTTGCCCTTTTGACACTCTTCGGCCTCGCCCTTTGGGTGGGCCTTGAAATGGCCCTGCGTCTCACGTCGGGCCACTCCTAGAGTTGACTGGTCAGGGACCACGGAAAAAGGTTAGGTTAGGATGGAAAAGTCTTGGTTTCAGGCAAATCAGTTTCGCTGCTCGTCTGAATCCGCGGTTCGTAGCTTAGCTTCCAGACGTGCCCAACAAGGGCGCTGTAATGCGTCTGAGTTCCCGCGAAATCTTCCAGGCTTTGGCAAATTTAGCATCACTCGCATCCCGCCTTCCCTTGGCTGGTACTTTGGCGGCTTCCTGGGAAGGATTCCAATCCATTTCACTGGCCGCCTCTCCACTCACAACTGGCTGCAAGAAAAAGCTGCCGTTGCTGTCTCCCGCTTCGGTCAGCAAGGGGGCCACGAGGCGCAACGCTTCCACCTCTCGGCGAAGTTGTTCAACTGCACTGTTTTTCTCTCTTAGAACCTCATCGATATTTCGCATTCTGCTCTCCCGAAAATTGGTAATTAATAAGCGGCCGCCTCCGGGCCTAGGAGGACGGCGACTAATGGATCAGCTGGTATTGCTTGCTGCTTGTCTGACCCTCTCTGCGTTTCGTCCAGACGCGCCAAGACTCAAAAGTCAACATAGGTTTCTTCGACATGGTGGTTAGGGAATATTCGAACTCGGCGCCACAGTCACAACAAACCTGATAAGTTCTGTGCTGAATTGTAAATACCCGGCTGAGTGCGTGGTGGTGGCAGCCGAAGAGGTAAGCCGTGACAGCCTGAATCAAGGGAACCATCCTGCCCCCTGGGTGATTACTACAGCGTAAGCATGCTGACTCTCTGGGTAAATGGCACCGGCGTGTTACACAAACACCGACGCGCTAAGGTGAATCCCCTAGCGGAAAGGCGGTTCGCCTGGAGTGGTGCTTGTAGCTCGAATGCCAGAGTCACCGCTCGCCTTATTCCCAAAATGGAACCAAATGCCTCTCCTGTAACGCCCGTCACAGCACTATCCTCGACGATTCCTTAGCCGGACACGTAGGGTGCCAAGGCGTCTCCCGGTGGCCTGCTCGTCCGCGCGGAGCTGCTGCCCGGCCGGCAGCCGCGACCGTTTCCTACCGAGGGCGTGGCGCTTCGCTCGGCGGATGCGGCGGTCCCGCTTTATGGTTATTAAGGTTGGTTTGGATATCGGAGGCCTAACTAAGTTTCAAGCTCGCCGCCATTGGGGCGTCCGCAGGCCAGCCACTGGTCGACGCACTGACCCAGAAGAACTCGAACTTCTTCCCCCCACAGCCGCTGTCTTCCAGTCCGCTCGCCGGATATCTCGTGGGGTCGATGGAATCGCAGACATCAGCCTGTTCACCTCAGGAACGGTATCGTGAGCGAAGCCAGCTATCCCCGCCTGAGCAGGGACCACGGCGATGTCCCGATCCGCAATTTCTACTTCGATGGCCCTCAGTCCGACCTGTGGACCGCGATGTTGGCATCTGTCTTATCTGGAACTGACTCGCTCTCAGCGAAAATCCCCTGCGGGGCGCTACCCAAAGCGCTTTCGACCGGGCGCCGCGTAAGCTCAGCAGCGTGTCGCAGTCGCAGGAACGGGGGAGAGATCCCATGCAGGTTCTGAAAACCGGTGCCATCTATTTCGCCCTGGTATTCGCCACGGGATTCGTGCTGGGAACCATTCGTGTTCGGTTGATCGTGCCGTATTTCGGGACCAGAACATCTGAGTTGATGGAGACGCCCCATCATGCTCGTGGCCACGATTGGGGGCCGCGCGCTGGGCCGTTCGTGGCATGGCTATGCCGTCAGTCCCTTCTTCGCGGTTGGCGATGGGTGGCATCGGACTCGCTCTTTTGCTGGTAGCAGAATTCTCTTTCGTGCTTTGGGTGCGGGGCGTTTCCCTCCGCGAGTACTTCGCCACCCGAGATCCCGTCTTGGGAACGGTGTACTACATCATGCTCTTGGTGTTTGCCGTGATGCCGGTTTTCGTGGGGTGAGATGGTAGATTGCAGACTTGATTGTGTCGTCTTTCAAAAAATAGGCACGGAGAAGGCCCCGTGCCCGTCATCTCTGGCTTCTTGCCCCGCAATTATCTTTCGCGGTCGTGATCTTCCCAACGGCCGTTCCAGCCTTCGTTGCCCCACTCGCCGGTCCCCCAGCCGCGGAACTGGGAACCGTCGACGGTGCTGCCCTCGCGATATTCAAACATGCGCTCACGGCCGTTCGGGCCGCGGGCAAAGATGCGGAGGGTCTTGATGTGCCCTGGATCTGGGTCCACACCGAACGTGCTGTTGCCCATGCGGAAAGGGCGATCCTCGCGCGCAAGTTCCTTCAGACGACCGGTGACGTCCACGTGCCGCCGCCCCGTGCCGTATTGAGCGCTGAGAATAAAGTACTCGCCAGAATCTCGGTCGTAGCCGCGTCCGCCACCCTCCCAGTCGCCACTCCAGGCATCGTGGCCCCAATCGCCTCGGCCCCAGCTGCGGAACTGGGAGCCGTCGACGGTGCTGCCTTCGCGAAATTCAAACATGCGCTCCCCACCGTTTGGACCGCGGGCATAGATGCGCAAGGCCTTAATGTGCCCCGGGTCGGGGTCCACGCCAAATGTACTGTTCCCCATACGAAAGAGGCGATCCTGGCGGGCCAGTTCCCTCAGGCGGTCCGTGACGTCCACGTGCCGCCGCCCCGTGCCGTATTGAGCGCTCAGGATCACGTACTGACCCGAGTCGCGCTGCCAAGATTGGGCCGCCAACGTTCTTGGCAGAAGTGCGAGGGTTAATAGCAAAGGTAAGACGAGCCGAATCCGACGCATGAGGACCTCCTGGTCTGCATAAACCTAGTGTGCTGGGAAGGCGCAAATACCGCCCGCTGACGACAAATAGCCCGAATCAGTAGGACTTCAGGAACCTGCGCTTTCCGATATGTCCATGATAACCAGGATGGCGGAGAGATCAACTACTAGGTAGCCCTTCAGTAACCTTAAGTAACCTTAAGTAACTGTTGTTCCAGCTACAGCCGCGCGTCCCTGGAATGTCGCGTCGGCGAGGAGCACAAACGCTCCCAGCCCGGGGACAAAGACCGAGACCAACCCAACCTGCCTTTACGTCGAGCCGCTTTCGCTCCTTCTTTTCACAGCGCGGTGCGGGTTTTCTTGGGAAGCCGTGCGATTGTTGTTTTCTTTCTTGCGCTGGCCGCAGCTTTGCTCACATTACGTCGCGCTGCCCTGCCCCAGTTTGCCTTGCGGTTGCCATGATTTCTTCTTCCCTTCTTGCGCCAGCGTCGGCGATTACGCTGCGCGTCGCGAACGATCATCGGGGTCCGATTCCTGCCATTGGGTTCGGGCCACTTCGACGTTCTCGCTGCCGCTCTCATCGAGCAATATGCGTTCGGACCCGACTTGCCCCGGTTCATCAAAATTCACCAGCACCACCGAGCGGCCCTGCTTGAGCAGGTGACGGTAGAAGAAGACGTCGTCTTTAGGAATGCCTTCGTCCATGGCGTCTTCCGTGGCGTGGCCCATAGTGGCGCCTGCCGTGGCTCCGCCGACGCCAAGCACCGCAGCAGCTCCAATACCCGCGGCCATGATCGGACCTACGCCGGGAACGAACAGGCTGGCCACCGCGCTCCCCAGCGACAGGCCAGCGCTCGCTCCCACCACACCGCCCAGGTACGCGCCCATCGCCTTGCCCATGCCTTCGGCTTCCCCATCCGTAGTCCGCATCGACGCAATCCTGGTCTCCGACTGGCCGGCGGCTAAGAAGATGATGGCTCGCTCCGCCACTCCACTCTCCAGAACCTTCCCGACAGCTCGTTCGGCCGCTGCTCGCGAAGCAACGATCTCCACTGCGGTATGCATTCCTGGCCCCCTCCGCGCCTGATATGGGATGCCGCCACGCCCCCCGAGGTGCTCCTGACCGAGCCCTGTCTGTCTCCTAGCATCTTGGGCGTTGAACAAGGCGGAGCAAGGCCAGCTCAGCCGCAAAGCAGCGCAAGAGTGGAGCCCACGACTTAATTAAGTCGTAGGTAGCCCAAGCGAAACGGATTAGCCCGCGAAGGGGCGAAAGAACACCCACTCCACAGACTCCAAAAGTCCCGCCGCAAGTGAAGCTGGGCTCTGCTTTTTCGCTTGCGGTCATTTATATTCGCATATATTCGCTCTATGGCAGAGATCATGTATGGCCAGCCGGTGGCGGAGGAAATCGAGCGCAAAGTTCAAATCGCGGTCCATTCCCTCAAAACGTCGCACCAGGTGGTGCCCCGGCTGGATGTCATCCTGGTGGGGAAGAGTCCGGCGTCAGAGCGTTATGTGAAAAGGAAGCTGGATACCTGCCAGGGTCTCGGTATGAGAGCCGAGCTCCATACTTTCAACCACGATGTGACCGCCCGCGAGCTCAGAGATCACGTCTTGAGTCTTAGCGCTGACCCCAGCGTTCACGGCATACTGGTGCAGTTGCCGTTGCCGCGGCCCATTGAGGAACCCGCTGATGACACCACTCTGGATAAGTTCGACATCTTCGATGCTATTGCCGCCGAGAAAGACGTGGATGGAGTCTCGCGCTATTCGATCGCCGAGCTGTACCGCGCCCAGCAGAACCGGTTGCGGTTTTTGCCCGCAACCGCGGTCGCCATTCGCCGGATGTTGGCCTACTATCACATCGAAACCGAAGGACGGAAGGCAGTAGTTGTCGGCAGGAATGACATCACCGCCAAGCCCGTGCATCACATGCTGGGGGGCCGGATGTGCAACGCCACCGCCATCTGGTGTCACCGCCACACGCGCCAACAAGACCACGACGCCTTCATGCGCGAGGCCGACATCATTGTGACCTCCGTCGGCAGTGAGCGCTACAAATTGACGGGAAACATTGTCAAACCCGGCGCGGTCGTCATTGATGTGGGAACGAGGGTGGGAGCAGACGGGCGGCTACACGGTGACGTGGACTTCGAGAGTGTCGCTCCCGTGGCTTCCCAGATTACGCCGGTTCCGAAAGGTGTAGGCCCGGTGACGGTGGCCGCCCTGACAGAAAACGTGGTCAGAGCCGCCCAATTCGCGGTGGGTATTCGCAAGTCCGGGTACATTTTTTAGATCTGGTTTATTCCTGAGGGAGGCGCGTCTCCGACCGAGCGCACCGGTCAGTGAGCCGCGCCCACAAGCCTGTCACGCAATTCCCATCTTCTTCTGCATAGCTTCCAACGTCACCCCCTTGGTTTCCGGATAAACCAACAGAACCACGAAGAACTGCACCCCCATCATCAACGCAAAAAAGATAAACGGGTAAGCGCCGGAAGAGGCGGCCATCAAGGGAAACGTTCCCGAGATGAGAGCGTTCATAAACCAGTGCGAGAAACTCCCCAGGCTTTGTCCTTTGGCTCGCACGCTGTTGGGAAATACTTCTGCCAGATAAACCCAGATCACCGCCCCTTGGGAGAAAGCGAAGAACGCGATGTACCCGATCAGCAGCCAGAGCAGAAGGTTCTCATGCCGGCCGGTGAAGAAGATTCTCGAAACTCCCGCCAGACACGCCGCAGTCCCGACCGAGCCCACCAGGAGCAGCGTTTTGCGGCCGATCCGGTCGATGACCAACATTGCAATCATCGTGAATAAGAGGTTCGTGGCGCCTACCGCCACCGCCTGGATGTTGCCGGAGACTTTGCTGAAGCCGGCGTGCGCAAAAATGTCGTTCAGATAATACAGAATTGCATTGATCCCCGAGAGCTGGTTGAACATGCCGATACTGACGGCCAGGAAGATCGGCAGCCCATGTTTCTTAGAAAAGAGTCTTTCCGCGGTCTGCCGCCGCTCCAGCTCGATCGATTCAACAATTTCCTGCAACTGCTGCGGAGGGTTCATTTCTCCAGTCCGCTCCAGCACGGAGCGCGCTTCGTGCAGGCGTCCTTTCTTGACCAGCCAGCGCGGGCTTCTTGGAATAGAAAACAACATCACAAAGAACAGCACCGCAGGAATGGCCGCAACCCCGAGTTCCGACCGCCATTCCCAAGTTCCCAGATGGGCTAGCGTGATCGAGTAGTTCGAAAAGTAAGCGAGCAGGATGCCAAAGACGACGTTGAATTGGAAAAAACCAACCAGGCGTCCCCGCACTTTGGCAGGCGCGATCTCGGCGATGTACATCGGCCCCAGCACGGATGATCCGCCAATCCCCAGTCCGCCGACAAAGCGAAACAGGACCAGAGAGTACCAGTTCCAGGCAAGGGCGCAGCCCACCGACGAGATTACGTACAACACCGCCATGACCCGTAAGCTGTCGCGCCGACCGTATCGCTCACCGGGAAACCCGGCCAGTATCGCACCCAAAATCGTGCCCCACAGGGCGCTGGCCACTGTCACGCCCAGCAGAGCGGGCGAGAGTTGGTAAGTCTCAGTTAGCGCGGCCGTCGTTCCGGAAATCACGGCCGTATCGAATCCAAACAAAAGACCGCCCAAGGCCGCGATAACAGTGCTTTTGACCAACGTGGCATTCAGGCTCATTTCTGCTCCCGGACCTGGATCTGACGCTGCAAACACCGCACCTCCTCCAGGGACCACTTCGGAATCGCGCCCGGACGGCTGGCCACGATTGCCCCCACCCGGTTCGCGAAATCCGCAATTTCAGAGGCAGGCCATCCCGCAGCGAAACCATGCACAAAAGCGGCAGCAAATGCGTCGCCTGCCCCCACCGTGTCCACTACTTCCACCGGATAGCCTTTTGCGGTGACGTACTCATCACCAATCAGCAGCTCGCAACCGTCCGCACCACAGGTCACGCAGACCGCCTCCCATCCGAACCGCTGCGAATAAGATCGGCAGAATTCCTCCAGCGAGCTTGCCTCCCCACCCAGTAGCCGCGCAATTTCAGCCACCTCGTGCTCGTTCAGCTTGACTACGCTGGCTTGCGACATTAGATCTCGCACCAGCGAGGCTTGGTAGCAATTGACCCGAAGATTTACATCGTAAAACCGCCGCGCCTGGGGGGCGACATCCAGTATTTTGCTCGTCAACTGGCGTGCCTGAGGACTCATCTGCAGCAGTGTCCCAAAATAAACCCATTCCGGTGAGCAGGAAACGAGCTCTTTCCATTCGGGGTCGGTCAGCTCGGGGAAATCATAGGCCGCCGGGCGATGAATCACGAATTGAGGCTGGCCTTGCCCGTCCAGGGTGACAGTCGCAACCCCGGTCGGATACCGCTTCAGGTGGCGAACGTAACGGCTGGAAAGGCTCATTTCCGACATGCGCTCTAGCACCTGTTGCCCACGCTCGTCCGCCCCCACGGCGCTGATAAATAAGACGTTATGGCCCAGCGCCGCCACGTGCGCCGCAAAATTGAAGGGCGCCCCACCCAGGTGCTCGGCGCCCCCTACCACGTCCCAAAGCACTTCCCCGATGCTGATTATTTTCACTGGAACTCCCTGGGCTCGGCGAACCACCGCCCCAGTGTTGCAAAACTGTACGACTTTTTGTTCTGAAAATGGAACAAAAGACCGAATTCTGTGCGGATTCATACAAACGATGATAGGAAAAAATGCGGGCTTCCCCAGGGAGAGATCTTGGATATCCAGAGGATTCTGGCCGAGCTGAGGAAAGAGCAAAGAAACCTGAACCGAGCCATTGCGGCTCTTGAAAAGCTTCCACGGCGACAGAAAGCGGAAAAACTTGAGCCAGTGCGCTTGTCGAAAAAACGAAGCCAGGCGATTAGGCCAGCCGACAAACGTCGCACGCAGGCAGAGATCATCGCATTTCCCCAGCGGGCTCGTCGCGCATCCTCGAGAATGCCGCTCATCGTGGATTCTCGTCGTTAGCGATATTCTCGGGCCCCGCTAGGCGGAACTAGGCCGCGCGCTTGTTCCGCTTCGCTCTCCACTTCGCCCAGCGTGCTTTTTGCGCTTGCGCAATTCGCCTGCGTGCCGCAGCCGAAAGTCTCCGGCGGGTGCGAGTGGCGCTACGTCCGCGGCCACCGTGCAAGCTCCCAATCGCCGCGATCGCTTCCTCCAGTTGCTTCAGCTGGTTCCGAATCCGATTTCGCTCCCTGCGCAAATCGCTGAGTGCCTTCCCTAAACTTGCCATTGGTGTCCGTTCTCTCTCTCTCTCTCCCTCCCTGGATATCCTGGGATGCCGCGTGCGCATTATAAGCGCCTGCCAAGTGATCATGTTCTAATTTTCTTGCAGAGCGTTCCAGTAACTCGGACGATCATCCTGAAGTGGATGTCGTTTCCGGCACCGAGGTTCTGCAAAGCCGCGCGAATTGCCGCCAGCACTTCCTCATTGTCCACCGGCTTCTGAAAGAAAGCCCTGGCGCCCGCTCGCAACGCTCTGTCCCGGTTGGCCGAACCAGGCCATGGCAACACGCCCGCCAGCAGAACCACACCAACGACTCCCGATTTCGCCCGAGATCTCTTCATGCTGCCCTTACCCGACAGACCCGCCGGACGCGGCCGCCTTTCCGCAACCGGAACTACGATCGGGGTGGAACAGCTGAGAAGGGAGTTGGAGGATTCGCCGTTTATGGCACCTTACTGAAGGGAGCGCTTCCCTCGCTTCCACGAGAAACGTCGCCCCAGAATTCCTTTGATGATGAGGTGATCGGTCGGGCCTGTCATCCCGATGCCCACGCCAAAGTTGATTTCCCACACCGGCGAGACATCCAAATCAATGGTCGGAAAAATCTGGTGTTGCTGATCGTGCAGAGGACGGAACCCGGTAATGGGTCCGGTTGACCCGTAATACTCCAACCCTCCGGCGACGTGCCTGGTGAAGTCGTAGCTGACCTTGGCGGCGGGAGCAAACTCCACACCTTCGTTCACCCCCGGTCCATGCCACGAGCGTTCCAGGGCGGGATTGAATGCCAGATACCACGGTCCCACCTTCTTATCGACAATCGGCCGAATCTCCCAGGTCCAGGTATCGGCCGAAAATTTCGGGCGCACGTAGCCCAACTCCGTCGACAGGCTGACTCCCACCGGCCAGCGCCACGACTCGGGAACGCGCACCCGCGGCCTAATATGGTCACCTACCCACTCCCAGCCGCCCTTCGGCTGGATGCTGGTGAATAGGTAGAAACCGGTCTCAAACCAGTCGGTGAACCCTTGCGTGATCTCGAGCGTCTCGTGCACGGCGTGATTGCTCGGTGCGACTCGGTCGACGACCGTTTTCTTTCCTTGGGCCGTGAAATTGCTGTGCAGTTCGACCATGGTAGAGCCCGGCGCGACGGTTTCATAGGGGTAGACCTGGATTTCGTAGTTATCTTGAGCAAGGATCGGCAAGGCCCCAAGGGTCACGATCAGGGCGACGAAAAATGAACGTAAGCCCGCGGGGGCTCGAGGACATCGCAGAAATTTCAGGGGCACACACATTTAGACCAAGTTATCACGTGTACTTCTTTATCGACTCGTCGAGTCGGCCGAACAAAACCGAATTGTCCTAGCGCGGATAACGTTCGAAGTATTCCCGGTACAGATCGAGATTAAACAGAAAGGATTCGATTCTTTCTTTGGTCAACTTGTCCCAGTAAGTGCCGTAGCCCATCTTGCCCACATAATAAGCGTTTATCACCTGCTCGAATTGATGCCGCACCGGGATAGCAAGATACGGTTTGCCAAGGTAAAGCTAAAGCGCCTCAGAGATCAGTGAGAACCCGGAGTTCGCAATCACCGCCTGACACCCGGCCAGATCCTCCAGGAAGGCAGTCAGGCTGGGTTTTTTGAACACCAGATTCGCGTCCTGCCCTGGCGGCCGAATCCGTAGCACACGAAAGACTGCCGGATGCGCTTCATTAAGCCCACCAGCTCTTCTGAAGGAGAAGTAACATACACGAGCGCATAACCGCCTTCTCGGTCTCCTGCCGTTAGAACTTCCTTCCGCAAGATCGGCGACACAACAGAGGCATGCTTTCGTCTCAACTGAGCGGGAAAGAATGCTGTGATGAGGTACTCGCTGGCGTGGAGAATCATCAACCGGGTGACCAGCTTTGCCGTTAACGCTTCGCCCCGGTGCTGCTTGGGATAGTGAAGCCGGGCGCGCGTCAGCGCATGCTGGTTATCGATGGATATGACCGGCAGGCCCCGGTGATGCCCCACGTGGTAGGACAACGACTCGAAGTCCGTACAAACCAGTTCGATCTTCCATTGCTCGCCGAGCCGCAAAGCTTCTTGAAACTGCGGGCCGCCCTCGGAACCGTAACCAGATTCTTGATCACGGTCTTGCGATATCGAACCTGATTTCTCACATACGCGAAGCGCAGCCCGTAAATCTCGGTGACTTCGAAATCCGTGCTCAGGTTCCGCAGGCCGCGGTCGAATGACGCCACGTGCACCCTGTGTCCCTGCTGCTGTAAGTGCTGGATGACTTCTTTTGACCGAGTGGAGTGTCCGGAACCTTCGCCATCAACTGGGTGAAGGATATTCGCCATGCGCTGGATTGAAAGCTACCGCCCGACTCTTACCCCTCGCCGCTGGCGGAATTCTTCAGTGACCAAATAGAGCACCGGAATAAAGAACAGATTGAGGATGGTGGACATGATCATGCCACCGAAAACCGTTGTCCCCACCGAATGCCGCCCTGCTTCGCCGGCGCCACTGGCCACAACCAGCGGCACTACGCCGAGAATGAATGCGAAAGAGGTCATCAGGATCGGCCGGAGCCGGATGCGTGCCGCTCGAACCGCCGCATCCCCTATTGACATTCCGCGCTCGCGCAATTGCTCGGCGAATTCTACGATCAGGATGGCGTTCTTGCTCGACAACCCTACCAGCATCACCAGTCCGATCTGGCAATAAACGTCGTTCTGCAGCCCGCGCAGCCATTGCGCCGCCAGCGCTCCTAACATCGCCATGGGTACCGCCAGCAGCACGATGAAGGGCAAAACGAAGCTCTCGTACTGTGCCGAAAGGGTCAGATACACCACCAACGTTCCCAACCCGAATAGGATGAGCGAGGTACTGCCGGAAGCCAATTCTTCCAGCGACAAGCCTGTCCACTCGTAACTGAATCCCTGCGGCAGAACTCTTTTGCTCAAGTCCTCCATCGTTGTGATCGCCTGCCCGGAACTGAAGCCAGGCGCCGCTGCTCCATCAATCTCCGCCGACCGGAACAGGTTGTAGTGACTGATCACCTGGGGCGTAATGGTTTGCGTGATCTTGACCAGGTTATCCAGCGGGATCATGGCTCCCGTGTCGGAGCGCACGTAGAACTGCGCGATGTCCTGAGCCCGCGAGCGGAACTGCTTGTCGGCCTGGATGTACACGCGATAGGAACGATTGTTGAAATCGAAATCATTCACGTAGGCCGAGCCCATGTACACGCTCAGCGTGTCGGTAATCTGCTGCAAAGGCACGTGGAGGCTCTTCGCCTTCTCACGATCAATCGTCACCAGGAACTGAGGATCATTTGCCGTGTAGCCGGTGAACATTCCCTGCAAACCCTTTCGCCCGTTGCCCTGCCGCACGACGTCGCCAGTGACATTGGCCAGTTCCTGCAAAGTGTGTCCACCCTGATCCTGCACTTCAAACTGGAAGCCGCCGAATTCCCCCAAGCCTTGGACCGCGGGCGGGAGGAACGGAATCACGAATGCTCCATTCACCCCGAACAGCGGGCCGCGCAGCCGGTTCACCACCGCTTCCGCAGCGTGTTGCTCGCCTCGCCGCTCCGAATACGGCTTCAAAGATGCAAACACGATCCCGCGATTGGGCGCGTTCCCGCTGAAGCTGAAGCCCGTCACCGCAAACACGCTTTCCACCTCAGGGGTCTTCTCGAGGATGGCGGTAACCTGCTCGCCGATCTTCTTCGTGTACTCGATGGAGGCCCCGGAAGGAGATTGCACCGCGATGATGAACCACCCCTGGTCTTCGTTGGGGACAAACCCTTTGGGAACCCGGACAAACACGAAATAGGTGAGCCCCAGCCCAGTCAAGAAAAGCAAGATGGCCAGAGCCGGATATTCCAGGAATCTGCGCAGCGACGCCTGGTAGCCCTGCGTCACGCCCGTTACCGCCCGGTCCACGCCGCGGAAGAACACGTTCTTGCTGCCGAAACCGCGCCCCAGCAGCAGGGCGGACAGCGCCGGGGACAGCGTCAAGGCGTTGAACGCAGAAATAGAGATGGAGAATGCAATTGTGAGGGCGAATTGCCGGAACAGGATTCCGGTTGTCCCCGGGAAGAACGCGACGGGAACAAACACGGCCACCAGAACCAGCGACGTAGCAATCACCGCGCCCGTCACTTCTTTCATGGCTGCCGACGCGGCTCTGCTCGGGTCCCCTTCCCCTTCGCTGAGATGCCGCTCGATGTTCTCGATGACCACGATGGCATCGTCCACGACCAATCCCGTGGCCAGCGTGATACCGAACAGTGTCAACGTATTGATCGAGAATCCCAGCAGCTTTACGAAAGCGAAGGTCCCAATCAGCGAAACCGGAATGGTTACCGACGGAATGATCGTGCTCCGCCAATCTTCCAGGAAAATGAAGATCACGAGGATCACCAGGGCAATGGCCTCGATTAGGGTGGTGAGCACGTCTCTGATGGATTCGCCCACGGCATCGGTCGTGTCAAACGCGAGCTCATATTTCATCCCGGGTGGGAAGCGCTTGCTCAGCCGCTCCAGCTCCGCGATGGCGCGGCTGTCCACCTCCAAAGCATTTGCGGTCGAAAGTTGGGTGATGCCAATCCCGACCGACTCGTGGCCGTTGTACTCAAGATCGGAACCGTAATCTTCCGCTCCCAGTTCGGCGTGCCCAACATCCTTCAGCCGGACGATCGTGCCGTCTTTATTGGTCTTGAGAATGATGTCATCGAATTGCGCCGGCTCGGTAAGCCGCCCCACCGCCCGCACGCTGATTTGAAATTGCTGTCCCGCCTGGATCGGCGGCTGCCCGACCGACCCGGCGGCCACTTCAACGTTCTGCTCTTCGAGCGCATTAACCGCATCATCCGCCGTGAGTCCGCGGCCGGCCATGCGCACCGGATCGAGCCACAGGCGCATGGAGTACCGGCGCTCGCCAAAAATAAAAACTTCGGCCACGCCGGGCACGCGCTTCAGGCTGTCCCGTACGTAAACGTCGAGATAGTTGCTCATGAATAGAGGATCGTAGCGGCCGTCCGGCGAATACACCGCCGC
>Ga0066661_10000408_pt1 | contig 14357 bp, 10 predicted proteins | sample GraSoiAngelo_110_FD_66454 | JGI IMG/M metagenome (GOLD analysis project Ga0066661, IMG submission 66454) | Grasslands soil microbial communities from the Angelo Coastal Reserve, California, USA - 14_0903_12_30cm | ecosystem: Environmental > Terrestrial > Soil > Grasslands | place: USA... | reverse complement strand
ATCCTGTTTGGCCCCTCCGGGGCGGGCAAGACCACACTGCTCGAGTGCATCGCCGGCCTGGCGCGTCCTGATAACGGGCGGATTTCGGCTGGCGATCGCGTGCTGTTTGATTCGGAACGAAGAATTGACCTCCCTGTTTCCCAGCGCTCGATCGCGTACGTATTTCAGACCCTGGCGCTGTTCCCGCACCTTAGCGTCGCGCAAAACGTCCAGTACGGATTGGCACGCCTCCCCGCTGCCGAGAAGCGCCTGCGGGCGCGCCAGATTCTGGAATCATTTCGCATCGAGCATCTCGCCGGCCGCAAGCCCGACGCCGTCTCCGGCGGCGAACGCCAGCGGGCGGCGTTGGCGCGTTCGCTGGTGACGCAGCCGTGTCTGCTGCTGCTGGATGAGCCGCTTGCAGCGCTCGACAGCGCGACGAGATCCAAGATCATCGCCGACCTGCGGGTCTGGAATGCGACCCACCGCATTCCGGTCCTCTACGTCACGCACAGCCGCGAGGAGGTTTTCGCCTTGGGTGAGCGCGTGATCGCCCTCGAACAGGGCCGCATTCTGGCGCAGGGCACGCCCCAGCAGGTGCTCGAAGCCCCGCGTCACGAGAGCATCGCCCAACTGGCGGGATTCGAGAACATTTTTGACGCCGTCGTCACCACGCTCCGGCCAGAGCAAGGCACGATGCGCTGCTGCCTCCAAGATACACAGCAGAAAGGCAACGTCGAACTTGAAGTGCCGCTCGCGCGGGTCACGCCAGGCGCAAAGGTGAGAATTGCGGTGCGCGCCGGCGACATCCTTCTGGCCACTGAGTTTCCACGCGCGTTGAGCGCGCGCAACGTTTTGCGGGGCAGGCTGCTCACGCTTGCGCGACACGGAGTGACCGTGATTGCGGGCGTCGATTGCGGCGCGCAGATCGAGGCGCACCTGACCCCGGGTGCCTGCGACGCGCTACATCTCCAGGTCGGGCAGGAGCTCTGGCTGATCCTCAAGACCTATTCCTGCCACCTCGTTGCTGGCTAGCAAGCAGGTCTCGAACTCATTGCGGGCTACTTCGCTTGAGCCTTGTGGATCGCGTCAAGGATGCCGTTGATGAAGGGCGCCGCCTCCGCAGAAGAGAATTTCTTGGCGAGCTCGACAGCCTCGTTGATGACCACCTTGGGCGGCGTCTCCCCGTCACGCAGCTCATACACAGCCAGTCGCAGAATTGCGTGGTCAATTGCCGCCATCCGCTCCACGCGCCAGTTCTCCGCGTGCTTGCCCACGAGCTCATCGAGCGCCGCCGCCTGGGCAACCACGCCTTCAAAAAGCTGATTGGCAAACGCTCGGGTGTTTTTCTCCGCCCGGGCGCTTTTCCAAAAGCCGGACTCAATGGCGCCGGGTTCCTGCCGGCCCATCTCCCATTGAAAAAGCATCTGGAGGGCGTATTCGCGTGCTTTGCGACGCAGCGCCATGCTACCCGCGCTTCCGGGCGGGCCGGGGGTTCCGGAGCGGGAGGGGCGCCTCTCTTTCGGCGGGATTGGCAGAGGCCAGCTTCCGCGCGAGATTGGCCATTTCGAGCGCGGTGAGCCCAGCCTCAAGTCCTTTGTTGCCGCTCTTCAGGCCCGCGCGGTCGATAGCTTGCTCGAGCGTATCGCACGTCAGCACGCAGAAGATTATGGGCACGCCGGTGTCCATCTGCGCCAGTTGAACGCCGCGCGCCACCTCCGAGGAGATGTATTCAAAGTGTGAGGTTTCGCCGCGCAGAATGCAGCCGATGGCGATGAGCGCATCATACTTGCCCGAGCTGCCCATTTTCTTGGCCGCGATGGGGATTTCAAACGAGCCTGGCACGCGCACAACGTCAATCTGCTTCCCCTCCGCCCCACCGCGCTCAAGCGCGTCGAGCGCTCCAGCCAGTAGCCGCTCCGTGATGAAGCTGTTGAACCGGCTGACGACGATGCCGAAGCGCAACCCGGCTCCGCTGAACTCCCCGCGGATTTCGTTGTGCTGCATCTTTGCGCTCATCAGCGCTCCTCGCGGCCGTAGCGTTGCCCTTGCGCCCTGCGGGGTGCCGGCACCGGGCCTGCGGTTACGCCCTCGTCTCCTTCACCAATGTAGAGGCGCGGCATCCCGGCGTAAGCTCGGGCGGGTGCCGTGCTCCACTATTTCCCCTTAAACTGAGCCGGGCGCTTCTCGAGAAACGCACGAGTACCCTCGCGCATATCTTCGGTGGCGCAGCAAAGGCCGAACAGCGTCGCTTCCAGGAACAGCCCTTCTTCCTGCGACATCTCCATACCGTGCTCGATGGCCTCCATTGCGTACTTCACTGCGAGGGGGGCGTTGGCGATGATCTTTTTGGCCAGCGCTTCGGCGGCGGGCATCAACTCCGCCGGCTCGTGAATATGGTTCACCAGGCCGATGCGCAGAGCTTCTTCGGCCGAGATCATCTCGCCAGTCAGGCAAAGCTCGTGCGCGACTCCCTTGCCGCACAGCCGCGCCAGGCGCTGCGAGCCGCCGTAACCCGGGATGATGCCGAGCCTCACTTCCGGCTGGCCGAGCTTCGCCGTCTTGCTGGCCAAGCGAATCGTGCAGGCCAACGCCAGCTCGCAGCCTCCGCCGAGCGCGAAGCCGTTGATCGCGGCAAGGGAAGGTTTTCCGAGCGTCTCGAGCTGGTGCAAGACGCCCTGGCCAAAGATGGAAAACTCCTTGCCGTCTACTGCGTTGCGCTGGGCGAGCTCGTTGATGTCCGCACCGGCGACAAAGGCCTTCTCTCCCGCACCGGTCAGGATCAGCACGCGCACTTCGGCATCCTCGCGGGCCTGGGACAGTAGGTGGCCCAACTCCTCCATCGTTTTGCGGTTGAGCGCGTTCAGCACCTTTGGCCGGTTGAAGGTGATGTAGCCAATTTTATCTTTCTTCTCGTATAGAAGGTTTTCGTAAGCCATTCTAGGAGCGCTCCATTGTCAGGTGTGCAGGGTCAGGGGCCGGTTTTCAGTTCAAAGTTTCCAGAGTCCCATTTGTCCGTGGTTTGCCCTTTTGCCTTTCGACTCTCAACTCTTACGTCAGTTCCATTGGCCTAGGATTCTGCGGGTCCGTGTAATCGTAAAATCCGCGTCCCGCCTTGCGGCCGTGCCAGCCGGCCAGAACCATCCGCTTCAGGAGCGGCGGCGGCGCAAAGCGGCGCTCCTTGAACTCGTCAAACATGACGTTGGCGATGTAGCAGGTGGTGTCGAGACCCACGAAATCGAGCAAGGTCAGGGGGCCCATGGGGTGGCCGCAGCCCAGCTTCATCGATTTGTCGATGTCTTCGATCGAGGCGACGCCCTCTTCGAGCGCGCGGATGGCGTCCAGCATGTACGGCACCAACAGGCGGTTGACGATGAAGCCTGTTCGGTCGCTGGTGCGCACCGGCGTCTTGCCCAACCGTTCTGCAAATGCCACGACTTCCTCGAAAATGTTGGGGTCGGTTGAAATTGTGCGGATCACCTCGACCAGCTTCATTACCGGCACGGGATTGAAAAAGTGCAGGCCGAGGAAGCGGTTGGGGCGCTGGGTGGCAGTGGCCATGTCGGTGATGGAAATCGAAGAGGTATTGCTGGCGAAGATGGTCTTCTGGGGGCAGATTTTATCCAGCGTGGCGAAGAGCTCTTTCTTCGCAGGCAACTGCTCGATGACGGCTTCGATCACCAGGTCAGAGTCGCGCAGCTCGTCAAGGCTGGTGGTGCCGCGCAGGCGAACGCGCGTCTGTTCGCGCTGCGCTTCGCTGAGCGAGCCTTTCTCAACCAGCCGCTGCAAGTTCTTTTCGATGCTCTTGAGGCCCTTCTCTATCAATTCGGCTGAGACCTCGCGCACCACAACCTGGCAGCCGGCCTGCGCCACCACCTGGGCGATGCCCGAGCCCATCAGCCCACAGCCCACCACACCCACTCGCTCAATCGGCATAGCCAGCCCCCTAAAGGACAACGAATGTAATCTATTTCGGAGAGTTAGGCTACGACATCGCCTCGACAATCATGGCGATGCCCTGCCCGCCGCCGATGCAGGCTGTGGCCAGCCCGTAGCGCAGGCCACGGCGGCGGAGCTCGTAGAGGAGCGTCAGCACAAGGCGGGTTCCAGTGGCGCCCAGAGGATGGCCGAGGGCGATTGCGCCGCCGTTGACGTTGGTTTTCTCGCGATCGAGCCCCAGCGCCTTCTCCACCGTCAGATATTGCGGCGCGAATGCTTCGTTCACTTCGATCCGGTCGATCTGCTCGAGCCTGAGGCCCGCGCGCTCGAGCGCTTTTTTCGTGGCCGGAACCGGCCCAATGCCCATCATGCGCGGTTCGACACCGACGGAGGCCCAGGAGACAATGCGCCCCATCGGTTTCAAGCCGCGCTCCTGGGCGGCTTTGGCATGCGTCACAACCACCGCCGCCGCTCCGTCCACAATCCCGCTCGCATTTCCGGCAGTGACGATGCCTTCCTGCCGAAACGCCGGCGGAAGTTTCTCCAGCACCTCCAGCGTCGTTTCCGGGCGGCGATGGTCGTCTTCTGCGACTTGCTTCGTCTTGTGGCCCTGCTTCACTTCCACCGGAACGATTTCTTCTTTCAGGCGGCAAGCGCTGTAGGCGGCTTCGGCCGCCCGCTGGCTGCGCAGGGCATATTCGTCGCAGGCCCGGCGCGAGATGCCGTATTCGGCGGCAAGGTTTTCGGCCGATTCGGCCATGCTGCAGCCGCAATAGGTGTCCACCAGCGCGGTCATCAGGGAGTCTTCCAGTTTGCCTTCGCCCAGGCGGAACCCAGTGCGCGCGCCGCGGATCACGTGCGGCGCCTGAGTCATATTCTCCATACCCCCAGCGAGTACCATCCCGGCCTCGCCCAGCAGAATGAGGTGCGCCGCCTGAACGATGGCTTCGATCCCCGAGCCGCAGAGGCGGTTGACGGTCACGGCCGGGGTCTCAGTCTTCAAGCCGGCCTTGAGCCCCACGTGTCGCGCGCCATAGATGGCGTCGCTGCTGGTCTGTATCACGTTGCCGAAGACCGCATGGTCAAACTCAGCGGGGTCGGTCCCTGCCCGGCGAATCGCTTCGCGCGCGGCGCAGGCACCTAGCTCAATCGCCGAGGTGTTCTGAAACAAGCCCGCGTAGCGCGCCATTGGGCTGCGTGCCCCGGCTAGAATCACCACCTCAGTTGGGAACATGTCGTTTCTCAGCTCCGGGAATCTCAGGCGATACGATCGTGTCACCGCCCATTTTCCGCGCATCTTCCAGCCCGAATTCCGCGCGGTTGATCAAGTCCGTAACGATGTCTTCGCTGTCGTAGTCAGGTCGCGCGATCGCCTCCGCGACACCCGCGCTCAGCGTAAGCTGCGCCCCGTCCCACGGCGGGCGCACGCCGACCGCAACCTTGCGGAGTTTTTCCGCCAGGCTGCGCGCGCCCGCCAGGGTCGTATCCGGCAGGATGAAGGCAAGCGACCAGGCATTGTATTTTACTGCCAGATCGTTCTGCCGGACGACAGGCTGAAGGACCCGCGCCAGTTGCTCCATGTGATTCTCTACCTGGGCTTCGCCTTGCTGGTGGATCAGCTCGGAGCCGCGGTCAATCTGGAGCAGCGCCACAGCCAGCGGCGTGCCCTGCGACTTGGCGCGTTGGGTTTCCCCGAGCAGGCAATCGGTGTAAGAACTTCGCGCCAGCAGACCGGTCTTTTCGTCCGCCACCGCGAGGGTACGGACCAGCGTGCGCAACCGGGTGTGGTGAAGGCTCAGCAGCATCTGGTCACCGACTGCTTGCAGGAAATATGTCTCATTCGGTTTCCACTTGTGCGGCGCGGCGCAGCCCGCCACGAGCATGCCTGCCGGCGCCTGCGTTTCCTTATCGGTGAGCGGCACACCGAGCGCGGTTTCCAGACCCATCTCGCGCAACACGGGCGCAGCCGCCGCCTCCAGCGGCAAACCTCCCAGCGAGTCCGGGGCGGCTCGCTCGAGGTGCCCCAGCAGCCGCACAATCAAGCTGCCGGCTGAGGCTTCGACGCCCGGCGCGCAGAACTCCGCGGCCATCTGTGGCGGCTGTCCTGGTGCACCCACCACCGCCAGGCAGCGCATCACGCGCAGGTAAGTGCCGACTTCGTTCACCGCGACCGAAAGCATGGCGCGCGGCGTAGCCTGCCGGTAAACGGTTTGATTGATTTCGGAAATTTTCGAGAGATCGCGAAGGGTCTCCACACTGTACGTGCCGGTCTTCCCAGTGATGCCCCCGGACGAGCTCGAAGCCCGCGCGGCTTCTGCCCGAATCTTCGAGCCCGCCGGCGACCAGTGGGCCATCTGGTAAAGGTTGCGAAGCCGTTCGTTGTGTTCCTCCTCGCCGGGGAACATCTCGGCGATCTTCTGCAGCCGCTCGATCGCTTTGGGATGGAGCGAGTACTGAAGGAAGATTTCTGCCTGCACCAGCAAGTCTTCCAGAGCATGCTCCGCGCGCCCTTCCTCGATGAACCTGTCGTCGTCGGTAGCCTCCTCACTCAGCGAGCGGCCGATAGTGGGCGCCGCAGGTCCTTGCGATGCAGCCTGCACCAATCGCGAGGCCACACCGCGCAGGTAGGCTGGATCGACGCGGCCCTCCAGCTTCTCCAGCCGCTGCTGGTTGCGGAAGTCGTATGGGTCGACATCCACCATGCGCTCGAGCGTTTCGCACGCGGCACTTGGATTGCCGGCTTCGAGATGAAGGTCGAACAATCGGATCAGTACATCGAAATATTTCGCCTCGCGGTTCAGTTCGTTGTAGAGAGCGCCCCAGAACTCGAACAGCCGCAGCGAGGAGGGGTTCGCTTCGGCCAGGCGATCGAGCTGTGCGGCGAACTCGCTTTCGCGGCGGGAGTCCAGCATACGCTTTTTGACGCAGGCAAGGATCTGGATGGCTTGGTCATCCTGTCTTGCTTTCAGGCAGCGGTCCACGAGATCAAAGAGCTTTTCATAGCTGCCTACCTTCTCCTTGTAGAACTGTTCGAGCACTCCGCGCGCGCGCACTAACTGGCCAGCGCGCATCAGGGCTTCACCGAAAGTCTCGAGGTACGTTGAATCACTCTCGCTAGTCGAGAAACGTTCGAGCAACTTGAGCGCGGCGGCATCCCCCAACGCTGTGCCCTGTCGGAGTCGCGCCTGGGCATAGACCAGCGCCACGCCGCGCTCGGTCGGCGCCAACTGGTGGGCGCGGGCGAAAAGCTCCAGCGCGCGATCAAGCTCGCCGGCAGCAAGGGCCAGTTGCCCGGCGCGCAGGAAGCCGCGCGCCGCAATCAGCGGCTTGCCCTGGCGCTCGGCAAGTTCGCCCTGCGCGAAGTGGCGCGCGCCGTTGTTTGGGTCGAGCTGTGCGAGGCGTTCCTGGCAGGCCAGCGCTGCGTCGCCTCTGCCCTGCGCGATAAACTGCTCGCTCGCAAGCTGGTACTGCTCGATGGCCTCTTCGGGCCTGTTCTGCTTCTGCAGCAGCAGCGCATAGCGGGCCACGCGCTCCGGCGGTTGTGGAACCAGCTTCAGGAAACGGGTGTAGAGCGCGATCGCCTTGAGGTCATCGCGCGGGTCAGTCAGCCGGTCGAACAACTTACCGTAGTGGGTCGCGGCCCGCTCGGGTTGGTCCAGGCGCGCGTAGAGGTCCCCCAGTGCTTGCATCGCTTCCTGATGGGTGGGAGCCGCCTCGAGCACCGCCTGGTAAGCTTCGATGGCGTCCTCGACCCGATTCTTCTCGAGGCAGCGCTTGGCACGTTCCAGATGCTTGGTGACGTCAGGGGTCATGAACGCAGTTGCAACGCCAAAGAGTCAGGTCGCGCTGACTGAGCGAGCCGCAACCTCACAGAATAAAACTATATAACGTTCGGCGAAATGGCGCCCAAACAGTTGTGCCGCGCTTGCCGAACCAGCAAAGTGTCGCGCGAAAAGCGCCGTCACAGGATTTCCAGATTGGGCCGCGGCCGCCGCGGCGGCGCTGGCCGAGCGGACGGATTTATGGCACACTGATTTGTTTAGAGGAGTGCGAAAATCCAAACAGGGTGAGACGCATCACCGGGAATCACGCCCCCATTCGCCGATCGCCCTCAGGTGTTCGCTGACCGATGGACCCTCAGTTCGTCCGCAACTTCTGCATCATCGCGCACATCGACCACGGCAAGTCCACCCTGGCCGATCGCCTGCTCGAGCTCACCGGCGCGCTCAGCCAGCGCGAGATGACCGCGCAGGTGCTCGATTCGATGGATCTCGAGCGCGAGCGCGGGATCACCATCAAGGCCAAAAGCATCCGCCTGCATTACACCGCGCGCGACGGTCAAACCTACCGCCTGAACCTGATCGATACGCCCGGCCATGTGGACTTCTCCTACGAGGTTTCGCGCGCGCTCTCCGCTTGCGAAGGAGCCCTACTCGTGGTGGATGCGAGCCAGGGGGTCGAGGCGCAGACGGTTGCCAACGCCTTTCTCGCCGCCCAACACAATCTCACCATCATCCCGGTGATTAACAAGATTGACCTGCCTGCCGCACAGCTCGAACAAGTCAAGGAACAGATCGAAAACGTGCTGGCTATCCCTGCCGGCGACGCGCTGGCGATCAGCGCCAAGAGCGGCCTGGGCGTTGAGGAGGTGCTCGAGGCCATAGTGCGGCGCGTGCCGCCGGCGCGCGGCTCCGCTGAAGCGCCGCTGCGCGCGCTCATCTTCGACTCGTGGTTCGACTCCTACCGGGGCGCGGTGGTGCTGGTGCGCGTGATGGAAGGTCGCGTCACGCGGCACGCGCGTATTCGCCTCTGCTCGAACAACGAGATTTACGAAGTCGAAGAGCTGGGCACGCTCACTCCCAAACCGGTGGTGCTTGACGAGTTGTCCGCGGGTGACGTCGGCTTCGTCATTGCCAACATTAAGCGGGTCGCCGACGCCCGCGTGGGCGATACCATTGTTGAAGCCGAGCGCCCTGCTCCGCCGCTGCCCGGCTTCGAGGCTATCAAGCCGATGGTCTTCGCCGGACTCTATCCGGTGCTCGCCGACGAATACGAGCCGCTCCGGGACGCTCTCGGCAAGCTCCAGCTCAACGACGCGGCGTTCTTCTACGAGCCGGAAAACTCCGTTGCCCTGGGCTTCGGCTTCCGCTGCGGCTTCCTGGGCCTGCTGCACATGGAAATCGTGCAGGAGCGGCTGGAGCGTGAGTTTGGGCTGAACCTGATCACTACCGCGCCCAGCGTGCGCTACCGCATCACGACCACCACCGGCGAGTCGATTGAGGTGGACAGCCCGACGAAGTTTCCGCCCCCCAGCACGATGCAGGAGATCGCGGAGCCGGTTATCACCGCGATGATCATCACCTCGGAGGATTCCGTCGGCGCGATCCTTCAGCTCTGCGAGGAAAAGCGCGGCGTGCAGAAAAACTTCGAGTATCTCTCCCCGCAGCGCGTCATGCTCACCTACGAGTTGCCGCTCAATGAGATCGTGCTCGACTTTTACGACCGGCTGAAGAGCGTCTCGCGCGGCTACGCTTCTCTCGACTATCATCTGTCTGGCTACAAGGAGGCCGACCTAGTTAAGCTGGACGTGCTAGTCGGGGGCGAACCGGTGGACGCACTGGCGCTGGTCTGCCACCGCGAGCACGCGTACGAGCGCGGCCGCGAGCTGGTGTCGCGCCTGCGGAAGCTCATCCCGAGGCAGATGTTCGAGGTGCCCATCCAGGCCGCTATCGGAAGCCGCGTCATCGCGCGCGAAACCGTCGCTGCGATGCGCAAAAATGTGCTCGCGAAATGCTACGGCGGAGACATCACCCGCAAGCGCAAGCTGCTCGAGAAGCAAAAAGAGGGCAAAAAGCGCATGAAGCGCGTGGGAAGAGTTGATATCCCACAAGAAGCGTTCTTGGCTGTCCTCAAGGTCTCCGGCAGCACCGAGTAGCGCTACCCTCCCGCCGCCGGCTGGGTGAGCAGCAGAAATGAAACGCCGGCTAGAAGCCGGCGCTACAGAACGAACCGTGTTGGGTGCCTCATCTGCGTCGCAGGTGGGGGTGAGATGCCTCTTCTTTCCCTTCGTCTTCACTTCTACTTCCCTGCCTCCTTCTTCTTCACCTCGGCGGCCAGGCGGCCCCGGGCGAGCTGCACGGCGACCTCATCGCCAATGGCCACCTGTTCGGTGGCGCGCACAACATTGCCCGCAGCGTCGTAACAGATCGCGTAGCCGCGCTCGAGCAAGCGCAGCGGGCTGCGCTCATCGAGTTGCAGCATCAGCCGCTCCAGGCGCTGGCGTTTGGCCGCCAGGAACCGCTCGAGGCGCACCCGCAAGTCGCCCGAGCGCTGCTCGAGCCGCAAACGCAGCCCCGCAATTCGGGCGCGAAAATCAAACACCGCGATGCGCGTCTGCGCGATGCTGAAGCGCCGCCGCACCAGCTCGAGGCGCGTCCGCAGCGCCACAGCCAACCGCCCGGTGAGTTCATCCAACTGCTGGCGGTACTGCCGCAGCATCTCCTCTAGCCTCTGGAAACCGCGGTGCGCGGCGAGCTCCTGCAGGCGATGGCGCGCCTCGAGCAAAAGGTACTGCATCCGCTTCGACATTTCTTGTTGGAGCCGAAGGATGTGCTGGTCAAACTCTCGCCGCGTTTGGACAACGATCTCCGCCGCGGCCGAAGGAGTCGAGGCGCGCACATCAGCAACAAAGTCTGCAATGGTGAAATCGGTTTCGTGGCCCACGCCGGAAATGATGGGAATCGTTGACGCGCTGATCCCCCGCGCCAATGTCTCTTCGTTGAAGGCCCAGAGGTCTTCGAGCGAGCCGCCCCCGCGCGCCAGGATCATCACATCCACGAGTTGCTTGCGGTTGAAGTATCGAATGGCCTCCACGATTTCCGCCGCGGCGCCTTCGCCTTGCACGCGAACGGGATAGAGAATCAGGTGGACGTTGGGAAAGCGTCGCCGGAGGATGCGCACCACGTCGCGCACCGCCGCGCCGCGCGGCGAGGTCAGCAGGCCGATGCGTCTCGGCAGGACCGGCAGCGGCTTCTTGCGCGCCGGCTCGAACAGCCCCTCAGCTTCCAGGCGCTTCTTCAATTGCTCGAACGCGAGTTGCAACGCGCCCAAGCCGACCGGCTCGAGATATTCGACGTAAATCTGGTATTCGCCGCGCGGCTCATAGACGCCTACCGAGCCGCGCACGGTCACGTGCAGTCCGTCCTCGGGACGGAACTTCAGCAGGCGCACTTGGTTACGGAAGCAGACGCAACGCGCCTGGGCCCGCGGGTCCTTGAGGGTGAAATAGAGATGCCCCGACTGGGCCGCGTGGCAGTTCGAGATCTCGCCTTCCACCCAAATGTCAGTGAATTCCGAGGCGAGCAGGTCGCGGATTCGCTCGGTCAGCTCAGTGACGGACCAGACCTTGCGCTCGGGTGCCAGATTGAGCTGGAATTGCGTCACGGTCTTTTTTGAACCTCACAACCCCCGGTACGATGGGGCCCTCTGACAAAATCTCTTCTGGTCCGGCGTCTCGCGGGCTGTTGCGCCTCGCGCCGCCCCATTTTCTCTGTTATTCCGAGGCCCGACGTTTTCTGTCGGGCCGAGGAATCTCTCTGATAGATCTAGCCTCTATTTGCCCGCCAGTTACTCGGCCGAATCACTCCCCGAGAAAGCTTAAGGGCCCCCCACCACCCTACTTTTCCGTAACTGTTCATTCCACGAGGTTTTAAGTCCAATGAATTTGCAACTGTTGATCCCAGGGGACTTGCGCGACAATTTTTCGCAACTGCACATTCCAAAGGGCTTGCGACCATCTGCCACGGGCCAGACCACCAGCCTGCAAAATTGGGCTGAGGTTCGAAAGCGCGGGCCTGGATATCTCACAAGTTCCCTCGTCGTAGCTGCCAAAGAGAATAGCCCCTCAGAGGCCGAACCAGTTGCGCTTTTTGCGCGTTTTTTCGTGTGCGACTTGAGCGGTGGGCCCCTGCGAGGCTCACCGGCGAAACAGCGAAAACAAGCCACAAAAGCAAAGTCAAGCCGGCGCTCAGCGCGCCCTCGACTCGCAGTGAACATTCCCAGTAACGGTGGCTCCGTTTCAGAAAGATAGCGCTTGCGGTCTAGCGACGAAAGATGGAAATCACCCAAAAAATGAAAGTGAGAGCTGCGCTCAACAAGATGCAGGTGACGATGGGAAAATAGAAGCTGGTGTGCCGGCCCTGATAAACGATGTCACCCGGCAGCCGGCCCAAACGAAATGGCAGTTTTCCGCCTACAAGCAGTACCACCCCCGCCGCTGCCAACACTAAGCCGAGAACCAGAAGCAGCTTGCCGATCTCGCGTATCGGGTCCATCGCGTCGGACAATTCTAATCACTACTGGGTCCTGAGGCAAACCCGCAAGCAACACCAGGCCGACACCGAACGGCACCGGCCCTGGACCCGACAGAATGCGCGGCGTCTTCGCGGCGCGGTCTCTGATCTGGCTGACAGTGACCTCGGACAGGGTGAATGCGAACTCGATGGAGATCGAGTCGATTCGTCCATCGGGGCTAATGCTGCGCTTGATGAGCATCTGGGCCGCTGAGGGTTCACCGTTGGGACGTTGAACCTCACCGGAGCCTTCTGCCTGCACTGCGGCACGTTCCTCAGCGAGCTCGCGCTCGGTTTGCGGATCGCCCGCGCCGGTCTTGGCTTGGTAGTCCTGGACGGCAAGCACATGCTTGCAGCGCCAAGTCGGGTCCTGAGGAGCATGGCCCTGGAAGTCGGGACACGCGCACTGAAGCTCGGTACCGTTCGCCGAAACCAAGTAATACTTGGACGGGTTGTGGGCCGAGCGCACGCGCCAGCCTTCCTCTGCCGCCGTGATAACAAAAACGTCTCGTTCTGCTCTTTCCTTGCGAGAGACAAACTGTTCCTGGGTCATTGCTATCTCCTTTTCACTTTTCAAGGTGCTGGATTCGGCTCAGAAGGTCTTCACCCACGCAACCGCTTCCGCCTTCCCGGGGGGCTCAGAACTTTTTTCGCAGCAACTCCTGCCTGTCCACTGTCAGATCGGCCACCAGATGCTTCAGCCGGCGATTCTCGTCCTTATAGACCCTGATGCCTTGAAAATCTCGCCCGAAGGGCGAAACATCTGTGTCTAACAAAAAACGGCGACTCTCCATTTTCCCGCTGAACCAGGACACTCCCGCCTCGCCTTCCTTCAAAATCCCGATGATCTGCTCCTCGGTGAAATGACTCTTCCCCATCCAACCTCTCCTTTCGCTGCTAAGATAGGCCGCCAGCCAAGCCCTAGGAGCAGTCATCGGAACTGTCTCTGAGAAAGTTCTGTCGAAGTTTGAAAATGAAGCGAGCCTCACGTCTCTTGCTTTGGTCTGCTCCCCGAAACCTCGTTCAGTTGAAATGTGACTCTGGCATACGAGGGAACGGATCCAGGCCCGAGAGCATACCTAGGAGATTCATCTTGACTCTAGCCTACCGTCTAAACAGGGTTGTTATCGTCTCATATCTTCGCACATATTTCGGGGTCATCGTTTTAAAGACTAGGATATATGCGAACACATTAGCTGGAAACCAGAAGAGTGCTGCTGCGAATAGTAGTGTTATGCCCCCGAAACCTAGGGCTGCGGGGATAGCGACCGACAGTACTAAGCCGAGAGTCAACCAGGGAATGCGCTGCCACCAAATAGGACCAATCGGCTCGCTGCAGAACGGGCAGGTGAGGTATGGGCGTCTAGACTCAAGGCCCTTAGGCTTAAGGTCTGCCAGGCAGTTAGGACAGGCCCCCCATGTGCTTCTGTATTTGCGCCTTGCGAACTTTTTCATAATCACTTACTGCATGCTGTTGCAAACATCCTGTATTGTATCTCGCACCTTGCCATAGTACTTCATCACAGAGCGACTAACCGGAAATCCGCTCGACGCCTGTCGGTAGAGCCAGTTAAGCGCCGGAAGCCAGTAGGGGGCAGACGCCTGATAGATCGTTCCGGCCACGCCTGCCGCTTCTCCACCTGCCAAACTTCCGCCGATTGCTCCGCCGCTGGCTGACCCAATATAGAACGCTGCAGGGGTGCAAGGATTCGCGAGAGACTGTATTCCCTTTCTATTAAGTTCTGAGAACACTCCTTGGGCGTAATCACTAAGCGGTACATCATCTTGCCACCGCCCAGTGGTCGGATTCCAATACTTGCACCTGCCGTCGGTGTCGCATATTTTCTCTCCTCTGTAATCACCGAGGATGTTGCCCCCTGCGTCCTTATGCCAATCTTGGATGATCAATTTTGAAGGATCAGGCGGACCAAAAACAAGCGTCGTCCAGTCGATACCAGACGAAGTGAGCCACGGAGGTAGTCCCCAAGGGAACTGTTCGCCCCAAATGCTTCCGCAGAAGCCAGGTCCTCCGCAAATTCCGCTGCCAATACCATTCGGGTTCCAGAGAAAGCCACCCAACGGAAAGCC
>Ga0066661_10000398_pt1 | contig 14423 bp, 7 predicted proteins | sample GraSoiAngelo_110_FD_66454 | JGI IMG/M metagenome (GOLD analysis project Ga0066661, IMG submission 66454) | Grasslands soil microbial communities from the Angelo Coastal Reserve, California, USA - 14_0903_12_30cm | ecosystem: Environmental > Terrestrial > Soil > Grasslands | place: USA... | reverse complement strand
CTGGCCGGCGGCGTGATCCGGCTCCGCCCCGACCTGGCCCGGCAGGGCGTCGAGGGCGTCGCCCGGGCGCTGGACCTGACCGTCGAGCGCGCGGCCGCGGGCATCCTGGAGCTGTCGGCGCACAACCAGGCCAACGCGGTGCTCCAGCTCACGGTCAAGCGCGGCATCGACCCGAGCGGGGACGCGCTGGTCGCGTTCGGCGGCGCCGGGCCGCTCCAGGCCTGCCGCATCGCGCGGCTGCTCGGGCTGGGCACGGTGCTGGTGCCGCCCAGCCCCGGCAACGTGTCGGCGTTCGGCCTGCTGGCCGTGGACCTGAAGGACGACCACGTGCTCACGATGGTCCGCCGCCACGACGAGGTCGATCCGGCGGAGGTGGCCGCCACGTTCGACCGTCTGTGCGCCGAGGCCGCGGCGACGCTGCGGGCCGAGGGCGTGGCGGACGCGGACATGGCGCTGGTGCGGACCGTGGACGCGCGCTACCTGGGCGAGGCGCACGAGATCGGCGTCCCCGCCGGCGAGCCGTTCGACGGGGCGGCGGTCGCCGCGGCGTTCCACGACGCGCACGAGCGCATCTACGGGTACGCGTATCGCGAGGGCGAGGTGGTCGAGCTCGTGAACTGGAAGGTCACCGGCCTGGGCCGAATCGAGCGGCCGGGCCTGGAGCCGCCGCCGCCCTCGGGGAGCGGGCAGCCGGTCGGCTCGCGGGCCGGGTTCGCGGTGTACCGGCGCGAGGACCTGCCGGCGGGCTTCCAGGCGGCGGGACCGGCCATCGTCGAGGAGTACGGCTCGACGACGGTGGTCGAGGCGGGGTTCACGGTCGAGGTGGACCGCCTGGCCAACCTGGTGCTGCGGTCATGACAGTGGACCCGATCGTCCTGCAGATCGTCGAGGGGACGCTGGCGTCCGTCGAGGCCGAGGTCGAGGCGGCGATCGAGCGGACCGCCCGCTCGCCGATGATCCGCGACCAGCACGACTACCGCGCCGGCATCCACGACCGGCGCTGCCGCAAGCTGACCGGCCGCTCGTACTCCGCGATGGTGCAGCCGGTGGTGCGCGACTTCCCGCCGGAGTCGATGCGCGACGGCGACGTCTTCTACCACAACGACGTCTACCTCTCGGAGGGCTCGATCGGCCACCTGCCCGACCTGACGACCACCGTGCCCGTCTTCCACGGCGGCGAGGTGGTCGCGTTCGTGCAGGCGTTCGGGCACCACGACGACATCGGCGGCATGGTGCCGGGCTCGATGCCGGCGCACGCCACCTCCGCGTTCCAGGAGGGGCTCATGGTGCCGCCGGTGCGCCTGTTCAGCGCGGGCGTCCGCAACGACGACCTGTACCGGGTGATCGTCCGCAACTCGCGCACGCCGGAGTCGTTCGCGGGTGACCTGGACTCGGAGGTGGCCGCCTGCCGGATGGGCGCCCGCCGGCTGGCCGGCCTGTTCGCGCGCTACGGGACGGCGACGATCGAGGCGTGCTTCGACGCGCTGGTCCGGCGCTGTGCCGACACGTTCCGGCGCGAGATCCTGCCCCGCATCCCGGACGGCACGTACGCGTTCGAGGACTACATCGAGCACGACGGCGTGGAGCCGCCCCGGCTGCACGTGCTGCGCATGATGATGACGAAGACGGCCGACCGCATCGTCTGCGACCTGACCGGGACCGGCCCGCAGGCGCTGGGCCCGATCAACCACGCCGGCGACTACGCCGACGGCCTGTTCCTGCGCAAGTGGATGGCGTGCGTCCTGCGCAACCTGGCGGAGTCGCCGGAGCGGGCCGCGGAGCTCGACGTCAACGAGGGGATCTGCGAGGTGCTGGAGCTGCGGTTCCCGCCCCGCGGGACGCTGGTCACGCCCGAGTTCCCGGCGCCGACGAACGCGCGCAGCTTCCTGATCCTGCGGCTGCTGGGCGTGTTCGCCGGCTGCCTGGCCCAGGCGGTGGGCGGCCGGATGCCCGCGGACCAGGAGACGATCCGCTACTGGGGCGTCCACGGCCGGGACGCCGAGGGCCGCTGGTACCTGCTGCGGGAGGTGCTGGGCGGCGGCTCGGGCGGCCGGTTCTACGCGGACGGGTCGGACGCCATCCACATCGTGCCCGACTCGAAGAACCTGCCGGCCGAGTTCGCGGAGACGCGGTTCCCGATCCTGATCGAGCGGCTGGCGCTGGCGGCGGACTCGGGCGGTCCGGGCCGGCGGCGGGGCGGCCTGGGGTACGACAAGCACATCCGGCTGCTTCGCGACGCGGCGTTCGTCTCGACGGCCGACCGGGCCCGGCTCGGCTGCTACGGGGTGGCGGGCGGCATGGCGGGGCTGCCGTACGAGGCGTCGGTGGACGGCCGGCCGCTGCCAGGGATGAATGACGACGTGCCGCTGCCGGCGGGGACGCTGCTGCGCCTGCGCACGACGGGCGGCGGCGGCTGGGGCGACCCGTTCGAGCGGGAGCCGGACCTGGTGCTGGCGGACGTGCGCCGGGGCCTGGTCTCGGTGGAGTCCGCGGAGCGCGACTACGGCGTGGTGATCCGCGACGACCGGGTGGTCGAGCTGCGCCGCCCGCCGCGGGAGCGGCCGTTCTTCGACCGTGGCCCGGGCTACGAGGCGATGCGGGGCGGATCAGGTGTGGCGGAGATGGGACGGGCAGACGGCGTGGTCGAGGTCGATCCACAGCAGGTTGAAGGTCGCCTGGACCCGGATGCCCCACAGCCGGGGTAGGCCAGCGAGGTGGAGCTCCCAGAGGTTGTCCAACGTCATCGTGGCCGATCTCGGCGAGTCGGGCCTGGGCCTGAGGGCAGAGGTGCTGGACCGGGATCGTCTTCGCCGGCCGGTGCTTGCCCTGCTGCATCTCCGCCCAGGTCATCGACTCGAAGTCGCGCAGTTTGCGCAGGATCTGGTCCAGCGCTGAGCCGTCTACCCGACGGCACCCCCATGGGCCCTCGAAGTCGAACCTGGAGAAGCTCCAGGCCGGCGACTGGCGGCTCCAGTCCTGAGCCGCCGGCGCTGTCGGCAGACGTCGTGGGTGTGGTTCGAACGCCCGATTGGGCTGCTTGGTCCGGCGGGCCACTGCCTCGAGCGGCACAGGAGAGTCAATCGGTTGCCCGGTACGACGCAGTTCGTCCGGATCGACCGATAATCCGAGGCGTGGCCGCGGCGAAGGTCTCGATCACCGGTGCTCCCCTGACGGCTGCCGACGTCGTGGCCGTGGCGCGCGACGGCGCCCCGGTCGAGCTCGCTCCCGAGTCGGTCGCCGCCATGCGCGACAGCCGCGCCCAGGTCGAGGCGCTGGCCGCGGCCGACCGGCCGGTCTACGCCATCTCGACCGGCCTCGGCGCGCTCGCCAGCACCCGCATCCCCGCCGAGCAGCGCTCCCAGCTCCAGCACGCCCTCGTCCGCTCGCACGCGGCGGGCATGGGCGAGCCTGTCGACGCCGAAGTGGTGCGAGGCATGATGCTGCTCCGCCTGCGCACGCTGGCCACCGGCCGCTGCGGGGCCCGGCCCGCCGTGGCCGAGGCGCTCGCCGCGCTGCTCAACGCCGGCGTCACCCCGACCGTGCCCGTCCACGGCTCGCTCGGCGCCAGCGGCGACCTGGCCCCGCTGGCCCACGTCGCCGCCGCGCTGATCGGCGAGGGCGACGCCCTCGCCGGCACCGGCCTGGCCCCGCTCCGGCTCGAGGCCAAGGAGGGCATCTCGCTGATCAACGGCACTGACGGCATGCTGGCGATGCTGGTCCTGGCCTGCGAGGACGCGCGGCTCCTCCTGCGCACCGCGGACGTGACGGCGGCGATGAGCGTCGAGGCGCTGCTGGGGACGGACCGCGTCTTCGCCGCCGACCTGCAGGCGCTGCGTCCCCACCCCGGCCAGGCGGCCAGCGCCGCCAACCTGGCCGGCCTGCTGGCCGGCTCGACCATCGTGGCCTCCCACCGCGACAGCCCGCACGCCGTCCAGGACTCCTACTCGATGCGGTGCAGTCCCCAGGTCGCCGGAGCGGCGCGGGACACCCTGGCGTTCGCGGCCGGCGTGGCCGAGCGCGAGCTGGCGTCCGCGATCGACAACCCGGTCGTGCTGGCCGACGGTCGCGTGGAGTCGAACGGCAACTTCCACGGCGAGCCGCTCGCCTTCGCCTGCGACTTCCTCGCCATCGCGGGCGCCGAGGTCGGCGCCATCGCGGAGCGCCGCGTGGACCGGCTGCTCGACCCCACCCGCTCCGCCGGCCTGCCCGCGTTCCTCGCCCCGCAGCCGGGCGTGAACTCGGGCCTCATGCTGGCGCAGTACACGGCCGCGGCGCTGGTCGCGGAGAACCGGCTGCTGGCCCACCCGGCCAGCACCGACTCCGTGCCGACGTCGGGCATGCAGGAGGACCACGTCTCGATGGGCTGGAGCGCGGGGATCAAGCTGCGCCGGCTGCTGGCCAACGTCGCGCGCGTCCTGGCGGTCGAGCTGCTGTGCGCGGCCCGGGGCCTGGAGCTGCGGGCCCCGCTCCGGCCCGCGCCGGCCACCGCGGCGGTGCGCGACCTGGTCATCGCGCGGGCGGGCGGTGCCGGGCCGGACCGGCTGCTGGCGCCGGAGCTGGCGGCGGCCGAGCACCTGGTGCGCTCGGGCGCCGTGGTGGCGGCGGCGAGCGACGCCGCTGGTGAGCTGCGGTGAGCGGCGCCCGCCCGGTCCGCGCCCCGCGCGGCGCCGCGCTGAGCTGCCGCGGCTGGCCCCAGGAGGCGGCCCTGCGCATGCTGATGAACAACCTCGACCCCGAGGTGGCCGAGCGACCGGCCGACCTGGTCGTGTACGGGGGCACCGGCCGGGCCGCGCGCAGCTGGGATGCGTTCGACGCGATCGTCGCGGCGCTCCGCGACCTGGGCGACGACGAGACGCTGCTGGTGCAGTCTGGCAAGCCGGTGGCCGTGTTCCGCACCCACCCGTTCGCCCCCCGCGTGCTGATCTCGAACAGCGTGCTGGTGCCGAAGTGGGCCGATTGGGACACGTTCCGCGAGCTGGAGCACGCCGGCCTGACGATGTACGGCCAGATGACGGCCGGCTCCTGGATCTACATCGGCACCCAGGGCATCCTCCAGGGCACGTACGAGACGCTGGCCGAGCTGGCCGACCAGCGCTTCGGCGGCAGCCTGCACGGCCGCGTCGTGCTGACGGCCGGCCTCGGCGGCATGGGCGGCGCCCAGCCGCTGGCCGTGACGATGAACGGCGGCGTGGCCCTGGTCGTCGAGGTGGACCCGGCCCGCATCGAGCGCCGCGTGCGCGAGCGCTACCTGGACCGGTCCACCGCCGACCTGGACGAGGCGCTGGCGTGGGTCGAGGAGGCGCGCGGGGCCGGCCGCCCGCTGTCGGTGGGCCTGGCCGGCAACGCGGCCGACGTGCACGCGGAGCTGGCCCGGCGCGGGTTCCGGCCCGACGCCGTGACCGACCAGACGTCGGCGCACGACCCGCTGGCCGGCTACGTGCCGGTGGACCTGAGCCTGGCCGAGGCGGCCGCGCTGCGCGCGGGCTCGCCCGACGAGTACGTGCGCCAGGCGCGCCGGTCGATGGCCGACCAGGTGACCGCGATGCTCGCCTTCGGAGACGCCGGCGCGGCCGTCTTCGACTACGGCAACAACCTGCGCCAGGGCGCGCGCGAGGGCGGCTGCGAGCGGGCGTTCGCGTACCCGGGCTTCGTGCCGGCGTTCATCCGGCCGATGTTCTGCGAGGGCAAGGGCCCGTTCCGCTGGGTCGCGCTGTCCGGCGACCCGGCCGACATCCTGGAGACTGACCGGGCGGTCATGGAGCTGTTCCCGGACGACCAGCGTCTGCACCGCTGGCTCCGGATGGCCGAGGAGCGGGTCGCGTTCCAGGGCCTGCCGGCGCGGATCTGCTGGCTGGGCTACGGCCAGCGGGCGGCCGCCGGCCTGGCGTTCAACCGGCTGGTGGCCGAGGGCCGGGTCGGGGCCCCGATCGTGATCGGGCGCGACCACCTGGACGCGGGCAGCGTGGCGTCGCCCCACCGGGAGACGGAGGCGATGGCCGACGGCTCGGACGCGATCGGCGACTGGCCGATGCTGAACGCGCTCGTGAACACGGCAGCCGGCGCCCACTGGGTGTCGATCCACCACGGCGGCGGCGTGGGCATCGGCTACTCGCTGCACGCCGGGATGGTCGTGGTGGCCGACGGCAGCGAGCAGGCGGCCGAGCGCCTGGAGCGGGTGCTGACGTGCGACCCCGGCCTGGGCGTGGTGCGCCACGCCGACGCGGGCTACGAGGCCGCCCGCCGCGTGGCGCGCGAGCGCGGCATCGAGATGCCGATGCTGGACGGGTAGCGCTCCGGGCCGGGGTCAGGCGGCGCCGCAGGGGCTGACGTTCCGCCAGTCGACGACCGAGTCCGCCTGCGCGCCTGCGGTCAGCGTCATCGCCCGGTTGGCGATCTCGGCGCAGCCAGCGCCCTTCTCGACGTGGTCGAAGTCGCCCAGCGTGTACTTGTACTGGAGGGCCGCCCCGGCCGGGCCGGTCAGCGTGGCCGTCCAGTGCGTGGCGTCCGCTCGCGTCATCGCGATCCCGTTCGCCGCCCAGTCGGGCAGGCCCGAGCCGAGCGCGCTCAGCGTGCCGGCGAGGAAGACCGTCCGGGCCGTCGAGTCGGTGGACGGCGGAACCGTCACCGTGACCGTCCGCGTGGCCACGTAGCGGGCCGCCACCACCGACGGCGTCTCCACGTTCCGCCCGGCCGACAGCGACACGGCCAGCCGCACGAACTGCGCCATCGACCAGGCCAGCGGCGTGGCCGAGCCGGTGCCCTGGCCCAGCGTGAAGCCGTTCCCGTTCGGCTGGTCCCACACCTGCTCCGGGATCAGGAGGCCCTGGTTGGCCGCGCCCGCCATCGTCGCCAGCGCCGTCGCCGCGGCCGCCGGCTGGCCGGACGCCAGGTCGTACTCGCCGCGCTCGCCGCCCAGCACGGGCCACAGCCGGCCCACCCCGGCGCCGGTGAACGGCGCGCCGGACGTGGTCTCGCCGTACCCGTCGTGGTTGTACCGGTGCCACAGGTCCCCCTCCGGCGTGTGGGTCCGGATCGCCTGGTCGATCACCGGCAGCGAGGTCGTCACGTGGACGTCGTTCGGCGGCTTCACGCCCAGCCGGACCAGGTCCAGGAAGCCGGCGTCCACGACGTCGCGCTCGTCGAAGCAGCCGCCGCCGTTGGCGACGCACAGCGTGTGCCCGTCGGTGGGGCTCCCGTTGTCGTCGATGCGCTCGTAGTACTGGCCGCCGGGCAGGTGGCCGCTGGTCGTGTACGTCCAGCCGTCCACCTGCTGATGCCAGGAGTCGGCGGTCGCCAGGTACCGGCTGGCCGAGGCGCCGTCGCCGTTGCGCTGGGCCACGTCGGCCGCCGTCACCAGGCCCGCGATCTCGGCCGCGATCGTGGACGGCGAGAACCCGCCGGCCTCCTCCCAGCGCTCCTCCGGCGTGGCCGGCCCGTGCGCGACCAGGTAGTCGGCCGACGCCTTGACCTTCGCGTACGAGGCGGCGTCGAACCGGCCGAGCTGCCAGTCCAGGATGATCGGGAACGACACCTCGTCCATCTGCAGGCTGCCGAAGACCGGCGTGCCGTTCAGCCGGGTGTTCTGCGGGTAGGAGCCGTCGGACCGCTCCTGGACGGTGAACAGGTAGTCGAGCGCGCGGTTGGCCGCGGCGGTGTCGCCCGCGGCGAGGAGCGCGGTGGCCATCTGGTACTGGTCGCGGGCCCACACGGCGTGGTAGCCGGCCACGCAGCAGCTGTCCGCGTTCACCGCGTTGCCCCACGGGATCGTTAGCGAGGCCACGAAGGCGCCCGCGAACGTCTTGTCCTCGTGCGCCTTCAGGACCATGAGGGCGACCCGGTACTGCTCGGTGAGGCCGCTGCCGGTGACGCTGGCCGGGGGCGCGTCGACCGAGCTCAGGTACGCGTGCCACCCCGACTGGTAGTCCGCCGACACCGCGCTCCAGCCGGCCGCCAGCGAGGCGGACGCGTTGCCGGACGCCTCGGTCCGGCTGGCCCCGAACGCGAGGGCCAGCGTGAACGTCGTGTCGGTCCCGACGGCGACCTGGGCCGTCTGCACGAGGTTGCCGGCCGTGGCGGCCATGTCGAACTGCGCGGTCAGCGTGTGGTGGGCCAGCAGATCCTGGTAGCCGTCGCTCGACGTGCCGCTGTAGCCGTTGGTCGTGGCCGTGAAGCCGCTCGACGCCGCCAGCGCGCTGGCCACCGGCCCGTCGCTGGCCACGAGCTGGCCGCTCGAGGTGGCGCCGGTGTCGCCCATGCCGCTGTCGTTCAGAGAGGGGTTGAACAGGACGTACAGCTGGAGCGGGCCGCCGGTCAGGACCTGGAACCGGGTCTGGACCAGCAGGGTGGGCCGGACCGGGTCGGTCGCGTACGTCCTGGTGATGCGATAGCGGCCGTTCGCGGCCGTGTTCACCTGCTGGTACGTCAGCGAGAGGGGGTCGGCCAGCGCGACCTGGTGGGTCGTGGCGTCGCGCTCCAGGTCCACGAACGAGGAGCCGTCGGTGATGACGTACTGCAGGTCCTGGACGTCGGGGGTGTCGGTCTGCGGGTAGTAGACCTCGTCCGTGATGCCCTGGCCGATCGTGTACCAGAGCCTGGAGGCGGCCGTGGTCGAGGTGCCGAGGCCCTGCTTGGCGCCCGTGGTCCAGGCGGACGAGAGGCCCGGGGCGCCGGGCGCGCCCGCGGCCAGCGCGATGGGCGGGACGAAGACCAGCGTGGCGATGGCCAGGCCGAGCGCCGTGGCGGCCGCGAGCGTTTGTCGAGCCATGCCTCAGCGACGGAGCCTGAGCCGCCGCCGGCCGGCTGTCAAGCCGGCCCCGGGACGGGGGCCGGCCAGGGCAGGTCGGCACCACAGGTTATCCCCGGGTTCTCCCCAGGGTTGTGAACAGCCGTCCCGGCTCAGGCCGCCTGGCGCTCCGGCTCCGCCGGGCGGTCCCGGCCCGTCCCTCGCGACCCGGTGGTCACGATCAGCGCCACGCCGGCCAGGATCACCAGGGCTGCCACCAGCGTCGCCGGCCGCACCGACGCGCCGAGCAGCACCCAGCCCAGGACGATCGCGACCACCGGGGTCACGTAGGCCTGGGCGTTGGCCACGGCCGGGCTCGTGTGGGTCAGCAGCCACGTGTACAGCGGGAAGCCGACCAGCGACGGGCCGGCGAACAGGAACAGCCAGGCCACGGCCGCCGGGCCCAGCAGGGCCGGCACCTGCACCTGTCCCGCCTCGCCCAGCGCCACCGCGATCGCCATCTGCGCCGCGCCGCCGGACACCAGCTGGACGCTCGTGGCCAGGACGGGCCGGCGGGAGATCTCCGTCCGGGTGGTGTAGACCGACGCCGCGGCCCACGACACCGAGCCCACCGCCACCAGCAGGGTGGGCACGAGCGGCGGCGCCGCGCCGCCCGCGGGCGAGGCCAGGAACGCCACGCCGCCGAAGCCGACCGCCATGCCGATCACTGCCGGCAGCGGGACCGGCCGGCGCAGCGCCAGCCACGACAACAGCGCCGTCCAGATCGGGACCAGGGTCACCAGCAGCGCGATCACGCCGGGCGACACGAACTGCGATGCCCAGCTGACCGAGGCCTGGCCGCCGACCATCAGGCCGAGCCCGACGACCGAGGCCTCGACCACGTCCCGGCGGCTGAGGCCCAGCCGCCACCCGCTCCGCCACGCCGACCAGGCCAACAGGAGCAGACCGGCGGCCAGCAGCCGCGAGCCCGAGAACAGCAGCGGCGGCACGTGGCTGACGCCGACCTTGATACCGATGAACGCCGACCCGAACAGCAGCCACTGGGCCAGCAGGGCGATGGGCGTGGAGAAGCGCCGGAGCGAGGTCTGCACGAAGAAGGGGAACCCGTCAGGCCCACATGACTGTTCCGCCGGCTTCCCGCTCGCCGCCGCCGGCGCCGGGCTCCAGCACCCGGAGCGGCTCGGCCGCGGGCATCGCGTCGGCCGCCCGCTGCGGCGTCGTGCTGCACACCTGGACGGTGATGCCGTGGGTGCGGCACGTGCTCAGGTCGAGCTCCAGCTCGGACAGCAGCGAATGGAGCGTCGAGCCGTGTGCCGGGAAGCTGGCCAGCGCCATGCGGACGTGACGGCCGAGCCGCTCGGTGGCGAGGGCGCAGATCTGCGAGCCGCCGTCCAGGAGGTTCGCCGCCGACTCCTCCGGCAGGACCATCAGCCGCTCGCAGGGGCCGTACTCGCAGACCAGGTCGAACCGCGTGACGCTCTCCAGCACGAGCTCGTCCAGGCCCTGCATCAGCCCGAGCCGCATGCCCGCGTCGTCGTCGCCCGGGGGGACGTCCAGGCCGACCAGCGCCAGGGCCACCTCCCGCCGGTACTCGGCCGCGCGGGCGAGCTCCCACGCCGCCCGGCGCAGGCCGGCGTCGCGCTCGCTCATCGTCGCCCGCTCGGTCCAGATCGGCCCCGTGTCGCCGGTCCGCGCCGGCTCGGCCGGCACGCGCGAGATCGCGGCGGACGCGGCGTCGGCGACGGCCGCCGACACCAGCAGCAGGCCCAGCCCGAGCAGGAGCGACGCGACCACCCGGTGGGAGGCCCCGGCGCCGCCCAGGCCGCTCAGCTCGAGGTCGGCGAACGCGAACGGCACCGCCGCCGCCGCGCCGGCCACCAGGCCGCCGCGCAGCGACGTGCGGATGGTCACCACCATCACGGCGCCGCCCAGGAACGCGAACAGCGCCGCCGCCAGCGTGGGGAAGAGGGCGGTGGCGAGCGCGGCCGCGCCGGCGGCCCAGGCCACGACGGCGGCCGTCTGGGTCCGCAGGCGGCCGCGGGCGGCCGAGCCCCCGGCCGGCTGCGGAGCCGCGGCCGCGTGACCGGCGGGGTTGCGCATGCTCACGGCTCCTCCCTCCGCGGCCGCCACGCCTGCCAGCCGACCGCGGCGACGAGCAGGCAGGCGGCGACCGCGGTCATCACCTTGACGGCCGTGACGACCCCCGGCTCGGATGGCGCGGCATCCTCGGCCACCAGGGCCCGGATCCGGCCGGTCGCGTCCACCGTGGCGCCCGCGCCGGCCAGCGCGCCGCGAGCGAGCGCGTCGCCGGCCAGCGTCAGCGCGGCCGGGGCCGTCCCGTCCACCCACAGCACGGGATGGCGGCCGGCGGCCAGCTCCCGGACCGCGCCCGATGGCTGCGTCCCGCCCGTCGAGGGCGGTGGCCCCGCCAGTCCGATCGCGCCGGCCACCCGCGCCGCGGCGGCCGACGCCCCGGCCACGCCCAGCACCAGGACGCCGCCGTCCGCCCGCGCGTCGCTCGCGTAGCCCGCCACCAGGCGGGGCGTCGCGACGGCCCGCTCGCCCAGGGCGGCGACCACGCGGGCGGCGCCGGTCAGGTCGGCGTCGTCCGCGCCGCCCAGCACCACCCGCACGCCGCCCGGATCGTTGAACACCGGGTACGGCAGCAGCTGCAGGCCGGCGCCGGAGGGCGCGCCCGGCAGCCGAAGCCGCGCGTCCGACGCCACCTGCGCCGTCGCGCCGTCCCCGGCCAGCACGAGGTCCAGGGTCAGCGTGTTGCGTCCGGGGTGGAGCGCCGAGCCGGGCACCCGCACCGGCGCCGTTCGCATCTGCTCGTTGTCCCGGTCCAGCGGGACGGCGCCGACGCTGGTGGCGTTGACGAGCACGCCGAGCGCCGCGCGCTGGCCGGCGGGGACCGGCGAGTGGGCCACCGCCAGCTCCAGGTCGCCGGCGCCGCCGGCGTCCACCGCGGGCGCCGTGAACGTGAGGCTGACGGAGTGCCGGCCCGGCCCCTGGACCTGGAGGTCCTGACCGCCGAGCGCCGGGAACGGCAGCGTCTCGCCGGGGCGGGGGCCAGGGGGCGCCGGCGCGAGGCTCCCCCCGGCGTGCACGAGCGCGAACGTGCCGCCCGCCGGCAGGCCGGCGGGCGCCGTCAGCGCCGCCGCCGCCCTGGTCACGGCGCCGTCGGTGTCGCCCGTGACCAGGACGATCGGGCTGCGCCGGTCCCACGGCGACGTCACCGCGGCCACGATGCCGTCCTCCGGATGCACGTCCTGGCCGTCCGGCGTGGTCCAGCCTCCGGCGCCGTGCGAGAACCCGGCGGCGCGGAGCAGCGGCTCGGCCGCGGGCAGGCGGCGCAGGCCGCCGACCACCAGGGCGGGCAGGCCGCCCGCGTGCAGCCAGTCCAGCTGGCCGCCGGTGACCGCCTCCGGCGCCACCTGCTGCCCGCCGGCCCGCCGGCCCAGGTCGGCGACGAGCCGGAGCCCGGCGGCCAGGTCGGCGGCGTTCGCCGGCTGGGGCAGGACGAGGCCCAGGCGCGCCGGCGCCGGTCCGTGCGCGCCGATCAGCGGGAACGGGTACGCGTCCAGCCGGGCCGGGGCCGGCGTCCCCGGCGGCACGAACAGCTGGTAGCGGAGCAGCGTCTGGCTCTCCAGGCGGACGTACGCGGAGGGGTCGTCGGCCCGGGCGCCGGGACGGCCGGCCAGGCGCGCGTCGAATCGCACCTCGAGCAGGTTGGCCCGATCGTCGAGGAGGGCGGAGGCCGGGACCTTCAGCTGGGCCACGGCGCCGTCCGAGCTGGAGGCCTCCAGCGGCACCGCGCCCAGCTCCTCGCCGTTGACCAGCACCGTCGCGGCCGACGTCGCCGGGTCGAGCAGCGGGCTGTGCGCGAACACCAGCCGGACTGCGCTCCCGGCCGGCGCCAGCGGGCCCGCCGGTGCCGGCATGAACACGGCGACCTCGTTGGTGAGACCGTAGAGCGTCTGCGTGGGCACGCCCATCGCGTCGAGGGTCGTGTCCTGCGCCGACTCCAGCGCGCCGAGGCTGACCGGCGGCGGCGCCGGTCGCGGGCCACGCGCCGCTGCCGCCGCCGGGCCAGCCATCGCCGGCGCCGCGCACGCGACTACGACCACCGCCGCGGCGGCACGCGCCGCCCACGCTGCCACGGGCGCGCACGCCCGCCGATCCCCACAGACCATGCCATGACCTCTCTTCGGCCGCGGCTCCCGCGGCCCGGATACGAGGCGCTATGGTGCGCCGCCGGGCGGCCGCTGTCAAACGGGACCCCCGTGCGGGTCGGTTACCGGTCTGCGGTAGCCTGTCGGCTGAGCTCGTAGAGGCGCTGAGGGGAGAGCGGCATCTCGCGGATGGACACCCCGAGCGCGTCCTCGATCGCAGCGGCGATCACCGCCCCCACCGGGATCACGCCCGCCTCGCCGGCGCCCTTGACGCCCAGCGGGTTGAGCGGCGACGGCGTCTCGATGTGGCCGATCTCGGGCGCCGGCACCTCCGTCGCGTACGGGACCAGGAACTCCATGAACGAGGCGTTGCGGAGCTGGCCGTCCTCGTCGTACGCCAGCCGCTCGTAGAAGGCGCCGCCGATGCCCTGGCCCACGCCGCCCTCGATCTGGCCCTCCAGGACCAGCGGGTTGATGACCCGGCCGCAGTCGTGCACGACCACGTAGCGGAGGATCTCCAGCCGGAACGTGCGCGGGTCCACGCGGACGTAGGCCGCGTGGCAGCCGGAGGCCCACGTGGACGCCTCGGGGCTGAAGAAGCCGGTGGCCTCCAGCCCGGGCTGCTCGCCCTCGGGCAGCGGCGGCCCCGGGCGCGGCCGGCCCTGGAACTGCGTCGCCATCTCGGCGCCCCCGCCGAACGCGTAGCGCAGCGGGTTGGACAGGATGGCGGCCGCCGCCAGCGGCATCGCCCGGTCGGGCGCGCCCTTGACGCGCACGACGCCGCCGGCCAGCTCCAGGTCCTCGGGGGCGACCTCCAGGTGCTCGGAGGCGATCCGCTTCGCCTTGTCCGCCACCCGGAGGGCGGCGACGCGCATCGCGTTGCCGGCGGTGACCGCGCCCCGCGAGGCGAACGTGCCGACGCCCCACTGGAAGCGCCGGGTGTCGCCGCTCCGGACCTCGACGTCGGCGACGTCCACGCCCAGCGCGTCCGCCACCACCTGGGCCAGCACCGTGGCGTGGCCCTGGCCCTGGCTGGGGATGCCCGTGGCCGCCACCACCTTCCCCGAGACCAGCACCTGGACGTGGGCGCCCTCGTACGGCCCGACGCCGGTGCCCTCCACGTAGACGCCCAGGCCCATCCCGACGTTCCGGCCCTCCGGCCGGGGCCCGAGGAGGCGCACGCACTCGTCGAGCAGCTCCGGGTAGTTGCCGCTGTCGTACACGGCGCGGCTGCCGTCCTGCCAGGCGATGCCGGTGTCCCACGGGAACTCGTCCGGCTGGATGAAGTTGCGCCGGCGCACCTCGGTCCGGTCCAGGCCCAGCTCCGCGGCCACCGCGTCCAGCACGCGCTCCATCACGAAGCAGCCGTGGGGCCGGCCGGCGCCGCGGTACGGCGACGTCGGCGTGGCGTTCGTGTAGACGTCGCGGAACCGGGTCCGGAAGCTGGGCACCCGGTACGGGCCCGTGGTCTGGGCGGCGGTGATGATCGGCAGGATGATCCCGTA
>Ga0066661_10000393_pt1 | contig 14498 bp, 15 predicted proteins | sample GraSoiAngelo_110_FD_66454 | JGI IMG/M metagenome (GOLD analysis project Ga0066661, IMG submission 66454) | Grasslands soil microbial communities from the Angelo Coastal Reserve, California, USA - 14_0903_12_30cm | ecosystem: Environmental > Terrestrial > Soil > Grasslands | place: USA... | reverse complement strand
AACGCCTGCCCGCTGAACGACGGCGCCGCGGCGGTGCTCGTCATGTCCGACACGCGGGCGAAGGAGCTCGGCCTCACCCCGCTGGCGCGGATCGTCTCGACCGGCGTGACGGCGCTCGAGCCGGAGATCATGGGCCTGGGCCCGATCGAGGCCAGCAAGCAGGCGCTCAAGCGGGCCGGCATGACGATCGACGACGTGGACGTGGTCGAGATCAACGAGGCGTTCGCGGCGCAGGTGATCCCCAGCGCGCGCGGGCTCGGCATCGACCCGTTCAGCGACAAGCTCAACCCGCACGGCGGCGCGATCGCGCTCGGGCACCCGTTCGGGATGACCGGCGCCCGCATCCTCTGCACCCTGCTGAACGACCTGAGGACCCTGGACAGGACGTACGGCCTGGAGACGATGTGCGTCGGCGGCGGCCAGGGGATGGCGATGATCGTCGAGCGGCTGAGCTGACCGGACTCGCGGACGTCACGGCGGCGGAGCTGGACGACCTGCTCCGCCGCGAGGAGCGGCTGGTCCTGGTCGAGTTCTGGACTCGCGGCTGCGAGCCGTGCCGCGAGCTCCGGGGCCGGCTCGGCGAGCTGGCCGAGGTACGTGAGGACGTGTGCGCGATCGTGGCCGTCGAGGCCGGCGACGCGCCCGAGGCCGTCCGGCGCCACGGCGTCACGGTGTTCCCGACGCTGGTCTTCTTCAAGCGCGGCCGCGAGCTGCACCGGCTCAGGGGAGGCGCGCTGCCGGAGTCGACGCTGAGGCTGCTCGAGGAGCCGTTGTAGCGTTGGGGTGCCGTGCCGAACCGTGCTCCCGGGACCCTCGGGCTGGTGCAGGACTTCGTCAACACGCGCGAGCTCGACCCGGACCGGGAGGCGATCCCGACCGCTGAGGCCCTGGCCGCCTGGCTCGGCGAGCGGCGGCTGCTGGACGGGGAGCCGGTCGGCCAAGCCGACCACGCGCGGGCGTTGGCGCTCCGCGAGGCGCTCCGCCGGCTGCTCCTCGCCAACAACGGGGGCCCGCTCGACCCCGGCGACGTGGCCCTGCTCGACCGCGCCGCCGCGGACAGCCGCCTGCGCCCGCGCTTCCTGCCCGGCGGCGGGGTGACGCTGGAGCCGGCCGCTCCCGGCGCGGCCGGCGCGCTGGGCCGGGTGCTCGCCGCCGTGGCCGAGGCCATGACCGCGGGCACGTGGAGCCGGCTCAAGGTGTGCGCGGAGGGCACCTGTCTGTGGGCCTTCTACGACCGCTCGCGGAACCGGTCCGGCCACTGGTGCTCGATGGAGGTGTGCGGCAACCGGGCCAAGGCGCGCCAGTTCCGCCGCCGCCGGACCGCCTCCTGACCAGGGGCACGCGGGTGTCGTTGATACGTTTCGACGGACGCTGCGGCATCATGAGGGTGACCGGGACGGGGCCGGCGAAGAGAGAGAGCGGAGGAGAGAATCGTGGTGCTGATTCGCGTTCGCGACGGAACGCCCGCGTGATCGAGATGGGCCTGGGCGGCCCGTCGGAGGACTCCGACACCCGTGGTCGCATCCTGCTGGCGGCCGCGGCGCTGTTCGGAGAGCGCGGCTACGCGAGCACCAGCCTGCGCGCGATCGCCGGCTCGGTGGGCATGACCCCGCCCGCGCTGTACTGGTACTTCCCGTCCAAGCAGGCGATCCTGCACGCGCTGCTGCGCCGCATGTTCATCGACTTCCTGGGAGCGATCGAGGCGGACGTGGTCGGGCCGGAGCCCGAGGACAAGCTGCGGCAGCTCGTCCGGGCGCACGTCCGGCGCGGGGTGGACCAGCCCCGGATCGGACCGTACGAGGCGATCTTCGGCGCCCGCCAGCTCGCCCAGTTCCTCAGCGAGGAGGAGCAGGCCAAGCTGGTCGCGGCCCAGCGCAGCCACCTCGACCTGCTCCGCGGCACCCTGCGCGAGGGCATGGCCCGCGGCTGCTTCCGCCAGCTCGACGTGACCGCGACCGCGTTCGCGATCCTGTCGATGTGCGACTACGTCACGACGTGGTGGAAGCCGACCGGGCCGATCGGCGCGGACGAGCTCGCCACGCAGTACGAGGAGCTCGCGGTCCGGATGGTCCGGCGCGGGATGGGCTGACGCTCTCTCCCGGCCGCCGGGCCGGGAGAGAGCGGCCGGCGCTCGCTAGTTGACGGTGAGCGTTCCCTGCATGCCGCGGGCGGCATGGCTGTCGACGTTGCACTTCATCATGTAAGTGCCGGCCTTCAGAGTGATCTGGAGCGACGCGTTGCCACCGGGCTGGATCACGCTGGTTCCCGCGACCTCGCTCCCGTCGGGGGTCAGGATGTGCAGGTCGTGCGGGAACGAGCCCTTGTTCTCGACGTCGAACGTGTAGCTGCCCGCCTTCAGCGTGGTGGAGGGCGTGTCGATCTTGAACTCGGTCTCCGTGAAGGTGACCGTCTGGGCGGCCGGCGCCGAAGTGGCCGTCGTGGAGCCCGAGCCAGATCCGGAACCGGATCCCGAGCCCGAGCCGCCACCGCAGGCCGCGGCCGCGACAGCGCCCGTGGTCAGTGCGGCCACCAGCAATCGTCGGATCATCGAATATCCCCCTGGTCAACGTTGTGCGGCTTCGCCTAACGACGGGTACTACCGTACCCGGTTACGAAGACCCGACAGTTATCCTGTATGCCTTCCCATGCCTGACTGGATGATGCGGCGTCCCGTCTGGGCGGCGATGGCGGCCCTCGTGCTGGCCGCCGGACTGGGCGCGGGCCTGCTGGCGGCCCGGCTCCAGCCGTCCCGGCCCGCCACCCCCGCGCCGGTCGCGAACGGCGCCCGCCCGCCCGTCGCGCCGCCGGACGCCAGCCCGACGCCGGAGGCGTGGTGGAAGCCGCTGCCCACCGCGACCTCGTCGTTCGTGCCCGCCGAGCTGGTCATCGCGAAGCTGCGGGTCCGGGCGCCGATCGAGGTCAAGGGCGTGGACGCCCACAACGTCATGGAGGCTCCGGACCGCGGCGCCGACGCGGCCTGGTACCGCTTCACGGCGCGGCCGGGCGCGGGCAGCAACGCCGTCTTCGCGGGCCACCTGGACTTCGGCCAGGTGGGCAACCCCGCGATCTTCTGGCACCTCGACCAGCTCGTCACCGGCGACGTGATCGACGTGGTCAGCCCGGAGCAGACCGAGATCCGGTACCGCGTCACGCAGCACTGGGACTACACGGTGCGCGACATCCCGATGGCCAGCGTGCTGGCGACCGACCGGACGGACGAGGTGACGCTGATCACCTGCGCCGGCTCGTACGCGCACGGCAGCGGGTACGTCCGCCGGCTCGTCGTCCGCGCCGTCAGGACCGCCTGACCGGCTGCCCTGGTCTCTCCGGCCGGCCCCACAATTGAGGGCACCAGTGAACGAGCCGTGGGAGGAACGCGTGCTCGCCGTCTTCATGGACGGCGGCCGCCTGAAGCAGGTGCCGGCGAGGCGCAAGAAGCGGCTGGTCATCCTGCGCTGGCTGGCCGATCACTTCCGGCCCGCCGAGCGGTACAGCGAGGCGCAGGTCAATGAGATCCTGCTCCGCTACCACGACGACCCCGCGTACCTGCGCCGGCTGATGGTCGACGAGGAGCTGATGCACCGGTACGGCGGCATGTACTGGCGGGCGGGCACGATGCCGCACCCGCGGTGGGGCAGCCTGCCGTGATCACCTGGCGCGCGCTGCTGCTCGTGTTCGCCGCGATCGACCTGCCGGGGGAGTTCCGGCACACGCTCTCGGCTGCCGAGGTGGCCGCCGGCGTGGACTCGTTCCGCCGCTTCCCGGCGCTGGCCACCGAGCTGTCCGGCGGCGAGGTGGGCGTGGCGTACGACGTGGCCCACGTGGACCGGCCGCTGTTCACGCTGACGCCGATGGGCGAGGACATGCGCTGGCCGTCGCCGACCGACGTCCGGCCGGAGCTGGACCGGCTGGCGCCGGTGGGCGCGGTGGACTCGTTGTTCGTGCTGTGGCCGCAGCGGGACCTCGCCACCGGCGCCGAGGTGCGGACCGGCGGCTGGGGCCTGGCCATCCGCGCCACCGAGTGGTCGAACGGCGCCACGTACGCCACGGTCGCGAACGCCAGCGAGGCCATCTGGTCGCACCCGGTCGTGGGCGAGGTCTGGCTCCACGAGTGGCTGCACGGGGTCTGCGACCACTTCGCCCGGCGCGGCTTCGAGATGCCGCCGAACGACGCCGACGGCGGCGGCCGGGCCGGCTACGAGTCGACCGCGGACGAGGGCTGGACGCCCTTCTACCGCGACCTCATGACCGGTCGGGTCCCGCACGAGGGCCGCCTCGTGGGCATCCCGCCGGCGGCCTGGCGCACGGGGTCGATCCTGGGCTGAACCCCAGTACCGGGGTTGGCACCCGCCGTCGGTCGGGTCTACCCTTCCCGAACGGTCGCGGCGCGGGCAGCGCCGTGAGCCCTGGCTACGGTGGCTCGAGAGAGAAGAGGAGGGTGCTCCATGCGACGAATCGCGCTTTCCGGCGCGTTCGCGGCACTGCTCGCGTTCGCATTCGCGGCTCCGGCGTCCGCGGCGGGGGTCGGAGGCCGGGTGCTGGCCTCCCGCGGCGACCCGTTCGCCGCCTGCGTGGGCGTCGGCGCCGATCCCGCCTTCGGCGGCGTCAACAACCCGAACGCCGAGGTCGAACCGTTCATCGCCGAGAACCCGGCCGCCACGCGCAACCTCGTGGCGACCTGGCAGCAGGACCGCTGGAGCGACGGCGGCTCCAAGGGCCTGGTCGCCGGCTGGTCGGCGGACGGCGGCCGCAGCTGGCACGACAGCGTGCTGCCGTACAGCGCCTGCGCGGCCTCGTCCGGGACGCAGGTGGCCCCGTTCGACCGGGCGTCGGACCCGTGGGTCTCGATCGGGCCGGACGGCAAGGCGTACAACCAGGGCCTCGTGTTCAACGCCAACGACAACCACAACGGCGTGGCCGCGGTCACGTCGGTGGACGGCGGCCGCACCTGGCAGAACCTGCGGCTCCAGATCGACGACTCGGCCAGCGACCCGACCGTGCCCGTGGACGACAAGAACTCCATCACGGCCGACCCGCGGCTGCCGGGCTTCGCGTACGGCGTGTGGGACCGGATCTCGATCGTGCCGTGCGGCGCCGCCAGCGCCCCGCGCCACGCCCCCGAGTTCGACGACCATCCGGCGGTGGCGGGCGCCTTCGCGGCCAACGCGGCCCCGGTCTGCACCGTCGGGCCGACGTTCCTCTCCCGGACGACCGACGGGGGCCGGACCTGGGAGACGGCGCGGGTGATCGTGCCGGTCGCGGTCAACGAGCAGACGATCGGCAACGTCATCGTCGCCAACCCGCGGACGGACACGCTGTTCGACTTCTTCGACTTCATCGACGTCAACGGCGGGCTCCACGCGGATCAGGAGTTCTCGCTGGACCACGGCGTGACGTGGAGCCAGCCGCAGCGGATCGGCGACATCGACACGGCCGCGCTGCAGGCCGGCCGCGGTGGGGTCGTGGACCCGCGCAACCCCAACAACCAGTTCCGGACCGGCGACATCCTGCCGGAGCCCGCCATCGACCCGAGGACGGGCCGCCTGTACGTGGTCTGGCAGGACGCCCGGTTCAACGGCGGGGCGAACGACCAGGTCGTCATCTCCACGTCGGGCGACCCGCTGGGGCGGACCGGCTCGTGGACGGCGCCCACGCTGGTCAGCCCCAAGGGCGACCCGGCCGCGTTCAACGCCTCCGTCGCCGTCAACCGCGACGGCCAGGTCGCGGTCCTGTTCCAGGACTTCCGGAACATCGGCAGCGCCCCGGCCTCGGTCCTGCCCACGACCACGTTCGTGCGCGTGGCGAGCGGGCCGTCGTTCGACTTCGACCGCGAGACGCAGGTGTCCCGGCCGTTCAACTTCCTGGCCGCGCCGCGGGCCGGCGGCTTCTTCGTCGGCGATTACAACGCGATCGTGGCCAGCCCCAGGACCGGCGGCTTCTCGGCCGTCTTCGGCGCCACGGACTGCGCCGACACCAGGTGCACGGCCATCGCCAACCCGACCGGGGCCCCCACCGGCGGCCTCGACCCGACTGACATCTTCACGAACCGGGTGGCCGGCGGCGCCGACGACGGGAACGGCCAGGACTGACCCCCGTCGCCGGACGACCGGAGGCGGGCGCCGGCCCGGCGCCCGCCTCCGACCCGCCTACGGCACGAGGACCGCGCGCGCCTCCGTGCCGGCGATCAGCCCCTCGTACGCCTCGTTGATCTGGTGCAGCGGCCATTCCTTCGTGACCAGGCGGTCCAGCGGGAGGCGGCCCCGCCGGTACAGCTCGAACAGGCGCGGGAAGTCGGCCTGCGGCCGCGTCGAGCCGTAGATCGATCCCTTGAGCGTCTTCTCCGAGCGGACCAGGTCGTTCAGGTCCACCGGTGCCGGCTGGCCGACCGGCGCCAGGCCGATGGCGACCGCCGTGCCGCCCTGCCGGAGCGCGCCCACCGCCTGCACCACCGTCGCGGGCAGGCCGATCACCTCGAACGAGTAGTCCACGCCGCCCCCGGTCAGCTCCTTGACCGCCCCGACGACGTCCTCCTGCGACGCGTCCACGACGTCCGTGGCGCCGAAGGACGTCGCCAGCTCCAGCCGGCCGGGGTTGAGGTCGGCCGCGATGATCCGCGCCGCGCCGGCCAGGACGCCGCCCATGATCGCGCACAGCCCGACGCCGCCCGCGCCCACGACCAGCACGGTGCTGCCGGGCTCCACGCCAGCGGTGTTGACGACCGCCCCGACGCCGGTCATCACCGCGCAGCCGGCGACGGCGCCGATCGGCAGCGGCACGTCCTCGGGCATCTTGAGCACCGACTGCTCCTGGCAGACCGTCTGCTCGGCGAAGCAGGAGACGCCGAGGAAGTGCCGGATCTCCATGCCATCACGGCTCAGGCGCGACGTGCCGTCCGGCATGCGCCCGCTGTTCCGCACGGCCGAGCCCTCACGGCACAGCGCCGGCCGGCCCCGGCTGCAGTACTCGCACCGGCCGCAGCTCGTGCGCCAGAGCAGCACCACGTGGTCGCCCGGACGCACCGACGTCACGCCGGGGCCGACCTCCTCGACGACGCCGGCCCCCTCGTGGCCGAGCACGACCGGCAGGTTGCCGGCCAGGTCGCCGCGCATGTAGTGGTAGTCGCTGTGGCAGACGCCCGCGGCCGCCACGCGCACGCGCACCTCGCCCGCGCGGGGCGCGCCGAGCTCGACGTCCTCGACGCGCAGGGGCTCGCCCGGCTGGTACAGGACCGCTGCTCTCATGCCGGCGATGATAGATCCGGCCCGCCCTCCCTTAGACTCCGTGCGTGGAACCGAGCCGCGCGCGGTGGGCGGGCGGGGCCCTGGTGGCGGTGCTCGTCGTGGCGCTGCTGCTCCCGGTCGTCGCGCTGGCCAGCCGGCCCGAGGCCAGCGGCGGCGTCCTGCCGGTGCGCGGCGACCTGACCCGCCTGCTGCTGGACGTCGGGACGTACCTGTTCGCGGTTTTCGTGCTGGTGACCCTGCTGGTCATCGTCTGGGCGCTGTGGCCCCGGCCCAACGAGGAGCTGCCCGCGCTGCCGCCGCGCCAGCGCCGGGTCATGAGCACAGTGCTCTCCGCGGTGCTGCTGGCCGCCGTGGCGATCTGGCTCCGGAGCACCGGCCACCTCGGGACGGGCCAGAACCTCCTGCTCGGTGGTGGCGCCGGCCGGCCGCCGGCCGCGCTGGCCGGACAGGGCCGCGCCGGCGGCGCCCCGCCCGGCTTCGACTGGGTGGCCGCCGGCATCGTCGTCGGCCTGCTGGTCGCCGGCGCCGTGCTGGCCTGGTGGTTCCTGCGCCCGCACCGCGCGCGCTCCGGGGGGCTGTCGCTGGCGCGGCTCCAGGCGGTCCTGGACGACGCCATCGACGACGTGCTGGGCGAGGCCGACCCCCGCCGCGCCGTGATCGCCGCGTGGACCCGCCTGGAGCGGGTGCTGGCCGGCCACGGGGTGCCCCGGCGCGAGGCCGAGGCGCCGTTCGAGTACGCGGCTCGGGTCGGGGCCGAGCTGGGGGTGGAGCTCGGCGTCGAGGGCGGCTGGCTGGAGCAGCTCGCCGGCCTGTTCGAGTGGGCGCGCTTCAGCACGCACGAGGTGACGCCGGCGATGCGCGAGGAGGCGCTGGGCGGCCTGGTGGCCGTGCGGGACGGGCTGCGGCTTGCGACCTGAGCGCGTCCCCTGGCGGCGCGTCGCCCAGCAGGTCGCGGTCGTCACGGTGCCGCTGCTCGTGGTCGTCGTGCTCCGCGTCCCGTACCAGGGGCTGGCCGTGCGGCTCTGGCTGGTCGCGCTGGGCGCGATCGGCCTCGGCCTGCTCACCGAGCGCGCCCTGGCCGGCCGGGCCGTGCGCGACGTGCCCGGCCTGCGCCTGCCCTGGGGCTGGTGGCGGCGGGCCCGACCCGAGCGGGTCCGCGCCCTGGAGGAGCTGGAGCACGCCGTGGACTTCTCGCTGGGCACCGCGTTCGACGTCCACTACCGGCTGCGCCCCCACGTGCGCCGCATCGCCGCGTACCGGCTCGGCCTGCGCGGCGTGAGCCTCGACCGCCAGCCGCGCCGGGCGGCCGCGCTCCTCGGGCCCGAGGCATGGGACCTCGCCCGGCCCGACCGGCCGGAGCCGGACGACCGCAACTCGCGCGGCCTGGACCTGGCGCACGTGCGCCGGGTCGTGGAGGGACTGGATGCGCTCTGACCCGAGGCCAGCGGAGGAGATGAGCCTGGCCGAGGTCGGCTCGCTGGCCGGCCGCATCCTCGACGAGGTGGAGCGGGCGATCGTCGGCAAGCGGGAGGCGCTCGAGCTGGTGCTGATCGGCATCCTGAGCGACGGCCACGTCCTGATCGAGGACTTCCCGGGCCTGGCCAAGACGCTGATCGCGCGCTCGTTCGCCCAGGTGCTGCGCCTCGACTTCAAGCGGATCCAGTTCACGCCCGACCTGATGCCGTCGGACGTGACCGGCTCGGCGATCTACAGCCCGCGGACGTCCGAGTTCGAGTTCCGCCCCGGCCCGATCTTCACGAACCTGCTGCTGGCGGACGAGATCAACCGGGCCCCGGCCAAGACGCAGGCCGCGCTACTGGAGGCGATGCAGGAGCGCCAGGTCACCGTGGACGGCGTCGGCCACCCGCTGCCGCCGCCGTTCGCGGTGCTGGCCACGCAGAACCCGATCGAGTACGAGGGCACGTACCCGCTCCCCGAGGCCCAGCTCGACCGCTTCCTGCTCCGGCTGGGCATCGGCTACCCGACCCGCGAGCAGGAGTGGGAGGTGCTGGAGCGCCGGCTCGCCCACCGCACGGACGACCTGGAGCTGGAGCAGCGGGCCGACGGGGCCGAGCTGCTGGCCATGCGCCGGGCGATCGAGCGGGTGCACGTGGACGCCGGGGTCGGGCGCTACATCGTGGACCTGGTCACGGCCACCCGCGAGAGCCCGCGCGTCCAGGTCGGCGCCAGCCCGCGCGGCTCGCTGGCCGTGCTGAAGCTGGCGCGCAGCCGGGCCGCCCTCCAGCGCCGCGACTTCGTCGTGCCGGAGGACGTGAAGGCGGTCGCCGTGCCCGCGCTCGGCCACCGGCTGACGCTCCGGCCCGAGCTGTGGGTCCAGCGCGTGCGCGGCGAGGACCTGGTCCGGGAGTGCCTGGAGGCGGTGCCGACGCCGCGCGCGGATTGACCGACCGCTGGGTCACGACCGTCTCGAACCGCCTGCCCGCGTACCTTGCGCTGGGCGGGGCGGGCCTCCTGGCCGGCCTCGTGCTGGGCCGGCCGGAGCCGGTCGTCCTGGCGGCGCCGCTGCTGCTGGCGGCCGCGACCGGCCTGGCCCTGGCGCGGCCGCCGGACCTGGACGTGCGCGTGCGGCTGGACCGGGAGCGGGCGCTGGAGGGGGAGGAGGTCGAGCTCGCGCTGACGATCCAGGCCCGCCGGAGCGTGTCCTGGCTGGACGTCGAGCTGGACCTGCCCCGCGGCCTGGCCGACCTGCGACGCGAGGGCGAGGGCGTGATCAGCCTGCGCGCCGGCGCGACCCGCGAGCACCGGCGCCGCGTGGCCTGCCGGCGGTGGGGCGGCCGCCTGGTCGGCCAGCTCCGGCTGCGCGGCCGGGACCCGCTGGGCTTCTTCTCCTACCGCCTGGAGGTGCGCCAGCCGCTGCCGCTGCGCGTCTACCCGCGGCCGGAGGCGGTGCGCCGGATGCTCCGCCCGGCGGAGACGCAGGCGTTCGCCGGCAACGAGGTCTCCCGGCTGAAGGGCGACGGCATCGAGTTCGCGGACATCCGGCCCTTCGTCGCCGGCGACCGCGTCCGCCGGATCAACTGGCGGGCCAGCGCCCGCCGCGGCGAGCTCTACGTGAACGACATGCGGCCCGAGCGCAACGCGGACGTGGTGGTGTTCCTGGACACGTTCACCGAGCTGGGGGACGCCGCCGGCACCAGCCTGGACATGACGGTCCGGGCCGCCGCGGCCCTGATCGACGGCTACCTGCGCCGGCGCGACCGGGTCGGTCTGGTGGGCTTCGGCGGCACCCTGCGCTGGCTGCGGCCGGCGATGGGCGAGCGCCAGGTGTACCGGCTGATCGACGCGCTGATCGACACGCAGGTGGTCCTCAGCTACGCGTGGAAGGGGCTGGAGGTGATCCCGCGCCGGACGCTGCCGCCGAAGTCGCTGGTCGTGGCGTTCAGCCCGCTGCTGGACGAGCGTTCGCTGGGCGCGCTGCTCGACCTGCGGGGCCGGGGGTACGACCTGGCGGTGGTCGAGGTCTCGCCGCTCTCGTTCGTGCATCCGGGTCGGCGGGAGACCGAGCGCCTGGCCCACCGGCTGTGGGTGATGGAGCGGGCGGCGCTGCGCGGCCGGTTCGTGGACCTGGGCGTGCCGGTGGTCACGTGGCGGCGCGGCGAGCCGCTGGACGGCGTGCTGGCAGCCGCCACCCGGCTCCGGCGCGACGCCCGCCTGGTGCGCGTGTGACCCGGGTGCGGGCGGCGGCGCCGAGCGCGTTCCTGGCGGGGGCGGCCGTCGCGCTGGCGGCCGTGCTGGCGCTGGCGCCCGTGGTGGGCGCCGGCGGCGGGCCGGGGCCGCTGGTCGCCCTGGGCCTGTTCGCCGTGGCGCTGTACGCGGCCAGCCTGGCGCTGCCGTGGCCGGCCGTGCTGCCGTGGGGGCTGGGCCTGCTGGCCATGGAGTACCTGGTCTCGCTGGAGCTGCGGCGGGCGCCGCTGGACTCCGGCGCGCCCGCGTACGCCGTCGCGCTCTTCCTGTGCGCCGAGCTGGGCTGGCTCGGGCTCGAGGCCCGGCGCGGCGGCCGGCCGTGGGCCCGCCGGGTCGCCGGCATCGCCGCCCTGGCGCTGGCCGGGGCCGTGCTCGCGGCGCTCCTCCTCCTGCTGGCCGCCGTTCCGCTGTCAGGCGGCCCTCCCATGACAGCGGTCGGCGTTGCCGCTACGATCGCGGTTGCGGCCTGCCTCGCCTGGCTGGGCCGGGCTCGAGAGTGAATGGTGTGAAGCAGACCCCCCTCGCCTGGGCGCTGGCCGCCCTCGTGGCGCTGTCCGCATGCTCGCTGAGTGTCCCGGGAGATCCCGCGCTCTCCACGATGGACGTGTTCGAGGCGGCCAAGCCCGCGGTCGTCATCGTGGAGGCCGTCAACGCGGTGGCCTGGTCCGTGCCCCAGCCGACGCTGACGGCGCAGAAGGAGCAGCAGCTCCGCAGCGCGGTCGTGGCCATGGTGCGGGCGGGCCAGGTCGCGAACAACGAGACCGCGATCGGCCAGGCCTCGGTCAAGCTCCTGGTGGACAACCCGGGCAACTGGTTCAGCGCCTCCGCCCAGCGCCACCAGCAGACGGACGACGTCCTGGCGCTGGGCACCGGCTTCTTCGTGACCGAGGACGGCTACCTGCTGACCAACGACCACGTGGTCGAGACGTCGATGGACGACCTCCGGCAGCAGCTGCTCGACCAGCTCCAGGCCGAGAGCGCCGACCCGGTCCAGGTGACCACGTTCAAGGACGAGACGTCGCGGGGCCTGGGCGTGCCGCTGACCGACCCCCAGGCCGCGAAGCTGTTCCAGTGGATGCTGGGCGTGTTCAAGGGCGACCTGCGGATCGCCACGGTGACGCCGACGTACCGCATCGGCTTCGGCAGCATGTCGCCGGCGGACGTCCAGGCGAAGGGCCTCCAGGTCCAGCTCGTCGCCCACGGCGAGAGCACGCCGGGCAGGGACGTGGCGGTGCTCAAGGCGTCGGGCGGCCCGTTCGTGAGCCTGGCAACGGTGGCCGCCATGCCGAGCCAGGGGGCTCCGCTGGCGGTGATCGGCTACCCGTGCCGCTGCGGCGGAGGGGCGGCGTTCGACCCGGCGAAGGTGTTGGCGCCGGTGCTCACGTCGGGGACCGCGCGCGAGCAGGTGGCGATGCCCGGCGGCTGGAGCGCGCTGGGGACGGACGCCCCGATCGAGCACGGCAACAGCGGCGGCCCGGTCCTCGCGGACGACGCCCGGGTGGTCGGCCTGGCCACGTTCTCGGACACGGCCGCGGCGGGGACGCCGCGCAGCTTCGCGGTCCCGATTGCCGTGGCCAACCAGTACACGATCCAGGCGCACGTGAGGGTGGCCCAGGGCTCGCTCGGCGAGCGCTACGCGCAGGCGGTGTTCGAGTTCCGCCAGGAGCACTTCAAGGCCGCGCTGCCGCTGTTCCAGCAGGTGGCCGCGGTCGCGCCGCACGACCCGTACGCGCGCCAGTACGCGGTCCAGTCGCAGTCGGCGATCAACGCCGGCCGCGACCAGACGCCGGCCGCCGGGGCGCAGGCCATCCTGGCGGTCGCCGTGTACGTGGGCGTGACCGCCCTGGCGCTGCTGGTGGGGGTGCTGGTCTACCGCAGCCGGCGCCGCCGCGTCCGGGCCTGGTAGTGCCCTACGTCGGCCAGCCCGTTCCCCGGGTGGAGGACGAGCGGCTGCTGCGCGGCCGGGGCCGCTTCGTCGCCGACCTGGAGCCGGTCGCCAACCTGCACCACGCCGCGTTCGTGCGCAGCCCGCACGCGCACGCCGAGATCCGTTCCGTGGACGCGTCCGCCGCGCTGGCCATGGACGGCGTCGCGGCCGTGGTCACGCCCGACCACGCCCGCCGGCTGCTGCGTCCGTTCAGCGTGGGCGTCGGCGGCGAGCGGTACTGGCCGCTGGCGCTCGACCGGGCCCGGTACGTGGGCGAGCCGGTGGCCCTCGTCGTGGCCGGCGATCGCTACGCCGCCGAGGACGCGGCCGAGCTCGTCCGGGTGGAGTACGAGCCGCTGCCCCCGGTCATGGACGTGGCCGAGGCGCCGGCGGCCGCCCACCGCAGCCTCCGCCACGGCGACGCGGACCGGGCGTTCGCGGCCGCCGCCCACCGGGTGGAGGCGACGTTCCGGTTCCCTCGCTACAGCTCGACGCCGGTCGAGTGCTACGCGGTGATCGCCGACTGGGACGACGCCCAGCGCGAGGTCACGCTGTGGAGCAACTTCCACGGCCCGTTCGTCATGCAGCCGCTGGTCGCCGCCGCGCTCGGGCTGCCCGAGCACCGGGTCCGCCTGATCGTGCCGCCGGACATCGGCGGCAGCTTCGGCATCAAGTCCGGCGTGTACGCGTACCTGCCGCTGGTCGCCCTGGCCAGCCGGCTGGCCGGCGTGCCGGTGCGCTGGAACGCGGACCGCTGGGAGGACCTGGTCGCCAGCCAGAGCGGCACGGACCGGCTGACCCGGGCCGAGGCCGCCGTGGACGCCGGCGGCCGCGTGCTGGCGCTGCGGCTGGACATCCGGGACGACGTCGGCGCCCACCTGCGGCCGCCCGAGCCGGCCACCCTGTACCGCTGCTACGGCAACCTGACCGGTCCGTACGACGTGCGCGACGTCGCGGTCGAGGCGAGGGCCGTGCTGACCAACCGCGCGCCGACCGGCCTGAACCGGGGCTTCGGCGGCCAGCAGCTCGCGTTCACGCTGGAGCGGCTGATGGACACTATCGCGGGCCGGCTGGGGCTGGACCCGGCCGAGGTCCGGCGCCGCAACCTCGTCCGGCCCGAGCAGATGCCGTACCGGACCGCGCTGGGCGGCATCTACGACTCGGGCGACTACCCGGCGCTGCTCGACCAGCTCCTCCGTGACCACCGCGAGCGCCTGCTGCGGGAGCGGGACCGCCTGCGCGCCCTGGGCCGCCGCGCCGGGGTGGGGATCGCGATGGTCGTGGACCCGTCGGGCACGAACCTGGGCTACATCGCCCTCGCCCAGACGCCGGAGGAGCGGGCGCGCGGCCTGGGCAAGTCCGGCTGCACGGAGTCGGCCACGCTGACGATGGACCCGATGGGCGGCGTGCGCCTGCGGATCGCGACCGCGCCCGAGGGCCAGGGCCACGAGACCGTCGCCGCCCAGGTGGTGGCCGACGAGCTGGGCCTGCCGCTGGACGCGGTCCGCGTGGATGCCGGGATCGACACCACCGGCCAGCTCTGGCACGTCTCGTCCGGCTCGTACTCCAGCCGCTTCGCCCCGATCACCGTGTCCGCGGTGCTCCGGGCCTGCGCCAGCCTGCGC
>Ga0066661_10000389_pt1 | contig 14550 bp, 11 predicted proteins | sample GraSoiAngelo_110_FD_66454 | JGI IMG/M metagenome (GOLD analysis project Ga0066661, IMG submission 66454) | Grasslands soil microbial communities from the Angelo Coastal Reserve, California, USA - 14_0903_12_30cm | ecosystem: Environmental > Terrestrial > Soil > Grasslands | place: USA... | reverse complement strand
GCTGGTGCTGGCGATCGCGGGCGACCAGGCCGAGCGCGAGCGGGTGGGCCGGTTCGTCGCCACCGGCCACGTGGACGGGGCCCTCCTGGTGTCCGCCCACGCGGGCAGCTCGCTGGTGGACGAGCTGGGCGCGCTGGAGGTGCCGGTGGTCGCCTGCGGGAAGCCGCTGGGCCACGACCGGCGGCTCGCGTACGTGGCGGCGGACGACCGCGACGGGGCCCGCCGGATGGTGCGGCACCTGCGCGATCGCGGCCGGCGCGCGATCGGCACGATCACGGGCCCACTCGACATGCCCGGCGGCGTCGACCGGCTGGCCGGGTATCGCGAGGTGCTGGCCGGCGAGGCGGACGAGCGCCTGGTCGTGGAGGGCGACTACACGCAGGCGGGCGGCGAGGCGGCGATGGAGCACCTGCTGCGCCGAGCGCCAGACCTCGACGCGGTGTTCGTGGCGTCGGACCTGATGGCGGCGGGCGCGCTGGCGGCCCTGCGCCGGTCCGGCCGCCGGGTGCCGGAGGACGTCGCGGTGGGCGGCTTCGACGACTCCCGGATCGCGATGACGTCCCAGCCGCCCCTGACCACGATCCGCCAGCCGCTGGAGCGGATCAGCCGGGAGATGGTCAGGCTGCTGCTGGACCTGATCGCGGGCCAACCGCCGGCGGCGGTGATCCTGCCGACGGAGCTGGTGGTGCGAGAGTCGGCCTGAGGGCCGCGAGGCGGGCTCGGCAGCGGGAGGTGAGTGTCATGGACCACGTGATCTGGCTGGGCGGCGGGTGCGGGTCGGGCAAGTCCTCGATCGCGCGGGAGCTCGCGCACCGCCTCGACCTGGTGCTCTACGCGACCGACGCGCATACCTGGGAGCACTGGCGGCGGCGGGGCGCGCCCGAGCTGGGAAGCGGCGACGACCGCTGGCTGCGGACGCCGCCGGAGGAGCTGGCGAGCCAGTTCGTCGGCGGCTCCCACGAGGTGCTCCCGCTCATCCTGGAGGACCTCGACGCGCTGCGCGGCGGACCGCTGGTGCTGGCCGAGGGGCCGCAGCTCTTGCCCGAGCTCGTCGCCCCCCACCTCGCCGCAGCGGGCCACGGTCTGTGGCTGCTGCCGACCGCCGAGTTCCAGCGCTTCGCGCTGGGCCGGCGCGGCGGACCGGACGGCGCGTCCGACCGGGAGCGGGCGCTGGACAACCGTCTGGCCCGCGACGCCATCCTCAACGCGGTGATCCAGGGCCAGGCGGCCGGCCTCGGCCTGCCGCTGCTGGAGGTGGACGGGAGCCGGACGCTGCCCGAGATGATGGACGCGGTCGCGGACCACTTCGCGGCGCGGATCGTCGCGGGCCCTCGGGCCCGCGACGGCGCCGAGCACCGGCGCATCCGGCGGCGGGAGAACGCGGGCATCCACGGCAACCTGTGCTCCCTCCGGGCCCACTTCGACCTCGCCGAGCCGCCGGTCTTCGACTTCGCGTGCGAGTGCGGGACGCTCGGCTGTCGCGAGCGGGTGCTGCTCACGATCGACGAGTACGGGGCCGCGCTGGAGCCGCCCGAGCGGCACGTCGTGGCGCCGGAACACGCCGGCTGACCGCCCGTCCGGGCCTGGCAGCCGGTTCGCCGTACGACCGCCACCCCATGAGCTGGCCGTGACGTGGCGCCGGTACGGCAGCCGGGTCCGGTTGACCGCCCGCCCGGGACTCTGCCACCGTGTCGCGCCATGGGCATCGGATCGGCGGCCGAGCTCGTGGCGCGCGCCGAGGCGAGCGAGGCGGTCGCGGCGCTGCTGGAGCGCGGCGACTGGTACCTGGTCGGGTCCCGCGCGGCCGGCATGGAGGACGACCTGAGCGACTGGGACACCGTGCTGCTCACGGACTCGGCCGTCGCCGCGCTGCCGCGGCCGGCGCTCGACGCCGCGTTCGCGGTCGACCGTCCGGCCGTCGCGGGCGTCCCCGACCTGGCGCTGCACGTGCGCTGGAGGCAGGCCGCGGGCGTGGACGTGGACGTCATCGGCCCCGCGGAGCGGGAGACCCGCGAGCGGGAGGCGCCGGCGGTGTGGACGTACGAGCTGCGGCACGCGGTCCCGCTGCGGCTGGCCGCCGGGATCGGCGAGCCCTACCGCCACGGGGTCGCGTCGCGGTTCGCGGACCGGTGGCCGGAGCTCGCGAGCCAGGCCTACCGGGCGTTTCGGACCAGCCGCAACGAGGCGGTGGCCTGCCTGCCCCGGGCCGACGCCGCGGCCCAGGCGCTGACCGCCGCCGCGTGCGCCGCCTGGGCGGCGCGGTACTGGCTGCTGGCCGGCGGCGTGCCGCACCCCGCGGACAAGTGGCTGCTCCGGGCGCTCGAACGCGACCCCGGGTCCGCCCCGCTGCTGGCCGCGATCCGCGTCGCCGTGGACCTCCGCGGCGACCCGGCCACGCGATTCGACGCGCTGTGGCGCCTGTGGCAGCTGGTGGGGTAGCACCGGGCGCCCCGCTCAGTCCAGGCGGCCCCGCACCTCGACACCGGCCTCCGTGGCCACGATCGCCCCTCGCGCCAGCCCCAGGAACAGCCCGTGCTCCAGGACCCCGGTCACCGCCTTCAGCGCCGCCGCCGTCCCCACGGGGTCGGCGATCCCGCCCGCGAACGTCAGGTCCACGATCAGGTTGCCGTTGTCCGTCCGGAACGGCGCCGCCTCCCCGCCCCGCAGCGTCCAGCTCGTGCCCAGCTCCGCCAGCCTCGCCGCCGTTCGGCGCCACAGGAACGGCGCCACCTCGACCGGGACGTACGTCTGGCCCAGCAGTTCCACCAGCTTGGACGCGTCGGCGATCACCACGAACCGGCGCGCGGCCATCGCGACCATCTTCTCCCGGAACAGCGCGCCGCCGTGGCCTTTCACCAGCCGCAGCTCGGGGTCGATCTCGTCCGCCCCGTCCACCGCCAGATCGAGCTGCCCACCCGGGTCGTCGAGCAGCTCGACGCCCACCGCGCGGGCCAGCTCCGCGCTGACCCGGGACGTCGCCATCGCCGCCACCCGGAGGCCGCGCAGGCCCGCGATGAAGTAGTGGGCGGTAGTGCCCGTGCCGATACCCAGCGTCATGCCCGGCGTGACGAGCTCCAGCGCCCGCCGGGCCGCCTCTCGCTTCAGGCCGTCCGGGTCAGCCCGCAACCGACTCGCGCAGGGCCCGGATGCCCGCCTCCACCCCGCCCGGGTGCCCGAAGACCGAGCTGCCGGCCACCAGCAGCGTGGCGCCCGCCTCCGCGACCAGCGGCGCGGTGTGCTCGTCGATGCCGCCGTCCACCTCGATCTCCAGGCGGGGCGCCAGCTCCCGCACCCGCCGGATCTTCTCCGGGCTGGTCGCGATGAAGCGCTGGCCGCCGAAGCCGGGCTCGACCGTCATCACGTTGACCATCTCCACGTACGGGACCAGCTCGCGCAGCGTCTCGACGGGCGTCGCCGGGTTCAGCACCAGGCCCGGCCGGCTACCCGCCTCGGCGATGGCGTGGACGGTCCGGTACAGCGAGTACGTGGACTCGACCTGGACCAGCACGTAGTCGGCGCCGGCGGCGGCGAAGTCGCGCACGAACTGCTCGGGCCGCTCGACCATCAGGTGGGCCTCGATCGGGATGCTGGGCGCGGCGCGCCGCACCGCCTCGACCACACCGGGGCCGAACGTGAGGTTGGGCACGAAGTGGCCGTCCATCACGTCGACCTGGATGCGGTCGGCGCCGGCGGCGACGGCCTCCCGGACCTGCTCGCCCAGGCGCGTCAGGTCCGCGGACAGGATGGACGGGACGACCCGGATCACGCGAGCAGCGCTGCCGCGGCCCGGTCGGCGAGGTACTCGGCGCCCGGGATCATGCCGGACGGCACCTCGCCCCGCTGGGCGAGCCGCAGCGCCTCGGCCTTGTCGGCGCCCGTGACGATCACCACGACGCGGCGAGCCGCGCGCAGCGCTTCCAGCGTCAGGCTGACGCGGTCGGGCGGCGGCTTCGGCGCGGCATGGACTGCGACCGCGCCGCCGGTCGCCCGGAGCGCCGGGTTGCCCGGAAACAGCGACGCCGTGTGGCCGTCGGGGCCGACGCCCAGCAGCACCAGGTCCAGCGGCGAGCTGGCCATCACCACGCCGTCGTACAGCTCGGCGGCCGCCTCGGCCCCGAGCTCGCCCGGCATCCGGTGCACGGTGCCCGGGTGAACGCGCTCCAGCAGCGTCTCGTGGGCCATCCAGTAGTTGCTCTCGGCGTCGTCCGGCGGCACACACCGCTCGTCGCCGAACAGCACCGCCACCCGGCCCCAGGGCAGCGACCGCTCGGCCAGGAGCTGGTAGGCGCGCTTCGGCGTCGAGCCGCCGGCCAGGACGAGGGTCCGCAGGCCCCCGTCGATCGCCCCGGCGACCAGGTCCGCGACGGCCGCCGCGACGGCCGGGGCGTCGTCCAGCACCCGCACGTTCATGGTCGTCCAGCGTACCTGTGGCACCATGTCACGTGCGCTGCGTCAACGCACACAGCGGGGTGAGCGCGGGTCCGATCACCGCGACTCGACGCGCAACTGGGACCGCGGGGCGATCGCCGGCACGTCCGAGGAGCACCGACGGCAGCAGCTGATCGAGCCTCCTAACGCATCGCCTCCAGCAGCGGGACCGCCGCGCGCAGCGCGCCGTGGAAGACCGGGTCGCGCTGGTTCGCCCACAGCACGTGGACCAGCAGGTCCGGGTCGCCCAGTCGAGGCAGCGTCAGACGCTGCCGCACCGGCTCGCCGCCGTCGAGCCGGATCGTGACGTTGGCGTGGTTGTCCCCGCCCGGGTCGCGCTCGATGGTCAGCGTGAACGCGCGCCGGCCGCGCCGCCCGGCCAGCCGGACGGTGAGCAGCTCGCCGTGGTGGAGCCGGTCGTTGGGCACCGAGCGGAGCGTCACGCGCACCCGGTGGTCGTGACCCGCCACCGCGATCGCGCGGGTCGCGTCCGGACCCGCCGCCGCCGCTTCCGCGAAGCGCCAGCCCAGCGCCGAGGCCGCCCAGCCGGCGAGCAGGGCCGCCCCCGTCCGCGCCTCGGGGCCGGTGCCGGCCGCGTCCGCGCTCACCTCCTGGAGCCCCGGCAGCAGCGCCCGCCGGTCCTCCGGGCCGAAGAACTGGCCGATCGCGTCCCGCCACGGCCGCACCCGGCCCCAGCGGAAGTCCGCCACGCCCACCGTCGCGTGCGGGTCGGCGGCCAGCCCGGCCAGCTCCAGCACGGCGTCGATCGGGTGCTCGAACCTCCCCGAGTCCACGACCAGCACGTCCGAGAACGAGATCGCGTCCTGCACGATCGCCTCGTTCAGGCGGTGCCGGCCCGACCACCACAGGTACGTCGGCACGTCGTCCACCAGCAGCGGCTCGATCAGGCTGGAGAGGTGGTGGGCCGCCTCGCCGCGCACGTGGAGCAGCACCTGCTCGCGCTGGACCGGGAACCCGTTGAGGAGCTGGTGCGCCTCGACGATGACCTCGGCGTCGAGCATGCCCGGGCCGCCCCCGCCGTGGAGGTGGACGATGATCGCGCGCAGCGGGTGGCTCGCCGCCAGGTGGGCGACCACCTTGTCGCAGAAGGTGACGCGCTGCTGGTCCTCCGTCGCCACCACCAGGTTGAGGACGCAGTTCTTGGGATGCGGGTGCTGGTGCGGGTCCACCTCGTGCAGCACCACGTCGTGGTGGAGCTGGCGCAGGTGCTCCATCACGCTCTCCAGGTTGGTGTTCTCCGCCGACCAGCGCCGGGCCCGGACCCGGTCCTCGTGGATCGGCGCCACGCCGCTCAGGGTCTGTGCCACTTCCTCCCGCCCTCCTCCAGCAGCCGCTCCGCCCCGGGCGGACCCCAGCTGCCGGCGGGGTACAGCTCCAGCGGCGGCTGGTCCTGGCGCCACACGTCCTCGATGCAGTCGATCAGCGTCCACGCCGCCTCCACCTCGTCGGAGCGGGTGAACAGCGTCGGGTCGCCCAGCATGCAGTCGAGCAGCAGGCGCTCGTACGCGTCCGGCGCGTCCACCAGGAACGACGACGCGTACAGGAAGTCCATGTTGACGCTCCGGATGTTCATGGCGGCGGTCGGGACCTTGGCCCCGAACCGCAGCGAGATGCCCTCCTCGGGCTGGATGCGCAGCGTGATGGCGTTCTGCTCCAGGTCGCGCGTCGCCTCGCGGCCGAACGTCAGGTGCGGCGGCCGCTTGAACTGGACCCGGATCTCCGTCACCTGCTTCGGCAGGCGCTTGCCGGTGCGGATGTAGAACGGCGTGTCGGCCCACCGCCAGTTGTCCACCAGGCACTTGAGCGCGGCGTACGTCTCCGTCCTGGAGTCCGGCGCCACCTTCGGCTCCGCGCGGTAGCCCGGCACCTTCTCCCCCATCACCCAGCCCTCGGCGTACTGCCCGCGCACGGTCTGCAGGCACACCTCGTTGGGCGTCGGGGGCCGGATGGCGCGCAGCACCTTGACCTTCTCGTCGCGGACGCTGCCCGCCTCCAGCGCGATCGGCGGCTCCATCGCCACCAGCGTCAGGAGCTGGAGCGCGTGGTTCTGCACGATGTCGCGCAGGGCGCCCGCCCGCTCGTAGTACGAGCCCCGCTGCTCGACGCCCAGCGGCTCCGCCACGGTGATCTGCACGTGGTCCACGTGCTGGCAGTTCCACACGGGCTCGAAGATCGAGTTCGCGAACCGGAACGCGAGGATGTTCTGGACGGTCTCCTTGCCCAGGTAGTGGTCGATCCGATAGACCGAGTCCTCCGGGAACGCCTTGCGCAGCACCCGGTTCAGCTCGCGGGCCGAGCGCAGGTCGCTGCCGAACGGCTTCTCGACGATGATCCGCCGGTAGCCGTGGCCGCGGTTGAGGCCGGCGTGGCGGAGCTGGTCCGCGATCAGCCCGTACGTCGGCGGGGGCGTGGCGCAGTAGAACACCACGTTGCCGCCGGTGTGGCGGGCGTTGTCGAGCTCGTTCAGGCGCGACGCCAGCCGCTCGAAGCCCTCGGTCTCGCCGAAGTCGATGCGCACGTACGAGACGTCGCGGAGGAACGCGTCCAGCGTCTTCTCGTCCACGGGCTGGGTGCGCGAGTGGTCGCGGACGTGCTGCGCCGCCATCTGCTTGAACCTGGCCTCGTCCATGTCGTCCAGCGCCGCGCCGACCAGCGCGAAGCCGGCCGGCAGCAGGCGGTTGCGGGCGAGGTTGTAGAGCGCCGGCAGCAGCTTGCGCCCGCTGAGGTCGCCCGTGGCGCCGAAGATGACCATCAGCGCCGGGGCCGCCGAGCGGTACTCGCTGAGCCCCGTCCCGAGCGGGCTGTCGTCCGGGCGGACCGCCGGGGCGGCCGTCATGGGCGCGTGGTCTTCACGGCGTGGCCACCGAACTGGTTCCGCATCATCGCCAGCATCTTGTCCGCGAAGGTGTCGTCCATGCGGCTCCGGAACCGCTCGTAGAGCGCCAGGGTGATCGTGGGCGCGGGCACGGCCTCGTCGATGGCCGCGGCGACAGTCCAGCGCCCCTCGCCTGTGTCCTCCACGTAGCCCTCGATGCTCCCGAGGTCGGGGTCCTTGCTCAGGCCGTCCGCGATCAGGTCCAGGAGCCAGGAGCGGACGACGCTGCCCGAGCGCCACGCCTCGGCGATCGCGTGCATGTCCATGCCCGGGAACGCCGTGCTCTGCTTCATGATCTCGAAGCCCTCGGCGTACGCCTGCATCAGCGCGTACTCGATGCCGTTGTGGACCATCTTCACGAAATGGCCCGAGCCCTCGGGGCCGGTGTGGACCAGGCCCCCGTCCTCGGGCGCCAGGGCCTGGAACACCGGCTCGCAGCGCTCGTACGCCTCCCGTGGGCCGCCGATCATCAGGCAGTAGCCGTACTTGAGGCCCCAGATGCCGCCGGACGTGCCCGCGTCCAGGTAGTGGAGGCCCTTCGCCTTCAGCACCTCGACGTCCTTCAGCGCGTCGCGCCAGTTCGTGTTGCCGCCGTCGATCACGATGTCGCCCGGCTCGCCGAGCTCCGACAGGCGCCGGATGGTCTGGCTGGTCGGGTCGCCGGACGGCACCATGACCCACGCCGCGCGGGGCCGCTCGGTCAGCTTCTCGACCAGCTCCTCCAGCGTGTGAGCGCCGGCGGCGCCCTCCGCCTCCGCCCGGGCCACCGCCTCGGGCGACTGGTCGAAGGCCACCACCTGGTGGCCCTTCTTCAGGAGGCGGGTGACCATGTTCCCGCCCATGCGGCCGAGGCCGATCATGCCGATCTGCATGGCTACCGGGTCGCCTCCTCGATCGAGTCCGCGAACGCCTGCCAGGCGGCCTCGGGCTCGGCGCCGAGGTCGATGCGCAGGACGGGGTAGTTGCGCGACTGGAGCGACTGGAGGTCGCCCAGCGACTGGGCCTGCTTGAGGATCGAGAAGCCGTACGGCTCGCCCGGCACCTCCACGTCCACGCCGTCCCGCTGGACGACCTGGAGGAACAGCCCGACCGGCGGCCCGCCCTTGTGGAGCTGGCCGGTCGAGTGCAGGAAGCGCGGGCCGTAGCCCGCGGTCGTCGCCAGCCGGGCGCTGTCGCGCACCGCCACGCGCGCCCGCCGCAGCGCCGCCTCGGAGGCGTCCGTCCGCGTCGTGTACGCCATGTACGCGAGGTAGCTGCCGTCTCGCCGCTGCTTCAGCAGGTCGGCCACGGCCCTGCCCGCCTCCGCGGCCGGCAGGGCGTGCGCCTCGGGCAGCTTGCCCGACGAGGCGAACCCGGCGAGCACCCGCTTCGTGTTGTCCTTGCTCTCCTGCACGTTCGGCTGGTCGAACGGGTCGATGCCGAGCACCGAGCCGGCAACGGCCGTGGCCAGCTCCCAGCGCAGGAACTCGCCGCCCAGGTCGAGCTCGTCGCGCAGCGTCAGCGTGACCACGGGCTGGCCGGCCCGCTCCAGCGCCTGCACCGCCGGGTCGTCCTCCTCGCCGTTGACGCGCAGGCGCACGAAGAGCCGGTCGTCGCCGTACACCTCGGGCGCGCCCACCGGCTCGCCCTCGACCGGCACGATGCCCCGGCCCTGCTTGCCCGTGCTCTCGGCCAGCAGCTGCTCCAGCCACCAGCCGAACGTCGCCACCTGGGGCGACATCAGCAGCGTCACCTTGTTGCGGCCGCGGTTGCCGAGCGCGCCCATCACCGCGCCCAGCCAGACGCCCGGGTTCTTGTCGACCGGCACCGCCGCGTCGCACGAGTGGGCCATCTCCTGGGCCCGCTCCAGCACCTCGCGGACGTCCAGGCCCATCAGCGCCCCCGGCACGAGGCCGAAGTAGGACAGCGCCGAGTAGCGGCCGCCGATGTCGGTCGGGTTCAGGAAGATCCAGCGGAAGTCCCGCTCGGCCGCCAGGCGCTCCAGCCCGCTGCCGGGGTCCGTGATCGCGGCGAACTGGCGCTCGCGCTTGTCCACGCCGGCCTCGAGCACCTGCTCCCAGAAGTAGGCGAGATGGGACATGGTCTCGGTCGTGCCGCCCGACTTGCTGGCCGCGATGAACAGCGTCCGCTTCAGGTCGATCGCCTCGCGGACGGCCAGGATCGTGGCCGGGTCGGTCGTGTCCAGCACGTGCAGCCGGGGGTGGCCCTCGACGGGCCCGAACGTCGCCCGGAACACGTCGGGGCACAGGCTCGAGCCGCCCATGCCCATCAGGACCACGTCCGAGTAGTCGCGTGCCTCCTCGGCCCGGGCCACGAGCTTGTCGACCTGCTCCAGCATCTTCTCGCCGACGCTGAGCCAGCCCATCCACTTCTCGGGCTCGGTGCCCGGCACCCAGAAGGAGGGGTCGCGCGACCAGAGCTTGCGGGGCGCGTCCTCCTGCTGGAGCCTGGCGACCGCCTCGTCCACTGCGGGCTGGAGCGTGCCCAGCGAGTACCACTGGCGCGGGCCCTTGCCGGCCCGGATGTCGGCCGCCTCGTGCTCGATGGCGCCGATCAGGCTGTCGAACGACTTCACGAAGCTCGCGACGCCTTCGTCCTCGAGCTGCGCCGTGACCTGCCGCAGGTCGACGCCCACCTCGGACAGCTCGCGCAGCTGGCGTCGCGCCTCGGGCACGTTCTCGTCCAGGCTGCGGCGCACCTCGCCGTGCTCGCGGAACGCGGCCAGCGTGGCCGGGGGCACGGTGTCCACCGTGTCCGGGCCGATCAGCTCCTCGACGTACATCGTGTCCGGGTAGCGCGGGTCCTTCGTCGAGGTGCTCGCCCACAGGCAGCGCTGGGGCCGGGCGCCCTCGCCGCGCAGGGAGTCCCAGCGGCCGCCGCTGTGGAGCTCCTTGAAGTGCTCGTACGCCATCCGCGAGTTGGCGATGCCGGCCTTGCCGAGGAGCGCGCTGATGCGGTCGCGGTCGGCCGGCGTGCCCGCCGACTCCAGCTTCGCCTCCAGCAGCTTGTCCACCTTCGTGTCCACGCGGCTGACGAAGAAGCTCGCCACGCTGGCGATCTTGCTCGGGTCGCCGCCCCGCTGCCGCAGGTCCTCCAGCCCGGCCATGAACGCCTCGACCACCTCGTCGTAGCGCTCGGTCGAGAAGATCAGCGTGACGTTGATGTTCACGCCCTCGCCGATCATCGTGCGGATGGCGGGGATGCCCTCCGGGGTGGCCGGGATCTTGACCATCACGTTCGGCCGCGCGGCCCGCTCGAACAGGTCCGCCGCCATGTCGATCGTGCCCCGGGTGTCGCGCGCGAGCTTGGGCGAGACCTCGATGCTGACGAACCCGTCCGCGCCGGACGTGTCGTCGTAGACCGGGCGGAACACGTCCGCCGCCGCCCGGATGTCCTCCAGCATCAGCTCCCAGAGGATCTCGTCGGGCGTCGCGCCGGAGCCGACCAGCCGGACCAGCGCCTCGTCGTAGTCCGTCGAGCCGCTGATCGCCTTCTCGAAGATCGTCGGGTTGGACGTGACGCCGGTGAGGCCCTCGTCGCGCAGCCGCGCCAGCTCGCCGGACGAGACGAGCTGGCGGCGGATGTTGTCGAGCCAGACGCTCTGGCCGAGGGCGCGCAGCTCCTGAATCGGACTCGTCATTCCTTCACCAGCTCGCGCGCGGCGGCCGCGATCCGGGCCGCCGAGATGCCGGCGGCCTCCATCAGCTCCTGGGGGGTGCCGGACGTGGGCAGGCCGCGCACGGCGCAGTGGGCGACGCGCGGCGGCCGCGGCTCCAGCGCCAGCGCCTCCAGGACGGCGGCGCACAGGCCGCCCTGCGGGTAGTGGTCCTCTGCCACCAGCAGGCGGCCGCCGGTGTCTGCGCTGGCCTTGCGCAGCGTCTCGACGTCCACCGGCTTGACGCTGTAGAGGTCGATGACGCGGGCGGCGATGCCCTCGCCGGCCAGCTCGTCGGCCGCGGCCAGGCAGTTGTGCAGGGTCACGCCGGCGCCGATCAGCGCGATCTGGTCCGCGCCGGACGAGCGCACCACCTTGCTGCCGCCGATCGGGAACTCCTCCTCGGGCCCGTACAGCACCGGGTAGCCGCCCCGGGTCGTGCGCAGGAACGAGATGCCGTGCAGGTCGGCCATCGCCGCGGTGAGCTTGACCGCGGACGCCGCGTCGCTCGGGTACAGCACCGTGGACCCGTGGATCGCGCGCATCGAGGCCAGGTCCTCCAGCGCCATCTGGGAGGGCCCGTCCTGCCCGATCTCGACGCCGGCGTGCGAGCCGGCCAGGCGGATGGACACCTCGGAGATGCCGGCCATCCGGATGAAGTCGTACGCCCGGCTGAAGAACGCCGCGAACGTGGAGGCGAACGGCGCGTAGCCGCGAACGCTGACGCCGACCGCGGCCGCCACCAGCATCTGCTCCGCGATGAACATCTCGAAGTAGCGGTCGGGATACGCCTTCGCGAACTCGTCGGCGTGGGTGGAGTTGCTGACCTCGCCGTCCATCGCGACGACGTCCGGCCGCGCGCCCAGGGCGAGCAGCGCGTCGCCATACGCCTTGCGCGTGGGCACCTTGTCGCCCTTCGGATACGTCGGCAGCGTCACCTCGCCCGCCGGCGGCCGCTGCGGCTGGAGGCCCGGGTCCGGCTTCGCCGTCTCGACGACGAGGCTCCGGATGCCGCCCAGCTCCGCGATCGCCTTCTCGGCCAGGTCCGGCGGCAGCGCCTTGCCGTGCCAGCCCTCGTGGTTCTCGATCTCGGCGACGCCCTTGCCCTTGACCGTCCTGGCCACGACGACCGTGGGCCGGTCGGTGGCCTGGCGCGCCTCGCGCAGCGCGGCGTCGATCTGCTCGAGGTCGTGGCCGTCGATCACGACCGCGTGGGCGCCGAACGCCTCGGCCCGCTGCCGGTACACCTCGGTGCGCCAGCCGTACTCCGTCTCGCCGCGCTGGCCGAGGCGGTTGACGTCGAAGATCGCGGTCAGGTTGCCCAGCCGGTAGTAGCCGGCCTTGTCGATCGCTTCCCAGATGGAGCCCTCGGCCAGCTCGGAGTCACCGCACAGCGCCCAGGTGTGGAACGGAAGCTTGTCCAGGTAGCGGCCGGCCAGCGCCACGCCGGTGGCGATGGGCAGGCCCTGGCCCAGCGAGCCGGTCGCCACGTCCACCCACGGGATGGCGGGCGTCGGGTGGCCCTGCAGGCGGGAGCCGAACTTGCGGAACGTCAGCAGCTCCGCGTCGTCGATGGCCCCGGCCGCCTTGAACATCGCGTAGCAGAGCGGCGAGGCGTGGCCCTTGGAGTAGATCAGGTGGTCGTTGCCGGGCAGGTCGGGGTGCTGCCAGTCGTAGGCGAGGTGTCGCGCGAGCAGCGCCGCGATGATGTCCGCCGCCGACATCGAGGAGGTCGGGTGGCCCGAGCCCGCCGCCGTGCTGCAGCGGATGGAGTCGACCCGAAGCTGCTGGCCGAGCTCGCGCAGGAACTCGACGTCCCTGGCGGTCAGCCCACCGGTTGCGGTCGCCATTCATGTACTCCCTTGGATCAACGTCGTGTACAGCCACCCCTGGCGTCGGCGAGCCTCGGCATAGGCCGACCGGGCCCGTTCCCTTGGCTCAACGTTACGACCAGCCCGGCTGGTCGTCCGGCGCCGGACGTTCAGCCGCGTGAGCGCCAGTTCGGCCGCCCCCACGCTGGATGCCTCCATCGCCGCGCGCGACACGGCCACCGGCTTGCCGATGGCGTCCGCCATCATCTGCACCCATGCCGGTGAGCTGAGCAGTCCGGCCCCGCTGGCCACCAGCCGCCGGGCGCCGGGAACCGTCTCGTCGAGCGCCGCATCGACGCCTGCGAAGGTTAGCGCCACGGCCTCCATGCCGGCGAGCACGATGTCCTCGGCCGTGGTGGCCTGCGTCAGCCCCGCGATCGCGCCGGTCGCGTGGGCCGCGAAGCCCAGGCTGCGCTCCCCCGCCAGCAGGGGCAGGAACGTCAGGCCGGCCGCGTCAGGCCGCCGGCGCCGGATGCGCGCCTCCAGGCCCGCCGGTTCGACGCGCAGCGTGCGGAGCAGCCACGCGTACAGGTTGCCGCCGTTGCTGAGCGAGCCGCCCACCACGAACCGGCCCGGGTCCAGCAGGTAGCACCAGAGCCCGGGGGCCAGGCGCTCCGGCAGCCGGTCGGTGATCGCCCGGAGCGCGCCCGACGTGCCGACGGTCAGCGCGCGCTGGGTGGGATCGACGCAGCCGCTGCCGACGTTGGCGAGGGCGCCGTCGCCGGCCGCGCACAGCCACACGGCGCGGGCCAGCCGGGGCCACCGGCGGCGGGGGCCGGGCCGCAGGCCGCGCAGCTCCGGGGCCTCCGGCGGCAGCTGCCGTTCGCGGACGCCGAGCAGGTCGAGGAGCTCCTGGTCCCAGCCCCCGGTCAGGCGGCGGAGACCGGTGCCGGAGGCCATCGACGCGCTGGTCGCCAGCTCGCCGAACAGGCGCAGGTAGAGCAGGTCGCCGTAGCTGACCCAGCGGGTCGTGCGGGACCAGGTGTCCGGCTCGGTCTCGCGAAGCCAGGCCAGCCGGGCCGGCCAGTAGCTGGGGTGGATCGGGCAGCCGTTCCGGCAGCGGACCGTCTCCAGGTCGAGGCGGGCGCGCAGCTGCTCGGCCTGGCGCCAGCTGCGGGTGTCGGACCACAGGATCAGGGGGGTGGTGGGACGGTCGGCGGCGTCGAGGCCGACCAGGCCGTGCCAGAACGTCGAGACGCCGACGGCCCCGATCTCGTCCGAGGCCTGCTCCAGGGTGCCGGAGATGGCGCGGTGGACGAGCCGGTCCAGGCGATCCGCGTCGAGCTGGGAGGTGCCGTCGGCGCGGACCACGGGACGGTACTCGAGCCTGGTCTCGGAGCCGGGCACGACCCGCCCCCGGCCGTCGAACAGCAGCGCCCGCACGGACGAGGTGCCGACGTCGAGGGTCATCACTAGCACGGGCGGCGCTCCGCGGCGGCGGGGGGCCGCGGTGGTCGGCGGGGCGGGCTGGTGAGGCGGTTGCCGTACATGCGCCACCCCATGGACCTGTTCATGAGGTGGCTGCCGTACGGCAAGACCGTTACTGTGCCGCAAGCGGTCCACAGGTGGCCGTCGCCGCACCCCCGCCGCCCGCCCATCAGTCCAGCCAGCGGTCGGCGATCCGCCACGGGTCGCCGCAGCGGTACGTCCGGAGCTGCAGGCGGCCCTCCCGGCGGCGCAGCGCGCTCAGCACCACCGCC
>Ga0066661_10000386_pt1 | contig 14582 bp, 13 predicted proteins | sample GraSoiAngelo_110_FD_66454 | JGI IMG/M metagenome (GOLD analysis project Ga0066661, IMG submission 66454) | Grasslands soil microbial communities from the Angelo Coastal Reserve, California, USA - 14_0903_12_30cm | ecosystem: Environmental > Terrestrial > Soil > Grasslands | place: USA... | reverse complement strand
CTCCGCCTCTCGACGGTCACCGGAGATTTCACTACCGGGCTCCCCTGGCGGCTTGCCCGGGCCGGACTCTCACCGGCTGGTCGCCAGCCCTTGCTGGGCGGTACGAAACAGGACGTTGAGCAGGATCGCGTCGCACACCGGCGCGATCCTCGCGTTCCGGACCCGCCTCTTGCGCGATCACCAAAACTGAGCCAGAGCCAGTATTCGCGCGTTGTTGACAGAGACAGAATTGATCGACGACGTTGGTCGCCAGGCAGTAGAAGTGATAGGTCGGATTCACCTTGCAGATCAGCTCGCTTTGTCGGTTGGCCGGATCAGAAAGCTCGTACGAGCCGAGGCGCACGTCAGCTACGAATGCATCGAACTCGGCGATCGTTGGCCCGTCGATGCCGGGGAGTTGCACGTGTCCGTCAGCGGTTCCGCCCGCGAATGGGAAGGACGCTACCCAGATGCCGTTCGCATACATCGTGAAGCTGACCGGATAACGCTGGACGCGCTGGCATGGTTCGCCGACTCTGGGATGCCCAGCGTCAGGCGCTGCAGACGACGAGCGGCCGGCCGGGCGCGCCGGGGCCGGAAGGAAGACGATCACGACGAGCGCGAGGAACAAGCCCGTCGAGAGCCGCCGGGATCGCCGGGGAACGGGCCCGACACCAAGGCACCTGGGCCAGGTCACTTCCGCCCCTCCGCCAGGGCCTTTAGCAGGGCCACGCTGAGGTCGCCAACCGTCTGGTTGGCGTACGTCCGCTGGATCATCGCCAGCGACGAATGGCCCAGGATCCGGCTGAGCGTGATCGCGTCCATGCCGCGGTTCAGCATCTCCGTCGCGAAGGAATGGCGGAGGAGATGCGGATACACACGCTTGTCAAATCCCGCACGCTCCGCCAGCCCGCGGATCAGTTGGTCCAGGCCAGACACGGTCAGGCGCTCGTGGATGCCGCCTGGGCTGCGCCGGTGGGCCACGAAGATCCAGTCGCCCTCAGCGTCCGCCGGACGGCCGTTCGCGACCCGCTGGAGACGCCGGAACAGCTGAGGCTGCAGCGGGACTAAGCGCGACAGGTCGCCCTTCGCGCCGCCGCCCTGGCTCGCGCCGAGGATCCGGAGGAAGCGGTCCCGGCCCTGCTCCAGCAGGTCGCCCGATCGAAGGCCCAGCAGCTCGCTCGCGCGGATGCCGGTGTCCGCCAGCAGGCGCACGATGACCTTGTCCCGCTCGGCTGCCGCCGCTGCCTCCAGCCGGTCAACTTCCTCGCGGCTCAGCACGTCGAGGATCCGCCTTGGTAGCTTCGGGGCCTGGGCGCGGACGTTGCCGACCTCGCCCTGCCGCCGGCACCAGCCCAGGAAGAGGTTGACGTTGCGGACGTAGGTGTCCACCGTGTGCCTCGACAGCTGCCCTCGCCGGCCGCCCTTGGTCAGCAGGTCGGACGTGAAGCGGTTCAGCGATCGAGCGTCGAGGTGACCGGCCTCGGTCAGGCCCTGCTCCTCACACCAGGGCAGCAGGACCCTCTGCAGGGGGTAGCCATACGCGTCCCGGAGGGTCTTCGGCGAGAGGCCGCGAGCGCGGCAATCGGCGAGGTAGTCCTCGACCAGGCGATGCAGCGACGTTGGGTACGGCATCGCTGTATTGCAGCGACCGCATGCGACCTGAAGACCATATGAAGACGACGTGAAGGTCGGTCAGGCAGTCGCTGTTCCCGAGTTGGAGGCCGGGGTTGGTGGGCGGCGCAGGTTTTGAACCTGCGACCTCTTGCGTGTGAAGCAAGCGTCTTCAATCCGAACGGCTGGACGGTCCGAATCGATCTCGAATACAGAGCTTTAATCCGAATAGCGCTGCAAATAACATCTTGCCATCCGTATTCGCTCGAGGCGCCGTGGATGTTCAGGAGGTACCCGGTCAGCACGCTGGCGTCGCTCGCGCGGGGTCAGTAGGGCCTTGCAACGTGCTTATCATCCGGCTTCGACGTCACGGCGAGCAGGGCTACGTTCAGGCTGGCCGACGAGATCGACCGCGAGGATGTAACGCCCATGGCAACCAAAGGAAGGATGGCGCTGGTAGCACCAGCGAGAGCCTACGCCCTTGCCGTGAACCTGCGAGCATGTGCGTCGATGGCGAACGCGAACTGCGTGAAGTCGAAGTGGCGGACAGGAAAGGTGATGGCCGTCGGTCTGGCTGGCGTGGTGAGCGCAACGCATGCCGCATCATACTTCCGTTCCAACACTAGGCGCTCGCAGAGTATGGCGTAGCGCTGTGCGTACGAGGCGTACTGACCGCCCGGCAGGAACACGGGGTCGATCTTGAAGTAGGGCTCGACAGCTCGTATCGGACGGTGTACCGCCGGGCAGTCCTCGAGAATCATGAGCCACCCGAGGAAGGGCGGTGGTGTCTTGCCCAGACGGCCCTCCCTGTATGCGGTCCACAAGTCCTCAGCGTTGCCAATCGCTTCTTCGGTTCGGTTGTTGTAGTTGTTGCCGAAGGAGGGACCAACGTGGCTCTTGAGCTCGATGGCGATGACCAGGCGATCGTCGGCAACAACGAGCAGATCCCACTGCTTCTCTGGTCGGTAGTAGCCGGGTAGCTCAAGGGCCGTGCGGGTGTGAACGTGAGGACGGTTGAGGCCGGCGTCCAGAAGAATGTCCGTAATGAGCACTTCCAGAGCACCCATCTGCGTCCCGCCAGTAACAGCACCGCGCGTGCCCGCGTCAATAGTGCCACGCTCGGCCTGCTCTTGAGCTTGGCGCGAACGCGCGTCCCAGAAAGACTGGACCGCGGCAACGAATCGTTGGTCGAGATCCGGAATCACGCCGCCGTTGGTAGCTCAGTGATGCCGTAGGCGTGCAGGGCAGCCGCTGTGGCGGCTCCGCGGTCGTACTGACGGAAGGCGACGCGCAGGCGTTCAGCTATGGCTGCCGAAAGCGTCATCGGGTCCGGCACTCGAATCCGGCGCAGGTACTGTGCCTGAAACCGAAGGGTGCCGCCGCGCATCTTGACGCAGTAACTGGCGACGAAGAGTTCGGCGATCTTGGACAAGAGCAAGCCGCCCAACACTTCCATATCCCACGTGTCCGAGACGACATAGTAGACGTTGTGGTGGGGATAAGTCTGTCCGCGGTCCAGGAAGGGGTGGGCCTGCAACTTCATGTCTGCGAAATACAGCTTCTCGCGCTTGAGCAGGGAGTGGGTCACCCGATCGATCGTGCGATACCAGCCGGCTTGATGGCGGCTGGCGATGTTGCGTCGCTTGAGTTCGGCAGCATGTGCTTCGTAGTAGGCGGCGAGCTTGGGAAAGGGACTCAGCTCCAAAAGCTTGTCGTCTGGTCCCCATGGATCGACCAAGTAGTGTCCGGACCACGCCACAGCGCCGTTGCGGCCGTCATAGACCATGGCGAGGGGCAAGAGACGGTCCGGCTCCACGCAATTACTATCCGTCGTGACGAAGACGCTGTCCGCGCCGGTGGCGACGCCTATGCCGACCCTGGTGCCGGCCTGCACATCTTCGAGTGGGCGGAAACGCGCCTCGAGATGTTGCAGTAGGTCGAGGGCCTCTGGTTCGGCCCACGGCCAAGGGGTGTCGCCGCGATACCAGCGTTCGAGGTTGGCTGCGCGGAAGCCAGGCAACCTGTCGCGGCGCTTGCCGGCAAGCTCGACGATAGCGTCGGCGAGACTTCCTTCTTGAACTGGCCCCGCCGTTGGTCCGGCTGAAGCGACAACTACGGGGCCTTGTGGAGCACGACGAATTACGGTGACGGCCGGATAGGCCGCAACGTCATTCTCGAAGGCTGGTGCATCGTGCATCTCGATGACAACATCGACACTAGCGTTGGCGGCGACGAAGCGACGAAGTTGGGCGCCATAGGCGGATCTCATCCACCGGTCGGCGCAGATGAAGCCGAGGCGCCCACCGTCTTTGAGCTGACATAACGCCGCTTCGATGAAGCCGACGTAGATATCGCAGCGTCCGACCATGGTTGGACAGACGGCATGATAGGTCTGAAACATGCCCGGTCCGAGGTCGTCGTAGCGAATGTAGGGGGGGTTTCCGACCACGATGTCAGCACGCGGGGCCGTCGCCGCGCTTAGCAGGTAGTCTGCCTCAACAATCCAGCGCTTCGCGGCACGGGCAGCGACAGGGCGGGAGAAGCCATGTGCGACGAGTTCCGCCACCACTAGTTGTCGCGCGAGGTCGGCCGCATCCTTGTCGATCTCGTAGGCGATGATGGCTCGTCGCGCGTCCTCAATCGTGCGCCCGTGGGAACGGAGTGAAGCGAGCAACCGGCGGAGCATGGGGATCAGGAAGGCGCCCTCCCCTGCGGCCGGTTCGACGGCAACAAGGGTGGCGAGGTCAGCCTCGACGCGGTAGCCGACGAAGTCAAGGATCAGCTCGACCACCCAAGACTTCGTATACACGACGCCCTTTTCGAGGGGCTTTGTCGGCAGGCGAAGCTGGATGTTCACCCCTCGCGCAACTCACCGATGGGCCGCCTGATGGACTTGACGTGCCACCAGGCCCAGCCGTTCACGGCCACGGTGCCAGTGACGGCATACGCGGCACCGGCCGGGCTCGTATGGACCTTCCCTGGTACTCGATGCCACCTCTTACGACCCTTGCCGTGACGGCCCGGCCGGCGTAGCGACGGGCGGAGTGGAAGAGATCAGTGCCCACCGCAAGGGCACCATATGAGATCAGATCGCTGAGCCGTCGCGCCATCGCTCGAGAGTATAGGGCGCGGGTCGAGCCGGCCCGTGGGCCGACGAAGGCGGTGGATGAACGGGATCAGGCGGTTCGGGCCCGTCGAGTCCTGACTGGTCGTCGGCTTCGATTCGACCCGAATCACCGGTGACGACGGTGCGAGGAGAAGTTCCTGCGCCGCCATCGGAGTCAGGGGAGCGGCTTACGCGGCAGCTGTACGGGTCGGCTGGAGATGCCGTCTCCGACAAGGACCTCCAACGTCCTCATCCACTCGCCCCGGATCTCGGCCTCGACCCTGAGATGGGTGTAGGCATCGCCGGGGTCCTGGCTGGTCGTCTCCAGGGCGGCAAGGGCGAGGGCGACGTGCCTGACAACGGGTTCCCAGACCTCGGCTCGTACGGGACGCTGCCAGCGCGATGCGGTGCCTGTGGTCTGCCATGCCAGCCGGGCGTACCTGGCGTACTCGGGCGAGCTCCAGCGGACGGGCGCGCCATGCGCGTGCTCGACGTTCGGGAACAGATAGCCCATCAGGTCGGCGAAGCCGCGGTCGTCCACGACGGAGGCGGACTGGCCGTCGTCGTAGGCGTGGCCGTACTGGAGGTTCCGGCCGACCAGCTCGCCCAGCCGCGGTAGCCACTCGTCCCACCACTCGTGATCGGCGAGCAGCACCTCCAGCGGCCAGCGCCAGCGGGGCAGGCGGGCGCTCAAGTCGGCGGCCGCCTGGTGTTGTGCGAGCTGCGCCTGCAGGCGCATCACCTCCGACTCCAGCTCGCGGACGCGGTCCCTCTCGCGGCTCAGCGCCGCCGCGGCGGCGTCTGGGTTGTGACCATCGATCACGCCGAGGAGCACCCGCTTCGCCATCGTCGCGACTGGTCTCCCGGCTGCGCGCGCATAGGCGACGATCCGCTCGTACTCCGCCGCCGCGAGCGTCAGGCCGAGGCGGTGCGTGCCGGTGCTTGCGGGCATCAGGCGCCGTGCGGTGTCGGTACGTGGCCGTCGGCCTCGCGTTCAGCTTTGCGGCCGGCTTCAGCCTGTCTCAGACCAGCCTCGACCGCCAGCTCGATGGATCGGTCAGGCCGGACGTGTCCGGCGGTGTCGGCCTCCGCCCCCTCCAGCGACGCGACGATCTCGCGGGCGTGCATAGCCTGCAGGTCTGTAGTGAGCTGGTCGGGCGGTCTCGTGACCAGGTGGGACTCCATGGCGACGGAGACCGCTCTCGTCAAAGCATCGCGGTCGTCCAGCGTGGCCAAGACGTAGGCGCGCTCGGGGGCCAGGGCTGGCTCGCCCGTTCGCTCGGCATCCCTCCGGCTCAGGTAGGCCGGTTCGGCGATCAAGACCACCGGATCGGGCACCGCCGTGCCGGCTGCCTGCTCGGCGATCGCCTGGCGGACGGTCGCGGCCTGCTCCCACGTCTGGGTGACGATGGTGGCCTGCGGCTCGGCCAGCCAGAGCCGCGCGGCCTCCCGCTCGGGAGTGGCGCTGACGTGCATCTGGCCGAGGGCGTCGTAGAGCGCGAGGGCGCGGGGGAGCTGGTCGGCCACTTCCCATCGCGCCACCAACTCCATCGGGTTCGCCGCCGGGAGCGGCGTGGTCCAGCGCTCCTCCCGAGACGCCACGCCCAGCGCGAGATCGGGTTCGGGCCGCTCATGGTCAGCGGCGGACTCCTGGGCCGGCCGCACGATCTCCAGCGCCGCGTGTGGGTAGACGTTGGTCTGTCGGCCGTCGTCCATCCGTACGACCGCGCGGTTGTGGCGGTGGCGCTCGACATCCTCGACGATGCCCTCCGCCCCCGACTCTTCCGTGAAGCGCACCCGGTCACCCGCCATCAGCCGGGCGCCGTTGACGAGCTCGAACACGTTGAGCGCGACCGGGTCGCGCTGGTATGGGCGGGGGACTGCATCCCGCACTACCGCAGGCGGCAGGTCCGGCTCGACCGTGATGCCGTGGGCTGTCTGCCACACCTCGATTCGGCGGCCGCCCACCAGCTCGGCCGTGAAGTAGTCCCACGTCACCCCGCCTCGGTGGCAGCCCAGCACCACGCCCAGATCGCCGGGCTCGACCTCCTGCCGGGCGGCGCCGGCCAGCCAGTCCGGGTGGCCGAACCTGATGACCTGGCCGCGTGCGACCTCGACGCCATCGTCGAGGCGGAGGCTGGTCAGGTCGGGCTCACGCGGGGGAAGCGGCAGCTCGGCCAGCTCCTCGACTCGCGCCCGCCAGGCCCTATCCAGCGCGTAGTCGACGTCGGCCGTCCGGGAGTCGAGGACGATCGCCTCGCGCTCGCGCTCCCCCTGCCGGGCCTCGTCGTAGAGCGGATCGACCGCGAGCGAGCTGTCGCCGACTGCTTCCTTGCGGCCCTCTCGTGAGAGACGGCGTGCAAGATGCTCCTGCGCCTCCACGGCATCGCGATGAGCCTCCAGCTCGGCAAGGAAAGCATCCCAGGCCGACTGCTGCGCAGCGGTCCCGGAATTGGCGGCGGGGACGGCTGCACGCACCGCGGCATCGACATCGCCCAGATCGACGGGCTGGTCCGTCCCGGCCTGCCGGCGTCCGATCGCCTCGGCTACCAGGTGCGCCGCCAGCACGGGCCCCACCTTCATCGTCTCGGTCAGGTGGCGCATCGCCCATCCGCCGAGCGGTGGGTCCCGATTCGCGTCAATCTCGATCGACGCGTCGAGCCAGGTCCAGTCCTCCGGGACGTCCTCAACGCCGAGCCGCTTCAGCGTTCCCAACTGGGCATCCGTCACCGGGCCGAGGCCCGGCGCGGCCATGGCGGCTACCTCGGGCCGCGTGGCGTGGATCACTGCTCCCGCGCGGGCCCGGGAGACCATGACGTAGAAATGCTCCCGGTCGGTGGCGATGCTGACTCCGACCTGCCCGGCACCATCGACGGTCATCCCCTGCCCGAGCTGGATGTGGCGGGCGTACGCGAGGTTGAGGACGGCATCCCGTCCGACCGTGACGGACCGCTCACCACGTGGCTCACGCAGGGTCAGCTCGACAAGGCCTCGTGGCACGTCCACGTCCGTCACGGAGGCCTCGGTGCCGTTCTCGATCCGAGGCACGCGTGCCAGGCCGGGCTGCCGCGGCAGCTCCTTGATCTCGCGGAAGATGACATGGTCGCCGGCGCGGACCTGGCACCCGTTCTGCAGCGTCAGGACCGCGGCGCCAAGCTCGCCGGCCTCCAGGCGGCGCTCCTGGGCCAGCCGGTTGATGACGTCGCGTTCGGCGTTGGACGTGTCCACGACCATCACACCCCGCGCAGCATCCGACCACCACTGGTCCACCATCCCGGCCAGGAGCTCCGACCGCGAGGCGTAGAGCCGCAGGCGGCCGCGGTCCTGCCAGTGCCGCAGTGCCTCCAGCACGCGGCCCTCGCGGACATCGGTCCAGGCCTGGCCCTCGGCGGCGTCGCTCGCCCGCCGCACGATCCGCAGCTCGGCGGCCAGCCCTCGCGCCGCGGCGCCGGCGTGGATTAGCGTCCACAGGCCGCCTGGGCCGACCGGCGAGAGCTGGCGGTCGTCGCCGATCTGGACCACCGTCGCGCCGGCGCGAGCTGCCACCTCCAGCAGTGAGGCGTATCGCGAGTGATCGATCATCGCGGCTTCGTCCACCACCAGGACCGTGCCCGCGTCGATCGTCCGGTAGCCGTTCTCGACCGAGTAGACGAGGCCGTCGATGGTCTTCGCCAAGTCCGCGCGGGCGTCGTGTCCGGCCTGCTGGGCCGTACGGCCGGCGACCGCCAGCGCGATGACCTCGCGGCCCCGCGCCTGCCAGAGCGGCGCGATCATGCCGCTCGTGACGCCCTTCCCCGTCCCCGCCTGGCCGGTGATCGAGACGAGCCTACGTCCGCTCGTCGCCAGGCGGACCGCTTCCGCCTGGTGCTCGTCGAAAGGGAGGCCCCGGAGGGCTGACACCTCGATCGCCTTGCGCACCGCCTCGGGGTCGGGCGCGCCGACGGGCGGCGCGTCCATCAGCTGCTCCGCGGCCCGGCGTGCGCGCTGCTCCTCGGCGACTACGCCGAGGGTCGTCACTCGACCGTCGGGCGCGACCAGCAGGTCGCCGGCCGAGAACATCGCACCGACCACCGTGAGCGCCGTGGTGATGTCGATCAGCCCCTTGGCCTTCTCGAAGGTCATGGCGTTCACGTGGGTTTCCGGCACCAGGGCGTGCTCGCGGCACAGGTCGTCCAGGAACTCCTGCCGGAACCGCTCGATCGCCGCGGCATTGTCGTCGCTGGGTGTGACGCCCGCCCGCCCTGCGCGCTGGGCCCGCAGGACGTACTCCCGCGCCATCGCGGTGCCCCAACCGGCGGCGCCGTACTGGTCCGCCCAGGCATGGCGCAGCTCCGGGCCGTTCAGCGTCGCCTTCGGCCCGCGGTGCGTGGTCAGGAACTCGTCCCAGGCCGGCCCGCTCGGCTCGCGCTCGACGCCGTAGCGCTCTCGGCACCAGGCGCGGTACTGCTCCCGCAGGCTGCCCGGTCCGTCCGCCGTGATCTCCTCCCGGCGAGAGGACGCGATCCGCAGCACCGCGGCCGGGATCTCGTCCAGCTCCCAGCTCACCCGGCCCCTCTCGTCCACTGACCGGACGATCGGAAAGCCGCGCAGCCGCAGCATCTCGGCCAGCGTCGCGCTGGCGCGGGCGTCGATCTCCCGCTGGTGCAGCATCATCTGCCGGCTGTCGAGCGCACGGAGCTGACCCGCCGCGTCGACGGCCCCGATCAGGAGCGAGTGGACGTGGAGTTGAGGGTCGGGCACGCCATCGCCGCGCTCGGACAGCCGGGCGGTGGTGTGGAGGGTCTGCACACCGATGATGTCCTCCATCGCCTCGTGGCGGACGTCGTTCCGCCCACGACCGAACCGCTGGCGGATCAGCGGCTTCCTCATCAGCGAGGCAGTCGCGAAGTCGGCGGACAGCCACACCATCCGCTCGATCTCGTGCCGAGTCTCCCGATCGGCCAGCGCCCAGAGCACCGAGACCGACTTCGGCGCCGGCGACACGGTGACGTCGATGGCGCCGACCACGGTCCCGTTCGGACCCCACCGGCGTATCGGCTGGCCGGTGACCGGATGCCGGCCCTCCAGCAGCATCCGCATCGCGGTCCGGCCCAGGACGATGGGGCCGCCGAGGGCGAACATGCGCTGCAGGCGGGGCGTCGCGAGCCAGCGAAGCACCGCCTGACCGCCCTCCGTGTAGTAGTCGCCGCGAGCCTGGGGATCGGCCAGGTAGTCGATGACCGAATCAGTCGCCTCGTCGCCGCCGACGATGAACTTTTTGAATCCGATCGCCATGAATGTGCCTCATCTTACCTGCTGACAGCGGCTGAAAAGTACCTTGTGCGTAGTGTGTGGCTGGCCTGGGAACTCCGAGTAACTCGCGCGTCTGGCCGCTGACGGCTCTGCCGTCAGCGGCCAGGCATTCACAGACACTTGAAGTGTCTGTGAATGCGAAACATGTACAAGCGCATGCAACTGGCGGTCTGGCAACTCGCAGACAGTCGAAGGGCTGCGTACAGCGCTGTGCGCAACTCGCAGCCTCTGTCAAGCCGGAGCAATGTCGGCGGCGCCGGCCGCGGTTTCCGCCTGGAGTAGCACCTCGACGCCTGGAAGCGGCTCCATCTCGTGCAGGACCGCGGCGATCGCGCGGAGCTTCGCGGGATGGATGCGGTACCCATTCACCGCATGGGAGATCGTCGCCTCGGAGACGCGTTGGCCGCGCTGCCTCGCCCGGCGGGCGACCTCGGCCGCGGTGAGGCCGCGGATGCGCATCTGGTGCCGCAGCATCGCTCCGTCCACCAGGACGCTGTAGGACAGGGACGCGGAGCGCCGCGTCCCTGCCCTGCGCCGCGTCGAATCTGGCGCCTGCTCGGTCATCGTCAGCGCTCTGCCTCCGTCTCGGCGTCGCCCTCACGCCAAACCTGCCGCTCAGTCGGCGTCCGCTCCACGACCTGCCAGCCCAGCTCCGTGCAGCGCCACATGCTGTGACCGCCACTGCCCAGGGTCACCTGCGCGCACTGGCCCGGCGTCATCGGCGGCCAGCCGGCGTCGCGGTACGCCCGGACCTGGTCCGCGTACTCGTTGGGCATGCGCCCCTCGGACGCCAGCGCGACCGCCTGATCGACGGTGAGCTGGGTCAGGCCCCACGCCATCTCCGCGGCGATGTGCTCGATGCCGCCCTGGATGCCTCCCACCTCGGCCGGATGCACCCGGCCGGCGAGATCGGACTCGGAGAGCGCGAACTCCGCGTACGGCTCCAGTTCCGGACGCGAGGTCAGGCGCACGCGGATCATGTCGTCGGGCACCTCGTTCACCGCTCCGCCTCCGCCTCGACGTGCCGTTCGAAGTCGGGCTCGCGCTCTGCTGCGCCACGACCGGCGATCTCGTCGATGGCGTCGCGGACACTCAACGACTGGACGCCGACCGGAAAGAGCGGCGGCGTCGGACCCTCCCGTGCCTTCACCGCTCCGCCTCCTGATCGGCACTCCAGTGCCGATCGGCCAGGCGCTGGTGGAGCGCGTCCACCTCGTACGCCTGCCATTGGGTCTCGTTGGCCCGCGCCTCGAACTGGGCCCGCCAGGGCTCGTCCACGGCCGCGGCGGCGAGATGGCGCCATCCGGCCGCCTCCTGCCGGAGCGCATCGCGACCGGCCTCGACGGCCTCGGAGCCGAGGCGGCCGAGCGGCCGCGTCGGGTCGAGGTTGGCCAGCGTCGCCGCGTACGCGCAGGCCTGGAGCTCGTCCACCAGGTGCCGCATGGCCCGCTGGTCATCCGGCTCGGTCGCGTACGCGTCCCGGCTGGCGGCCGCGCCGCGCTCCAGGGCTACCCTCGCGGTCTCGATGATTGCGCGATCGTCTGTCTGGTTCATCGTTCCGCCTCCTGCTCGCCCGTTGGCCGCAGCCCGAGAGCCTCGCGGGCCTGCTCGAACTCGCTCTGCCTTACGTTCAGCTCGTCATCGACCGGCTGTCCCTCCGCCTCCTGCTCCATCAGCAGCGCCTGGTCGGTGGGGTCCGTCACCGCGACGTACGTGTCGTAGGCGACGTCGGCCGGCGGCATCGCCTCGTCGAATGTGGCGCCCAGCGACTGCTGCGCCCGCTCGATGAGTGCCTCCGCGTATGCCGGGTCGGCGACGGCGCGGCCGTACAGGGCGAGCACGTCCGGAGAGCCGGCCGCCTGGTCGAGGAGGGTGGGCAGGTCGATGTAGCCCAGCAGCCAGGCCTGTACCGGGTCGAGCTGGTGCGGGTAGCCGAGCGGGTCGGATCGGTCCCCGGTCATCGCTCCGCCTCCAGCTCCGCGCCGGTCTGGTGCTCGGGGACGGCGGGGTTGGTGTCGCGCGAAGCCGCGACCGTTGCCCGCATGGCGAGGCCCAGCAGCTCGGCGACGTGGTCGTCGCACTCGGCGGCCAGCTCCTCGTGACCATGTGCCCGGTAACCCGCCGCGACCTCGCGCATGGCGCGTGCCCCGAGGAGCACCGCCTGCCACTCCGCCTCGCTGAGAACGACGGTGTCGTACCTGTCGTCCGGTATCACGCCACCTCCTCCCCATCGGCGGCGGCCAGCCGCACCACCGGCGCGGGCGCGGCGACCGGCCACGGCGCGAACGCACGGCGCATCCGCCAGCGCCTGGCGGCGACCGGCGCCCGCAGCGCGTACGGCTTGCGGTGGTGGTAGAGCAGCAGGGCCCACTTCGGCGGCAGGCCGCGCAGCTCGGCGGGCGAGAGACGCGGCCGCCACTCGTAGCCCCTGCTCACGCGGCGGCCGTCCAGGGCGTCGCCGGTGACCGTGCGCGTCCGGACGCGATGGTCGCCGATCAGCCGGGAGAGCTGCTCCAGGGAGCGCTCGTCCGCCAGGCCGCCGAAGACGACCTTGCACCTGGTCGCCGACCAGACGGCGTCGGCGGCGTGGTCCCCGTACCGCTGGCGGAGCTGCGCCTGGGACTGGACGGCCCAGCTCGTCAGCACGCCCTGGCCGGCGCCCTGGCTGACGATCGACTCCAGGGACGGCAGGGGCGCGATGTTCGTCAGCTCGTCCAGCGAGAGCAGGAGCCTGGCCGGCAGCCGGCCCTGGCGGTGCAGGTCATAGGCCGCGGCGACGATCGACTCGATCAGCGCGGCGATCAGCGGCGCCACCGCCTCCTGGTGCTCCGAAGGGCTGACGATGAAGAGGGTGGAGCGCGTGGTCAGGAACTCGACCGGGTCGATATCGGTCCCGCCGCAGGACTGGAGCACGGCCGGGTCGGCGGTGGCCTTGACGGTGGTGAGCGCCGCGCTGAAGAAGCTGCCGCGCTCGCGCTCGGGCGTGGCGGCCACGCCGTTGAGCTCCCGGGCCCACTGCCGCCCGCCCTCGGTGCCCAGACCGGCGAGGATGGCGAGCGGCTCGCGGAACTCGTGGCCGCTCAGCCACTCGCGCACGACCGCGAAGTCGCCCGGCCGCTGCGGATGGTGGGCGGCCGCGAGGAAGTAGGGCCGGAGGAGGCGGCCGGCGCCCGACCGCCAGTGGTCGGCGTTCTCCATGCCGCGGCCCACCTGCGCCACGGTGATGAGCGCCTCGACCCGCAGGGCGGCGACGCGCGGCTCCTCGCAGCCGGCCAGGGGCGACCAGCGGATGGGCTGGAGGCCCTCGATGGGCTCGGTGGCCGTCGGCGCGTAGACGTACAGTCGCCCGCCGTGCTGCTGGGCCAGCTCCAGCCGCCGGCCGGCGGTCGCACGCAGCACCTCCGGCTTGGTGGAGGTGCTGACGAGCGAGCCGGCCCACATGCAGGCTTGCGGAATCAGCACGCCGGCCGTCTTGCCGACGCGCGGCGGACCGACGATGGCGACCGAGTCCTCCTCGGTGCCGAACGAGAAGCGGGAGAGGCCGAGCCGGCTGCGGCTCCAGCCGAAGAACGGCCGATTCCGCCAGGCGACCGTCGGGCGCGTGCTCAGCCGCCGTGGCAGGACACGCGACAGCCGGTGAGGTCCGGTGCACAGCCGGTGGCGCAGGACCAGCAGCGCGATGACGACGACGAACGCCTTCCAGTCCGGGGCCGGGACATGCGCGGCGAGCGTGTGCAGGATGCTCAGCACGTCCCGTCCTCCTGGCCGGTCGGCGGCGTGTGGAGGACTACCCGGCGTGGCGCCTGCATGCCGGCGCGGACGCCGCTGCCGATGGTGGAACGGATCTTGCGCTCGCCCGGCCCGGCCGCCAGCCCCGCATCCACGAGGGCGGCGGCGATGGTCGCCTCGTCGAGCAGTCCGGCGCCGACGAGCTGGCCGAGCTTGAACGCCGACCGGTTGAGCTGGTGGTTGCGCTGACCGGGAGGCGCGGCGGCCACGATGCGGGCCTCCCGCTCGAGAGCGGCCGCCGCGTACGCGGCGGCGTCGTCGGTGCGCAGGCGCACCGGCAGCGCCTCCGGGTGGTCCGACGCGGGCAAGGCGGCGAGCTCGGCCAGCCAGCCGGGCATGGGCGGCAGCTCCGCGGCGTCGTCGGGGCGAGCCCACCGGTAGCGGCGGTTGCTCTGGTGCATGCTGGGCGGGGCCACCACATAGCCGCCCTCGCCGCGCACGTCCAGGCCCTCGCCCAGGCGCCCGGCCGAGTTGGGCACCGGCGAGCCGGGGTGCGCGAAGTAGGCGTGCCACCCGCCCGAGCCGGTGCGGACCCACCGCGCGTCGAACCGCCCGTTGGCCGCCACCAGGCCGCGCAGGGCGAGCCGGCCGGCCTCGTCGTCGACGTCGAGGACGACCAGCCCGCTTGCGCTGCCGGTGCGGATGCCGATGTTCGCGCGGCTGGACGAGTGCCACCAGCGGTCCACCGTCGCCGCGTCCTTCGTGGCGTCGTGGAGACCGTGCGGGACCAGCCGGCGGATGGGGTGCTTGCCGGCGCTCTCGCAGTCCGGCAGGCCGCACGCGCAGTCGCCGGTCGGCGGGA
>Ga0066661_10000383_pt1 | contig 14636 bp, 13 predicted proteins | sample GraSoiAngelo_110_FD_66454 | JGI IMG/M metagenome (GOLD analysis project Ga0066661, IMG submission 66454) | Grasslands soil microbial communities from the Angelo Coastal Reserve, California, USA - 14_0903_12_30cm | ecosystem: Environmental > Terrestrial > Soil > Grasslands | place: USA... | reverse complement strand
GCTCGTTCGGCTCCGGCGATCGGAACGTCGTCAGGATCGGATAGTTCGTGTGCGTCTCGGTCAGGTCGGCGACCCAGTGCTCCCACTCGCCGTACAGCGAGGCGAACCGGTCGCCGGCGCCGATCTCGAAGTGGCGGCACAGCAGCTCGACGCCGGTCAGGCGGCCCTGGCAGCGGCGCGCCACCAGCGCCGCCAGCGTCTCGCGCCGGTTGTACGCCGCGTACAGCGACGGCAGGTACGCGAGCTCCAGTGTGATCACCACGATGCCATTCGCGGCGGCCGCGAACGACACTACCGTAGTAAGTATTGTCGGGTTGGCGTTGAGCCCGACCAGGAACGTCGCCCGCGCCGCGTCCGTGAACGCCGCGCCGGGCCCCTGGCCCACCAGCGACGCCATGATGCAGGTGTAGCCGATCACGAAGCCGACCAGCCAGCCCGCCAGGACGACCAGGAACGCGACCGGACCGGTCAGGCTGAGCATGCGCTCCCGCCGCTCGCCGTGCATCCGCCGCGCGATCTGGACCGTGACGAACTCGACGAACCGTCCCAGATACCTTGCCAGCCGCGCCGTGCGCCCGCGGGGCCCCGTGACCGTGTGCAGCAGGCTCCCCCACGTGAGCAGCAGAATGGCGACGCCGATCGGCAGCATCGCCCATCTCACGAGTGTCAGGATCACCATCGTTCGTAGGCTACCGGCGCTCCTGCCAGCCAGTGAACAGACGATCCAAACTGTTCGCGCCGCCGCGCTTTCAGTTCTCGCGTCAGTCGCGTTCGGGGGCCTTCAGTGCCGGCCAGAGCAGCTCCAGCGTCTCCTCGGGCCACCGCTCGACGCCGCCCCGGCCTGAAAGCCAGCGCGCGTAGTAGGACCCGGTCAGCACGTCCATCGCGGCCGAGACGTCCAGGTCCGGCCGCAGGTCGCCGCGCTCCACGCCCCGCCGCAGCACGGACTCGAAGCGGACCCGGCGGGGGCCGAGCACCCGCTGCCGGAACGCCTGCAGCAGCTCGGGGTTGTGCGGCCCGTCGATCAGCAGCACGCCCGCCATCGGCAGGCCGGCGGCGCTGTCGTACTTCTCCTGCGCCTGCTGGAGCAGCCAGAGCAGGTCGCCGCGCGTCGTCCCGGTGTCCGGCTGGTCGAGGAAGCCGGCGCGGGACGCCACCGCGGACGCCACCAGGTCCGCCTTGCCGCGGTAGCGCCGGTAGATCGTGGCCCGGCCGACCCCTGCCTCCTGGGCGATCTGGTCGATCGAGAGCCGCAGGTACCCATGCCGCCGGAGCAGCGTCAGGGTCGCGTCGAGGATCAGGCGATCCGCCGACGCGCTGCGCGGGCGACCCCGCGCGACCTCCGGCGTCTGCCGGCCGGAGGTCTCGCGAGGATCGAGGATGTCGAGCTCGCGTGACCGGTGTTTCACGAACTCGCTCAGTATTGCCGCGCACCGCGGCTATCCGCTAGGGGCCATGCCGGTCGGAGGCGCGCGGATGGCGCTCGGCCCGCCAGGGCGTCGGCACCGGTCTACCCGTGAGCCCGCTCCGCCGGGCCGACGCGCGGGGACGCCTGCGCGTCGGCGGCGGGCGCCTCGTCGCGCTCGAAGTCCTTCTGCCGGACCATGGTCAGGGCGCAGATGGCGCCCACCAGGGCGACCGCCGCGATCACCAGGAACAGGTCGTTGAGCGCCGCCATGAACGCGGTCTCGGCGGCGCCGCCGATCCCCGGCGCGGCCGCCGCCGCGGCCTTCAGGTTGCCCGCCGCCACGAGGCTCGCGACGTGCGGGTCGCTGAACGCCGCCGGCAGGTGGCGCGCGATGTCGCTCTGGAAGAACGCGCCCAGGCCGGCGATGCCCAGCGCCGTCCCCAGCTGCCGGAACGTCGTGTTGACGCCGGACGCCATGCCAGCCCGCTCGGGGGGCACGACCCCGACCGCGGTCGCGCCCAGCGGCGGGTTGATCGCGCCCGCGCCGATGCCGATCAGCACGAAGCCCGGCAGCAGCGTGGTCAGCGGCGAGGTCGCCGTCTGCCCGAACAGGAGCAGGTCGCCGATCGCGACCAGCAGCAGCGCCGCGCCCATGATCCAGCGGTGCGCCAGCCGCGCCATCAGCCGGCCGGCCAGCGGCGAGGCCAGGAACGCGACGCCGGTGATGGGCAGGAACCACAGGCCGGTCTCGAGCGGCGAGTTGCCGCGCACCTTCTGCAGGTAGATGACGATGTAGAACGTCAGTCCGAAGTTGGCGCCGGCGCTGGTCAGGGCGGCCATCGCGCCGCCGGTGAACGCCGGCTTGCGAAACAGCGTCAGGTCGAGCATCGGCTCGGCGTTGCCGTGGTCGGCCTGGATCACCTCGGCCGCGATGAACGCCGCCATGCTCACGACGAAGCCGGCGATCGCGGCCAGGATCAGCGGGCTGCCGAAGCCGGACGAGTTGCCCTGGATCAGCACGAAGATCAGCAGGAACAGCGCTATCGTGAACGTCGCGAACCCGATCCAGTCCACGTGGCGCTGGTGCGCCTCGGGGTGGGTGGACTCGGGGACGCGCGCCAGCGAGATGACGAAGGCGACCATCGTGATCGGAGCGAGCACGGCGAAGATCGCCCGCCAGCCGAACGCGCCGGTCAGGAAGCCGCCGGCGAGCGGTCCGATGGCGAGGGCGGCGGCGATCGTCGTGCCCCACGTGCCGAACGCGGTGCCCCGCTCCTTGCTGCCGTGGAACTCCTGGCCGAGCAGCGCGAGCGACGTCGAGAACATGATCGCGCCGCCGGCGCCGAGCAGCGCGCAGGCCAGGTCGAGCAGCGTCGCGGTCGGCGCCAGCGCGCACAGGATGGCCGCCACCGAGTAGATGGCGAGGCCGGTCGCGAACACGCGGCGCCGGCCGAGGCGGTCGGCGAGCGAGCCCGCGGTCAGGAGCAGCGTCGCCAGCAGCAGCGTGTACGCGTTGACGACCCACTGGAGCTGGGGCAGGCTGGCGTTCAGGCTGCGCTGCACGTCCGGCAGCGCGAACGGCGCCATCATCACGAACGCGATGAGGACGAAGGTGGCGAGGCAGACGGCCAGCAGCGTCCACCATCTGGTCTGGCTCAAAGCGATCCTCCTTGCAGGGAAGCCCTACCGGGTTCCGTCCCGACAGCCATTTCATGATACGAGATGAGCCGTATCGAAAAAAGGGCCCCTCCCCACCACGGGGAGGGGCGAACTTCGGCTCGTCAGCTGTCTTCCTTGATGAGGTCGGCCAGACGCTCTCCGAACATGATGCACGTCAAATTGGGGTTCGAGCGCACGATGCTCGGCATGATCGAGGCGTCGACGACCCGGAGGTTCTCCACGCCGCGCACGCGGCAGCGCTGGTCGACGACGGACTCGGGGTCGCTCTCCGGCCCCATCTTCACCGTCCCGCACGGGTGCTGGGTCGTGTTCAGGCTGCCGTAGAGCCACTCGGTCAGGGCCGAGTCGGAGTCCACGGTCCGCTGGTCCAGGAAGACGATCCGCTCGGCGAACTCGCTCACCTCGGGCGAGTTGGCGACCGACCACGCCAGCCGGATGCCGTCCAGCAGCCGGCGCCGGTCCTCGGGGTCGCCGCCGGAGTTCAGCTCGACCGCCGGCGCCCTGGTCGGGTCGGCCGACGTCAGCGCCACCCTGCCCCGCGCGCGAGGGGTCTGGAGGCTGGCCGGGACCATGAACACCATCGATCCGTCCACCACCTGCTGGATCTCCTTGGCGAAGGTGGTGATGTCGATCTGGCTGAACATGTACAGCTGCATGTCGTTGAAGTCCTCGGAGCCCGAGGCCGTGTACTTCAGGATGACCTGGCACACGGGGTTGGCCATGTCGCACACGCCCGGCCTGGGCGCCAGGCTGACGCCGACGATGGGGTGGTCGCTGAGGTTGGACCCGACCCCGGGCGAGTCCACGACGGTCTTCACGCCCAGCCTGGACAGGGCGGCCGCCGGCCCGATGCCGGAGCGCCACAGGATCGCCGGGCTGCCGATGCTGCCGGCCGACAGCACGACGTTGCCGGCGCGCAGCGTGGTCGTGCCGGTGCCGCCCGCGGTGGGGAACACCTCCACGCCGACGGCCTTGCCGCCCTCGAACACCACGCGGTTGACCGTGGTCTGGGCCTGGACGGTCAGGTTGGGCCGCTTGCGCGCCTCCGTCAGGTAGCCGATCGCGGTCGAGATGCGCTTGCCGTCGATGGCGTTGGTGGGCATCACGCCCACGCCCGTCACGCTCGGCTTGTTGTGGTCGTCCACCACCTCGTAGCCGCGGCCCCGGCAGACCTCGAGCATCGCCTGCTGGAGGGGCACCAGCTCGTTCCGCGCGTAGCGCCGGATCGGGATCGGGCCCCCGCGGCCGTGGTACCTGCCGCTGAAGTCGCGGTCGTCCTCCAGCCGGTTGAAGTACGGGAGCACCCGCTCCCAGGACCACAGGTCGTTGCCCCGGTCCACCCAGTCCTGGAAGTCCAGCGGGTCGGGCCGGAACGCGATGCACGTGTTGACCGCCGAGCTGCCGCCGGTCAGCTTGCCGCGCGGGAGCGGGATGACCCGGTCGCGGGCGACGGTGGCGGTGTAGCCCCAGTCGTCTGTCACGAACGAGGGGTACGTGCCCCGGCGCAGGTCCGGCGGCAGGCTGTCCAGCGTCATGTAGTCGGGCCCGGCCTCCAGCAGGAGCACCTGGCGGGCCGGGTCCTCGGACAGGCGCGCGGCGAGCGCGGCGCCCGACGAGCCGGCACCGACGACGATGTCGGTGTAGTCAGTCATCATCCCTCCTTGCTGTCGAGGTGGTCAGCCCGGCGGGGCGCCGGACGAGCAGGTCGGCCGCGGTGATCGGGAGGCGGCGGATCCGCTGTCCCGTCGCGTCGTACACCGCGTTCGCGATGGCGGCGGCGCAGCCGACGATCCCCAGCTCGCCGATGCCCTTGACGCCGAGCGGGTTCACGTGCTCGTCCTCCTCCGGGACGAGCAGGACCTCGACGGCGGGCACGTCGGCGTGCACGGGGATCGCGTAGTCCGCGAAGTTGGCGTTGACCACGCGGCCGGAGGCGCGGTCGGTGATGGTCTCCTCGAGCAGGGCCATCCCGATCCCGAACGTGATCCCGCCCAGCAGCTGGTTGCGCGCGGTCTTCGGGTTCAGGATCCGTCCCGCCGAGAACGCGCTCACGATGCGGGACACCCGGACCAGCCCCAGGTCGGCGTCCACCCGCACCTCGACGAAGTGGGCCCCGAACGCGTGCATCGAGAACTCGGCCATCTCCGCGCCCGGGGCGGTGTCGGCGTGGTGCTCCATGCTGCCCATCCAGTTGCGGGCGAGCAGGTCGGCGTACGTGTCGGCCCGCTCCGGGTCCGAGGCCAGCGACAGGCGGCCGTCCTCCACGCGGACGTCCTCGGGGTCCGCGCCCTGCAGGGCCGACCCGGCGTCGTGCGTCGCCAGCTCGATCAGCTTGCGGCGGAGCCCGGTCGCCGCCTCGTGCACGGCCGAGCCCACGCTGGCCGCCGAGCTCGACTCGCCGGAGACGGGGCCGACCGGCAGGGCCGTGTCGCCGAGCAGGCAGCGCACCCGGTCGAGCGGGATGCCGAGCCGGTCCGCGGCCACCTGGCTGGCGACCGTGTACGTGCCCGTCCCCATGTCCTGCGAGCCGCAGGCGACGAGCGCGCTCCCGTCGGCGCTGACGCGGACCAGCGCCGAGGCGGGGAAGCGGACGGTCGGGTAGCTCGACGTGGCCATCCCCCAGCCCAGCCGCCACTGCCCGTCGCGCTGGCCGCCGGGCCGGGCGCCGTCCCGCCACCCGAACCGGGCCGCCGCCGTCTCGTAGCAGGCGAGCAGGGACTTGCTGGAGAAGGGCCGCCCGTCGGTCGGGTTCAGGTCGGCGTGGTTGCGGAGGCGCAGCTCCAGCGGGTCCACGTCCAGCGTCACCGCCAGCTCGTCCATCGCCGACTCCAGCGCGAAGCTGCCGACCGCCTCGCCGGGCGCCCGCATGAAGCTCGGCGTGCCGATGTGCAGGCGCGCGAACCGGTGCGTGGTCCGCATGCTCGGGCAGCGGTAGAGCATCCGGGTGAGCACCGCCGCCTGCTCCTGGTGGAGGTCGAACATCGACGACTCGTTGAGGACGTCGTGGACGACCGCGACGAGCCGGCCCTCGCGGTCGGCGCCGAGCTGCAGCCGCTGCTCGGTCCGGGGCCGCCCGCCCGTGGTGCGGAACATCTGGGACCGGTCGAGGACCAGCTTGACGGGCCGGCCGGCCGCCCGCGCCGCCACCGCCGCCAGGACCACGTGGCCCCAGCAGTGCAGCTTGCTGCCGAAGCCGCCGCCGACGTACGTGGAGACGACGCGCACGTTCTCCGCCGGCACCCCGAGCGCCGTGGCGACCTTGCGCCGGACCTCGAACACGGCCTGCGTGGAGTCGTACAGCGTGAGCAGGTCGCCGTCCCACACGGCGACCGTGGCGTGTGGCTCCATGGGGTTCTGGTACTGGCCGGGCGTGACGTACGTCGCGTCCACCGTGACCTCGGCGTCGCGCAGCGCGGCGTCCGGGTCGCCGGTCGTCACGTCCACCGAGCCCGCCTGCCAGAGCGCCTGGAACAGGGGGTCGGGCGAGCTCTCGGCCTGGTCGCGCACCTCGGCCAGCGACGTCCGCGGGCGCTCCCGCTCGTACCGGACCTCGACCCGCTCGGCCGCCTCCCGGGCCTGCTCCGGCGTCTCGGCGACCACCACGGCGACGGGCTGGCCGTCCTGCTGGACGGTCCGGTCCTGCATCAGCAGCAGCATCTTGTCCAGCTCGGGGAAACCCAGGACGCCGCCCTCCAGCCGGGGCACGTTCTCGTGGGTGAGCACGGCGAGCACGCCCGGCATCGCCCGAGCGGCCGCCGTCGCCACCTCGACGACCGTCCCGGCCGCGATCCGGCTGGGCACGATCACCGCGTGGGCGACGTCGTTCACCGCCACCTCGGCGCTGAACCGGGCGCCGCCAGTCACCTTCAATCGCGCGTCGACCCGGTCGGCGGGCGCGCCGATCCCTCCTGCAGTGCTCATGACGTCGCCTCCACGGCCATCTGGAGTGCCCGGACGACGGCCCGCCGGGTCAGCTCGACCTTGAACGCGGTCTCCGTCGTGGTCATGGCGCCCTCGACGGCGCGCTCGGCGGCCGCGGTGAACGCCTCCCGGTCGGGCGGCGAGCCGACCAGCCGGCGCTCCGCCTCGCGCACCCGCCAGGGCCGCGTGCCCACGCCGCCCAGCGCCAGCCGGGCGTCGGCCACCGCCCCCGAGGCGTCCACCTCCAGCGCGGCCGCGACCGACACGAGCGCGAACTCGAAGGACGCCCGGTCCCGGACCTTGAGGTAGCAGGAGCGCGCGGCAGCCCGGGACCGCGGCACGTCCAGCCCGACCACCAGCTCCCCGGGCGCCAGCGCCGTCTCGCGCGCCGGGGTCTCGCCGGGCAGGGGGTACAGGTCCTCCAGGGACAGCGTGCGGACGTCGGCGCCCGCGCGCACGACGACCCGGGCGTCCAGGGCGACCAGCGCGACCGCCACGTCCGACGGGTGGACGGCGGCGCACGCGTCGCTGGCGCCCAGGATGGCGTTGCGGGACGAGTCGGCCGCGAGCGCCGCGCAGCCGGCGCCGGGCTGGCGCCGGTTGCAGGCGAACGCGACGTCGCGGAAGTACGGGCAGCGCGTCCGCTGGAGGAGGTTGCCGCCCATGGTCGCGACGTTCCTGAGCTGGCGCGAGGCGGAGGCCAGCAGGGAGCGGGCGACCGCCGGGCACTCGCGCGTCACGAGCGGGCTCGTGGCGACGTCGCTGAGGCGGGCCAGCGCGCCGATGTGGACGTGCCGCTGCCGGAGCTCGATCCGGACCAGCGGCAGCCGGGAGATGTCCACGACGCGGGCCGGAGTCTCGACGCCCAGCTTCATCAGGTCCACCAGGCAGGTGCCGCCGGCCAGGTACGTGGCCCCGGCCCCGTGCGCCGCCAGCGCCTGCCGCTCGTCGGCCGCGGCCGCGTACTCAAACGGGCGCATCGGACCGCTCCCCGTTCACGACGCTGGCGATCGCGGCCTCGATGTTGACGTACGCGCCGCAGCGGCACAGGTTGCCGCTCATCTGCTCGCGGACGTCGGGAGCGGCCAGCCGCTGGCCGCCGGCCAGCAGGTCGGCGGCCGCCATCAGCTGGCCCGGCGTGCAGTACCCGCACTGGAGCGCGTCGTGCGTCACGAACGCCTCCTGGAGCGGGTGCAGGCGGCCCTCCTCGGCCAGGCCCTCGATCGTCCGGATCTCGCGGCCCGCCGCCTGCAGCGCCAGCGTCAGGCAGGACAGCGCGCTGCGCCCGTCCACGTGGACTGTGCAGGCGCCGCACTGCCCGTGGTCGCAGCCCTTCTTCGTCCCGGTCAGGCGCAGCACCTCGCGCAGCGCGTCCAGGAGCGTGCTCCTGGCGTCCACCGTCAGCGCCCGCGCCGCGCCGTTGACGTTCAGCTCCAGGCTGACGCGGCCCGGCCCGACCAGCGAGGTCGGGTTCCGGGCCGCAACCGGCGTCGGGATGCTCACGTCACTTCCTGCCCTGCGCGCCGGCGCCGGTGCGGGCCGCGCGCTCCACGGCGGTGGCCTCGAAGCTGCGCCGCGTGGCCTCGTCGGGCAGGTACACGCTGGTGACCTTCATCTGCTCGAACGTGCGGCCGGCGATGCGCCAGCGCCCGTTCTCGCGCCGCATCGAGTCGGTGACGAGCGCGTCCGCGATGACCAGCGGGAACGGGCCGTCGTCGCCGCTCTCGGTCGCCACCTGGATCACGACCAGGTAGCTGACGGCGCAGGGGTTGCCCCGCTCGTCCAGGTACACGGTGGCGTTGGTGCTCTGGTGGCGCAGGCCGTAATAGGGGATGACGTTGGTGAGCATGTCCATCACGGCCGTCTTGCCGGCGCGGTAGCCGAAGATGTGGTCGCAGACCACGTCCTCGGTGAGCAGGTCGGCGAGCGCGTCGAAGCGGCGGGCGTCGAACGACCACTCGAACCGGGCGACGACGTCCATGATCTCCACGACGTCGTCGGCGGTCAGGCGGCCGCTGGTCGTGCCCAGCGCGCGGCGGCTGAAGAAGGCGTCTGGCAGCGTGACATTGGCGAGTGGCATCGGTTCCTCCTCTTATTGCGCGACTTTGCGCCACTTATTGGCGTTCCCGGTCAGCCGGCGAGCGCCTCTTCCTGGCCGTGCTCCGTGACGCCGATCCCGCGCCGGCTGATCGGTTGGCTGAGGACGATGGACGCGACCGCCTGGCCGTACGAGGTGAGCTTCGCCAGGAAGTCGTTCAGGTGGTCGAGCGACGGCGTCAGCACGCGGAGCACGAACGAGTCCACACCGGTGACCCGGTAGCAGTCCACGACCTCCGGCATGCGCTGCGCGATCCTCGCGAACCAGCGCGTGCACGACCTGATCCTGGCCTTCTACGAGCTGGACAAGCCGATCGCCGCCGAGTGCTACGGCGTCGCCTGCCTCGCGTTCGCGCGGGACCAGGAGGCCCGGCGCAGCATCATCAGCGGCAAGCACGTCACCGGCCACTGCATCGAGTACGACTACAAGGACGGGACGGGCTTCATGGGCACGGACTTCGTGATGGGCCCGCCGCCGTACCCGCTGGAGTACATCCTGCGCGACGCGACCGCGCCGGACGGCCGGTACGTCGGCAACTTCGGCAAGGAGACGTCGGTGATCGTGGACTACCCGTTCGTCACGGGCCGGTCCACGCCCGACTCGTACCTGACCGGCCAGAAGCTGATCGAGGTCCTGGAGCACGGCCTCCGCCAGTGGGGCTTCCACCGATGACGATCACCGCCGAGCGCCGGACGCGGCCGCGGGCCGGCCGCGAGGCCATGGTGGACCAGTTCGCGGCCGACGGCATCCGCCACGTGTTCGGCAACCCGGGGACCGTCGAGCAGGGCTTCCTCGACGCGATCGACCAGCACCCGGACGTCGAGTACATCCTGGCGCTCCAGGAGACGGTGGCCGTGGGCATCGCGGACGGGTACGCGCGGGCGACCCGGCGGCCAGCCGTCGTGCAGCTGCACTCCGGCGTGGGCCTCGGCAACGGGATCGGGATGCTGTACCAGGCCCGGCGCGGGCACAGCCCGCTGGTCGTGATCGCCGGGGAGTCGGGCGTGCGCTACGACGCGATGGACAGCCAGATGGCGGCCGACCTGGTCGCCATGGCCCGGCCGGTCACCAAGTGGGCGACCCGCGTCGTGGACCCGGGCTCCGTCCTCCGGGTGCTGCGCCGGGCGATGAAGATGGCGGCCACGCCGCCGATGGGCCCGGTGTTCGTGGCGCTGCCGATGGACGTGCTCGACGCCCCCAACGAGGAGGCGGTCGTGCCGACCTCGTTCCCGGTCACCCGGGTCGCGCCGGCCCTCGCTGACGTGGCGGCGGCCGCGGACCTGCTGGCGGGGGCGCAGCGGCCGGTCGTCGTGGCCGGCGACGGGGTGGCGGCGGCCGGGGCCCAGGCCGAGCTGGCGCGGGTGGCCGAGACGCTGGGGGCCGAGGTCTGGGGCGCCGACTGGTCGGAGGTCAACCTGCCGGCCACGCACCCGCTGTTCCGGGGCCTGCTCGGCCACATGTTCGGCGACGTCAGCCGGGCGGCGCTGGCCGGGGCGGACGCGATCCTGGTCTGCGGGACGTACGTCTTCCCCGAGGTCTTCCCGATGCTGGCGGGCGCGTTCGACCCGGGCGCGCGGGTCGTCCACGTGGACCTGGACGCGTACGAGATCGCCAAGAACTTCCCGGTGGACCTCGGGCTGGTGAGCGACCCGGCGCCGACGCTGGCGATGCTGGCCGACGCGCTGGCCGCCCGCATGGACGACGGCCGGCGCGCCGCGGCGGCGGCACGCGCCGCGCGGATCGGCGAGGCGACGCGCCGCGAGCGCGACGCCGCGGTCGCGCGCGACCGCGCGATCGACCCTGGGGAGCCGCTGCGCATGGCCGGGTTCGCGGCGGACCTGGCCGAGCAGCTGCCGGCCGGAGCGATCGTGTTCGACGAGGCGCTGACGTCGTCGCCGGACCTGACGCGCTACGTGCGGCCCGAGACGCCGGGCCAGTACTTCCTGACCCGCGGCGGCTCGCTGGGGGTCGGCATCCCGGGCGCGATCGGCTGCAAGCTGGCGTACCCGGACCGCGAGGTCGTCGGCGTCACGGGCGACGGCGGCAGCATGTACACGTTCCAGGCGCTGTGGACGGCGGCCCACCACGGCATCGGCGCCCGGTTCGTGATCTGCAACAACCGCAGCTACGAGCTGCTCAAGCTGAACATCGACGAGTACTGGCGCGAGCGGGACATCCCGCGCCACACGTTCCCCGCCTCGTTCGACCTGTTCCCGCCGGCGATCCAGTTCGCCGAGCTGGCGCGCGCGCTGGGCGTGGAGGGCGCGCGCGTGACGAGCCGGGAGCAGGTCCGGCCCGTCCTGCGGCGCGCGCTGGCGCACGACGGCCCATTCCTGATCGACGTCGTGATCGCGACCGGGAACGACGGCGTGCGCAGCATCCCGGGAGGCGACAGGGCATGACCACACGCATGTCGGGACGGCTGGACGGCCGGCGGATCGGCGTGCTCATCGAGAGCGACTTCTACGAGAAGGAGATCTTCTACTACCAGCGGCGCTTCGCGGAGGAGGGCGCCGAGGTGCACTTCCTCAGCCGCCTGTGGAAGAACGAGTCGATCACGTTCCGCGGCCACGAGTACCAGGCGCCGTTCACGTGCGCCGAGAGCTTCGAGGACCTGACCGACCACGACCTGCGCGCGTTCTCGGCGCTGATCGTGCCGTCGGGCATGGTGGCGGACCGCCTCCGCTACACCGAGGACATCCGGCGCCTGCCGCCGGCGACCGAGTTCATGCGCCGCGCGTTCGGCCATCCCCACATCGTGAAAGGGATCATCTGCCACGGGCTGTGGCTGCTCGCGCCCGTGCCCGAGCTGGTGCGCGGGCGCCGGATCGTCGTGCACAACAACCTGCTCGGCGACGCCCGCAACATGCAGGCCCGGTACACGGACCAGGACGTGGTCGTGGACGGCGACCTGATCACCGCCAGGACCGGCGACCACTGTCACCTGCTGGCGAGAAACATCATCGAGGTGCTGGCAGCGAAATGACCTTCTCACACGTCGCGATCACCTGCGAGAACCCGCTGGCGGTCGAGCGCTTCTATCGCGAGCATCTCGGCTTCCGGCGCGCGCGGGTCTACGCGCCCGGCCCCGGCCAGGTCGTGATGCTCAAGTCGGGCAGCGTGTACCTGGAGCTGTTCCCGTCCACCGAGACCGCGCCCGGCCCGCCCGCCCTCGGGGCCGGACCGAACTATCGCGGCTGGCGCCACATCGCGTTCCTGGTCGACGACCTGGACCGGAAGCTCGCCGAGATGGGCGACGACGCGCAGCTGACGCTGGGCCCGCTCGACATGGGCGAGTTCATCCCCGGCATGCGCGTGGCGTGGCTGCGGGACCCCGAGGGCAACATCGTCGAGCTCAACCAGGGCTACGTGGACGAGCCCAACCCACCCGAGGAGGCCCGGTGATGGCAAGTGAACCGACGTTCGCGTACATCGTGGTCGGCGCCGGCTCCGCCGGCTGTGTCGTGGCGAGCCGCCTGAGCGAGGACCCCGACACGCAGGTGCTGCTGCTCGAGGCCGGCGGCCCGGACACGCGGCCCGAGATCCACGCCGAGGACCTGGACTCGCTGTTCGCCCTGTGGCGCTCGGAGTGGGCACCGAGCATCGACTGGGGCTACGTCAGCGAGGACGAGCCCGGCCTGGGCGGCCGCCGGATCCCCGTCGCGCGCGGCCGCGTGCTGGGCGGCTCCAGCTCCGTGAACGCGCTCATGTACGTGCGCGGCAACCGGCGCGACTTCGACACCTGGAACTACCTGGGCAACCGCGGCTGGAGCTACCAGCACGTGCTGCCGTACTTCAAGCGCTCCGAGGACTACGAGGGCGGCGCGTCCGAGTACCGCGGCGCCGGCGGCCCGCTCAGCGTCGTGAACCACGCCGACCCCACGCCCGTCGCGCGGGCGTTCGTGGCGGCGGCGCAGGAGCTCGGCTACGGCGGCCCCGACAACGACTACAACGCCGCGCAGCAGGAGGACACCGCGTTCTTCTACCAGTCCACGAAGACGCGCGACCGCAAGCGCTGCAGCACGTCGGTGGCGTTCCTGGAGCCGGCCCGCCGCCGGGCCAACCTCACGGTGGACGTGGGGGCGCGGGTCACGCGGCTGCTCGTGGAGGGCCGCCGGGTGGTGGGCGTCGAGTACGTCCAGGGCGGCCAGACGCGGCGGGCGCGCGCCGAGCGCGAGGTGGTCGTCAGCTCCGGCGCGTTCGAGAGCCCCAAGCTCCTGATGCTGTCCGGGATCGGGCCGGCCGCGCACCTGCGCACGCACGGCATCCAGGTGCTCGTGGACCTGCCGGGCGTCGGCGAGAACCTGCAGGACCACCTGTTCGTGGGCCTCTGCTACCGGTGCCGGCGCGAGCACCCGCGGGCGACGCTGGTCTCCGAGGCCGGCCTGTTCACGCGGACCGAGGAGGGCCTGGAGTCGGCCGCCCCCGACGTCCAGTTCACGTTCGGCAGCGCGAAGTTCCTGCTCGAGAACGCGCCGGCATGGAAGCAGGAGGGGCCCGGCTTCACGTTCGCCCCGGTCGGCATCCGGCCCCAGAGCGCCGGGCGCGTCACCCTGCGCTCGGGCGACTGGCAGGACGTGGCGTCGGTGCGCTTCAACTACCTCCAGGCCGACGCGGACGTGACGGTGCTGGTCCGGGGCATCCAGCTGGGTCGCGAGCTGGCGCAGGCGCGCGCGTTCGACGACCTCCGCGGCGAGGAGCTGAGCCCGGGGCCGGAGGTGACCTCGGACGACGACCTGCGGCAGTTCGTGCGGGCGGGCGCCACCACGCTGTGGCACCCCGTCGGCACGTGCCGCATGGGCGGCGACGCCGGCGCGGTCGTCGACGACGAGCTGCGCGTGCACGGCGTGGATGGCCTGCGCGTGGCGGACGCGTCGGTCATGCCGGCCATCGTGGCCGGGAACACGAACGCCGCCAGCATCATGATCGGCGAGCGCGCGGCGGCGATGTTGCAGGGTCAGCCGGTGCCGGAGCTGGCGTCGCCTGGCCGGTCGGCCCGGACACTCTGAGGGGGATGAGCCATGCCTGCGCAGCAGGACTACGTGCAGCTGTACCGCCGGTTCCTGGACGCGTTCAACGCGGGGGACGAGAAGGCGCTCGACGGCGTGCTGGCGGAGTCGTTCCTCGACCACCATCCCGGCTTCGTGGTCACCAACCGCGAGGAGTACAAGTCGGCGCTGCGGATGGCCCGGTCCACGGTCGAGGTGCGCGGTGAGCTGGACGCGATCGAGGCCATCGCCGGCGACCGCGTGCTGCTCAGGGCGACGCTGTCCGGCCGCCACGTGGGCGCGATCTTCGACCGGCCCCCGACCGGCCGCCCCGTCAGCTGGAAGACGATCGAGATCTGGCGCGGCGAGAACGGCAGGTTCGTGGAGCGCTGGGCCCAGGACGACCTGCTCGGCCTGGTCGGCCAGCTCTCGGACGACGAGGAGAACATGCGCGTCATCCGGCGGCTGGACGACGTCGTCAACAGCCGCAAGTACGACGACATGGACGAGCTGTTCGCGCCCAGGTTCATCGACAACAACC
>Ga0066661_10000382_pt1 | contig 14648 bp, 9 predicted proteins | sample GraSoiAngelo_110_FD_66454 | JGI IMG/M metagenome (GOLD analysis project Ga0066661, IMG submission 66454) | Grasslands soil microbial communities from the Angelo Coastal Reserve, California, USA - 14_0903_12_30cm | ecosystem: Environmental > Terrestrial > Soil > Grasslands | place: USA... | reverse complement strand
CCGCGCCGTCTACTTCATCCCCGCCGTGATCTCGGCGGCCATCATCGGGGTCGTCTTCCAGCTCATGCTCAGCAACTTCGGCGACTCCCTGAGCGCCGCCCTGCTCCGGCTGCACGTGATCCAGCGGCCGGTGGACTGGCTCGGCGACCCCCACGCCGTCCTCTGGATCGTGATCGGGATCGGCATCTGGAACACGCTCGGCTACAACCTCGTGTACTTCCTGGCCGGCCTCCAGACGATCCCCGCGGAGCTCTACGAGGCGGCCCGCATCGACGGCGCGCGGGCGGCCGCGCAGTTCTGGCACGTCACCGTCCCCGGGCTGCGGGAGATCGGCATGATCATCCTCTTCCTGGCGGTGCTGTACAGCCTCCAGGTGTTCGACCTGGTCCAGGTGCTGACCGGCGGCGGCCCGTACTACGCGTCAGAGGTCGTGAACACCTACATCTACCACCAGGCGTTCGGCGCCGGCAGCTTCAGCGGCGGCGGTGGCGGCACCCTGGTGCAGCCCAATGTCGGGTTCGCCTCGGCGGCGTCGTTCTTCTACGGCGTGCTGCTGCTCGTGATCACCGGCGTGCAGGCGCTGGCGCTGCGCCGGATCCGGCAGCGGCGCCAGCAGGGGGCCCGGCCGTGAGCGTCGCGACCGGCGTGCGGTCGGCTCGGCTGTGGCGCCCCCGGTTGAATCGCCGGTGGCTGCCCGTCCACGCCGTCCTGCTGGCCGCTGGCTTCGTCTGGGTCTATCCGTTCCTGTGGGCGGTCGGCGGCTCGCTCAGGAGCCAGGCCGGCTTCATCGACGAAGGGCTGAGCCTGCTCCCCCGGGAGCTGGACTGGCAGAACTACGTGGACGCGTGGACCGGGGCCAGCTTCAGCACGTACTTCCTGAACAGCGTCGTCATCACCGCCTGCACGGTGACCGGCACGCTGCTGCTGACGTCGATGGCCGGCTACGCGCTGGCCCGCAGCTCCTTCCCCGGCAAGCGGATCTTCCTGGTCGTGACGGTGATCACGCTGTTCCTCCCCCGCGGCTACACGATCGTGCCCGTGTACGACCTGATCACGCGCCTCCACCTGCTCGACACGCTGTGGTCGGTGGTGGTGGTGCAGGTGGCGGGCGGGATGGTGTTCAACACGTTCCTGTTCATGGGCTACTTCATCACGATCGCCCGGGAGCTGGACGAGGCGGCGCAGGTCGATGGTGCCGGCTTCAACCGCATCTACTGGTACGTCATGCTGCCGCTGGCCCGGCCGATGATCGCCACGCTGGGCCTGTTCTCGTTCATCAGCTCCTGGAACGACTTCTTCACGCCGCTGGTCTTCACGCTCGGCCAGCCCCAGCTGCGGACGCTCCCGGTCGGCCTCTACGCGTTCGTCAGCCAGACCTCGACCAACTGGACGGCGCTCTGCGCCGGCTCGATCATCACGCTGGCACCGATCGTGCTGGTGTTCGTGTTCGCCCAGCGCCACATCATCGACGCGGTCGCCGGCGCCGTGAAGGGGTAGGCGCTTCCCCGAAACTTTCGATCCAGGACGGCCGCCGAGGATGGGCCGTCCATGGGCTGCGTTTGACACGCCTGGATTCGTGACCTAGCCTGGACGTACCGGAAAACTACCGAAACATTCGACGGAGGCGTGCCTCTGGGGTTCCGGATTCGGTGGACAGCGTCCAACGCTCGAGGGAGGAGAGGATCCAATGCCCAGTCCAGAACGACCGGCGTCGGGCGGCCTTTCGCGGCGGAGCGTCCTCGGCTGGATGCTCGCCTCAGCCGCGCTGCCGGCCGGCATCGTCGCCGCCAACCCGAGGGCGGCGAGCGCCCAGGCCCCGGCGGCCGCGGGCGCCATCGCGCCCCGCCCCTACTTCCCGGCCGACGTCACGAAGATCCCGCCGTCGGCCAGCCTGCCCGACCTGTTCCGGTTCTTCGGGCCCGCCGCCAGCCCGAACCACCACGGCCGGGTGACCCGGGCGTCGGAGTGGCCGGCCCGGGCCGCCGAGCTGTCCGACCTCATGCAGTTCTACCTGTACGGGTTCAAGCACCCGACGCCGGAGAACGGCTCCGCGTTCCGGCAGGTGCCGGTCCCGGCGACGACCATCGTCACCTTCAACGCCGTGTTCAGCTTCTCCACGTTCTCGGTCAACCTGCCGGCCGGCTCGTTCACGCTCGACTTCTCCTCGTTCACGATCACCCCGAACCTGAGCTTCGTCGCGACCCAGCCCTACGAGGCGCCCGCAGGCTTCCAGAGCTGGGCCGTCGGGGACACCTGGAGCACCCCGGCCCACGCCAGCCTGCTCACGGTGATCCCCGCGCACACCCGGATGGTCGTGGACGTCACCGACCCCGGCGCGGCGGGCACCAAGACGGCGACGATCATGCTCGACTCGTTCGTGGTGCCCCAGCACGGCGTGGACACCGACATCGCCGGGCCGTACCCGTCCGTGCTGGTGGTCGGCGGCCTGTCGGCGGAGCAGGTCGCCACCCTCAAGGCCAACGGGTACGGCTACATCGCGATGAACACCGGCTCCGTCTACTCGGACGGCGCCAACAATCCACACACCGGCGCCTACAACCAGCTGTACCCGTACCAGGCGGGCGTCTACGAGTTCGACAGCGGCGCGCTGATGGGCTGGGCCTGGGGGATCAGCCGCATCGTCGACGCGATCGAGAACGACGCGGCGGGCGCGAACCAGTTCAACCTCGACTGGAAGGCCACGGCGGTGACGGGCGTCTCTCGCAACGGCAAGGCGGCGGCGCTGGCCGGCGCGTTCGACCAGCGCATCGCGATCACGGCGCCGAGCGACCCGGGGGGCGGCGGCCTGACGGGCTTCCGCAACCGTACCGAGAGCGAGATGTTCACGTACAACGTGCCCGCCGGCGCCGACCAGATCTACTCCCTCAACGAGCTCGCGCAGCGGGCGATCGGCAACCCGAGCGAGTCGGCCTGGTTCTCGTCCAGGGCCCAGGCCTTCCTGCCCGACAGGACCGATCACTCGCCCTTCGACCTGCACGCCGTCGCCGCGCTCGTCGCGCCGCGTCCGTTCATCCTGTGGACGGGCGAGGCGCAGCAGTCCTGGCTGGGATCCCCCAGCTCGGTCCTGTCGCTGCAGGCCGGGAAGGAGGTGTACGAGCTGCTCGGCGCCGGCGGCAACATCGCGTGGGTGGTGCGCGACGCCCAGCACGCCAACCAGGACCGCGACCTGCCCGACCTCATCGCGATCATGGACCGGACGTTCGGCCGGCGCCAGACGCTGACGCGCCGGCACCTCGGCAGCCTGGCCGGGGCGAACGGCGGCGCGCTCGACGGCAGCGGCGTGATCTACCCCGAGGCCACGTTCGCCTCGATCGCCGACATGACGCGCAACCCGTACGACATCGAGAACCACCTCGTGCAGTGGTCGCGCCCCGGCAAGTTCACGCTCTGGAGCCCGGACACCTTCGTCACCGCCGGCACGGCCCGCGTGCTGACGTTCCACACCGACGCGCACCAGGTCCACCTCACGCTGCCGGACGGGAGCAGCCTGACGAGCGCCGCGCCCCACGGCGTGGCCAGGTTCGCGCTCGGCCCCGCCCAGACGAAGGTCGGGCGGTACGTCGCCGAGACGAGGGGCGGGGAGAAGGACCACCGGCGCGTCGAGCTCGCCGGCTTCTCGCTGAGCGACGCGCTTCGCCACGGCCTCAACCTGACGAGCGGCGTGCCGGACGGGATGGCCGTCGGCTTCTCCAGCCCGCTCGCCAACTGGGGCTCCACGGACGATCCCGTCCAGCTGTTCGTCAACGGCGGCGCGCTCACGGCGGCCACCTTCGACGACGGCCAGCACCAGGGCTACATCGAGCGGTTCGGCGCGTCGCTCAAGCTGGCCGGCGCCCCGGCGGGCCCGTGGGACGGGACGACGATCTTCCAGTTCAGCGTCAGGAACATCAAGCTCCAGGCGCTCCCGGGCTTCACGTTCGCCGTGGACCTCGGGCTGGCGAAGGCGCAGGTGCCCAACTTCTTCGGCCAGCTCGTCAACGGGTTCACCTCGACGCTCGGCGAGAAGCCGAGCTGGGCCTCGCAGAACCTCCAGAACACGCCGCTCTCCGGGAACTTCCACGGCCGCTGGCCGATGGCTCCCAACGTGGTCGGCGACACGGGGGCGCGCCCCGTCTCGGTCCCGACCACGACCGCGTTCAAGGCGACGATCGCGGTGAGCGACGCGAGCGCGGCCGGGCTGACGCTCGCCTTCAGCGAGCCGCTGAACCCGAGCGAGCTCGGCGTCGGCCTGGACGCGACGTCGTCGTGGACCACGCGGTGGGCGGCCGACAACGCCTCGGTCCGGATCGCCTTCGGCAGCCCGCTCGCCACGCACCGCGACGTGAACGTGATCGTGTTCCGCGCCGTGGACGCGGCCGGGAACATGATCGGCGGCCCCGCGCGCCTCGTCGCGAAGGGCCACGGGGAGAGATAGGTCGCGCGGGCGGCCTCCCGACCGCCGGGAGGCCGCCCGGCGCCGTAGCCTGCGGTGCGCATGTCACCGAGCGACCTCGACGCCTGGGCCGCGTGGCCACCCGCCGTCCTGGCCCGGCGGCTGGCCGGCGCCGGCGTGCCCTGGTACGTCGCGGGCGGGTGGGCGCTCGACCTGTTCCGCGGCGAGCAGACCCGCGAGCACGGCGACCTCGAGATCGCGGTGCCGGCGGACCGGTTCGCGGACGTGGCGCTGCGGTTCCCCGACTGCGAGTTCTTCGTGGTCGGCGACGGCCGGGCCATGCCCCCGTCGGACGAGGCGATGCGCGAGCACCACCAGACGTGGGCGCGGGAGCGGACGACCGGCGCCTGGCGCTTCGACGTGTTCCGCGAGCCGCACGACGGCGACACCTGGATCTGCCGGCGCGACGCCCGCATCCGCCGCCCGTACGCCGAGATCGTCGAGCGCGACCGCGACGGCATCCCCTACCTGGCGCCGGAGGTCGTGCTCCTGTTCAAGGCCAAGGGCGCCCGCGACAAGGACGGCGCCGACCTGCGGGCCGTCCTGCCGCTGCTCGATCCGGGCCGGCGGGCCTGGCTGCGCGACGCGCTGGACCTGGTCCATCCCGGCCACGCCTGGCGGGCCGCCGTCGCGCCGTGACCCACCGACACAGATAACCTCATACAGAAGGAAGCTGACGGCTCGATCGCTACCGGACAGGAGGGGGGAGCGATGCCCGTACCGCGCAGACGGCTCTCGATCGCGTGGCTGGCCGCCCTGGCGGCCGTCCTCGTCGCCGGCCTCGGCGGCCCCCAGGACGCGGCGGCGCGAGGCGCCTCACCCGAGCAGCGCGCCGCCGCCCTGGTGGCCCAGATGACCCTGGACGAGAAGATCTCCCAGATGCACACGACGGGCACCGGCGCCGGCGGCGTCGCCCGGCTCGTGCCCGGCATCCCGCGCCTCGGCATCCCGGACCTGCGCATCACCAACGGTCCCGCCGGCGTCGGCACCGGGTCGGTGCCCACCCAGCCGAGCGCGACGGCCCTGCCGGCGCCGGTCGCGCTGGCGGCCACGTTCGACACCGGGCTCGCCCGCGCCTACGGCGCGGTCCAGGGCAGGGAGACCGCCGACGTCGGCCACAACCTGATCGAGGCGCCCGACGTCAACGTCGTGCGGGTGCCCGAGAACGGCAGGGCGTTCGAGAACTACGGCGAGGATCCCTTCCTCGCCGGCAGCCTCGACGTCGCCGACATCAGGGCCATCCAGAGCCAGGACGTGATGGCCGAGGTCAAGCACTACGTGGCCAATGACCAGGAGACGAACCGCACGACGATCAACGAGGTGATCGACGACCGGACCCTGCACGAGATCTACCTGCCGCCCTTCGAGCAAGCCGTGACCAGGGGCGGCGTGGCCACGGTGATGTGCGCGTACCCGTCGGTCGATGGCCAGTTCATGTGCGAGAACCAGCACCTGCTGTCGGACGTGCTGCGGGGACAGTGGGGCTTCGACGGCTTCGTCCAGTCCGACTTCCGGGCCACCCACACCGCGGTCGGCTCGGTGGCCGCCGGCCAGGACCTGGAGCTGCGCGACAACGGGCCGTACGACCAGGAGCTGGAGCAGGCCGTCCTCGACGGGAGGGTGAGCCTGCCGGCCCTCGACACCATGATCGAGCGCCGGCTCGCCACGGAGATCCGGTTCGGCCTGTTCGACCATCCGGCCATGACCACGCCGATCGACGCGGCCCGCGACGGTGCCGTCGCCCGCACCGTGGCCGAGCAGAGCACGGTGCTGCTCCGGAACACGGACGGCCAGCTGCCGCTGGCCGCCTCAGCGCTGCGCTCGATCGCGGTCGTGGGGCCGTTCGCGCAGCAGGCGCATCCGGGCGGCGGCGGCAGCGCCCACGTCAACCCTCTGTATACGGTCAGCCCGGTCCAGGGCATCCAGCAGCGGGTCGGGCCCGGGGTGACGGTCACGTCCTCGGACGGCGCCGACCCCGCCGCCGCGGCCCAGCTGGCGGCGGCGGCCGACGTCGCGGTGGTCGTCGTCGGCGACCTGGAGCGCGAGGGCGCCGATCGGCCCAACCTGGCCCTGACCGGCACGCAGGACGACCTGGTGCGCGCGGTCGCCGCGGCCAACCCGCACACGGTGGTCGTGGTCAACAGCGGCGCCCCCGTGCTCATGCCCTGGGTGGACGGCGTCCCGGCGATCCTCGAGACCTGGTACCCGGGCGAGGAGGACGGCAACGCGCTGGCGGCTGTGCTGTTCGGCGACGTGGACCCCGGCGGCCGCCTGCCCGTGACGTTCCCGGTCAGCGACAGCCAGACCCCCGCCAGCACCCCCGATCGCTGGCCCGGCGTCAACGGCGTCGCCACCTATTCGGAGGCCCTCAAGGTCGGCTATCGCTGGTACGACGCCCAGGGCCTGACGCCGCTCTTCCCGTTCGGCTTCGGGCTCAGCTACACGAGCTTCTCCTTCGGGCACCTCACCGTGTCCCCGGTCCTGAGCCCTGGCGGCCACGTCACCGTCGGCGTGGACGTCACGAACACGGGCTCGCGCGCCGGCACGGAGGTGGCGCAGGTCTACGTCGCCGATCCGGCCTCGGCCGGCGAGCCGCCCCGGCAGCTCGAGGGGTTCCAGAAGGTCTCGCTGCGGTCAGGCCAGACCAGGCACCTCACGTTCAGCCTCGACCAGCGGGCGTTCTCGATCTGGAACAGCGCCGCCCAGCGGTGGACGGCGGTCGAGGGCGACTACCACGTGCTCGTCGGTGACTCGTCGCGCAGCCTGCCCCTGGATCGGACGGTCACCGTGCGCTGACGGGCCGGTCGCCACGTTCTCGGACCCGGGGCCGGCGGACGGGCCGTTCGCCGGCACGGTGGACTGCGGCGACGGCTCGGGCGCGCCGCGAGCGATGGTGGTGGGCAGGCTGTGCGACGGCGCGGGCCACGTGCACGCGCGCACGGGGACGCTCCGGGTCACGGTCGCGGTCACGGACAGTGACGGCGGCACCGGGTCGGCGACCGCTTCACAGACGGTAGTCCGGCTGTTCTCCTCACGCACGGCGGGCGCTTTTTGCGCACGAATTGCGCATAGTGACAGACACCTCGGCCTGCCGCATAGTTACATTTGCGTAGCGGCGGCCCATTACCCGCCGCACACTCAGCGAAGGGGGAGGATGCCTTGAAGGCGCACGCCGACGACCGCGGCCACGTCGACCACCACGGTGAGCGTGACGGACAGCGCGACCCCGACCCACGCCACGGCCAGCCAGTCGTTCACCTTCACGGTCAGCGCGGCCGGCGCCTGCCCGAGCCCGGGCCAGAAGCTGGGCAACCCCGGCTTCGAGAGCGGCAGCGCCCCGTGGACGGCGACGGCCAACGTGATCGGCTCGTTCGCCGGCCAGACGGCCCACGGCGGCACGGCGTTCGCGTGGCTGGACGGCTACGGCACCACCCACACGGACACGCTGTCCCAGACCATCACGCTGCCCGCGGGCTGCACGAACTACAACTTCACGTTCTTCCTGCACATCGACACGGCCGAGACGACCACCACGACCCAGTTCGACAAGCTGACGGTGCAGGCGAACGCGACGACCCTGGGCACGTTCTCGAACCTGAACGCGGCCGCGGGGTACACGCAGCGCAGCTTCAACCTGGCGGCGTTCGCCGGCCAGAGCGTGACGCTGAAGTTCACCGGCACGGAGGACGTGTCCCTCCAGACGTCGTTCGTCGTGGACGACACCGCGGTGAACGTCTCCTGACCTGACCTCTGACGGTGGCCATCCCGACGCGCCGGGGTGGCCACCACCTTCTCCGCTGCCGCGGCGGCGGCATCACGGCGGCCCAGGGCTGGAAGGCCACGGCGCGCCGGGCCGAGGCCGCCTGGCGGGGCGGTGACTGTGCAGCGCTCGGCGTTCAGAGGCGGTTCAGCGGGCCGATTCGGGGACCGATGACCGAGTTGAGCTGCAGCAGGATCAGGCAGGCGATGGCGAGGTACGTGTTGACGACGCACAGCGCCGCCGCCACCGCGTAGAGCGCCTGGTACGCCACGATCCGCCGCTCACTCGCCGCCACGACCTCTGGCGTGGCCTCGTCGGCCAGGAGGCCAGCGTGCTGCGCGTAGCGGATGCTGACGAACAGGATGGCGCCCAGCAGCAGGATGTTGAGCCAGTAGATCAACATGGCCAGCCGGAACGTGATGAAGGCGTTCAGCAGCGCCGTCGAGAACGGCATCAGGACGACGACCAGCAGGAAGATCAGGTGGATCCAGGTCAGCCGGTGGTCGCTGCGCACGAAGTGGTTGAGCTGCGTCTGCTGTCCGACCCAGAAGATGCCCAGGGTCAGAAAGCTCATGAGGTACGTCAGGACCTCCGGCCCGAGCGGCGCGAGGGCGCTCCGGAGGGTCGCCTCCAGGCGCATCGCGTCCCCCGCCCACAGCGGCTGCTCCACCTGGGAGAGCGCGGCGGTGGGGACGTGGACGTTCAGGACCAGGATCGTCATCGCCACCGCGAAGATGCCGTCGCTCAGCGCCTCCAGGCGGCCGAGGCTCTGTCCCGAGATGTGGAAGTACGAGCGGGCCATGACCGATACAGGCTAGCCCACCTCGGCGGCCCGGGTGGAGCGCCCCCATCGCCTGACATGCGTCATGGCGATCGATGACAAAGCGCACTGGACCCGGGGGCTCGGGCGCGACTAGGCTGCACGCCATGGAGTCGAGCTCACAAACGCAGGGACGTACGACCGGGAGTCAGTTCAACACGTCCGTCCGTTCGACGCTGCTGGGCCTGGTCCCGAGCATCGTCGTCAACGGCGTCCTGCCGTTCGTGCTGTACCAGATCCTGACCGGGCGGGGCGTGCCGGCGCTGACGGCGCTGCTCGTGACCTCGGTCTTCCCGCTCGCCGGCATCGGGTTCGGGTGGTCGAGGCGGGGCAGCCTCGACGCCATCGGCGTGATCTCGCTGATCTTCATCGTGGCCGGCATCGCGACCTCGTTCATCTCCGGCAATCCCCGCTTCTACCTCGTCAAGGAGTCGTTCGGGACCGGCGCCTTCGGCCTGGCCATGCTGATCTCGCTCGCCTTCGCCCGCCCACTCATGTTCTACCTGAGCCGCCAGGGCGCGACCGGCGGCAACCCCGAGGCGGTCGCCCGCTGGAACGGCCTGTGGACGACGGCGCCGGCGTTCCGCCGCATGCTTCGGGTCATGACGGTCGTCTGGGGCGGCGGGCTCGTGATCGAGGCCGCCGTCCGGGTCGTCCTCGCCCTCGTCGCCCCGGCGTCGGTCGTGCTCGCCGTCGGCCAGGTGATGGCCTATGTCGCCATCGCGGTTCTGCTGCTCTGGACGTTCAGCTACGGCCGCTCCGTCCAGCGCCGCGGCGAAGCGCTCCAGGCCCAGGCCCAGGCGGAGGCCGAGGCCGGGCTCGAGGCTCCCGCGAAGGCGTGACCGGTCGTCCGCCGGGGCGCGCGATACGATCAGTCCGATCCAGGTGGTCGCCCACGAGGCGGGCGGCCCCTGGCGAGGAACACGGACGAGGAGCCCCATGGGAGAACAGGTCACGAAGGTCGCCGAGCTGCTCCACGAAGCGGCCGAGACCCACCACACCGTCTATCGGATCGTCGACGGCGCCGACGACGACTGGGCATCCTGGTACGGGGATTGGCTGGTCCGGCTGTCGGAGCTGCCCCAGATCCTGGGCACGTCGCCGGTGCGCAGCGAGCTGATCTACCTCCTGGTCGGCCTCGACAGGGAGTACGTCCAGGGCAAGCCGGACGAGGCGTGGGAGTCGTACTACGCACGAGCGATCGTGGAGCACTTCTCGAGACCGCCGGCGGAGATCGGCTGAGCCGGGACGAGACAGTCTGTCCACCCTCAGACGCCGGGCCCGCCCTGGGCACGACGGCACTTCCGCATGGTCGCGAGCATGCACCTCTGCTCGCAGTCGAGCAACGTGCCCTTGCCACGCCTCGCGGGCACGGTTGACGAGTCGAGTCACGTCAAACCGGTTGGCGGACCCGCGGCCTGCCCACCGACCAGCCGGGCCTGCTCCCTGAAGAACGCCAGCAGCCGCTGACGAGGTGACCGCCCAGGCCGGCGCGCGAGCGATCCGAGATCGCGCCGCTCGACCGCGCCCTCGCCCCGCCGCGAGGCCGAGTTGTTCGAAGCGCTTCGACCGCGAATAATCAAGGTCGCCCGTTTGGCCTCCGGCAGCTTCGACGCGGAAGAGGAGAGAAGACGATGTCGGGTTCGTCTGTCGTCCGCCGTCTCGCCGCCAGCCTGACCATCGCCGCCGTGGTGTGCGGGGTCACCGCCCTCGCCGCCGTCACGCCGGCGCTGGCGGCCACGTCGATCACGATCAATGGGACCGGCAGCGGCCGGGTGTTCGCCGGCATCGGCGCCATCAGCGGCGGCGGCGGCAACAGCCGGCTGCTGATCGACTACCCGGACCCGGCGCGCAGCCAGGTCCTCGACTACCTGTTCAAGCCCGGCGCGGGAGCGTCGCTGCAGATCCTGAAGGTCGAGATCGGCGGCGACACCAACTCCACGAGCGGCGCCGAGCCCAGCCACGAGCACACCGCCGGCGCGATCAGCTGCGGCCGCGGCTACGAGTGGTGGCTCATGGAGCAGGCGAAGTCGCGCAATCCGGGCATCCGGCTGTACGGCCTGTCCTGGGGGGCGCCGGGCTGGCTCGGCAGCACGTTCTTCACGACCAGCACCATCAGCTACCTGGTGGCCTGGCTCAACTGCGCCAGGCAGAACGGCCTGACGATCGACTACCTGGGCGGCTGGAACGAGCGCGGCTTCGACAAGGGCTGGTACGAGAACCTGCGCGCCGCCCTCAACTCGAACGGGTTCAGCGCCGTGAAGGTCGTCGCGGACGACGCCGGCTCGGGCTGGGCCGTCGCCGACGCCATGGTCGCCGACCCGACGTTCGCGGCCGCGGTCGACATCGTCGGCACCCACTACGTGTGCGGGTACCGGTCGTCCCAGTCCAACTGCCCGAGCACGGCCAACGCGCTGGCCACGGGCAAGCCGCTGTGGGCCAGCGAGAACGGCTCGGACGACCTCGACGCCGGGGCGGTCAACCTGGCGCGCGGCATCAACCGCGACTACATCGACGGCCACATGACCGCGTACATCAACTGGCCGCTGGTCGCCGCCATCACGCCCAACCTGCCGTTCCCGACCATGGGCCTGGCGCTCGCGCCGCAGCCGTGGTCGGGCTTCTACTCGATCGGCAAGAACGCCTGGGTGGTCGCCCAGACCACCCAGTTCACCGCGCCCGGCTGGCAGTACCTCGACTCGGCCAGCGGCTACCTCGGCGGGAACCGCGCCAATGGCAGCTTCGTCACGCTGAAGTCCACCAACAACAGCGACTACAGCACCGTGATCGAGACGATGGACGCGACCGCCGCGCAGACGGCCACGTTCTCGGTGACGGGCGGCCTGTCGACCGGCACGGTCCACGTGTGGACCAGCCGCGTCGGGTCCAGCAGCCCGGCCGACTTCCTCGTCCACGCCTCGGACGTCACGCCGGCGGGCGGCACCTTCACGGTCACCCTGCAGCCGGGCTTCGTGTACACGCTCACGACGACGACCGGACAGGGCAGGAGCACCGCGACCAGCGGCGGCCGCTCGTCGCTGGCACTGCCGTACTCGGACGGCTACGACAGCTACGCGACCGGCGCCGAGGCGCGGTACCTGATGGACCAGCAGGGCGCCTTCGAGGTGGCCGCGTGCGCGGCGGGCCGCGCCGGTCGCTGCGTGCAGCAGATGAGCGCCCAGGCGCCGATCACGTGGGACACGCTCAGCGATCCGTACGCGCTGCTGGGCGACCTGGGCTGGAGCAACTACGCGGTCGCCTCCGACGTCCTGCTGTCGCAGCCCGGCTACGTGGAGGTGATCGGCCGGGCGTCCACGCAGCACAGCTTCGGGCCGGCCGGCCTCGACGCGTACTACTTCCGGGTCAGCGACACCGGCCAGTGGTCGATCCTGCGCAACGACACCAACAACACGATGACGACGCTGCGCAGCGGCACCGTCGCCGCGCTCGGGACCAATCGCTGGCACACCCTCTCGCTCACCTTCTCGGGCACGACGATCACCGCGGCGGTGGACGGCGCCTCGGTCGGGTCGGTCACGGACACCGCGTGGAGCGTCGGCCAGGTGGGCCTGGGCACGAGCCAGGGTGAGACCGCGCAGTTCGACAACCTCTCCGTCACGAGCGTCGCCGGCCCGCCGCCGCCGCCGAGCGGCATCCTGCGGGGCGCTGGCTCGGGGCGCTGCCTGGACGTGCCCAACCAGAGCCAGACCAACGGCACGCAGCTGGACATCTGGGACTGCAACGGGGGCACCAACCAGCAGTGGACCGCGACCGCCGGCGGTCAGCTGACCGTGTATGGCACGAAGTGCCTCGACGCCTCCGGCCACGGCACCTCCCCCGGCACCAGGGTGGTGATCTGGGACTGCAACGGCGGCAGCAACCAGCGCTGGACGCTGAACGCCGACGGCACGATCGTGGGCGTGGAGTCCAGCCTGTGCCTGGACGTCACGGGCGCCGGCACGGCCAACGGCACGCTGGTCGAGATCTGGACGTGCAACGGGGGCGGCAACCAGCGCTGGTCCCGGAGCTGACGGCTGTGCGGGCCCGGGCCGTCATGCCCGGGCCCGCACGATCGGCCGATCGTACGGGTCTGGCTGTACGAGTGTCCGTGGTCCGGGACGGTGTCCCGTTCCTAGCCTGCTCCGACGGTGTCGACCATGGAGTGGGAGTCACGAGGGAACGGACGAATGGACATCGAGCGCCTCGACGACGGGGCCGACTTCGCCGCGCTCCTGCGCTGGTGCCGGCGCCGGGCGGGCCTCGGCCAGGCGACCCTCGCCGAGCTGTCCGGCCTGGGGGTCCGCACCATCCGCGACCTGGAGCTGGGCCGCACCTCCCACCCCCACCGCGAGTCGGTCCGGCTCCTCGCCGACGCGCTGGGACTGGAGGGCGACGCCGGCGAGCGGTTCCGCCGCGCCGCCGGCCACGCGCCCCGCGCCGAGCCGCTGCACCTCCCCGCCCGGCCCGGGCAGCTGCCCCCCGACCTCGCCGACTTCACCGGCCGCGCCGAGCAGCTGGCGGCGCTGCGCGGGCTGCTCACGGCGGGCGCGCGCCCGGCGCCCGCCGTGGTCGTGCTCGGCGGGCAGCCCGGCGCCGGCAAGACCGCCCTCGCCGTCCGCGCCGGCCACGAGCTCGAGTCGCAGTTCCCCCACGGGTGCCTGCACGCGGACCTGCGCGGCACCGGGCCCGCGCCGCTGACGCCCGGCGCCGTTCTGGCCTCGTTCCTGCGCGCCCTCGGCGTGGACGGGGCCGACGTCCCCGCCGACGTGGACGGCCGCGTCGCCCTCTACCGGTCGTGCACGGCCGGCCGCCGCGTGCTGGTGCTGCTCGACGACGCCGCCGCCGAGGCGCAGGTCCGGCCGCTGCTGCCCAGCGGCGCCGGCTGCGCCGCGCTGGTCACCAGCCGGACGCGGCTGGCCGGGCTGGAGGCGGCCGTGTCGCTGCCCGTCGGCGTGCTCGAGCCGTCCGAGGCCGTCCGCCTGCTGGGCCGGGTGGCCGGGGCGGCGCGGGTGGCGGCCGAGCCCGCCGCGGCCACCGCGATCGTCGAGCGCTGCGCCTTCCTCCCCCTCGCCGTCCGGATCGCGGGCGCGCGGCTCGCCGGCCGGCCCCACTGGAAGCTGTCGCGGCTGACCGCCGTGCTGGACGACGACCGGCGGCGGCTGGACGAGCTGCGCGCCGGAGACCTGAACGTGCGCGCCAGCATCGCCGTGAGCTACCGGCTGCTCGGCACGGACGCCCGCACCGCGCTCAGGCGCATCGGGCTGCTGGACGCGCCGGACTTCGGCGTCTGGGCGGGCGCCGCGCTCGTGGACGCCGGCGTCGAGCGGGCCGAGCACCTCTGCGAGCGGCTGGTGGAGGCCCACCTGCTGGAGCTCGCGGGCGAGGACGCGGCCGGGCACGCGCGCTACCGGATGCCGGACCTGGTGCGGGCCTTCGCGCGCGAGCGGCTGCTCAGGGAGGAGTCGCCCGACAGTCGGGCGGAGGCCCTGCGCCGGGTCGTCGATCGCGGCCTGCAGCTCGCCGACCGGGTGGCCCGGCTCGGCGGAGGGCCCCAGACCGCCGGTGTTTCCGCCTCCGGATTCGCCGGTGCGCAGGCCCGGGCGCTCGCAGAATCG
>Ga0066661_10000376_pt1 | contig 14709 bp, 12 predicted proteins | sample GraSoiAngelo_110_FD_66454 | JGI IMG/M metagenome (GOLD analysis project Ga0066661, IMG submission 66454) | Grasslands soil microbial communities from the Angelo Coastal Reserve, California, USA - 14_0903_12_30cm | ecosystem: Environmental > Terrestrial > Soil > Grasslands | place: USA... | reverse complement strand
GAGATGGCCCACAAGGGTCTGCGGGCCGAGATCTTCACGGTTGACCCGCACCGCAACGTTCGCATCAAGCCGCTGCGCGCGCCGCGTTTGGTGCGCCGCAACGATCCCGTCGTGAAGATCACGCTCGAGTCAGGCGCCGAGATCGTGTGCACACCTGACCACCGCTTCATGCTTCGCGACGGCACCTACCGCGAAGCGCAGCAGCTCAGGGCGAAGGACCAGCTCATGCCGTTCTCCCGGAGCGCGATCCCAGAGCGGCTGCATCGGACGGGTGCGTTCCCGATCCCGGCCAGCCTGACTCAGAAGGTGAGCAAGGTCGAGCCAGCGGGCCGCGCCGACGTCTATGACCTCACCGTCGACCTTACTCAGAACTTCGCGCTCGCGGCCGGCGTCTTCGTGCACAACTCCATCGATGACGATCCGCCCGCGCACATGCGGTACACCGAAGCGCGGCTCGCGGCGATCTCGAACGAGATGCTCGCGGATATCGACAAGGAAACCGTCGACTGGATGCCGAACTACGACAACCGGCACCAGCAACCCATCGTGCTCCCGGCGCGAGTTCCCAACCTCATCGTCAACGGGTCGGCCGGCATCGCGGTCGGCATGGCGACCAACATTCCGCCGCACAACCTGCGCGAGATCGTCGCCGCCACCAAGCGGCTCATCGACGACCCCGAGCTGACCACCGACGACCTCTGTGAGACCGTCATCGGACCCGATTTCCCAGGCGGAGGCGTGATCTACCGTTTTGACGAGCAACGAAACGTCGAGACGGGCGCCGCGGAGCGAGTCGATGCGATTCGCCGGGCCTACGCACAGGGCCGCGGCAGGATCGTCGCCCGCGCGAAGGCGCACAACGAGCAGCTCCGCGGTAACCGCGACGCGATCGTCGTGACCGAGCTGCCGTATGCGGTGAACAAGGCCTCGCTCATCGAGAAGATCGCGGACCTCGTTCAGAACAAGAAGCTCGCCGGGATCTCCGACATCCGCGACGAGAGCGACCGCGAGGGGATGCGCATCGTCATCGAGATCAAGCGCGACGACGACGCGACGCTCGTCCTCAACAACCTCTACAAGCACACCGCGATGCAGTCGGCGTTCAACTTCAACATGCTCGCCCTCGTCGACCAGCACCCGCGCACCCTCTCGCTGAAAGAGATCCTCCAGCACCACATCGACCACCGCCGCGAGGTCATCCGGCGCCGGACCGACCACGATCTCCGTAAAGCTAAAGAGCGCGCGCACATCCTCGAGGGCCTGAAGATCGCGCACGACCACATCGACGAGATCATCAAGCTCATCCGCGCGCACAAGGGCCAGGAGACGCTTCTCGTCGGAAAGCTCCGGGAAGGATTCGGGCTCACCGAAGCGCAGGCCAAGGCCATTCTCGAGATGCAGCTGCGCCGGCTCTCCGGCCTCGAGCGCCAGAAGCTGGACGACGACTACCGCGAGACGATCAAGCTGATATCGGAGCTCGAGTCGATCCTCGCGAGCCCGCGCCGGATCCTCTCTCTCATCAAGCAGGACCTCGACGAGATCGCTACGAAGTACGGCGACGACCGCCGTACTGAGGTGGTGGACGACACGCCGCGCCAGCTCTCGGCGGAGGAGCTCGTCGCCGATGAGGACGTCGTCATCACCGTATCGAGCCGCAACTACGTGAAGCGCATGCCGCTTTCGACCTATCGCGCTCAGCACCGGGGAGGGCGCGGCGTGATCGGGATGGCGACGCGCGACGAGGACGACGTCGAGCATCTTGTCGTCGCACGGAGTCACGATCGCCTGTACGTCTTCACCGACCGCGGCCGCGTGTTCGCGCTGAAAGTCTTCGAGCTACCCGACGCGAGCCGGACCGCGAAGGGCACGCCCATCCAGAACATCCTGGAGGCGATGCAGGCGAACGAGCGCGTGTCGGCGCTCGTGGCGCTCCGAGACGGCGCGGCGTCTGAGCATCTCGTGATGGCGACACGCAAAGGGTTCATCAAGAAGACCCCGCTCTCCGAATACGCGAACGTTCGGCGGGCGGGGCTCATCGCGATCGCCCTTCGCAAGGGCGACCAGCTCGCTTGGGTGGCTCCGTGCACGTCGCAGGACCGCATCCTCCTCGCGACGAGGAAGGGAAAGGCGATCACCTTCAAGGCAACCGACGCCCGGCCGATGGGCAGGCAAACGCAGGGAGTCACCGGCATCCGGTTGCAGAAGGGCGACGAGGTCGTCGGGATGGGCATCGCTCGGCCTCGGACCGAGGCGCTGTCGGTCACGGAGAACGGATTTGGGAAGCGCACCGCCGTCGCCGAGTTTCCGACGCAGGGCCGCGGCGGTCAGGGGGTGATCCTCGCGGCGCTCTCGCCGAAGACCGGGAACGTCGCGGCGATCCAGATGGTGGACGAGGGCACGCAGGAGATCCTCCTCATCACGTCGAACGGCGTCGTCATCCGCACGCCGCTCGAACAGGTGCGAGCGCTCGGCCGCGCCACGATGGGCGTCAAGGTCATGGCCGTCGGCGACACGAAGATCGCGTCGATTGCGACGTTCACCATGACTCGCCCGGCGCAGACGCAGCTCGATCTACCCCGCTGAGCCGCCGGCCGGCGCTGGCACTGCACCCAAGCCGGGTTGCAATCACGGCGCATGCTTGTCCGGGGTGCGTAGCAAAGAGGCCCCAACGGTACTTTTTTCGACCGTTTTGACGTTGTCCCGAGAGACAGCCCCGGTATGGTGGCGATCCTTGGGAGGGGCAACGAACTGATCACGCTCGATGGGGTCAGCAAGCGTTATCCGAACGGTACCGACGCGCTTCGCGACGTGGACCTCGAGATCGACTCGGGAGATTTCGTCTTTCTCGTCGGCTCGTCCGGCGCCGGCAAGTCGAGCCTCATCCGCCTTCTCATCCGTGAGGAGCTTCCGTCATCGGGCCGCGTGTGGGTCGACGGCCAGGACGTGGTCCGCATGCGCCGCTCCGCGGTCCCGAAGCTTCGGCGGCGCGTCGGCGTCGTGTTCCAGGACTTCAAGCTGCTGCCACGGAAGACGGTCACCGAGAACGTCAGCTTCGCGCTCCTCGTCACGGGGCACTCCGGCGAAGAAGCACGGGAGGAGACCGAGCGCGCCCTCGCGCTTGTCGGCCTCTCGCAGCGGCGCGAACACTTCCCGGACCAGCTCTCGGGTGGCGAGAAGCAACGGACGGCAATCGCGCGCGCCCTGGTGAGCCGACCGAAAATACTCATCGCCGACGAGCCGACAGGGAACCTCGACCCGGTCACGAGCTGGGAGATCATCAAGCTGCTCGTTCGCGTCAACGAGCTCGGCACGACGCTGCTCATGGCGACGCACAACGCCGAGATCGTCAACGCACTCCGCCGGCGCGTCGTCCACCTCGACCATGGGATGGTCGTGCGCGATGAGCGCGAGGGCCAGTACGCCGCATGAGGCGACTGGAGTACATCGGTACAACCGCCGCGCAGGGCTTCTGGCGCAACCCCGTCATGAGCGTCGCCTCGACGTTCACCGTCGGACTGATGCTCCTGCTCTTCGCGTTCTTCCTCGCCACCGACCGAGGCCTTCAGGCTGCGGTCGGCGTCCTCGAATCGAAGGTCGAGCTCGCGCTCTTCCTGGAGGACGACGCGCGGGTGTCCGATGTCTTGGCTCTCCGTGCGCGCATCGAGGCCGACCCCGCCGTGTCGCGGGTCGATTACATCACCAAAGAGCAGGCCATGGCGCGTCTCCTCGACATCGCCGCGCGGCGGCCTGACATCCAGATCATCGACACGTCCTCGAACCCGCTCCAGAACTCTCTCGAGATCAAGCTGGCCCACGCGCAGGACGCGCCCCGCGTGGCCGCCGCGCTGCGCCAGGAGGTCGGAAACGGTGTCGTCAGCGACATCGTGGACAACCCCCAGGTCGTCGACAAGCTGTTGACCGTCACACGGGTCCTATCGATCGGCGGGCTCGCCGTGCTCGCGATGATGCTCATCGTCGCCCTATTCGTGATCGTGAACACCATCCGCATCGCGGTGCACGCCCGGCGCGACGAGATCGAGATCATGAAGCTGGTCGGCGCCACCGACTGGTTCGTGAGGTGGCCCTTCATCCTCGAGGGGATGCTCGTGGGCGCGCTTGGCGCGGTCGCCGCGACCGTCGTCGTCCTCATCGCGGCCGGACCCGTCATGAACGCCATGGTCGGCTTCATCGAGATCCTTCCGCTCTCGTTCGGAACCACCTTCGTCTGGCAACTCGTGGGCAGCGTGTTCGCCCTCGCCCTCGCCGTCGGCGGAGGGGGGGCCATGCTCTCGGTGCGGGCGCACCTCGCCAAATGAGTCTGCGAAAAGCCTTGACCCCGACCGCGGGCCGGTGCGACGATGCGCCACGCATGGGAACTCCCCGACAACCCGCTCGGGGAGGTGGGGTATGGAGGACGCGTGCGGCGCGTGCGACTACGGTCGCGCTGGTCGTCGGCGCGTTCCTTGGCTCGTTTGCGCAGCCCGCGTATGCCGATGACCCGATCACGGCGGCCCTAAAGCGCAAGGAAGAGCTCGAGCGGGCCGTTCAGATCTCCCGCGCGAACGCCGAGCGCTACCACGCCGTCGCCAACCAGTTCCAGGCGGTCGTGAATCAGACAAACACGAGGATCGCAACTCTCGCCGAGAAGCAGGCGAACGCGCAGTCCGAAGCCGATCAGCTCTTCTACCAGATCCAGATCGCCGAAGAGCAGCTCGCGCTCGTCACCTTCCAACTCGACGAGACGCGCGCGTTGACCGATTCCCTGAAGGCCGAGGCCGCCCAGGAGACAAAGCAGCTCGCGACACGGGAGGACCTCTACGCGCGCCATCTCCGCACGACGTACCGACAGGCGCTGATCAGTCCGCTCGAAATGCTTCTCTCGTCCGCGTCGCTCACGGAATTCGCGAACCGCCTGCAGGCCATGATCTTCATCAACCGTCAGGACGTTCAGCTCGCGAACGAGATCCGGACCCTCCGGTCGGACACGCAGCAGAAGCAAGACGAGGCTTCCACAAAAGAGAAGGAGATCCTGGGACTCGCCGACCAGATCACGACCCAGCGGACCCAGCTCGCGACCGCAAAAGAGCGCTACGACAAGCTCGTCGCCGAGGCGCAGACGGCGATCGACTTGGAGGCAGGAGCTCGCGCCGTCGCGGCGCAGAGCCGGCAGTCCGCCCAGGGGCAGGTGATCCAGACCAACCGCACGACCGCGGACCTGCAGCGGCAGCTCGACCAAGCCGAGGCGCAGTACGAAGCCCTGGCCGCGCAGGCTGCGGGTGGCAGCGGACTCGGCGTGTTCAACGGTTCCAAGCTTTCGATGTGGCCACTCCGCGGACCGATCACCTCCGGCTTTGGCCCGCGCTGGGGCGGATTCCATAACGGCATCGACATTGCGCAGCCGAAGTACACCCCGATCCGCGCGGCGTCGGCTGGCAAGGTGGTCACCGTCGGGCGCCCGTACCTCGCCTACGGCGACACGGCCGTCGTCGTAATCATCGCCCACGGCTTCAATTTCTCGACGCTCTACGGCCACCTCGACGACCTGCACTGGCCGATCGTGTCCGTGGGGCAGACGGTCTCGGCGGGACAGATCATCGCGTACGTCGGAATGACCGGATTCACGACCGGTCCACACCTTCACTTCATGACGATCCTGGACGGACGCGCGGTCAGCCCTCTGAACTACTTGCCGTAGCGGCCTCGCCGCTAGCGCTTTTATCGCTTACGCAGTTCCGAGCAGACGGGACTGTCGCGTACTCCGAGTGCGTCCCTGGCGACATTGACGGTAAATGGCCGCCATGTAGCATCAACCTCGAAAGAAAGGAGGTGATGTGGAGTGGGCGATGCCAGTGGGAATCCAAAGACCCATGACAGCTCACTTCAGCCTTTCGGGATGAATCCAACTGAGGTGATCGCGCACTAACGCGTTGGGTCTTTGGTGACCCGGCAAAGGAGAGCGGCGGCAGAGATGCCGCCGCTCTTCGTTTTCACCGCCTAGTCTCCTCGTCATGCCAGCCCAAAAGACCGCTCCGCCGACGGAGCCAGAGCGTCAGGTCCAGCTCGCCGAAAACCGCAAGGCGCGCTTCGACTATCAGATCGAGGGTCGTCTCGAGGCAGGTATCGCCCTACGCGGTACCGAGATCAAATCGCTGCGGGCCGGCCACGCCAACCTGCGCGATGGGTACGCGCGGGTCGAGAACGGCGAGGTGTGGCTGCGCAACGTGCATATCGCGCCATGGGCCAACTCTCCGTACGACAATCACGATCCCCTGCGTCCCCGAAAGCTCTTGCTGCACAAGGACGAGATCGGCCAGCTCGTCGGGACAGTGGCGCAGAAGGGCTACACGCTCGTCCCGCTGCGGATCTACATCAAACACGGCCGGGCCAAGGTCGAGCTCGGTATCGCGCGCGGGCGCAAGCGCTACGACAAGCGGCAGGTGATCAAAGAGCGCGAGGCGACTCGCGAGATGGACGCGGCGATTCGACGGCGGGTCGGACGCGGGTAACCCGGCTTACCCCGCCGGTTGGAGGATCGGGACCTTCGCGCGGCCGGCGGTGTCTACGCCCACGGTCTCCGCGAACTGGCTCTGGTAGAGGTCGTAGTAGAAGCCCTGCTTCCGCAGGAGCCCGGCATGATCGCCCTGCTCCACGATTCGGCCGGCGTCCATGACGACGATCTCGTCGGCATTGCGAATCGTCGATAGGCGGTGCGCGATGACGAAGGACGTGCGGCCGTGACGGAGCCGCGCCATCGCCTGCTGGATGAGCACCTCGGTGCGGGTGTCTACGTTGCTCGTCGCTTCGTCGAGGATGAGGATGCTTGGATCCGCCAGGAACGCGCGGGCGATGGTGATGAGCTGCCGCTGGCCGGCCGAGATGTTCGACGCTTCCTCTTCGAGCAGCGTGTCGTACCCCTGGGGCAGCGTGCGCACGAACGAATCGACGTGCGCGGCCGTCGCGGCGGCGACGATCTCATCCAGCGAGGCACCTTCCTTGCCGTAGGCGATGTTGTCCCGGATCGTGCCGGCGAAGAGCCAGCTGTCCTGGAGCACCATCCCGAAAGTCCGCCGAACCGCGTCCCGCGGCAGCTCGCGCGTCTCCGTCCCGTCGAGGCGGATGGCACCGCCATCGATGTCGTAGAACCGCATCAGGAGATTCACGATCGTGGTCTTCCCGGCGCCGGTCGGGCCGACGATCGCGACGGTCTCACCGGGACGCACGTCGAGCGAGAAGTCCTCGATCAGCGGCTTGTCCGGCAGGTACCGGAAGGAGACGTGGTCGAACTCGACGTGACCACCCGCCGTTCGGGGCCCCATAGCGCCGATCCGATCGGGCGTCTCCTCAGGCGCGCCAAGGAACTCGAAGACGCGCTCCGCCGAGGCGAGGCCCGACTGCAGTAGGTTCAGCTGCGAAGCGATCTGCAAGAGGGGCATCGTGAATTGGCGCGAGTACGCGATGAACGCCGTCACGTCCCCGAGGCTCATCGCCCCCGACGCGACGCGGTACCCGCCGATCACCGCCACGCCGACGTAGTTCAGGTTGGAGAGCAACTGCATCGCGGGCTGGATGATCCCGGAGAGGAATTGCGCGCGGAAGCTGGCGCGGTAAAGCCGTTCGTTCTGATCGTTGAATTGCTGGATCGCGCTGGCGCGCCTCCCGAAGACCTGAACGAGCGCGTGTCCGCTGTGCATCTGCTCGACGTGCCCGTTCAGCGCGCCGGTCTCGGCCCACTGTGCGATGAACTCCTTCTGCGAGCGGCCCGCGATGACGATCGTGACGGCGAAGGACAGCGGGATCGTGATGACCGAGATCAAGGCGAGCAGCGGACTGATCCACAGCATCATGCCGAGGACGCCGATCACGGTTAGGGCCGACGTGAGCAGCTGCGAGAGACCCTGCTGCAAGGTGGTCGCGATGTTGTCGACGTCGTTGGTCACGCGGCTCAAAAGGTCACCGTGCGGGTGGCTGTCGAAATACCGAAGCGGCAGCCGTGCGAGCTTCTCCTCGACTTCGCGCCGCAGCCCGTACACGGTCCGCTGCGCGACGCCAGCCACGATGTAGGCCTGCGCCCACGCGAGGAGCGAGGCGAAAGCGTAGACGAGCACGGCGAGGGCCAGGATCTGGGCGAGCGCAGCGAAGTCGACGCCCACACCGGGGGCCGCGTTCGTCGCGGCGAGCATGTCCGCGAGCTGGCCTTGGCCTCGAGCCCGGAGCGACTCGATCACCTGCTCCTTCGGTACGCCCGCCGGAAGAGTCCGGCCGAGAACACCGTCGAAAATGATGTTCATCGCGTTTCCCGTGATCTTCGGGCCGATGACGCTGAAGACGACGCCGAGCGATCCAAACACGACGGCAACCGCGAGCACAGGCCGCTCGGAGCGAAGGCGCGATAGCAGCTTTCCGAGTGTCCCGCGGAAATCCTTTGATCGCTCGACCGGCGCGCTGAGGCCCATGAAAGGACCGCCACGGCCCGGCTGCGGGCGACCCCCCGAACCGCCACCCTGCGGCCTGCCCATCATCATGCCGCGGCCGTCCCGAGCTGCGATTCGACGATCTCGCGGTACTCGGCGCTGGTTTGCATGAGCTCGTCGTGCGTGCCGCTTCCCACGACGCGTCCCTCATCGAGCACGACGATGTGATCGGCGTGGAGGATCGTGCTGACGCGCTGGGCGACGATGATCACGGTGGCGTCGCCGGTCTCGGCCTTGAGGGCGGTGCGCAGACGCGCGTCTGTCCCGGCGTCGAGGGCAGAGAAGCAGTCATCGAAGAGGTAAATGGCCGGCCGTTTCACGATCGCGCGCGCGATCGCGAGACGCTGGCGCTGCCCGCCCGAGACGTTGGTACCGCCCTGGTCGATCGGCGCCTCGAGCTGGCCGGCCATGGCCGCGACGAAATCGCGCGCCTGCGCGACTTCGAGAGCGCGCCAGAGCTCTGCGTCGGTCGCGTTCTCATTGCCGAAGCGGAGGTTCTGCGCGACCGTTCCCTTGAACAGGTACGCGGTCTGCGGCACGAGCCCGATGCGCGACCAGAGCCCATCGAGCGACTGCTCGCGGACGTCGAGACCGTCGACCAGAACGACCCCGGAGGTGACGTCGAAGCTCCGCGTCACGAGGCTCACGACCGTGCTTTTTCCGGAGCCGGTCCCGCCGATGATCGCCGTGGTGCGACCGGGTCGCGCCGCGAAAGTCAGGTCGTGCAGCACCGGACGCTCGCCGTGCGGGTACGCGAATGTGACATCCGCGAACGCGACGAGCCCGGAGAGCTGCTGCGGCGCGACCGGGCGCAGCGGCTCGGCGACGGATGACGTCGTCCCGAGCACGTCAACGATCCGCTGCGCGCTTGCCTCCGCGCGCGGGATGAGGATGACCATGAACACGGCGGTCATCACAGCGAAGAGGATCTGCATGATGTACTGCAGGAACGCGGTGAGGTTGCCGATGGGCATGTCGCCGCGGTCGACGAGCCCGGCGCCGAACCACAGGATCGCGACGGTCGACAGGTTCATGATCCCGAGAAGGGCCGGGAACGCCAGGGCGAAGATCCGGTTCACCCGAAGCGATGTCGCGGTGAGATCCGCGTTCACGACCTCGAAGCGCGCCCGCTCCGATCGAACGCGGATGAACGCGCGAACGACGCGCACGCCCGTGATCTGCTCGCGGAGCACCTGCGTGATCCGGTCGATCTTCACCTGGACCTGGCGGAAGAGCGGCACCGCCTTCCAGAGCAACACACCGATCACCGCGCCCATGAGCGGGACGATCACGACAATGAGCCAGGACAGCGTCGCGTCTTCGCGAAGAGCCATGATGATTCCGCCGATCGCCAGGATCGGAGCGCTCACGAGGATGGTGAGCGCGATCTGCAGGAAGAGCTGCACCTGCTGGACGTCGTTCGTGTTGCGGGTGATGAGCGATGCCGTCCCGAAGCGATTCATCTCGCGCGCTGAGAAGCTCTGCACGCGATCGAAGACCGCGCCGCGGACGTCGCGGCCGACGCCCATCGACGTCTGTGAGGCGAAGTACACCGCTACGACGGCGAAGAGGCCGAGCAGCAGCGTGATCCCGAGCATGACCGCGCCGGTACGCCAGATGTAGTCGGTATCGCCTACGGCGACACCGTTATTGATGATGTCCGCGTTGAGATTGGGCAGGTAGAGGTTCCCGACCGACTGGAGAAGCAGGAGCGCGGTGACGATCGCGACCTGCCGCCTATACCGGGCGAGGTACCTCCGAAGCAGGCGAATCAGCACCGGCAGCTACCTCGCAGGACGGCCGAGAAGATGTCCGCGCCTAGTCGCCGAACGCCGGCACGGTCTCACCCTCAGGCTGGCGCGCAGGCGCGGTGCGGCCGCGGATCGGGACCTCCTGAAGGAATACCGAGAGGACGACGGCGAGCGCGGCGACGCCCGCGGCGATAAGGAAGAGGTCGTGCAGCGACGAGGCGAGCGCACTCCGGATCGCGGCGAGCACGGGCGGCGGGATCCGCTGCATGACGGCGGGATCGAAGATCGCCTGCGCGTTGCCGTTGGTCGGAATCGCGCCCGCGAACTGGGGCGGGATCGAGGCGACGATCCTCTGGGTGAGCTCGTGCGAGAGGACCGCGCCGAGAATGGCGACCCCGACGGTGCTTCCGATGTTCCGCCAGAACTGGATCTGGCTCGAGACGACGCCGAGGTAGCGCGGCTCGACCGCGCTCTGGGTCGCGTTCAGATAGAGCGGCATACCGACGCCAACGCCGAGCCCGACGAGCACGAGGTCGCGTACGACCTCGATCTCGGGCGTACCGACCGTGACCTGCGAGAGCAGGTACAGACCGACCACCAGGAGCACGGCGCCGACCGTCCCGAGGTACCGGTAGCGACGCATGCGGACCATCAGCTGGCCGGTGAGGAGGCTCGCGACGATAAGACCGACCATGAGCGGCGTGATGAGGAGACCCGAGTTGGTCGCGGGGATGCCGAGGACCCCCTGGTAGACGAGTCCGACGAAGAGGATCGCACCGAACATCGAGAACCCCAGAAGGAAGCCGATCGCGGTGGATACCGCGAACGTCGGGTTCTTCCACAGGTCGAAGGGAACGACCGGATGCGGGTCGCGCCGCTCGATAACGAAGAAGATCACGCTCATCACGGCCGCGACGAGGAGCAGCCCGATCACCTCAGGTGAGGTGAACTCGTGGTCACGCGTGATCGAGAGTGCGATGAGAAGCGGCACCAACGTCGCGGCGAGCGTGAACGCGCCGGCGAAATCGATGTCGCGCCAGGACGCCGAGTGGCGTACCGACGGGAGCGTGAGGAACACGACGACGATGGCGAGGACCCCGACCGGGACGTTCACGTAGAACACCCAGCGCCAGCTGAGGTTGTCGGTGAGATAACCGCCAACGACGGGTCCCACGACCGAGGCGATGCCAAAGATCCCGGCGAAGACGCCCTGCAGCCTCGCGCGCTGGGCCGGCGAGTAGAGGTCGGCGATGGTGGCGAACACGCTCGCGAAGAGAACCCCGCCGAAGACTCCCTGAAGCGCACGGAACGCCACGAGCTCCGCCATGTTCTGCGCTTGACCGCAGAGAGCCGAAGCGATGACGAAGCCGATCATTCCGACGAGCAGGAAGGGCTTCCGGCCGAAGAGGTCGCCGAGCTTTCCGGCGATCGGCGTGAGGATGGTCGAGGTCACGAGATACGCCGTGGCCACCCACGCGAAGTAGTCGAGCCCATTCAGGTCCGACACGATCCTGGGAAGAGCCGTGCCGACGATGGTCTGGTCGAGCGCGGCGAGGAAGAGCGCGAGCGCTACCCCGACCGTCGCCAGGATACGGGCGTTCCGTGTCATCTCAGCGGGCATTGGCGGTCTCCTTGGCCATGGCATCGATCGACTCATTGAGATCCGACAGCGCGGCGCGCAGACGTACTCGCTTGTCAGCGGGGACGCGTGCGAGCAGGGCGGCCACGCCCCGCTTCATGATCTCGCGGTGCTTGTCGAGCTCGCGGCGTCCCTGAGCGGTCAGCTCGACGAGCACGACCCGCCGATCAGCCGGATCCTCGAGACGCCGGACGAAACCCTCGCGCGTGAGCGAGTCGACGAGCTCGGTGAGCGCGGGCGCCGTCATCGCGCAGCGCTGTGCGAGATCACCGCTCCGCATCGCGCGCTCGCGAAGCTGCCACATCACCCCGGCGCGGTTCGCCGACACGTGGCTGTGCTCGCGGCTTGCGGCCGTGGCCATCTTGACCAGGCGCAGGGTGTCCAGGAGAAGTCCCGCGAGCTCGAGGTCTTCGGTCTTCGCGGGGGCATGACGCTCGATCAGGGTGGTCACTGCGGTTCGGACTCCAAATAGTTAAGTCGCCGAAATATAAGGACTCCGCAGCAAGAGGACAAGGGGCGCGAGTGCATCGTCGGTCACAGAAACAACCGAGCGGACGGTCTACCCGGCGCCCGACTCCACGAAGGGTTGCTCAATATCCGCGGCGAAGAACTTGCGCCCGCCACAGGTGGGGCAGCGCTCGGGCTCGGCTTCGCCATGCGAAATCGTCCCGCAGGCTTCGCAGCGGAAATGCTTCTGACCGCCCCTGGCGCGGACGACCGCCGGTGCCTCGGCGAGGAGCTGCCGGATCTGGCCGAGCTCGCTCGCGATGGGTAGGGGATCGATCCCGGACCCAGACTGGTCCGCCTCGATCAAGCGATTCATCAGCGCGTCGAGCCGCACGAGCGCTTCTTTCACGGACGGCATCCCCGCACGAAAGGATAGACGGGTCTTGCGGAGCGCGAGGCTCAGGCCGCGCGCTTGACCGCCCCTTGCGCACCCATGGTTCTCGACCCGACGAGGTAAGCGAGCACGCCCAGGACGAGCACGCCCGCGTAGACGCCGACGCCCATCGCCGGCAGCCCGAGCGCCCGATCGAGGGAGTACGCGCCCGGATCGGCGACGCCGTTGATCGCGGCGATCGCGCCGAGCGTGAATGGGAACTCGATCCCACCTTTCGTGTTCCAGAAACCCTTGCCCCAGTGGGCGCGCGCGATGGCCACACCCATCTGGATCGTCAGGGCCGCCGCGACCACCGGCAAGAGGAACCCGAGCGCGAAAGCGATCCCGCCGGCAAGCTCCGCGAACGCCGAGACCCATGCCCAGAAGACCGGCGGCCGAAGTCCCATCCGGGTGATGCCCTGAGTCCATCCTTCAAGGCCCGGCCCGCCCCAGACTCCGAGGACTTTTTGCGCTCCGTGCGCCGCGATGACAAGACCGACAACCGCGCGGACCAGCGCGATTGCCAGATCGGTGCTGATGACAGATGTGACGATCATGAAGATCCCTCCATTCGTCCGTGTGGCATAGCGCGTTCCGGACCGCGGTTATTCCCAGTGTCGATTCGGACACTCGCCTCTATCGTGCGGGCGTGCGGCTGGATCACGTCGTCATCGCGGTCAGCGATTTCGAACGCTCGAACGCCTTCTACCGCGACGTCTTCGGCGCAGAGGTCGTCGCGATCGACGGGCGAGTCGCCTACCGAGTTGGCGAGCAGCAGCTCAACGTACACGGTCCCGGAACGCGGCCGGCGATGCTCGCGCGGATTCCGGTCGCTCCCGGTAACAGCGACCTCTGCTTTGAATGGCCCGGCGCCATCGAGGAAGCGGTCGAGCATCTGCGCGCGCGCGGCATCCGCGTTGAGGCCGGGCCTATGACCCGCGGCGGAGCGAAGGGGCCTGGCACGAGCGTGTACTTCCGCGACCCAGACGGGACGTTGCTCGAGCTCATCTCCTATGCGAGCTAGTCCGAGGCGCCTCGGCTGATCCGGCGCGCGAACTCCGGCACTGCCTTGGCGAACGCGGCAATGTCTTTTGGCTCGAGACTCGGCGCGCGGCAGAGCACCTGGTCGCGTTGGATCTCCCATGTGAGCGGAAGTGGCGGCGCCTCGTCGACGAGCCAGGCCATAAGCCTGAGGTCGCACAGCGCGGCCGCGAATCCACGATCCGGTGAGATGACACGGTACCGCGCGTTGAAGTCACCCCATTCGAGACGCACCGGCTCACCGTCGGCACGGACGGGCAAGGGAGCCAACGCGGGTTCGATGACGACGTGTGGACGTGAACCGGCTACGGTCGCGAGCGCGCAGCTGAACCGAATCGGCTCGGAGCGAACATCGTTGTCGGGATCGCCGTCGGAGTCGACCCGCTGCCGGTAGAGAAAATCGAACGCGACGAGGTCGACCGAGCCGATCGTCCCAACCATGAAGTTCTCGCAGGTCTGCTCGACACCTCGCGAGAAGAGCTCGAACGGATAGCGGTAGGCGGTCGATCCCAGGTACGCAGGGTCCATCCGCGAGAACCGCAGCCCGAGCCCGATCGCGACCTTCTCGATCTCATGGGCGCGCGAAAGCTCGCGGCGGAAGAGATCGAGGTAGACGGGCGCGACGATCGCGGCGATGGCCGCGCCCACCGCGACGAACACCAGATAGATGAGCGACATGAATCGCATTCTGTGGCCGTCAGCCGCGTCGCGGCCGGTCCCAGATTGAAGCTGAAACCGAAGTAACAGGCCGCAACGGATCTAGCGGCCGCGTTCGTACCAGTCCAGCACGCGCATGGCGCGCAGGGTGTTCCAGTAGCTGGGCCGGCCTGCGCGCTCCTCCATGCCGAACTCGAGATCGCGGACGCGAGCGTTGACCATTTCGCTCTCGTGTTGATTCTCGAGCGGCAATCGGCCTTCGGCATCACG
>Ga0066661_10000373_pt1 | contig 14745 bp, 13 predicted proteins | sample GraSoiAngelo_110_FD_66454 | JGI IMG/M metagenome (GOLD analysis project Ga0066661, IMG submission 66454) | Grasslands soil microbial communities from the Angelo Coastal Reserve, California, USA - 14_0903_12_30cm | ecosystem: Environmental > Terrestrial > Soil > Grasslands | place: USA... | reverse complement strand
TCTCGACGACGCGGACGGACCCGTCGGGCGCCCAGAGGTCGAGCTCGATCCGCCCGCCCGTGCAGTAGACCGTGCACGACGGCATGCCCAGCCGGTGCCGGCCGAACGCGACGTGCGCGGTCGCGACCGGCCCCTCCGGCCACTCCATCGTGAGCACGAACGTCTCGTGCAGCGCCGCGGCCGCGATCGCCGTCGCGCCGTCCCGCAGCCCCGCCTGGTCGCGGACGGCCTCCGCCGCCATCCGCCGCCACGTCCAGCCGGACGGGCGCCCGAACAGGGCGACGGCGGTCGTCAGCGCGTACGGGCCGATGTCCATCGCGGCGCCGACCGAGCGGCCGTAGAACCAGTCGCGATGCGCCTCCAGCCGGCCGTCGACGGCCGGCCCCACCTTCGAGGCGTCGATGTGGGCGGCGGTCGCCGAGCCCAGCCGCCCGCTCGCCAGCAGGCCGAGCACGGTGGCCATCGACCAGCCCCGGTGGAGCTGGGGCGCCGCGACCAGCGCCAGCCCGGCGTCGCGGGCCTGGCACGTGAGCCGCCGCCACTCCGCGGCCGTGCCGGCGCCCGGCTTCTCGGACAGGCAGTGGAAGCCCGCCGCGAGCAGGCGCGCGTTCACCTCGCCGTGGAGTGGCGCCGGCGTGAGGTCGATCGCGACCGTGCGCCCGGCCTCCGCGGCCGCGGCGGCGTCCTCGACCGTGGCGTACCCCGCCAGGCCGGCCGCCGCCGCCCGCGCCCGGCGGTCGGGGTCGGGCTCCACCACGCCCACCACGCGGCAGGCGGGGCAGCGGGCCAGCGCGGGCAGGTAGGCATGCTCGGCGACGTGCCCGTAGCCGACGACCAGCGCGTCCAGCCGGGCTCCGGTCATGGGCGGGCGCCCGGCGCCGCCGGCGCCACGGGCTCCAGGTCGAGCTCCGGCATGACCTCGGCCGCGAAGCGGCGCATCGTGTCGACGATGCGGTCGCGGTTGCCGCTGGCCTCGAAGCCGCACACGAAGTGCTCGAGCCCGACCTCGTCGCGCAGCTCCTGGATGCGCGCCACGACCGCCTCCGGCGTGTCCACCGGGTTGCAGTCCAGCAGCCGCTGGACGCCGAGGTCGTCGACCGTCGTCGGCGTGCCCGTCTGCGCGGCGAGGAGGCCCTCTTCCCAGCGGCGGAACGCATGCTCGTAGCTCGTGAGGCTCTTCAGCTCCTCATAGGTGAAGTACGCATGCGACCCCGCCTCGCGCCACCACAGCATGTTGTCGTAGACGGCCGCCTGCGCGGCCTGCCTGGTGTCCTCCAGGTGCACGATCATCGACACGACGTGACGGGACGGGTCGGGGTCCTGGCCGTGCGCTTCGGCGACCTCCCGGTAGAGCTCGACGTTTCCGGCCAGGGTCTCCCGCTGGATCCAGTAGGACAGCAGCATCGGGAAGCCGTTGCGCGCGGCGTACTCGACCGACGTGGGCGAGTCGCACGCCACGTACAGCGGCGGGTGCGGGCTCGTCCACGGCTGCGGGTAGACGGGCACCTTGGGGAAGGTGATCAGGTCGGACGACCACTCGACGCGCTCCTGCGTCCACGCCGTCCGCATGATCTCGACCCACTCCTCCATCGTCCGGCGGTTGTTGGACGCGTCCACGCCGAACACGGGGAAGTCCTTGTTGCCGGCGCCGCGGCCGATGCCCAGGTCGAAGCGGCCCTCGCTGAGCTGGTCGATGAGCGCGACCTGCTCCGCGAGCCGGATCGGGTGCTCCAGCGTGACGATGGAGACGGCCGTCCCGACGCGCATCCGCCGCGTCCGGCCCAGGACGTGGGCCGCCATGACGATGGACGACGGGCAGATCGACAGCGGCGTGAAGTGGTGCTCGAGGATCCAGATGTTCGTGAAGCCGAGCTCCTCGGCCAGCTCGGCGTACTCGAGCGAGTTCGCCAGCACCTCGCGCTGGGTGAGGAACGGGGGCTGCGCCGAGACGAGAAAGATTCCGACCTTCATGCGGGGGAGGCTCCTTGGGGGGTCAGGGGGAGCTGGCCTGCCTGCCGGCTGCGCTGCAGGCGCCGCTCCCAGATCACCTGGTGGATGAGGTCCTGGTGCGGCGGCTCGACCGTCGGGCGCGGGTCGCCGTCCAGGTCGGCCAGGCACGTCACCACCTGGTTCAGGTGACGCCGCGCCGCCGCGAGGTTGACGCCGAGGTCGTGCCCGGCGTAGGGCAGCTCGTAGACGACGCGTGGGTGACGCGACACGCCGGGGCCGATCACGGCGCGGACGTCCTCGATCGAGACCCAGGAGTCCTCGCGCGAGCTGAGCGCGATCACGGGCGCCTCGATCGCGTCCACGTCGCGCCGGGTGTCGGCCATCTCCCACCACGCCGCCTCGTGCGCGTCGCGCCAGAACTCGGGGCCGCGGATCGGGAGCTTCTCGAACGGCACGAACTCCGGCAGGTCCCGCTCCGGGATCGGCGCGTAGTCGATCCCGAAGACCACGGCCATGGTCGCGCGAAAGTTGACGACGCCGACCACCGAGAGGACCGCCGCGATCCCGCGGTCGCGGCTCGCGAGCCGGAACGCGGGCCGCGCCGTGAGGCTGACCGGGACCAGCACCACGGCGTCGGTGCCCTCGTGGCGGCGGACGGCCGCGACCGTCGCCTCCAGGCTGCGCGCGAGGTCGCTGACCTGGAAGTCCTCGATCTCGCCGTCGCTCAGCCCGACGTTGTTCACGGAGTCGAACCGGTACACGGCGCTCCCGTTGGCCGCGAGGTAGGTCGCGAACGGCGCGAAGCTGGGCATCGAGCGGGCCATCCCGCCCCCGATCACGACCACGCGGCGCGGCGCCGCCGGGCGCAGCCCCCAGATCGCGACGCGCTGCCCGGACGGCGTCGTCGCGCTCAGCTCGTCGACCGCGAACGCGGGCTCCAGCGGCCGGGTCATCGCCCCTCCTCCACGCCGTATACCTCCATCTTCAGGGCGCAGCCGCGCGCCTCCACCCGCTCCAGCCGGCGCACGACGTCGAGCGTCGTCCCGGGCAGGCCGCACGGGCAGCGGTCGGCGTGCACGAGCCCCACGTCGTCCGCCAGGAGGAAGCAGGGGTAGCTCTGCGCCGTCGGGTCCAGGTAGCTGAGGAGGCCGAGCTCGCCGGCGAGGGCCGGCGACAGATCGTCCAGCCGCCGCACGATCACGTGCAGCCAGGGCGGCGCGTGCTTGCGGCCGCCGCGGCACTCGAACAGCACCGTGTTGAGCTCGACCATGTTGAACGCGTCGCGCACGAGCGGGCGCGCCCCGATGCCGAACGCCTCGCGGACCAGGGCGTCGAACCGCGGGCGGTCGATCCGCTCGCCGGCCTGCCGCTTCCAGCCGCCGGCGGTGATGACCATCGGCGGCTCGCCGGGCAGCGCGCGGCCCTCGGCGAGCAGGTGCTCGGCCAGCCGCCTCACGAGCACCGGCGGCCCGACCAGGAACGCCTGCCCCTCGCGGCAGGCCGCGTCCAGGGCCGCCTCCGCGCGGTCGAGCCGGAGCACGCCGTCGGCGACCACGTGCTCGGCCGGCGCGATCAGCTCGAGCAGGCCCATCACGTACGCGAACCAGAGGTCGCCGGCGTCCTCCGGCGGCGGCCCCAGGTTGACGACGTGACGCTCGTTGTCCACCCAGTCGCCGAGCAGGCCGACGCCCGAGATGACCGAGCCGAGCAGCCGGTCGATGGTCGTCCGGTCGCGCTGCACCACGCTGACGCCGCCCAGCGTGCCGCTGCTCGTGCAGCGCTTCGCCACGGGCTCGCCGCTCGCCGTCACCACGTCGGTGCGCTTGAACAGCGTCGCCGGGAGCTGGGGCACCGCCGCCAGGTCCTCGACCGCGTTCAGGTCGCCCGGACGGAAGCCGCGGCGCTCGCAGAACGCGGCATAGCGCGGGTTGCGCGCCACGTGGTACGCGACGCTGTCGGCCACGGCGTCCAGCCGCAGCTCGGCCTGGTCGGCAGCCGTGAGATCGGCCCACGCGATCTCGCCGTACAGCACCTGGTCGAGCCGCGACAGGCCGTCGAGCACGCGCGTCCCCGACGCCGGGCTGGCCGTCGTCACGACGCCTCCCGCCATGCCCGCAGCACCGTCTCCAGGTGCGGCGGGAATGCCAGCGGCGCCGGCAGCGCGTCGCGCGGGAACCACGCCCGCTCGGACGCCTCCGAGCCGTGAGGCATCTCCGGGCCCGACGGCCTGGCGAGGTAGTAGACGACCACCGGCGGGGCCGACGAGCCGGCGCTCGCGTCCAGCCAGATGCCGTGGAAACCGCGGATCTCGATCGGGCAGCCCGTCTCCTCCAGCGTCTCCCTGACGGCCGTCTCCATCGGGTGCTCGCCCGGTTCGCAGTGGCCGCCCGGCACGTCCCAGTGGTCCCGCCACGGGTCGATGGCGCGGCGCAGGAGCAGCACGCGGTCCCCCGAGGCCACGATCGCCCCGGCGCAGACGCGCGGGTTGTCGAACGCCTGCGCGCCGCAGCGCCGGCACGTCACGGGAGCCGGGCCCGGCAGCGCGGCGGCGCACGCCGTGCAGTAGGTCACCGGCCGGCGCCCCGCGCGAAGACGTCGCAGGGGCCCGGGCGGTCGGGCACCGGGCGCAGGCCGTGCGCCTCGAGGTGCGCGACGATCGGGGCCGGGTCCACGTACTTGCGGTGGATCTCCATCACGACGAGCCGGACCGCGTCCAGCCAGGGCGTGTCGCCGGCGAACAGCTCGGCCTCGGCGCCCTCGACGTCGACCTTCAGGACGTCGATCGTCTCCAGCCCGCACCGCGCCATCAGGTCGGGCACCGACCACGCCCGTGTTTCCACCGGCGGCAGGCGGAGCACGTGCTCGAGCCGCGTCCGGCTGCCGGTCCTGGCCTCGCTGACGCTCCTGGTGGTCGAGCTGGAGCTCCACCACTCGTTCGGGTAGAGCTGGACCGTGCCGCTGCGGCCGGCGATCGCCGCGTGCTCCACCGTCCAGGCGAAGCCGTTGTCCTCGGCGTTGCGCCGCAGCAGCTCGACGTTCTCCTCGACAGGCTCGACGCAGACCAGCCGGGCGCCGGGGAGGCGCGCCTGGAACCAGAGCCCGGACAGCCCGATGTTGGCGCCCAGGTCGACGACCGTCGCCACGCGGCCGAGCTGCCGCTCGTACGGGAAGTCGTAGATCTCGTAGAGGAAGTTCTCGCGCAGGATGTAGAGGTCGCTCTGGTTGCGCCGGAAGCGGACGCGCAGGCGCCGGCCGCCCACCGTGACCGGGGCCGTCGCGACGCGGCGCGAGGCCATCGGGTGCACGAGCATCCCGGCGTGGTAGGCAGCCGCCCAGAAGCCGAGCCGGGGCCAGTTCCGCGGCGGCTGGCGCAGCACCCGGCCCAGCTCCCGCGCACACTCGCCCGCCTCCCGCGCCAGCAGCCACGGCCAGGCGCGCGTGTCGCCGTCGCGGTGCAGGTAGCGGAACGTCACCGCGGGGATCACCGGCCGCTCCCCACGAGCTCGCGCTGGGCGGCGACCTCCTCGCGCACCGCCGCGACGATCCCGGCCGCGGCCTCCACGGGCAGGTCCGGGTAGATCGGCAGGCAGAGGTGGTGCGCCGCGAACCAGTCCGCGTCGGGGAGGTGGTGACCGCCGTCGCGGTACGGCGGCTGCCGGTGGACCGGCACGTCCTGCGTGCCGTTCGGCAGCCGGAGGTCGTGGTTGGCCGCGCACGCCTGCCGCACCGCCTCGGCGTCGACGCCGTCGGGCAGCAGGACCCAGAACTTGTACCAGTTCGGCGTCACGCCGGCCGGGACCGGCATCGGCGGCACCAGCGGGTCCTCGCGCAGCAGGTCCAGGTAGCGGCCGGCGATCCGGGCCCGCCGCGCGAGGATGTCGTCCAGCCGGCGCATCTGCGCGCCGGCCACGATCGCGTTGAACTCGCTGAGGCGCCAGTTGAAGCCGAGGCGGACGCTGAGCAGCGGGTCGGGGCCGCGGCCCTGGTCGCTCAGCGACGCGGCCACGGCGGCCAGGGTCGCGTCGCTCGTCGTCAGAACGCCGCCCTCGCCGCCGGCCGTCACCTTGGTCGGGTAGAAGGAGAAGCATGCGGCGGTCCCGAACGAGCCGGCCGGCCGCCCGTCGAGCCGGCTGCCCAGCGCCTGGCACGCGTCCTCGACCAGCGGCACGCCGCGCTCGGCGCACAGCCGGGCGATGGCCGGCGTCTCCGGCGAGACGATGCCGCCCATGTGGACGATCACGACCGCCCGCGTGGCCGGCCTGAGGGCGGCCGCGACGTCGGCCGCCGACGGTGCCAGCGTGTCGCGGTGCGACTCGACCAGGCGCACGCGAGCGCCGGCGTGCTCGGCGGCGGCGGCGGTCGCGATGAACGTGTTGGTCGGCACCACGACCTCGCCGCCGGCCACGTCGAGCGCGCGGAAGACCGCCTCCAGACAGGACGTGCCGCTGTTCATGGCGATGCCCGTGGTCGCGCCGCACCACGCGGCGACCAGCCGCTCCAGCGAGGCGGCGTGCGCGCCGGCGCGGAGCTGGTCCCCGCGCAGGACGGCCTCGACGTCGCGGAGGATCTCGTGGACGTCCGCCTCGGGGAAGTAGGTCCGCGACGAAGCGATCGATGGCATGCCCTCTCCTTCACTCACAGCACCAGGTCCGTGATCCGCCCCAGCCGGAGGGCCTCGGTCTGGTCCATCCGGACGACCATGCCCTTGCCGTGCACGGCGGCCGGGCGCTCGTTGGCGACGATGCGCGTCAGCCGCTGGAGCGGGTAGTACGCGTCGTGCGGCGAGCCGGGCCGGAACACGTTGGCCAGGCCCGGCTCCACGATCCGCGCCGCCCCGGCCAGGGCCAGCCCGTCGCGAAGGCGCTCGCTCGACCGCCACGGCGCGACCGTCACGGTCTGGACGTCGCGGTCCACGAACGGCAGCGCCTCGCGCAGGTCCGGCACGGGGTGGACGAACAGCGTGCGCCCGAGCGGGTGCTCGCCGACGTGGCCCGGCGCGCACGTCACGACGGTCCAGCGCCCGTCCGGCGACGTGCGCACCTCGCTGCCCAGGAACTCCTCCTCCAGCCGCCGCAGCGCGCGCCTGGCGCCGGCGTCCTCGGCCGGGATACCAGGTGGGTACAGGCCGTCGTAGGTCGCGAGCGCGTCGACCAGGTGGTCGACCAGCCCGAGCGCGTCGGTGTGGACGAACGCCTGCAGCGTGGAGAAGCACGCCTCCTGGTCGTAGAACGCCACGTCGTGCGCGATGCCGATCGCGGCCTGGCGCAGGTCGGCGTCGCGGTCGACCAGCGCCAGCGAGCGCCGGTGCCCGAACGGCAGGAACGCCGCGTCCGGCCTGGCCGCGTCCCGGGCCCAGCGCACCGCGTCGGGGCCGCCCCAGACGCACACCGCGTCGGCGGCCTGCATGATCCGGGCGGCGGTGTCCGACCCGGGGTCCCAGTGGACGACGCTCAGGGCTCGCGACACCGGATGCTCGGGGTCGATGTCCAGGAAGCTGAGGCCGAGCGACACCGGCGTCACCGGGTCGCGGCTCGACAGCTTCACGGTGCACACGTTCTTGGTGAGCAGTGCCCGCACGATGGACGTCACGCCCGACAGCGGCACGTTGCCGGCGAGGACGTGCACGCTGTGTCCCTGCGGGAACGCGCGCACATACGCCTCCTCGCGGGGCACCCACTCGTCGAGGACGAAGCGGCTGCCCAGCTCGACCTCGACCATGTCGTACATGCGGCCGTGCCCGGTCAGCAGCACGCTGATCCAGTCGGCCTCGGTCTCGGCCATCGGCTCCGAGTAGCCGAGCAGTTCCACGGCCTGCCTCACGAACAGGCGGCGTCGGATGAACTCCCTGCTCTCCCACTGCCGCCCGACTCGGTTGAGGAACTCGACGATCTCCTGGAACGGGACGCCGGCCAGCAGGGCGCGGTCCTGGCCCAGGATGCGGTCCACCATCGCCTGGTCGAGCTCCGGGACGGCGACGGGGACCGAGCCGGCGTCCCGTGCCAGCGGCACCAGGCGCGAGCGACCCGACGTCCGCCTCCCGGCGACCAGGAACGGCACGTCCCGGCGGCGCACCGCCACCTCGACGCTCACGACGCCCTCGCGGCCGCCGGCACGGCGGTCAGCCATCCATCGGCGTCCCGCTCGCGGCCCTCGCAGATGGCCAGGTAGCGGTCCCGGCAGGCGGTGGCCACGGGGCCGGGTCGGCCGTCGCCGACCGCAAGGCCGTCCACCCCGACCACCGGCGCGATCTCGGCCAGCGTGCCGGCCAGGAACACCTCGTCGGCGACGTACAGCTCCGTCCGGTTGAGCGGCCGCTCGACGGTCTCGATGCCCATGCCGGCGAGCAGGCGCATCGCGTGGCCGCGCGTGATGCTCTCCAGGATCGACGACGAGACCGGCGGCGTGACCGCGACGCCGCCGCGGACGGCGAAGACGGTGGCGCCGGTCGCCTCGGTGACGTCGCCGTCGTGGCCCAGCAGGATCGCCTCGTCGAACCCTCGCTCCGCCGCCTCGATCGCGGAGAGGCGGAACGCCTGGTACGCGGCGCCCGACTTGATCCGGGGCGGGAAGACGGCGTCGGAGGCGCGGCGCCACGTCGAGATGCAGCACCGGAGGCCGCGCTCGGCGCCGGCGGCGCGCCCGACCGGGAAGGCGACGACGTAGGCGCCCATCGCCATGTCCGCGTGGCGGCCCTCCTCCACGTACACCGTCGGGCGGACGTAGAGGTGCGACGGCTCGTCGAGCGCGGCGACCAGCGCGAAGATCGCCTCCGTGAGCGACGCGCGGCTCACGTGCGCCGTCGGCAGGCGAAGCAGCCTCGCCGACTCGAGCAGGCGCCGCAGGTGCGCGTCCAGCGAGACGAGCCGGTGCACGCCGGCCACGTCATCCCGGTAGGCGCGCAGGCCCTCGAAGACGTTGGTGCCGCGCGTGGCGACCTCCGACCAGACGTGGACCGTGGCCTCCGCCCACGGCACGATGCGGCCGTTGAACCAGAGCACGGGCGGGCGGACCAGCTCAGGCATCCCGTCCCCCGACCGCGACGCGGCGGCCCGTGCGCGCCGAGCGGTAGGCCGCCTCGACGAGCTCCATCGCGGCGACCCCGTCCTCGCCGGAGCCGAGGGGCACCCGGCGCTCCCTCGCCGCGCAGCAGAGCTCCTCCCACTCCAGCCGCCACGAGGGGTCGGCGGCGCGGTACTCCGTGATCGTCTCCGCGAACGGCGCGGAGGGGTCGCGGCTCGCGACGACCAGGCGCTCGGTGCCGTAGCTGCCGCCGAGGCCGGTGACGGCGGCGTATCCGTCCGCGCCGTAGACCTCGATCTCGAACCGGTTCCTCCACTGCAGCAGCGACGCGTGCACGGAGGCCACGAAGCCGTCCTCTCGCTCCAGCAGGCAGAACGCGTTGTCCTCCAGCGGCTCGATCGGGAAGACGGCGGTCGCGGTCCGGCACGTGACGGCGTGCGGCTCGCCGGTGAGCCAGCGGAACAGGTCGATCGCGTGGATGCCCTGCTCCATCAGGTGGCCGCCGGCCGTCCGGCGCGGGTCGGCGCGCCACTCGCCCGCCATGGACGGCCGCCCGCCGAATCCATAGATCGCCCTGCCGAACAGGGGCCTGCCGACGCCGCCGGCCTCGACGTGCGCCTTCATCGCGGCGACGGCCGGGTGGTGCCGGTGGTTGAACCCACACTTGAGGACGCGGCCTCGCGCGGCGGCGGCCCTGACCATCTCCCTGGCCTCGGCCGACGTCATCGCGAGCGGCTTCTCGCACAGCACGTGCTTGCCGGCGGCCAGCGCCGCGAGCGCGATCTCCCTGTGGACGTCCGGCGGCGTGCAGACGACCACGGCGTCCACGTCGTCGCGGGACAGCCAGCCGCGCACGTCGGCGCCCCACGCCGCGCCCAGCGGCTCGGCCACCGCCCGGGCCCGGACGGCGTCGGGGCCCACGACGGCGACGACGGAGGAGCCGGCCACGCTCGCGATGGCGGGCGCCCGGCGCGACGCCTGCAGGCCGCTGCCGACGATCAGCGCCCTCACGCCGCGGCCCTGCCCAGCACGACGTGGCGCAGCCCGGCCGCCCGCACGTCGGCGGGGCGGAACGCGTTCCAGCAGTCGACCAGCAGGGCGCCCGGCACGACGGCGCCGAGCCGGTCGAGCCGGACGCGGTCCGGCGCCAGGCCGTCCTGGAGCACGACGACGGCGGCGCAGCCGGCGGCCGCGGCGTACGGGTCGTCGAACGCGCGGACCCCTGGCGCCGGCGGCAGCGACCTGGCTGGCACGAGCGGGTCGTACGCGTGCACCACCGCGCCGGCCGCATGCAGCCGGGCCGCCAGCTCGAGGCCGGGCGAGCGCCGCAGCACGTCCGAGCCGGACTTGTAGGACACGCCGAGCACGGCGACCGCGCCGCCGGCCAGCGTCACGTCCGCGGACATCGCCCGCAGCAGCGCGTCGAGCCGGCCGGCGTTCACCTGCAGCGCCGCAGGCGCCATCGTGGGCCGCAGCCCGACCTCGGTCGCCAGGCGCTCCAGGAAGCGGAGGTCGCGGGCGAGCGTGCCGCCGGCGAAGCCCAGGCCCGGCGTCACCCTGGCCCGCTCGCCGATGCGCCGGTCGAGGCGCATGGCCCTGGCGACGGCGTGCCCATCCGCGCCGACGGCCGCGCAGAGGTCGCCGATCTCGTTCGCCAGCGAGATGGACGTGCCGAGGAACGCGTTGATGGCGTGCTTCGCCATCTCGGCGGACTCCAGGTCGGTGACGACGCGATCGCCCGGCAGTGAGCGCAGGAGGTCCAGGACGACCTCGGCGGCGGCGGGGCAGTCGGAGCCCACGACCAGGACGTCGGGCCGGCGGAAGCGGTCCAGCGCCACGCCGAGCTGGAGGTTCTCCATCACGTACGCGACGTGCGAGCCCGCCGGCAGGACGCCCGCCAGGCGCCGGCACGTGCCGACGGGGACCTGGCTGCTGACCACGAGGGTGAACGGCCCCGAGGCGCAGGCGGCCACGGCGGCCGCCGTCTCGTGCAGGACCGCCGTGTCGGCGCGGTCGTGGTCGTCGAGCGGCGTGTCGAAGCACAGCCAGACGACGCTCCGGCCGCCGACGGCGGCCGCCAGGTCGGGCTCGACCACGAGGCGGCCGGCCCGGCGCTGCTCGGCCAGGAGCTCGGCCAGGCCCGGCTCCCAGACCGGCGAGGCGCCGGCGCCGATCATGGCCGTGACGGCCGGGTCGGCATCGTGGACGACCACCCTGACCCCGATCTCGGCCAGGCACGCCGACGTCACCAGGCCCAGGTGCCACAGCCCCAGCACCGCGACGGACGCCCTCATGACCCGGCCACCCCGCCGGCGGCGACGGCGCGGTCCAGGCCGAGGTGGGCGACCATGCGGCGCACCGCCTCGTCGACCGCCTCGTCGGAGGTGCGCCTCGCCCGCCAGCCGTGGGCCGCCGCCAGGCTGACGTCCAGCCGCACGCGGGGCTGGTCGCCGGGCCAGGCGAACCGGTCGCCGCGCACGGTGATCGCGACGTCCTCCAGGCCCAGCTCGGCGATCACCCGGCGCGCGATGCCCTGCACGTCCGTGGTGCCGGACGCGCCGAGGTTGACCACGCGGCAGGGCCGGTCCTCGTCGGCCTCGACCGTCCCGGCCAGGTGGAGCATGCCCTCGATGCACTCCTCGACGAGCAGGTAGCTCTTGGCCTGCCGGCCGTCGCCGAGGATCTCCAGGTGGCGGGGGTCGCGGGCGAGGCGCGTCGCGAAGTCGCGGATGACGCCGCGCGGCATGCGGGCGCCGAGCACGTTGCCGAAGCGGAAGATCCAGGCGCGCAGCCCGAACAGGTGGCAGTACGCCGAGATGAACGCCTCGGCCGCGAGCTTGCTCGCCGAGTACAGCGAGTTCGGCAGCAGCGGGCCCGCGGCCTCCGTCACGCCGTGCTCGCCCGGCAGCCCGTAGACCGCTCCGGACGAGGAGAACAGGAGGGTGCGCACGCCGGTCGCGCGCATCGCCTCGAGCACGTTCCGCGTGCCGGCGACGGAGCTGTCGAGGTCCATGCGCGTGTCCTCGTAGCCGCCGGGGATGTCGGCGCTGGCCGCCAGGTGCCAGACGGCGCCATGGCCGCCCATCTCGCGCCGAAGGCGGCCATGATCGGCGAGGTCCGCGATCACGACCCGGAGGCCCGGCCGCCCGCGCTGCGCGTCGAGCCAGGCGCGGCTGCCGGTCGAGAGGTTGTCGAAGATCGTCACCGACCGTCCGCTGGCCAGGAGCGCGTCGGCGCAGTGGCTGCCGATGAAGCCGGCGCCGCCGGTCAGGAAGATGGACTCGGGCGTGGCCGCGGGGACCGTCACGCGCGGCGCGGCCGTGGGCTTGCTCATGCGCTGGCCACCACGATCAGGCGCGGCGCGTCCGGCCCGTAGGGGATGCCGTCCAGCGACCCGTACAGCGTGACGTCCGCGAACCCGGCGCTCCGCAGCAGGGACGCCACCTCCTGGCCCGAGTAGATCGTCTGCTCGAAGTGGACGCGGCGCACGGCGTCGCCGCGCACGTACAGCATCGTGTTGCGGAACCGCGTCCACGACTCCCCCACCTCGGCCAGCTGCACCTCGACCGTCCCGTCGGCCAGCACCTTCGCCGACGCCGGGGAGAACACCTGCGCGAGGATCTCCTTGCTCAGCATCTCCAGCAGGAAGATCCCGCCTGGCGCGAGCCGCTCCCGCACGCGGCGGGCGAACAGCACGTCGTCGCTCGCGTCGTCGAAGTAGCCGAACGACGTCCAGAGGCACACGGCCAGGTCGAACGTGTCCGCGAGCTGGAGGTGGCGCACGTCGGAGCGCACCCACTCCACGTCCACGCCGGCGCTGCCGGCCGCGCGCCTGGCGCGCTCGAGCAGGTACGCGGAGCCGTCGACGCCGACGACGCGGAGCCCCCGCCGCGCGAGCTCGATGGCGTGCCGGCCAGGCCCGCAGCAGACGTCGAGCACCGATCCGCTCGTGACGCCGGTGAGCGCCAGCAGGCGGTCGACCTCGCCGGGCGCGGCCGCGAACCGGTCAGGGGTGAAGAAGCACTCGTACTGGGCCTCCCAGAACGACTCGTCGAGGCACCACTCGGTCGTCACGACGTCCTCGATGCGGCGCCGGCCGCCGCCAGCTCATCGCGCTCGAACCAGCGCACGGGGTGCTCGACGCCGTGCTTCGCCTCGTACGCGCGCCACATGGTCTCGAAGTGCCCGCGGTAGGCTTGCTGGACGTCCCTCGCGACGGGCTCCGAGAGCCCGATCGCGTGTATCCGCTTCGCAAGCTGGCCCACCGAGTACTCGCGGAAGTCGAGCGGGCTCTGGCGCAGCTCCGGCGGCTGGTCGCTGGGGTCGGGGACCTCGAGCCGCGTGTCGGGGTCGACGATGGTGAGCACCGCGGCCTCGGAGAGCTCGAGCAGCTTGAGCGCGACGACGCGCGCCATCTCGGGGTCCTGGAGCACGCGACGGCGCAGCGCGAGGACGCCGAAGCCGATGTGGCGCGACTCGTCGCGCGCGACCGCGATGAACCCGGCGTGGAAGCCGGGCATGAAGCCGGTGGCGCGGGTGAAGCGGAGGAGGCTGCGCTGACCGGTGAGCGCCAGGAAGCCCTCGATGACGATGTGGTAGGTCACGACCGCCTCGACCCACGCGCGCAGGTCGCGCGGCTCGCGGCGGACGGCGTCGGTGGCCGCGACGAGGTGGGTCTCGAAGATCCCCCTGAAGCCGGCGGTGGCCTCGGGCCCGACGGTCTCCAGCGCGGCCTTCAGCCCCCCGTGGACCTCCAGCACCTCGTCGAAGAAGCGATGGAAGAAGACGGTGTGACGGGCCTCGTCGGCGACCTGGGTGGCGAGGAAGATGCCCTCGTCCTCGTGCGCGGCCGCGTGCAGGATCGGGCTGAGCGTGTCGGTGACCGCCTGCTCGCCGATGAAGAACAGGGTCATGGTGCGGCGCACGATCCGCCTGGTCTCGTCGTCCAGGGAGGACCAGTGCTGCACGTCGGTGGCGAGGTCCAGGTCGTAGACGGCCCACTGCTGCCGCTCCCAGCGCCGGTACAGCGACATCGCGTCCATCGTGGGGAGCAGGTAGCTGTCCATCTGCTGCTGCACGTCATCGATCGAGACGTGGACGAGCTCCGACAGCGGCGAGCTCTCCACACGCCGTACGACCGCCTCGACCTCATCCAGCTGACTCATGAGCGCGCTGTGCCTCCGGTGTGTGCGAACGATTGACTGGCGGCGAGTGCCGGCCGAGCTGCCCGGCCGCGTCTCGCCGGCTCCCCACTAACCGTCGTCAGCGCGGAGTGTTTCGTGCTGTCGGCAGCGTATCGGCGGCCGATCCTAACCACCACGTACACCCGTACAACGCGGCACGTACAATCAGTTGGACGTTCACGCGCGGGACGCCGTGCGGGCAGGGAGACGGACGGGAGGGAGCTCCCGCCAGCCTCTGCCTCTGGATCTCCGGATGCCGGGGTGGACGTCTGTGGCCGATCGGTGGTCGTCGCCATGCCGGCTGCCAGCATCCCAGCGCCCGCGGCAGCCGCACATCCGAAGAATTACCGAAGGACTACCGACTTTTCGATCCAGGTGGTGAGTAGCTGCCTCGGAGCCCCTGCTCGACGCGCTGGATATCGAGCACGGGCGAATCGTCGGGTACGAGCCCCGACAGGATCATGCCGCGGAGGTGGTAGCTCTCATGGAACGCATTCGAGCGCCGCACCGGCCGCCGCGGTTGCGGTTTGGTGGGCCGGGAGGGAGTCGAACCCCCACAGCTTTCGCGGCGGTTTTACAGACCGTTGGGCTC
>Ga0066661_10000372_pt1 | contig 14752 bp, 13 predicted proteins | sample GraSoiAngelo_110_FD_66454 | JGI IMG/M metagenome (GOLD analysis project Ga0066661, IMG submission 66454) | Grasslands soil microbial communities from the Angelo Coastal Reserve, California, USA - 14_0903_12_30cm | ecosystem: Environmental > Terrestrial > Soil > Grasslands | place: USA... | reverse complement strand
ATAATCGACACTGTAAGCGCCGATATGTTGCGTAATTCCACCGGCTTCGCCCGCCGCCACCCGCGTCTTGCGAATCGCGTCCAGCAACGAAGTTTTGCCGTGATCGACGTGACCCATGAAAGTGATGATGGGACCACGGGCTTTGAGTTCCTCTTTCTTGGCAATGACCGGCGGAGGCGGCGCTACCACCACCTGCTCGACTTTGTGAACGCCGCCGCCTTTCTCGCGGCGCTCTTTTTCCAGGACGAACCCGTGGCTCTCGCAAATCTTTGAGGCGATGTCCGGCTCGATTGTTTGATTGATGTTCGCGAAAATATTGAAATTCATCAGCTCGGCGATGACCTGATGCGGTTTCAAGCCGAGCTGCGTCGCGAGCTCTTTGACGATGATCGGCGGCTTGATGTGAACGATTTTCTGAGGTTCGGCTTCCGGCTCCGCTGGCGCAGCCTCGGCCGTTCCATCGACACTAACACTCGGAACTTGCGGTTCTTTGGGCGATTCAACTTTCGCTGTGGGCGCCGCGGGCTTGTCGATCTTAGCTGGCGCTATGGGCGTTTCCAGCGACGCGCGGATCCGCGAGATCGGCGGGAGAATGGCCGTCTTCTTTTTTAATTCGCCGTCTTTTTCAGATTCCTTCGGCGTCTTTTTTTCGTCGATGAGGGAAACCCTCTCAACTTCGCGATGCGGCGGTAACGCAGGTGGTTTCGCCGCAGCTTTCGCTACCGGCGGATGCGCCGCTTCCGTTTTTTTTGCCTGAGGTGCGTGGGCACGCGTCGCTTTATGCTCGGTGGTTTTCTTAGCGGCTTTGGCTTTCGGAGCGGTCGGCTTGTGAACAGCATGGGCCTTCGCCGCTTTGGCAGCGGCCGGTTTGCGCGCCGCAGTTTTCCTGGTCGTCTTTGTTGGCATTGCTGTTCTGTAAAATTTCGCTCATGGCTCGAGCGCGTTAAAGCAGAGCCATGTTACTGGGCCACCTCTTGCCGATGTACCGCCTCGTGAATCTCCCGTGCTTTCGCTTCGTCCACGGCGAGAATGTCCACAAAATCCTTTACATCGGCATCGCGCAGTCCTTCCAAATTTGTGAAACCGGATTTCACAAGCATCACTGCCTGTTCATCGGTAATCGGCAGGGCGCCGGCCAGTGTCTGGGCGGCCTGCGCAACTTTCTGTTCGACGGCGGTGGTGGCCGACGTGTCCTTATCGATGTTAATTTCCCAACCAGTGAGTCGCGAAGTCAGACGCGCGTTTTGTCCTTTTTTTCCGATCGCCAATGAAAGTTGATCTTCGTCCACGGAGATCTGCACACTTTTTTTCTCCGTATCGAAGACGAGATTCTTGACTTTCGCCGGCTTGAGCGCTTCGAGCACAAAATCCTTCGGATCGGAACTCCAACGGATGATGTCGACCTTTTCATTGTTGAGCTCGCGAACGACGTTTTTGACGCGCGAGCCGCGCATGCCGACGCACGCGCCCACCGGATCGACTTTTTCATTCGCACTCCAGACCGCGATCTTGGTTCGATAACCGGCCTCGCGCGCAATGCCGCGAATCTCGACTGTGCCATCAGCGATCTCGCTCACTTCGAGTTCAAAGAGACGTCGCACGAAATTTGGATGGCTGCGCGAGACGATAATCTCCGGACCACGGATTCCGTTATCGACCGCAACGACGTAGGCACGAAGCCGGTCGCCGACATTGTAATCTTCGACCACGACGCGCTCGCGCTGCGGCATGATCGCTTCGAATTTTCCAAGATCGAGAATCACATCGGAGCGGTCGAAGCGGCGCACGGTGCCGCTGACGATTTCGCCGGCGCGATCCTTGAACTCCTCATAAATCATTTCCTTTTCGACCTGGCGAATGCGCTGCATCATCGCTTGTTTCGCGGTCTGGGCAGCGATGCGGCCGAAATTGCGCGGCGTCACTTCCATCTCGATGGTTTCGCCGATCTTCGCTTCAGGCTTGATCTTGCGCGCTTTCGCAAGCGCGATTTCGTCCTGCGGATTCTGGACATTTTCGACAACCACCAGATTGGCCAGCGCACGGATATCGCCCGATCTCGGATCAATGTCGATCCTCAGATCGCGGGCCGCGCCGACGCTTTTCTTCGAAGCCGAAAGGAGCGCATTTGAGACTGCCTCGAGCAGGATCTCGCGTTTGATGCCGCGTTCCCGCTCCAGATAATCAAGCATGGCAATAAATTCGGCGTTCATAAAAACATCTAGCCCGCAGACCAAAAGGAGTGGGACATCGATTCCCACTCCAATCAGCGCGGACTAGACGCTTACTTTAATTTTAGGGGGGCGCCCCGTCAAGCCGCTATAAATGCCAGCAAGATCGGCATGAATGGTTCGGCGCGATTAGCGCGCGGCGAATACTCGTTGCAACCCCGCAAGCGGTTCGACACAGTCAGCCCATGTCCCGCGTCACAGCGTTGCTGATCGTGACGGCAGTTTGGGCCGCAATCTATTTGCCAGCCCTCGGCTCCCTTGAAATCAAGGGCGAGGAAGGCCGGCGTATTTTGCCGGCCGTGGCCATGCTCGAGAGCGGCAACTATGTCGTGCCGAGAGTGGGAAGCGCCGCCTACTTTAGCAAGCCACCGCTCATTAACTGGGTGGTGGCAGCGTCATTCGAGATCTTTGGGCAGCGCAATGAGTGGACGGCGCGCTTGCCCTCGGCGTTTTGCGTCCTCGCAGTCGCGGTTGCATTTGTGACGGTCGCGCGAGCCAGCCTGCGGCCCACCGGCTCGGTCCTCGCTGCGCTGATTTGGCTGACGAACTTTGGAATAATCGAAAAAGGGCGTTTGATCGAGATCGAAGCGCTCTACGTTTCACTTTGCGGCCTGGCGATCATTTTTTGGCTAAGCTTTTGGGAACAGAACAAATCGCCGTGGCTCGTTTGGATTCCAGCATCCATTTTTCTCGGGCTCGGCTTGCTCGCGAAAGGCCCGATGCTTCTCCTATTTTTCTACGCCATCGTGCTCTCTGGGGTTTGGCAGGCGAAAGATGCGCGAGTCTTTTTTCATCCCGCACATCTGGTCGGCGTCGCAGTGATGCTCGGTATCTTTGCGGCATGGGCCGTTCCTTTTGCTCAAAGTGCGACCGTGAAGTTGGCGATGTTCAAGTGGTCAAGGCAATTCTCCGGCCGGCTGAGCGGAGAGGATTTCAAATTTTCCAGTTGGATCCTCAATGTTCCGCGCAGCCTCGGCTATTTTTTGCCGTGGCTTCTTTTGTTACCATGCCTGCCCAGCGCGAAATTTTCGTCTGAACGCAAGCTCGAGATCGTCCGTGGCTTGAGCTGGGGAATCGCGATTCCGCTTCTGATTGTCGATCTTGTCCCGGGATCGCTGCCGCGCTACACGATGCCGTTGCTCGCGCCGGCCTGCGTCCTCTGCGCAGCGGTCTTGACTGCGGATGAAGTTACCTGGCCAAAACTTTTTGGCGGCAAAAACTTTTTGGCGCAAGATCGGCAACGTATTGTCGCAGCGGTGGTGATCGTGACATGCGTGTGCATTTCTGCTTACGCAGCCGTGCTCGTCCCGAAATTGCGAGCGAGGCAAAAGGTCAAGTCGATTGCCATGCAAATCGATGCGGCCGTGCCGCGCGCGGAACTCCTTTATGCGCTCGATCCGGACTATCAGCCTTTTCTTTTTTATACGCACTCGAAATTGGTTTACGTAAGTGAGATTAACGATCTGCCCCTCGACGCCAGCTACGTCCTCGTCCAACCAGAGAAAGAAAAGGAAGTCGAAGAAAGCGTGCGCTGGGTGCCGCGTCGTGCACATCGCGTCCTTGGAATGACAGACTATCGTCATCGATCGATTATTCTTCTTAAGATCGATTGACGACGATGCGTCCGGTTGTTTGACAAGAATCGAATTGGTTAGCATGCTAACTAATTCCACTTTTCCATGATATCTGATTGGGAAACAATTGGTCCCCTGTTGCATGGGACCGCTCGTGCCTGGCGCCTCAAGCTGGATGAGCGGCTTAAGCCGATGGGTTTGAGCCAGGCAAAGTGGCGCACACTCTTACATCTGTCTGTGGCCACGAATGCGCTCACCCAGACGGAGATCGCGGCGCGATTGGGCGTGGAAGAACCCACCGTTGTGACGTTATTGCATCGGCTGGAGAGAGAAGGTTGGGTCACGCGCCGGAGCTCGCCGCATGATCGTCGCTGCAACACGGTCCATCTTGGTCAGCGCGCGCAGCGCATCATTGTTCAGATCAAATCGGCGGCGAATAAACTTCGGCATGAATTGCTTTCTGAGATTCCGCCGGCGGAGCTGCGAACCTGTATCAATGTGCTGACCCGAATTTGTGAGAAAGCAGAGAGGCGGGATAAACTCCGAGGAAATGCGGTGCCACACACTGTTCCTGATCGGAACGGCCAGAACAGGAGGGGGCATCCGATTCTAAGGAAAAGGGCGCTCCGCCGCGCCATGAGGGAATCCAATTGAAGCACGCGCGCCCCGGACACCAATCTATTCCTCGATGGGCGTATCTGCTTTTTATCGTCCTGGCTGTCTTCGTTCTCTATCGGATTTTTCAGCATAGGGCCGAGGTGGCCAAAGCCTCGCAACCACCAGTACGGCCAGTGCTTGTCGCAAAAGTGATCACCAAGGACGTGCCGCTTTATCTCGATGAAATCGGCACCTGCAGCGCCTATGAAACAGTGCAGGTCCAGGCGCAAGTCAGCGGGCAAATCATTGCCCGTCATTTTCAGGACGGCGCCGATGTGAAACAGGGCGATTTACTTTTCACGATTGATCCGCGCCCCTATCAAGCTGCGCGCGATCAGGCGCAGGGCCAGCTCGGCCAGGCGCAATCGAAAATGCTTCTCGATCAAATCACCCTGAAGCGTCAGCAGGAGTTGCGGGCCAGGAACGTGATTTCACCACAGGATCTCGACACCGCCCAGGCCACAGTGAAAAGCGACGAGTCTTTGGTGAAAACCGCGGAAGCAGCGGTCGCCGCCGCGCAGGTGAATCTCGATTTTTGCAACATTCATTCGCCGATCAACGGTCGCGCTGGTTTGCGACTTGTCGATGTTGGCAACGTTGTCTCCGGGGGAAATGCAGGTGGGGGAGGGGCGGTGTTGCTCACCATTCAGGGACTCGATCCGATTTATACGGATTTCACCGTTGCCGAGACGGATCTGGCTCTGGTGCGGCGTTATCTCGGCGGTCCAAACGTGAAAGTCCAAACTGATTTGTCCGATGGTTCAATTCCGCCCAGGCTGGGCGATCTTTATTTCATAGACAATGCCGTGCAACCCGGCGCGGGCACGGTCAAGGCGCGTGCCATCACGCCAAATCCAGACCGCGCTCTCTGGCCGTCGGAATTTGTTCGCGTGCGTTTCATCCTCGACGTCGTGAAAGATGCGCAGCTGGTTCCGTCGCAGGCGGTGCAGATCAGTCAAAGCGGACCGTTCGTCTTTGTCGTTAAACCGGACAACACCGTCGATTTGCGTCCAGTCAAGCCGGGCCAGCGCCAGGAGGGCGATATGACAGTGATCGAAAATGGTCTCAAGCCGGGCGAGACGATCGTCATCACCGGTCAGCTGGCTCTCGCGCCCGGGGCAAAGGTCGATCCGAAACCCTACGATGCCGGTCCTCCCAAGAGCGACCACCAGGTCGCGGCTAAAGATGCAATGTAGATAATCAGGTTGCTCGCATGGATGGGCCGGATCAACACGATGGCGCAACGAATCATAAACACGATTCGCCATATCCCGCGCAAGATCGACAACAAGCGGCGCGGCCAGTAACGGCTGGCCTGCCGCCAAAAGATACTCCCGGCGGCAAGTTAGTTCAGGTCACAGGCTCGGGTCTCTCAGGCCCGTTCATTCGGCGGCCGGTGATGACGGTTCTGTTGACGCTGTCAGTGATCGTCGCCGGAATCGCCACTTACAATAAACTCGCCGTCAACGATCTGCCGGCGGTTGATTATCCGGTCATCAACGTCACTTGCTCCTATCCGGGCGCGAATCCGACGACGATGGCGAACAACATCGCCACGCCGCTTGAGAAGCAGTTTTTGCAAATTCCCGGCCTAGACATCATCACCAGTGCGAGCACGCAGGCGAATACATCGTTCACTCTTCAGTTCAATCTCGGCAAAAGCATCATCGACGCCGCGACCGATGTGCAGGCCGCAATCCAGCGCGCGACCGGCAAGTTGCCAATCGATTTGCCCAGCCCGCCGACATTTACAAAAACGAACCCGAACGATCAGGCGATTTACCTGCTCGGTTTGCTCTCCGACACGTTGACGGACGGCGATCTATATAAATATGCGTCTACTGCCGTGGCGCAGCGCATCGCCATTCTTCCCGGTGTCTCGCAGGTAAGTATCTACGGCGTGCAGAGCGCGATTCGCATCAAAGCCGATCCGGCTGGCCTTGCTTCGCGCGGACTGACGATGGATGACCTGGCGAGCGCGATCAAAGCGGGAACAGTTTATTCCGGCGCCGGGCAATTCGACGGGCCGCATCGCACCTTTGTTCTGCTGCCCAATGGGCAGATCGACCAGGCAGAAGGATATCGCAATCTGATTGTGGCGCGGAATAAAGATGGCTCGCCGGTTTATCTGCGCGACGTGGCCGATGTTCGCCAGAGCGTACAGGACGAACGGCTTTCGCGCACATTTTGGATTCGCGGTTTCAATCCGCCTGGGTCGGTCGTTGTGCTGGCGGTTTCACGACAAGCAGGTGCCAACGCAGTCGAAGTGGCAAATTCGGTTAAAGCGCTTTTTCCCGAATTGCGGGCGAGCTTGCCCGGATCGATCACACTCGTCCCGGTGTTCGATCGGTCGCAGAGCATCGTCAATTCGGTCGCAGACGTAAAATTCACACTCGTGATCGCTTTCATGCTGGTCGTGATGGTGATCTACGTTTTCCTCGGTCGTGCCACCGATACGCTCATCCCGGCTGTCGCCCTGCCGCTTTCATTGCTGCTCACCTTCGCGGTGATGCAGATGCTCAATTTTTCGATCAACAACTTGACTCTGATGGCGTTGACGCTTGCCATTGGTTTCCTTGTCGACGATGCGATCGTCTTTCTTGAAAATGTCGTCCGTCGCGCCGAACACGGCGAATCGATTGTAAAGGCCGCTTACAATACTGCCGGTGAAATTTCGTTCACCATCTTGTCGATGACACTCTCGCTCGCCGCGGTTTTCATCCCGCTTGTCTTCTTGCCCGGCTTGCTCGGTCGCATCTTCCGTGAATTTTCCGTGACCATCATCGTGGCGATTCTCGCCTCCGGTCTGGTTTCGCTTACGCTTACTCCGCTGATGTGTGCGCGCATTCTCGGCGAACGCAAGGCCGGGCATAAACGCGCTCGCATGGAAATATGGACCGGCGATTTCATCAAACGCGTCATCGCCGCTTACGGCCGCGCGTTGGACAAATTTTTAGACCGCGCGTGGCTGGCTATTCCCATCCTCCTCGGGTGCATACTCGGTCTCTGGTTTTTCTTCACTCATTTGCCGTTCACGCTATTGCCCCCGGGAGACAGCGGTTTCGTTCGCGGTGTTTTCATTGCCCAGGAAGGTTCGTCGCCCGCGCAAATGCGCGCTTTTCAACAGCAGGTCAACCAGAAGCTCAAGGACGATCCGAACATCGCGCAGTTCTTTACGCTGGCCGGTTTTTCCAGTCGCAGCGCTGCCTCGCAGGCGCTCATCTTCGGATTTCTCAAGCCGCGCAGTCAGCGGCCGCCGATTGAGCAGTGCATTCTCCAATTGCAAAAATCGATTGGTTCGATTCCCGGCATCACCGCAGTTTTGCAACCGAATCCGGTGCTCCAGATCAACGTCGGTGTTACCAATCAGACCCAGGGCCAATATGCGTACACGCTCGATGGAATTGTCCCCGATGACGTCTACGGTGCCGCCAATCAGTTGATGACGAAGCTGCGCGGTTTCAAAGGCTTCGCTTCGGTGCGCTCCGATTTCTACAACAGCACGCCCAATTTGACTGTCGATATCGACCGCGAACGTGCCGCCACTTACGGCGTCTCGACTTCCGCCGTGCAGAGTCTCTTGCGCACCGCTTACTCGCAGAACTACGTCTATTTAATTAAACAGCCGGAGGATCAGTATCAAGTCATCCTCGAAGTGAAAGACAACGAGCGCGCGCAGCCGGCCGATCTCGACAATCTTTACGTCCGGAGTAACACCGGCGGCGCAGTGGGTGGAAGCGGCGCGGCCGGCGGCGCCATCACTACTACGACTGGCACTGCATCCAATCTCGTGCCGTTGCGCGCCGTCACCTCGACCAAGCAGATCGTCGGCCCGCAGGCGGTCAATCACTACAACCAGTTCACCAGCGTAACGATTAATTTTAACTTGCTGCCGAACGTCGCGATCGGTGACGCGACGAAATTCATCGAGGACAGCTTCGCCCAAGTCCATCAGCAATTCTCGAGCGTGCAAGCCGCCTTCCAAGGCGAAGCGCTCGTTTTCCGCCAGCTGTTCAAGGCGCTTCCACTTTTACTCATCGCCGCGATCTTCGTTATGTATGTGATTCTCGGAATTCTTTACGAAAGCTATGTCCATCCCATCACCGTCCTCTTTCCGGCCATCGTGCCCGCAGTCGTTGGCGGCCTGTTCACTCTTTGGGCGTTTGGATCGACCTTGTCCCTCTACAGCGTCATCGGACTGTTTCTCCTCTTGGGCATCGTTAAGAAAAATGGAATTCTCGTGGTCGATTTCGCGCTCAAACGCATCGACGAAGGATTAACTCTGCGTGAGGCAATTCATGAAGCCAGCCTGGAGCGTTTTCGCCCAATTATGATGACAACCTTCGCCGCGTTGATGGGCGCACTGCCGCTCGCGCTCGGCGTCGGATCGGACGCCTCTTCGCGCCGCCCCCTCGGCCTGGTCATTGTCGGCGGGCTCATTTTCTCGCAGTTGATTACACTCTTTGTCACGCCGGTGATTTATCTCTGGCTCGAATGGTTCCAGGAACACGTGCTCGATAAAGTGCCCTTTCTGCGCAGCGCGCACACTCATCACGGAGGAGAGCCCGCGCCTGAACAGGCTGAATCCGGCGATGGCCGGATCGAACCAGTCCCGGCCGGAGCGCACTGAGTTGCGATCTGCTCGAAGAGATCACCGCGCGAGTCTTTTCTCTGACCTCTGTCCTCTCCGCCACGCTGCTTTTGCAAACACACGAGCCCTGCCATAATCTTTCAAATGAAAACTTACGAAAGGAGCGAGCATTATGGCTAAGTATGTCAGTCTTCTTCAGTTTACCGATCAGGGCATTCGCAACGTCAGGGATTCTATCAAACGCGCCGCCGCCGCGACCGCCGAGGCCGAGAAAATGGGCGCGAAGGTCACCGACGCATTTTGGACGATGGGCGCGTATGACGTCGTCCTCTTGCTCGACGCGCCCGATGACGAAACCATCAGTGCTTTCTCTCTCAAGGTCGGCTCACTCGGCAACGTCAAGAGCCAGACCATGCGTGCCTTCCGTCGCGAAGAGATGGAGAGCATTCTGGCGAAGATCAAATAGCCCTGGAGAAGCGGCTGTCTCGGCCGCAGTGTAGCCGCTGTCGCCAGCTGCGGTTTTGCATTCTCCATTCGCGTTCATCGTAATCCGCTTACGGCATCAAGTTTAAACCCGCGACGGTAGCGAGCGAGCTGACTGAGTCGCTGACCTCCGATTTCTGACAGCTGACCGCTGCTACGGCGCCTCAGGCTGTCGCGCTTCCTGGGATGAAATCTTGTGTTTCCTCGAACGTTAGTTTCTTCCGCAACTCGCGCCGGAGCAGCAAAAGATTAATGCACATCTGAAGAGCTTGGGATGCGACCGACAGATACCACACGTGGCTGATCTCGAACCCGGACGTGCGCGCGACGAGTATTGCTGGCAGAGCAAAAAGGACCAGCCGCGTCATGGAACTGAAGAGTGGCGGCCAGGTGTTGCCGATTCCCTGAAACACGCTCGACGTCGTAAAAACAATTCCTGCAGCCACGAAATTGAGCGAGACGATTTTTAAATAATCGCTGCCGAAAGCAATGACCCGCGCGTCGCGCGAAAAGAATCGAATCAGCGCCGCGGGCGTGAGCCAGACGATCGAAGCGAGAATGAGCATCATCGCGGATGCAATCCCGATTCCCGAATAAACGGAGCGGCGAACGCGATCGGCCCGACGACCGCCGAAGTTTTGTCCGACCACGGGAGCGACCGCGAAGGCCAGCGCGACAACCGGCAAAAAGAGCGCCTGCATCACACGCGCGCCCACTCCAAATCCGGCTTGGGCGGCAGATCCGAAGCCGCGAATGATCGCGTAAACAATCATGATATAGACAAAGAGCAGTACGAACTCAGCGCCCGCCGGAACGCCAATGCCGAACATCTTGCTCCAGACCTTCGTTTGCGGACAGAAGAGCGGAAAGCGGAACCGCAGGTAATGATATTTTTTCCCGAAATAAATTACGATCAGCACGTCGGCGATCAGGATGGAAATGAAAGTGGCGAGCGCCGCGCCGGTCACGCCGAGCCTAGGCCACGGGCCGATCCCAAAAATCAGCAAGGGCGCGAGGACGATATTAAGGACAACGCTGAGGACGTGTAATCCGACGGTGGGTTTGATGATTCCCGTTGCGCGCAAGGCCGAGCCGAGAGCGACCGGCGGAAACTGGAGCGCTAGCGCGGGAATAAACCAGAGCAGATAACTCTTGGCCAACTTTGCCGTGACCGCATCAGCGCTTAGCGAATTGCAATACGGATTCATCAAAAGAAATCCGCAAACGCCCAGAGCCAGCGCAATCAAGATCGACATCATGAACGATTGATTGAAGACCAGCACGGCGTGCGGTCGATCCTTCTTTCCGGCCGCCTGCGAGATCAGCGTTGTCGTTCCCACGCCGAGCATTTGCGTGAGCGCCAGCACGATCATCGTCATGTTTCCGGCCACACCGACTGCGGCGATCGCTTCCTTGCCGAGATGCCCCGCTCAGTAAAGATCGGCCAGTAAATAGAGCGTTTGCGCCACCATGCTCACCGCCATGAACGCCGACATGTGCAGCAAATGCTTCGTGACAGATCCTCGAGTGAGATCCCTCATGAAGTCTTTTTTAATGCAAATCGATCTTCCTGATGAATCTTGAAAAACTTTTGAATCCAGCTTTGCGATTGACCGCATCATAATACCAAGGATGTCCGACGACGCTGCCACCGAAGCGGAGGGTTCCAGGATCACCTATTTCGGACTGTTCATCGCGCTGTTCGCGATCACGGCCCCGGCTCCTCCGCCTTTGAAAAACTTCCGCTCTGGTTGATCACGCTAATCGTCTTGCGCGCCGGAGTCGTGGCAGAATTATTTTATCGCGGCTACGCCATCGAACGACTCCAAGCTCTGGGTCTGAATCGTAATTGGGCTGCCGCCATTCTCCTGATCATCTTTGCCCTTGGCCACTGGACAGGCGGCGCCGCCAACGTCGTGATCGCTGTAGCGCTGGGCGGAATCCTGGCCGGCTTCTATCTTTGGCGTCGCGATCTGATTGCAAACATGATCGGGCACTTCGCGGTCGATTTTGTTGCTAACGTTTTGCCCAAACTCTTCTCCTGGCCGTTAGGTATTTGATGTTGAATGCGACCGCGACTGCCAGCACCGAGCCAGAAAGATACATATATGGATAAACGTATATGTATCTGCAAAGTCGCGTCCGGAGTTGAGCTCTGCAAAGCGCTCTCTGATTCAGTTCAAGCTAGGGGCGGTTGCGATCGTAAGCGGCTTATGATTCACGAGTGGGGCGTCCTGAAGGAATGAAGCGTGCAGGCGAAACGATTTCAACGAGCGGTCGCCTCAATCGTAAGCGGTTTATGATGGCTCAAGGACTGCGATATGCTTTGAGCTTGACTGCGTTGTGGGAGCGAATGATCGAATGGCTTGTGCTGCCGTTCGGCTCACAGCTCTAGGCTCACGCATCATCGCCGCCGTCACGCGGCTGCACAGCCCGGAATCGCGGTCGTTTCCTGCGGTGCGGTCGCTGCGCCGGCCGCGATGCATCTTGCGCTTTCATCAACTCAAATGTCCGAAATAACGGCGCCAGATCGATCACGGCGTTGGCGGCCGATCTTAACGTGTTCCCAAGATTTGCTGCTACGGACGCGACTTCCACGCGGATCCCATGTCGGCGCAGCTTTATGGCGAGATAAGCGAAATCAGCATCGCCGGTCACGAGAATGATGACATCGGGCTTCATCTCGACGGAAAGCTCGACCGCGTCGATCGCCATCATCACGTCTATGTTCGCCTTGTAATGTCCTTCTTCGGCGGGCGATCCATCCTTGGTCACGACCATGAAACCGTTGGAGCGCAACCAATGCATGAACTTGTTCTTCTTGTCCCGCTCCTCCTGCCAGATCGGGATGGCGGGCGGCAACCCGGCATAAACCACCATCTCGATTAGCTCACGTCCGGTATTTGGGCCGGCCAGAAAATCGCGGAGCTTCAGCCAATCGAGCCCGCGTCCCGCCGTTCGCACCGAACTGCCGACGTTCGATTCATCCACCAGGACCAAAACTTTGGGACGCACTAGATTTTCGAAATGTTTCTTTTGCATAGCGGAGCTGATCCTCTCAGCCCTTAACTATCAACAATCAACTTCTCAACAGCATCGGATTTTTTCTTCGCCTTTCATCGTTCATAATTCATTCTTCTTCCGTTGCTAATGTCCAAACCAGTTTCAGTTCGCGCCGGTCAGGTTGAGTTCCTCAAGGTCAACACCGAGGGATGGGACTGGCGCGACGCGTATCAATGGCTGCTGGCCCTAAGCTGGACGCGATTCGCTCTTTTCATCGCCGGCATTTACGTCGTCATCAATCTCATTTTCGCCACCCTTTACAGCCTCGGCGAAAATTGCATCGCCTATCTCAAGCCGGGCTCATTTGTCGACGCGTTCTTTTTCAGTGTGCAAACGCTGGCCACCGTCGGCTACGGCCACATGTATCCGCAAACGCTTTACGGTCATATTGTCACGACTATTGAGATTGTCTTCGGCATGTTCGGACTCGCCGTCATGACCGGTCTCATCTTCGTCCGCTTTTCGCGGCCGACCGCGCGGATTTTATTTAGTAAATCGATCGTCATCGCTCCGTTCAACGGCCGGCCGGCGCTGATGTTGCGCATCGCGAATTTGCGCCAGCGCAGCCTTGTCGAGGCCGAGTTCCGCATCATGTTCTCGCGCGACCAGGATATCGTGGAAGACAAAAGCTACCGCCACTTTTACCAACTCAAACTCGACTTTGATCGGCTGACCGTGTTCCCCGCCGCGCTCACGCTCAGACACACCATCGACGAACGCAGCCCGCTCTTTGGCGTCAGTCCGGAGTCGCTCGAAGCAAGCAACGCCACCTTTGTCGCCTCGGTTGTCGGCATCGAAACCGTCATCCCAGCCGCCGTCCAGATCCAGCAAAACTACACCTGGCGTGAAGTGCGTTTTGGCGAACGCTTCGTTGAGATCTACTCCGAACTGAAAGAGGGACAGATCACCGTCGACTACGGCCGCATCCACGACACTGAACCGGTGCTGTAGCGATCGGTCACAGGTTAAGATGGCACAACGCCGGCGATATCTCTTTGTTTGTATCAATCGTCGGCCCGACGACAACCCGAAGGGATGCTGCGCCGCGAAGGGCTCTGAAGAAGTATATAAAGCATTGAAAGCGGAGGTGGCCGCCCGCGGACTAGCGAAACTCGAAGCGCGCGTGTGCACATCGAGTTGCCTCGATCAATGTGCGACTGGGATCACCGTTTTGGTCGAACCAGACCACTTCTTTTACGGCCGCGTCACCATCGCGGACGTGCCAGAAATCGTGGACGGACTCGTCAACAGCCAACGCGTCAAACGGCTTGTCCTTACAGCAGATGACCTAGCCAAGAGCTGATTCTCTAAAGCGCTAGCGCCGCGTCGAATACGCCGTGCGGCGACGTCGGCGGATGGACTGCATTGGTCGCATGGTGAGGCGACGGAGCGAGCGGGAGATCGCGAGTCAACGCCTCGTCCTCATCGGGGATGACTTGGCGAAACTGTAGCGGCAACACGGCGTGCTGGGAAGCCGCTGGGTGGACTGCATAGCCCGATGGGAATTCGGGTGAGCGCCTCGGGAGAGGGCAAATCAATCTGCGACCGTCGAAATCTGTCGTGTGACCTCTGATCTAGACTGCTCGAGTTCGGATGTTGATCTCCGATGTGAGCGTCTGATGGACCGGACAGCGGTCGGCCATTTCCATTAATTTTGAGCGTTGTTCGCTCGTTAGAGCACCGGTGAGTTGAATCTCGCGCTCGATCCTGTCGATCTTTCCCACTTTAGTCTCGCACTCGGCGCAATCGACGGCGTGAATTTTCGAGTGGTGCAGCGAAACCATTACCTTCTCCAGCGGCCAACCCTTTCGTCGCGCATAGAGCGAGATGGTCATCGAAGTGCACGTGCCGAGCGCGGCCAGGAGAAAATCGTACGGAGACGGCCCGGTGTCAGTCCCGCCGAAAGCCACTGGTTCATCGCCTTTGAGACGATGCGGACCAATTTGAATTTCTTGGGTAAACCCAGCCGCACCGCCGCGCACGATCACGTGCGGGGGACCGTTAGAGGTGTTGGCTGCCATCGGCGGGAGCAGCAATCAAACAATGCCGCGAAGTTCACGGCAAGTCTGCAATTTCGATTAACCTCGCGGCCGCCATAGCGGGTTTGGCGCGCAGGAAGCTGCCCCCTGAAGACTGTTATCCGTTAACTGTTAACG
>Ga0066661_10000366_pt1 | contig 14800 bp, 14 predicted proteins | sample GraSoiAngelo_110_FD_66454 | JGI IMG/M metagenome (GOLD analysis project Ga0066661, IMG submission 66454) | Grasslands soil microbial communities from the Angelo Coastal Reserve, California, USA - 14_0903_12_30cm | ecosystem: Environmental > Terrestrial > Soil > Grasslands | place: USA... | reverse complement strand
GCCAGGTTGGCGCTGACCGGGCCCCGCACGTCGTGCTCGGTCCGATAGAAGTGCACCGCCCGCTCCATGTAGTCGAGCGCCAGGCGCATCTCGCCCGCCTGCCGGCAGCCCTCCGCCAGGCCGTGGTAGATGTTGGCCAGCCGCGCCAGCTCGAGACGGGCGCCGGCCACCTCCAGCGCCTCGCGGTACCGCTCGATCGCCCGCGAGTGCTCGCCGCGCTGCAGGCGGTACGTGCCCAGGTGCTCCAGGATCCGCGCCTCGACGTGCGGCAACCGGTCCGGCAGCGCCCGGTACCGCTCCAGCGCCTGGGCGCCGACCTCCATGGCGCTCGGGTCCTGCATCAGGTAGAGCGCGGCCGCCTCCCAGTCCATCGCCTCCGCCGCCAGCCACGGCTCGGCGACGCGGAGCAGCAGCCGTCGGGCGCGCCGGAACAGCGCGAGCGCCCGGGCCGGGGTCTGGTTCACCACCGCCCGGCCCGCGTAGTACGTGGCGATCGCCCGCGCCCGCTTCGTGCTGTTGACGTCGCGCAGGAGCCGCGTGGCGAGCGTCCCGAGCTCCGGGAACCGCTGCTGCTCGTCCAGCTCCGCCAGGCGGTCCTCGTCGACGTCGGCGAGGGCGGCCTCGATCGAGATGTTGCCCAGGCGCTCGACGATCTGCCGCAGCTTGACCAGCGTGGGCCGGGCGCGCCCGGTCTCGAACAGGTGCACCGCCTGCCGGGTCATGCGGTCGCCGGCGACCTCCGCCAGGCTCAGCCCGGCGTCGAGCCGAGCCCGCTTCAGCGCCGCCGCGTCAACCGCGACTCCGCGCGGTCGGCGCAGCCGGGTCCCCCGTGGACGCGCGTCCCGACCGGCCATCTCCGCAACTCCGCAGTCTGCTCCGACGTCCCGGAGGCGTCAAGCGACGCGATGCAACTGGTTTGCTTGACGCTCGGGGCGGGCCATAAACTCGGGAAAGTGGGGCGAGGCTGGTCACGGCAGAGCGGCAGGAGAGATAGGTAGGTCCTCTCCTCCGCTCCCTGAAGCCTCGTCCCCAACCCGAATTATCGCCCGGCCGCCCCCGTCCTGGTGATGCCGGGACCACCGGTGTCGGGGATGGGGGACGAGCGGCGAGCGCGGTGTTCCATGAACGGAGCCTCCTGTTGGCCGGGAGACTACCGCGAGATCACTCCTCTCTGCCATCCGTACTTGACACTGATCGCGCGTCGGCCATCGACCGGGGGAACCGGGCCGGTGAGAACGCCATCGCCCCGCCCGGCACGATCCACGGGTACGCCTCGATCGTGTACAGGCCGGCCCGGACGGCCGGGTCGTCCTCCTTGAGCGCGCGAGCCCGCTCGGGGTCCACGTTCAGGATGCTCAGCCCGCGGAAGCGGCGGTCCGGGTCGCCCAGCAGCGGCCCGGCGGCGAGCAGGTGGCCCGCCTCGTGGAGGTCGGCCAGGTGCGCCATGTGCGCGTCCTGCAGCGCGTCGGCGGCCGCCTCGTCGAGCTCTGGCGCGTCAGGCCGGAGGACGAGCAGCGTGATCGTGAAGCGGTCGAACTGCATGGCTCAATGGTAAGCGCCGGCTTCCCATTGCTGCCTGAACCCGGCCAGCTTGTCGGGGTTGACGACCAGGTCGATCGCGGTGATCCGGCCCTCGGCCACCGTGACGCCGACCACCCCGAGCAACTGGTCGTCGAGCGTCATCAGCGCGCCCGTGCCGCCGTTGACCGCCACCGCCCGGCCGGCCAGGCCCGGATACCACTTGTGGCCGGCCAGCAGCACGCGGGCCACCTGCTCGGCGCCCTGGATCGGCCGGCCCGCCGCCGGCACCTTGCCGCCGCCGTCCGCCCGCAGCACCACCGTCGGGTCCAGCACCGCCAGCAGCCGGTCGAGGTCGCCCCTCGCCGACGCGTCCAGGAACGCGGCCACGACGCGCCGCTGCTCGGCGGCGTCCGGCTCGAAGCGCGGCCGGCGCTCCTGCACGTGGCGGCGGGCGCGCGCCGCGAGCTGGCGGCAGGCCGCCGGCGACCGGCCCACCGAGGTCGCCACGTCCTCGAACTCCATGCCGAACACGTCGTGGAGCACGAAGACGGCGCGCTCGGCCGGGCTCAGCGTCTCCAGGACGACCAGCATCGCCAGGCTGACCGACTCGTCCAGCGCCACGCGCTCCGCCGGGTCCTCCGCCGTCATGTCAGCTCCCTCCACCAGCGGCTCCGGGAGCCACGTGCCGACGTAGGCCTCCCGCCGCGCCCGGGCCGAGCGCAGCTGGTCGAGGCAGTACCGGGTCAGGACGGTGGTGAGCCAGCCGCCCGGGTTCGCGATCGCGGCCCGGTCGGCCTGCTCCCAGCGGAGGAACGCCTCCTGCACGGCGTCCTCCGCGTCCGCCACCGTGCCCAGCAGGCGGTAGGCGACGCCGAACAGGTGGCGCCGCTCCCGCTCCGCGAGCTCTGCCGTGCTCATGCGACGGGCGTCAGCTCGAGGTTGACGGTCCGGGTGCCCTGGAGGCGGTGCATCCGCGGGATCAGGACGCCGTGCAGCAACGGGTACTTGCGAGCCAGGGCCGCCGCCGCCGCGCGGGACTCGTCGCCGCGCAGCTCGCACGCGTGCACGTGCACGGGCGCGCCCACCGGGTGCGCGTCCTTCGGCCGCAGCAGGGCGGCGACGGCGGGCGCGGTGCCGTTGCTGGCGAGCCGGAGCTCGGCCTCGGGCCGGCGGCGGAGCCGCTTCGTCTTGAACGCGGTCTCGTACGTGCGGATGTACGCGTGGTCGCCGTCCACCGCGAGGTGCACGGGCGTGTCCACCGGCGTCCCGTCGCGCCGGTACGTGGTCAGCACGACCGTCTTCTGGTCCGCGAACCGCTCGAGCGTCGGTTGGATGGTGTTCATGCAGGGACGACGGGCGGGCCCCCCGGCGTGTGACATCCGCTCCGAGCGTACCCTCCGCCCATGCAGCTGAACGACGACCTCCACGTCCTCGAGCTCCCGATGGTGCGTGACGGCGAGACGCGCATCCTCAACCTGAGCCTCGTCCTGGACCCGGTCCAGGGCGCGACGCTCGTGGACACGGGCCTGCCCGGCCAGCGCGACCTGATCGCCGCGGCGCTCGCCGAGGCGGGCGCCGGCCTCGGCGACCTCAGGCGCATCGTGCTCACGCACCAGGACGTGGACCACGTCGGCTCGCTGCCCGACCTGGTCGAGGCCACCGGGGCCCGGGTGCTCGCGTCCGACGTCGAGGTGCCGTACATCGTGGGCACCGAGAAGCCCCGGTTCGACCGGCCGGACTTCGTGGAGGCCTTCCCGGCGATCGCCACCCTGCTCGCGCGCCTGAAGCAGCTGCGCGTGGACGAGCCGCTCGCGGACGGCGCCCGCCTCGACCTCGCCGGCGGCGTCCGCGCGGTCGCCACCCCCGGCCACACGGTCGGCCACATGTGCCTGTACCTGGAGCGGAGCCGGACGATCATCGCGGGCGACGCGCTCACGGCCGAGGCCGGGCGGCTCCAGGGGCCGAGCCCGACGGCGACGGCGGACATGGCGACCGCGTCCCGCTCCGTGCGCAAGCTGGCCGAGCTGGACGTGGCCGCGATCGCCTGCTACCACGGCGGCGCCGTCACCGAGGACGCGGGCGGCCAGCTGCGACGGGTGGCAGACGAGCTCGCGCCGTAAATCGGTGCCAAGCGACTACTGTTAAGGGCACTTTGCACGCTGGGGGGCCGCGCCGAACGGAGCGCCGGTTGGCGGTCGCCCGGGGCGATGCGCCGGCCGACCTCGTCCTGCGTGGGGGCCGGGTGTTCTCGGTCTTCACGCGGGAGTGGTTGGACGTGGACGTCGCGGTCGCCGACGGTCGCGTCGCGGGCCTGGGCCGGTACGACGGCGAGCGGATCATCGACCTGGACGGGGCCCACGTCGTCCCCGGCCTGATCGACGCGCACGTCCACATCGAGTCGTCGAAGCTGACGCCGGACCAGTTCGCCCGGGCCGTCCTGCCGCGCGGCACCACGGCGATCGTGGCGGACCCCCACGAGATCGGCAACGTGCTCGGGTCGGACGGCATCCACTGGGTGCTCGACTCGCTGGACGCGCTGCCGCTGGACGTGTTCGTGATGGCGCCCTCGTGCGTGCCGGCCTCGCGGTTCGAGTCGGCCGGGCGGCAGCTGGGCGTCGGCGCGATCGCCGGCCTGCTCCGGCGCCGGCGGGTCATCGGCGTGGCCGAGATGATGAACTTCCCCGGCGTGATCGCCGGCGACGCCGGCGAGCTGGCCAAGCTCGAGACCGGCCTGACCGAACACGTGGACGGCCACGCGCCGGGCGTCACCGGCCGCGCGCTCAACGCCTACGTGGCCGCGGGCATCGCCTCCGACCACGAGGCGACCACGTTCGAGGAGGCCCGCGAGAAGCGCCGGCTGGGCCTCGCGATCATGCTCCGCGAGGCGTCCAACGCCCGCAACCTGGTCGACCTGCTGCCGCTGGTCCACGAGTTCGGGCCCGAGGGCCTGATGCTGTGCACCGACGATCGCGAGCCGGACTTCATCGAGGCCGAGGGGCACGTGAACCAGATGGTGCGGGTCGCGGTCGCGCACGGCGTCCGGCCCGAGGACGCGCTGGTGATGGCGACGTGGAACCCGGCCCAGTTCCACCGGCTCCCCGGCCTCGGGGCCATCGCGCCCGGCTACCAGGCCGACCTGGTCGTGCTGGACGACCTGGTCCGGTTCGAGCCCCGGCTGGTGCTGAAGCGCGGCCGGGAGCCGCTGTTCGCGAGCATCCCGGTGCCCGAGTGGGCCCGGCGCACGGTCCGCCCGGCCCCGCTGCGGCCGGGCGCGTTCTGCGTGCCGGCGGGCGGCGGCCAGGCCCGCGCGATCCGCGTGATCCCGAACCAGCTGCTGACGGCGGAGGAGGCGGTCGAGGGCCGCGTCGCCGGCGGCTGCCTGGAGTCGGACCCGGACCGCGACCTGGCCAAGATCGCGGTGGTGGAGCGCCACCACGCCACCGGCCGGGTCGGCGTCGGCTTCGTCACCGGCCTCGGGCTGCGCGAGGGCGCCTTCGCGTCCACGGTCGCGCACGACGCCCACAACGTCGTCGTGGTCGGGATGGACGACCGCTCGATGGCCGCCTGCGTTGAGCGGCTGGTCGAGCTGGGGGGCGGCATCGTGGTGGCGCGGGACGGCCGCGCCGTCGGCGACCTGCCGCTGCCGGTCGCCGGCCTGATGACGGACCGCCCGCTGGCCGAGGTGGCGGCCCGCCTGCGCGCGCTGGAGGGGACGCTGCGCGACCTCGGCGTCGGCCTGGAGTCGCCGTTCATGGCCCTGAGCTTCCTGGCGCTGTCCGTGATCCCGCATCTCAAGATCACCGACCACGGCCTGATCGACGTGGACCGCTTCGAGGTGGTGTCACCGGCCCTGTGAGAAACGCAATCCGCCATGTAGTTTGGCGTCATGGCCATGCACGAACCTATATGAGATATATAGTTTCGTGCGACGAGATCCTGCGGAGCTCCGCCGGGAGTTGAACGCGCTGGCGCTGCGGCAGGCGGGGTACTTCACGGGCGAGCAGGCGAGAGCGGTCGGCTACGGCCACCAGGCCCAGCGGTACCACGTGGAACGCGGCAGCTGGACGCGGGTCGGCCGCGCCCTCTTCCGGCTCCCGGACTGGCCGGAGCGGGAGGAGGACGTGTACGTGCGCTGGCGGCTGTGGAGCCACCAGCTCGGCGTGGTGTCGCACCAGTCGGCGCTGTCCGTCTACCGGCTGGGCGACGTGAACCCGACGCTGGTGCACCTCACCGTGCCGCCGGGGTTCCGGGCGCGCGACCCGGCGGTCGCGCTCCACCGGGCGACGCTGCCGCGCGACGATGTGACCGAGCGCGAGTCCGGCTACCTGATCACCACGCCGGAGCGCAGCCTGCTCGACTCGGCCGCCGCCGCCCTGACGCAGGACCAGGTCGACGCCGCCGTCGCGGACGCCGTGGACGAGGGCCTGGTGGTGCCCCGCCGGCTGCGCGAGCGGTCGGACCGGTTCGGCGAGCTGGCGGCCCTGCGCGTCGAGCGGGCGCTGAGCCGGATGGGCCGCTGATGCAGCAGCGCGAGTACCGGACGCCGCTGGCGCTGCGCGACGGCCTGGAGGCCAGCCTCAGCGTTGAGGCCCTGAGCCGGCGCGTCGATCCCAACCGGCTCCGGCGGCACGTGGCGTTCGAGCGCCTGCTGCTGCGGCTGGCGGCCGACACCGCCGGCGGCGCCCCGCGCTGGGTGCTGAAGGGCGGCCAGGCGCTGGAGCTGCGGCTTGGCCTGCGCGCCCGGGCCACCCGCGACCTCGACCTCGCGTTCCTGGAGCCGCTGGACGACGACCGCCAGGCGCACTTATGCCTGGTCGAGGCGCTGGCCGATGACGTCCAGGGCGACTTCTTCACGTTCGCGGTGCAGGCGCCGCGGCCGCTGTCCGCGGACAGCGGGGGACGGGGCGGCTGGCGGTTCGCGGTGGACGCCCGCCTGGCCGGGCGCACGTTCGCCGCGCTCCGGCTGGACGTGGTGGCCCGCGCGGACGAGCTGACGGGGGGCACCGAGTCGTTCACGTTCCCGTCCCGGCTCGCGTTCGCGAGCTACCCGCCCGCGGTCACGGTCGAGGCCGCGTGCCTGACCCAGCAGGCCGCCGAGAAGCTGCACGCCCTGACGCGGCCGTACGAGGACCGGCCCAACACGCGGACCAAGGACCTGGTGGACCTGGTCCTGCTGACCGAGAACGGGCTGGTGGACCGCGAGCGGCTGGGCGTGCGGGTGCGGACCGTGTTCGCCGTCCGGGGGACGCACGAGGTGCCCGACGACCTGCCGGCGATCCCGGCCGCGTGGCGCCAGGACTACGCGGCGCTGGTCGCCGGCCTCGACGTCGAGGCGACGACGATGGACGCCGCCCTGGAGGTCGTGCGCTCGCTCTGGCACTCCTGCGTGGTGCCCGCCCGCCAGCCCTGACCCTATGCTCTGCGCGGCAGAGTGGAGTCGGGTCGTGCGGTGGCTCGCGGGCGGCGTGATCCGCGCGGCGGTCCTGGGCCCGGGCCTGCGGCTCTAGCGCCCGCCCGGCCGCGGAACGTACGGGTTCCGCTGTACGGATGTCCGTGGTGGTGGCAAGCCTGGCTGACTACCGTCCACGCCAGACAATCCCCCCACACAAAGCGACCGGACGGCCGGCGCCGCGCGCCGGCCGTTCGTCGTCTCCAGTTCGCACATCGGGCCGCAGGAGCGGAATGCGCGGGTCAGCGGTCCGGGGGCCAGACCGAGCCGGGCGGCTCCTCGCCCGGGCGGGGCGCGTCCAGGTGCGCGCCCCGGTCGCCGCGCAGGGCCGCGGCGAGCAGGAGCGGGCCCATCACCGTGCGCGGCTCGGGCCAGCGGTCCGGGGCGAACCAGCCCACCTCCGCGATCTCGTCGCCCTCGGGCACCCGCGCCTCGCCGCCCACGACGTCGCAGCGGAACCCGAACGAGACCATCCAGACCCGGCTCCCGAGCGGGCCCGAGCAGACCGCCACCAGGTGGCGGAGCCGGACCTCCAGCGTCGTCTCCTCCCACGCCTCGCGCACGGCGGCCGCCCACGGCGTCTCGTCGGACTCGACGGCACCTCCCGGCAGGCCGTACCGGTGCCGGCCGTAGTTCTCACGGATGAGGAGCACGCGGCCGCGATCGTCCAGGACGATCGCCGATGCTCCGAGCTGAACCCGCCTTCCGCCATCCACGGCGGATAGGGTAGTGGCTCTTTACGGCAGGAGCCGGCGCAGCAGCTTTCCGCCCTCGCTGCGAGGCACCCGCTCGACGAACGACCACCGGCGCGGCACCTTGAACGGGGCCAGCCGCTCCCGGCACCACCGGTCCAGGTCGTCCGGCGACGTCCCCTCGGCCACGACCCAGGCCGCGACCACCTCGCCCCACAGGCCGTCCGGCCGCCCCGCCACCGCGGCGTCCGCCACGGCCGGGTGCGCCCGCAGCGCCGCCTCGACCTCCTCCGGGTGGACGTTCTCGCCGCCCGTGATGATCGTGGCGTCGCGCCGGCCGAGCACCGTCAGCACGCCGTCGTCCAGGCGCCCCTCGTCGCCGGTGCGGAACCGGCCGCCCCGCGGCGCCGGCTCGATCCCGGCGGCCACGTAGCCCGGCGACACCGCCGGGCCCGTCACCACGATCTCGCCGTCCTCGATCGCGATGGACGCGTGGGGGCAGGCGGTGCCGGCGGTGCCCGCCAGCGCGGCCGCTCGGCCCGGCGGCACGATCGCGACCTGCGAGCACGTCTCGGTCAGCCCGTACGTCGGGCAGACCGGGAGCCCGAGCTCGGCCCAGGCCCGGACCTGCCCGGCGCTGGCCGGTGCCCCGCCGACCAGGATCGCCCGCAGCCCGCGCAGCGCGTCCGCGCCGCCCGCGTCCAGCAGCCGCGCCAGCATCACGGGCACGACGGACAGCAGGGTCGGCCGGTCCGCCTCGATCGCCTCCAGCGCCGCCCGCTCCTCGAACCGCGCCAGCGTGACGAGGGGCTGGTTGCACACGGCCGCGCGCAGGAACATCGCCAGGCCGCCCACGTGGTGGGGGGCGAGGAGCGACAGCCAGCGGTCCGCCTCGCCGGTCCCGAGCTGGCGCCGGCAGCCCTCGGCCGAGGCGACGTGGTTGGCCAGCGTCAGCCGCACGCCCTTGGGCCGGCCCGTCGTGCCCGAGGTGTAGAGCACGCACGCGTCGCCGGGCGGTCCGGCGTGGGGGGCGGGGAGCGGCTCCGGCTCGCCGTCGCGGACCAGCAGGGCGGGGCGGCAGTCGGCCAGCACCCGCTCGACCTCGGCGGCGGGCCAGCGCGGGGAGACCGGCACGATCGCGGCGTCCGAGCGCAGGCACGCGTGCAGCAGCGCGGCGAAGCGGATCCCGGCGGGCTCCATCACCGCCACCCGCTGGCCCGGCTCCAGCCCGAGCGACTCGAAGCGGCGGGCCCAGGTGTGGGCGAGGTCGTCCAGGTCGAACCACGTCACCCAGAAGCCGGCCGAGCGGTCCGAGACCGCGCGGCGAGGGCCGTGCCGGCGGGCCAGGTCGCGCAGCGGATCGGCTACCATGGGTAACCATACTAGTGACTGCTCTAGGAGTGATAACTTGATCGATTGGCAGCGATCCGGCGAGTACGAGGACATCTGGTACGACACGGCCGGCGGCATCGCCAAGATCACGATCAACCGGCCCGAGGTTCGCAACGCGTTCCGGCCGAAGACGCTGTTCGAGCTGACCGACGCGTTCAACGTCGCCCGTGACGACCCGGAGGTCGGCGTGATCATCCTGACCGGGGCGGGCGACCAGGCGTTCTGCTCCGGCGGCGACCAGCGCGTCCGGGGCGACGACGGCTACCGCGACGACCACGGCGTCGGCCGGCTCAACGTCCTCGACCTCCAGGTGCAGATCCGGCGCACGCCGAAGCCGGTGATCGCGATGGTGGCCGGCTATGCCATCGGCGGCGGCCACGTGCTGCACGTGGTGTGCGACATCACGATCGCGGCCGACAACGCCCGGTTCGGGCAGACCGGCCCCCGCGTGGGCAGCTTCGACGGCGGCTACGGCTCGGGCCTGCTGGCCCGGATCGTCGGCCAGAAGAAGGCGCGCGAGATCTGGTTCCTGTGCGAGCAGTACGACGCCCAGCAGGCGCTGGACATGGGCCTGGTCAACAGGGTGGTCCCGCTGGCGCGGCTGGAGGAGGAGACGGTCGCCTGGGCGCGCAAGATGCTCGAGCACAGCCCGCTGGCGCTGCGGATGATCAAGGGCGGGATGAACGCGGCCGACGACGGCCTGGCCGGCATCCAGCAGCTGGCCGGCGACGCGACGCTGCTGTACTACCTGAGCGAGGAGGCCCAGGAGGGCCGTGACGCCTACGTCCAGAAGCGCAAGCCGGACTTCGCCCGCTTCCCCAGGCGGCCCTAGCCCGGCGCGCGTCTGGTGGCTGGCCGCCCGGCCGGCCACGCTGGCCGCTGCCGTCTCGGCCGTGCTCGCCGGCACGGCCGTCGCCGTCCACGACGGCGCGGTGCGCGCGCTGCCCGGCCTGGGCGCCCTCGTCGTCGCGCTGGCGATCCAGGTCGGCACCAACTACGCGAACGACTACTCCGACCACGTGCGGGGCGCGGACCGCAGGCGCGTGGGCCCGCTCCGGGCCGCCTCGTCCGGCGTCGTCGCCCCCGAGCACGTGCGCCTGGCGGCCATCGCCGCGTTCGGCGTGGCGGCCGTCATCGGCGTCGCCGTGGCGCTCGCCACGAGCTGGGTCCTGGTCCTCTTCGGGGCGCTGGCCGTCGCCGCCGGCTGGCTCTACACCGGCGGCCCCCGGCCCTACGGCTACGAGGGCCTGGGCGAGGTGTTCGTCTTCGTGTTCTTCGGCCTGCTGGCGACCGCCGGCACCACGTACGTCCACGAGCTCCGGGTGCCGCCCGCCGCCTGGGCGGCCGGCTGCGCGACGGGCTTCCTCGCCTGCGCCATCCTCGCGATCAACAACCTGCGCGACATCGCAACGGACGCCGAGGCCGGCAAGCGCACGCTCGCCGTCCGCGTGGGCCGGCCGGCCACGCGGGCGCTGATCGTGGCGTTCCTGGCCGGCGCCCTGCTGGTGCCGGTCGTGGTCGTGGCGCTGCGCTGGGCGTCCGCCTGGGCGCTGCTGCCGCTCCTGACCGCGCCGGCGGCGTTCGTCGTCACCCGGGCCACCGCCTCGCGGGAACCGCCCGTCCTGGTGCGCGCGCTCAGGCGGACGGCCGTGCTCGAGGTGTGGTGGGCGCTGCTGTGGACGCTGGGTCTGCTGCTGTGAGGCCCAGGTGACCCGCCAGCAGGGCCGCCACGGCCATCGGCTGCTCCAGGTGCGCGGCGTGGCCGGCGTCCGCCACCAGCGCGACCCGGGCCCGGGGCAGCGCGGCCGCGAGCCGGTGGGCGAACGCCACGTACCGCTCGTCCCGGGCGCCGGCCAGCACGAGCGCCGGCGCGTCGATCCGCGGCAGCCGGTCCCAGAACGGCTCGACCGCGCCGGCGCCCAGCCCGCGCAGCTGGGCGGCCAACAGCGCCGGGTCGTTGCGCCGGCGGCCGGCATCGAGCCGCTCCAGGAAGGCCGGGCCGCGCCGGGCCAGGCCGGCGAACAGCGGCAGCCCCGCCCAGTACGCGGCGAACCAGTCGACGCCCTCGCGCTCGATCCGGCCGGCCAGCGCCCGGTCCGCCTCCAGGCGCGCGGCGCGGTCCTGCTCGAACCCGGCGTGCGCGCCGATCGTGGTCAGCGTGCGCACCCGGTCCGGGTGGCCGGCCGCCACGTACAGCGCGATCCGGCCGCCCTGCGAGTAGCCGACGAGGTCGGTGCGCTCGACGCCCTCGCGCGCCCACAGGCCCAGCAGCCCGGCCTCCGCCTCGGCCAGGGTGGTGGCGCGGACGTCCGGCGTCAGCCAGCGGCGGCCCGCGGGCACCAGCGACCGCAGCTCGTCCCAGCTGTCGCCGTGCTGGCTGAACCCGTGCACGCAGGTCACCGTCTCCATGGCTGACGGTCAGGCTACCCAGGCGTTCGCCGCCACGTTCGTGGACGAGCTGGCGCGGTGCGGCCTGGAGGCGGTGTGCGTGGCGCCGGGTTCGCGGTCGGCCCCGCTGGCCATGGCGTTCGCGCGCCACCCGGGCATCCGCGTCTGGATGCACCTGGACGAGCGGTCGGCGTCGTTCTTCGCGCTCGGGCTGGCCAAGTCGGCCGGCCGGCCGGTCGCGCTGCTGTGCACGTCGGGCACGGCCGCCGCCGAGTTCCACCCGGCCGTGATCGAGGCGCACCACTCCCGGGCGCCGCTGCTCGTCCTGACCGCCGACCGGCCGCCCGAGCTGCGCGACGTCGGCGCCAACCAGGCGATCGAGCAGGGACGGCTGTATGGCCCCGCCGTCCGCTGGTTCTTCGACCCCGGCGTGCCCGACCTGGAGCCGGACGCGCCGCTGCGCTGGCGCCGGCTGGCGGCGCGGGCCCTGGCCGAGGCCGCCGGCGACCCGGAGGGGCCCGTGCACCTCAACCTGCCCCTGCGCGAGCCGCTGACGCCGGCGCCGGGCCAGGTGCCGGCCGCCGTCCCGGCGGCGGGGCCGCCGGCCCGCGTGCGGCGGCCCGCGGCGCCGCCGGCGGAGGCGACGGTGCGCGACCTGGCGGCCCTGCTGGGCGCCGCCCGGCGGCCACTGGTCGTCGCCGGCGAGCTGCGCGGCGGCGCCGCGCTGCGGGACCCGCTGGACGCGCTGCTGGAGCGCCTGGACGCGCCGCTGCTGGCCGAGCCGACCTCGCAGCTGCGCCGGCGCTGCGCGACCGGCCTGGTCGAGGCGGCGGACGCGCTGCTCCGCGACGCCGCCTGGGCGGGCGCGCACCGGCCGGACCTGGTCCTGCGCCTCGGCGCCCCGCCGACGTCGAAGGCGATCGACCGGCTCTTGGCGGGCGCCCCCACCGTCGTCGTGGACGGTGAGGGCTGGCGCGACCCCGGGCAGCGGGCGGCCGAGCTCGTCCGCGGGGACCCGGCGCTCCTGCTCGGCGCCCTGGCGGAGCGGCTGCCCGGCCGGAAGGCGGCCGCCGGCTGGCGCGACGCCTGGGTCGCGGCCGGCGCCACGGCGGCGACCGCGCTGACCGCGGCGCTCCAGTCGCCGCCGCTGCACGAGGGTCACGCCGTCCGGGCGCTGGCCGCCGCGCTGCCCGAGGAGGCGCGGGTCGTGATCGGGTCCAGCATGCCGATCCGCGACGCCGACACGTTCTGGCCGGCGGCGGCGCCCGGCCAGCGCTTCCTGGCCAACCGCGGCGCCAGCGGGATCGACGGCCTGGTCTCGACCGGGCTCGGCGCGGCCGCGGCGGCGCCCGGCGTGCCCACCGTGGTGCTGCTGGGCGACCTCAGCCTGTACCACGACATGAACGGCCTCTGGGCGGCCCGCCGGCACGGCCTGCGCGCGGTCGTGGTCGTGCTCGACAACGACGGCGGCGGCATCTTCAGCTTCCTGCCCCAGTCCGAGCACGCCGACGTGTTCGAGGAGCTGTTCGGCACGCCGCTCGGCCTGCGCCTCGAGGACGTGGCCCGGCTCTACGGCCTCCCGTTCCACGAGGCGCCGGAGGCGGCCGCCCTGCCGGCGACGCTGCGCGCGGCGCTGGCCGAGGACGGCGTCTCGCTGGTCCGCGTGCCGTTCGACCGCGCCGGCAGCGTCGCCGGCCACCGCGCCTGCTGGGCGGCGGTGGCCAGCGCCCTGCGCGCCGGCGCCGCTACCTGACGAGCAGGTACGGGTACAGCGGGGTCGTCAGGTACAGCCGGACCAGGTTCAGGTCGGCCGGGCCGGCGCCCTGCCGCTCGCCCGCGACGGCGTCGGCCAGGCGGGCGCGGCCGGGCCCGGCGACGGCGTCCACGATGCGCTGGCACCCCGGGTCGGGGTGGGCTCGCGGGTGCGGGACCTCGTCCGGGTGGGCCCTGTACTCCGACGCGCCGCTGCGCATGTACAGCCGGGTCCGGGCCTGGCCCCGCTCGACCTCGGTGGCGGCCAGGAACTCCTCGGTCAGCTGGCGCTCCGGCTTGAGCGGGAGCGGGCTGTCCTCGCGCACCAGGTAGACCCAGAGCTTGGGCGACGTCTCGCGGCGGAGCAGGTTCGTGATCTCCCAGCGCGTGAGGTCCGGCAGGGCGTCGTAGCGGCACTGGACCTCCGGGTCCACGAACCGCATGTTCCAGTCGTGGCGCTGGTTGGGCTGGTCGAACTGGTTCAGGCAGGGCGCCGCCACGCGGAGCCCGCAGCGGCCGGCCATCTCGGCGAGCTGGCCCATCGTGTAGCCGCGCTCGATCGGCTGGATCACCGCGTCGGCCAGCGCCTCGGCCGGCACGCCCGACAGGGGCAGGCCCAGCTCGACGAGGAGCGGCTTCAGCTCCGGGTTGGCCAGCAGGCCGCGGCCCACCGCGAGCTGGCCGTCGAAGTCGTCGCGATCGCCCGCGTGGAGCAGGCGGAGCGCGTCCTGGAACGCGACGAGGCCGACCCGCTGGTGGGCGTTGTAGACCATCAGCTCGATCACGCCCGTCGGCCGCAGCGCCTCGCCGAGCCGCCGCAGCGCCACCTCGGGCTCCGTCACGTGGCCGACCACGCCGGTGCAGATGACGTGGTCGAACGCGTCCCGGTCGCGGGACTCCTCGATGGTCTCCCGGCGCAGGGTCAGGTTCGTGGCCCCGACCTGGCCGGCCGAGTTGCGCGCCAGGTCCAGCGAGGGCTCGGACAGGTCCGTGCCCAGCACGTCGGCGGCGGGGAAGCGCAGCGCGGTGATGACCGCCTGGTTCGTGCCGCAGCCGGCCACCCAGATCCGGCCGCCGGCCGGGACGGCCAGCTGCCCCCAGCGGCCGAGCGCCTGGGCCAGGAACCGCGCCTCGAACTCGGGATCGAGCACGCGGCGCAGCGACATCGGCCGCCACGGATACGGAAAGCGCGAGTAGAAGCTCGCGTTGAGGCGGTCCAGGTCCGACCAGGACGCGCCCGTGGTGACTTCGTGCGTCAGCTCGCTCAAAGATGCTCCCCCCACCAGGTCTGCATGCGCACGCGCACGCGACGAGCAGGATAGCCCGTCAGCTCGCGAGCGCGCCCAGCAGGACCCGCAGCTTGAGGCGCGTCTCCTCCAGCTCGGCGGCCGGGTCGGAGTCGGGCATCATGCCGTTCCCCGCGTACAGGCGGGCGCCGTCCTCGTACAGCAGGCCGCACCGGATGGCGATGGCCAGCTCGCCGTCCCCCTGCCCGTCCATCCAGCCCACCGCGCCGGTGTACCAGCCCCGCTCCATGCCCTCCAGCTCGGCGATCAGCCGGTGGGCGGCCAGGGCCGGGGCGCCGTTGATGGCGGGGGTGGGGTGG
>Ga0066661_10000355_pt1 | contig 14956 bp, 11 predicted proteins | sample GraSoiAngelo_110_FD_66454 | JGI IMG/M metagenome (GOLD analysis project Ga0066661, IMG submission 66454) | Grasslands soil microbial communities from the Angelo Coastal Reserve, California, USA - 14_0903_12_30cm | ecosystem: Environmental > Terrestrial > Soil > Grasslands | place: USA... | reverse complement strand
TCCGCCGCAGGTCGCTCGCCAGCTTCTCCTGGGCCGGCATCATCAGCTCGCAATGAAAGGGTGCGGAGACGGCCAGCACGACGGCGCGCTTGGCGCCGCTCGCCGAAGCCAGCTCGACCGCGCGCTTCACGGCCCCGGCGTGACCCGAGATCACTGTCTGGTCGGGCGAGTTCAGGTTAGCCGGGCCCACCACTTGGCCGTTCGCGGCTTTTTTGCAGATCTGGGCGACCTGCGCTGGGGCTAGCCCCATAATCGCAGCCATTGCGCCTTCGCCCGCTGGCACGGCCTGCTGCATGTACCCGCCGCGGAGGCGCACCAGCTTCACGGCATCGGCGAACGCCAAGCTGCCGGCGGCCACCAGCGCCGAGTATTCACCCAGGCTGTGCCCGGCCACGTAGTGCGGCGCAATGCCCTTTTCCTCCAGGATGCGATAGATGGCCACGGAAACCGTCAGCATGGCGGGCTGGGTGTTTTCGGTCAGCTTCAGCGCGTCTTCTGAACCTTCAAAACACAACTGCGAGATCGAAAGCCCCAGCGCCTGGTCAGCCTCCGTGAAGACAGCACGGGCGGCGGGGAATTTCTCCGCGAGTTCCTTGCCCATCCCGGGGTATTGCGACGCCTGCCCGGGAAACAGAAATGCCACTTTGCCCATAGGACGATCCAAGCTCGTGAACTTTTCCCGGCCGGGGCTCAGGGCCGCGCAGCAGCGGCCACGGCGGAGAGCTCTTGCTCGATCTTCTCGTTCGTCTTCGCGCGAGCCAGCCCGGCAGCCACACGAATGGCGTTCTTCATCGCGTTGGCGTTCGAGCTGCCGTGCGAAATCACGGCGACGCCACGCAGGCCCAGCAGCGGCGCGCCGCCATACTCGGAGTAGTCGATTTTCTTCTTGAAGTCCCGAAAAGCGCGGCGCGAGAGCAGCGAGCCCACCTGGGCACTCAACGTGCTTTGCAGGGCGTTTTTCAACATGGTGATGATGAGTTGCGCGACGCCTTCGCTGATCTTCAGCGCCACGTTGCCGATAAAGCCATCGCAAACAATCACGTCCACGTTGCCCGCAAAAACGTCGCGCCCTTCGACGTTGCCCACAAAGTTGATCGGGAGTTGCTTCAGCCGGTTGTAGGCCTCGCGGGTCAGCTCGTTGCCCTTCATCTCCTCTTCGCCAATCGAGAGCAGCGCCACCTTGGGCCGGCGCGTGCCGAAGATCGCGCGATAATAGATCTCGCCCATGATGGCGAACTGCTCGAGATGCGCCACCTTGGAATCGACGTTTGCCCCGACGTCCAGCAGCACCGAAACCCCGCCCCGCGCCGTGGGAAACCGTGCCGCCAGCGCCACACGGTCCACCGATGGCAGCGTTCCCAGCCCGAAGCGCGCCACAGCCATTACCGCGCCGGTATTGCCCGCGCTTACCAAGCCGTCGGCCTGCCCGTTGCGCACCAGTTTGGCGGCCACGTGTACGGAGCTATCCTTCTTCTTGCGGAAGGCCTGCGTAGGCGAATCCTCCATGGTGATCACTTCGCTCGCTGGCACCACTTCGATGTCCAGGCCCCGGTGCGAGTGTTTGGCCAATTCGTGCTTTACCGCGGCCGTCTGGCCCACCAGAAGCACGCGCACGCCCAGCTCGCGCGCCGCCAGCACCGCCCCTTCCACCTCGGGCCGCGGGGCATGGTCGCCTCCCATGGCGTCAACGGCGATGGTGGTCATCTGTGCTCCGACCGGGGGAAACAGGCAGCCGGCCAGAAGAGTCCGGCCGCTTCAGGCCGACGTATCGATCACTTCGCGCCCTTTGTAGTAGCCACAGTGGGGGCAGGCCTGGTGGGGCTGCTTCATTTCATGACAGTTCGGACATTCGGCGAGCGATGGCGCGGTCAAGTGGTCATGCGCGCGCCGCTTATTCTTGCGAGCCTTGGAATGACGCCGCTTTGGGTTTGGCATACAAACTCCTCAAAAGATCCCCGGGATGTTTGGGGGCATTCTATGGGTTTTACATAGGGATTTCTATTGCTTTTTGAACCAATCCTGCTTGAGGCGCGCCAGGGGTGCCATTCGCGGGTCGGCTCCATGCGTCTCGCAACGGCACTCTTCGCTATTGAGGTTGGTGCCACAGTGCGGGCACAGGCCGCGGCAATCGCTCCTGCAGATCACCTTCATCGGCAGTGAAAGGATCACTTGCTCGGCCAGCACATCGGCCAGGAATAACCCCTCGCCTTCAAAAAAGCCGATTTCGGTGTCGTCCCGGCGCAGGTGAACCTCTTCTTCCTTGGCCATGGTGGACATGGGCCGGTAGTAGAGGTCGAAGTCCCGGCTTACTTCCTCGACAACGGTGTCAAGACAACGAGCGCAAGTTAGCTCCAGCCGCGTGTGCAACGAACCCGAAATGCGAATCTGCTCCTCGACCAGTTCGGCGGTGGCGCGCACCTCGAGTGGCTCAACTTGCTGAAACTCGCCGGTATGGAAATCCACGGTTCCGGGGGCATAACTCTTTCGGATGCGGATCTTGCGAACAGCTAACTCTTTTACGTCCAAGAACATGGCGTTTTCTCCCGGTGCGCTGCGGGAAAGGCCATTATACGGCCCTTCAACCCGTTGTCAAGAAAACCGGGAAATAGGCTCGCTGCCACGCCGCGAATCTGGCACTCAGGGCTCCTGGTGGAGGAGTCAACGTCGGGCGCAGCAACCATGTTGAAAACCTTCCCCTTGTCCGGTGCGTACCAACGCGACTAGACTGCGCAGTCCTACTTTTCCTCAAGGTGAGGTGCGTATGTCGTCTTCCCTCAATTGCATTGGAGATGTGAAGGCGTCTCGACGGGAGTTTTTGAAAGTCTCCGGCCTGGCGCTGGGCGCGGCCGCGGTGCCGGCGTGGCTGTTGGAGTTGGAAGCGGCTGAAGCCGAGGCGGTGGACAAGGGTAAGCTGGCCGATGCCGCGCTCTCCGCCGCGAGAACTCTTCGGGCCAGCTACGCCGACATCCGGATCAACCGCTACCGCAACGAGAACATCTTCACGCGTGAGAAGCAGGTACAGCAGGTGTCGCGCACGCAGAGTTTCGGCTGCGGGGTGCGTGTCCTCTTGAAGGGCACCTGGGGCTTTGCTTCCAGCCACAAGGTCACCGCTGAGGAAGTCCGCCGCATCACCCTGCAGGCAATCGAGATCGCGCAAGCCAATGCTGCCTATCAGCGCAAGCCTTTCACACTGGCGCCGGTCACAAAGGTGGCGACGAGCTGGAGGAGCAACTTCGAGAAAGACCCGTTCGACATCCCGCTCGAGGACAAAATTGGCTTCCTGCTGAAGCTGAACGAAGCGGCGCTGAAGGTCAAAGGCGTCAATTTCATCAACTCTTCGCTGGCCTTCGTGAACGAACAGAAATTCTTCGCCTCCAGCGAAGGCTCGCGAATCGAGCAGTACATCATTCGCAGCTTCCCAAACTTCAACGTCACCGCTGTAGATTCCGTCAAGGGAGATTTCCAGAGCCGCCGCTCGCTGGGCGGGCCGCAGGGTATGGGTTACGAGTACGCGGAGAAATATCCCTGGCTGGCTGAGGCTGAGCAGGCTGGCAACGAGGCGGTCGAGAAACTGAAGGCCAAGCCGGTCGAGCCGGGGAAGTATGACCTGGTGCTGCATCCCACGCACCTCTGGCTGACCATTCACGAGAGCACGGGCCACTCCACCGAACTCGATCGGGCGCTGGGCTGGGAAGCCGACTACGCCGGCACAAGTTTCCTCACGCCTGATAAGACGGGTAAATTTCAGTTTGGCTCGAAGATAATCAACATGGTTGCCGACCGCACGCAGAAAGCAGGCTTGGCGACCGTGGGCTACGACGACGATGGCGTGCCCGCCCAGCGCTGGCACCTGGTCAGGGAGGGCGTTTTCGTGGACTGGCAGACGACGCGCGAGCTGGCGTCGCTGGTGGGGCAGAAAACTTCCTACGGCTGCTGCCATGCGGACAGTTGGGGCAGCGTGCCCTTCCCGCGCATGCCCAACGTCTCGCTCGAACCCTCGAAAGAAAAAATCACTGTTGACGCCCTTCTCGCCGGCGTAAAGAACGGCATCCTGATCTACGGCGATGGCAGCTATTCGATCGACCAGCAGCGGTACAACTTCCAGTTCGGCGGGCAGACTTTCTGGGAAATCAAGAACGGCAAAAAAGGAGCGATGCTGCGCGATGTCGCCTATCAGTCGCGCACGCCCGACTTTTGGGGCGCATGCGACGCCATAGGCGGCGAGGCCACCTACGAGCTCAATGGCAGCTTTTTCGACGGCAAGGGCGAGCCTGGGCAATCGAATGCCGTCAGCCACGGCTGCCCGGCGGCCCGCTTCCGGCAAATCACCGTACTGAACACCGCTCCGGCTGCGGGACGGTCCTAGGAGACGCCAATGCTGCTCAGCGAACAGGAAGCCAAAGCGATTTGCCAGAAGCTGCTGGACTACGTGAAGGCCGACGACGCCACAGTCAGCGTCGAGAGCGAAAACTATCAACACGTCCGCTTTGCCGCCAATAATTTCACGACTAGCGGCCGCCGGGAAAACGTCGAGGCCAGCGTGACCCTGTGGCTCAAAGACAAGAAAGGCGCAGCCCAGACCAATGAAATGGACGACGCTTCGCTGGAAGCCGCGGTGCGGCAGGCTGAACAACTGGCGCGCCTCTCGCCGGTGGACCGCGAGTACCTGCCCACACTCGGCCCGCAACCGTACAAACCCACGCAGGGCTACATCGAATCTACGGCCAACATTTCAGCGACCGAACGCGCTAAAGCGATCGACGCCGTGATCGCTGCCTGCGAGAAAGAAAATGTCACCGGGGCCGGCTTCCACCAGGCCCGTGGCGTCGTCGCCGCACACGCCAGCAAGAACGGCAACTTCTCCTATGGGCGCGCAAGCCTGGTTAGCCTCTCGCTCACCGCTCGCACTCAGCAAGGTGATGGCTCGGGCTACTTCCTGCGCAACCACTTCGATGTCGCCAAGCTCGACACCGGGCGCATCGCTCGCGAAGCCATCGGGAAGGCCCTGCGCTCGCGCGAGGCGCGCACGCTCGATGCCGGCACCTATACCGTGGTGCTCGAGCCGCAGGCGGTGGCTGACTTGCTCGGCTTTATCGGCTTTGTCTTCGACGCGCGCCTTGCCGACGAGGGTCGCAGCCCCTTCTCCACCCCTGGCGGCAAAACGAAGATCGGCGAAAAAATCGTCGACGAGCGCCTCAGTGTCTATAGCGACCCCTGGCATCCTGAGCTACCCGGCTCTCAGGTCGCCCAGGGCGGGATTCCCGCGCAGAAGCTCTATCTGGTGCGCAATGGCGTGCTCGAGACGCTGGTGTACTCGCGCTTCTGGGCCAAGCAGAAGCAAAAGGAGCCCACGCCCGGGCCCGTCAACATCGTCGTGGAAGGCTCGCAGCCGCCGGCGAGCGTGGAGGAGATGGTGCGCTCGACCGAGCGCGGCCTGCTGGTCAGCCATTTCTGGTACCTGCGGCCAGTGGACATCCGCACAATGGCGATCACCGGATTGACGCGCGACGGCGTCTGGTACGTCGAGAAGGGAAAAATTCAGTACCCGGTGCGCAATTTCCGGTTTAACCAGAGCCTGCTCGAAATGCTGGCTGGGGGCAATGTCGAACTGATCGGCGCGCCCGAGCGCGTTAGCGCTTCGGAATCACAAGGGTCCGCCTCAGCGCTGCTGCCCGCGCTCAAGGTGAAGCAGTTCCACTTTACCTCTCAATCCGAGGCCGTTTAGTTTCCCGAGTCTGGCCCTTGCACCAAGCGTGGTTGTGTACCGCTGGCGTCTCGCCGGCTCTTTTTCTGCCCTGACACACTGGCGCAGCACGACGGCTGACTACCGGTGCCCGGCGGGGGCGCCCAGCAGCTCGCGGTGCTGGCGCAACAGGAAGTGATCGGTCATGCCGGCAATATAGTCGCACACGACGCGATGGCGCGGCTCGCGCTGTGCCTGCTCGAAGTAGTATTTCGGCATGGCCTCCGGGTGTTCCAGGTAATAGCGGAAGAGGTTTTCCAAGGCATCCACTGAGCGCTCGCGCTCCTCGACGAGCGTCGGGCTGTCGTAGAGCCGGGCGTAGAGAAACTTCTTCAGCTCCGCATTCTGCCGCGCACCCGCCGGACTGAAGCCGGCGAGGCGCATGGGCGCGCGCCGCACGTCCTCTACACTCGCCACGCCGCTCGCGAGGATTTGCTCGCGCGTGTTTTCGATCAGATCCGTGGCGAGACGATCGAGCACGAGTTTGAGCGCCTCGTTGAACTTGAGCTTTGTGCGGTCCCGCCCGGGGGCGGGATAGTGCCGATCCACTTGCGCAAAGGTTTCGGCGAATACCGGCACGCCCTCGAGGATCGTCTGCAGGTCGAGCAGCCGCGCCTCATAACCGTCGTCGAGGTCGGCGGTGTTGTACGCGATCTCGTCTACGCAGTCGATCAATTGGGCCTCGAGGGGCGGCCGCTGGTCCAGCAGGTACTCCGCGAGCTCCGGAAATTCAGCGGGTCGGTAATCGCGGGAATGCTTGATGATGCCTTCGCGCACTTCGAAAGTTAAGTTGAGGCCTGAGAAGTCGAGGTAACGCTGCTCGAACTGCTCGACGATGCGCAGGGCGTGGAGGTTGTGGTCGAAGACGTCACCGTGCCGGCGCATCAGATCGTCCAGGCGGTGCTCGCCGGCGTGTCCAAAGGGCGGGTGGCCGATATCGTGCACCAGGGCCAGGGCCTCGGCAAGATCCGTCTGGAGGCCCAGCGCGCCCGCGACAGTGCGGGCAATCTGCGCGACCTCGAGCGTATGCGTCAGGCGATTGCGGAAGTGGTCGGAGTAGCGTGTGGTGAAAACCTGCGTCTTCGCTTCCAGGCGCCGGAAGGCGCGCGAGTGAATCACCCGGTCACGGTCGCGCGCGTAGTCGTTGCGGTAGGGGTGGGGCGGTTCGAAATAACGGCGGCCGCGCGAATGGCTCACGTCCATCGCGTAGGGGGCTAGCGCCATCGCCGTCATCCTATCGCAGCCTGCGCCAAGCAGAGAAAAAAACGCGAGGGGCTAGCTCTTCGGGCCGAAGGTCTCCAGGCGTTTTTCGGCTTCTTCGGCGACCGGGGAATCAGGAAAATCTTGCCTGATCTGGTTGTACACCTTGGTCGCTTCCTGCGGATTGCTTTTGCGCAACTGATCGCCGAGCGCGAGCAGGGCCATCGGCTTGGGCACGAAGACGGTGGGTTTTTCGGCGAGCTGCCGGAAGAGTTTCGCGGCGTCCTCGCCTTTGCCGGTCTTGTCGTACACCACGGCCAGTTGGTAGCGCGCGAGCGCAACAAATTCCTCGTCGCCACTACCCTCGAACTCTTTCAGCAACTTCTGGGCTTCGCTGAAGCGGCCGAGTTGGATCTCGCTCAGCGCCGCATAGTAGCGGGCCACCTGCCCGGGGCGCGTCCGCCAATACTTGCCGGTGATCTCGTAGAATTTCTTCGACGCGTCTTCATACTTGTTCTTCTCTTCGACGTAGGTGACTTCGCCCGGCTCTCCCGGCTCGCCCGGCGCGCGGATGCGCGCCTGGAAAATCTTCATTGCCTCTTCGAGCGCTGCCGAAGCCTTCCCCGTCTGCCGCTCGGCGTAGAACCGCCAGCCGAGGATGGCCAGGGCCACGACCAGCACCGCGCCCAGAACGAGCCCTGCCATCTTCTGGTGAGAGAAGACCGCTTCGGCGCCGTGCGCCAAAGTTTCTCGGATTTCGTCTTTCTTTAATTCCTTGCGCGAGATGTGCTGCGACAAGCTCTCCTCCGCCATCTATCAAACGAACCATCGTATCACAAAGCGCGCCTGCCCATTCTCTGGCGATGGCAGGAAGTGGCGAAAACAGGAAAGCCCCGCCCTCCGCGCCGGCGTCGTGCGCGCAAGCTCCGCAGCCGGCGGAGAGGACAGGGCCTCGAGATCTTGATGCCTTAGACGCGGGTGACGTTCTCAGCCTGATAGCCCTTGGGTCCCTGACGGACTTCGAACTCGACCGTCTGGCCTTCGGTCAAGGTCTTGTAACCGTCCATCTGGATGGCCGAGAAGTGAACGAACACATCCTCGCCCGACTGGCGCTGGATGAAACCGTACCCCTTGGACGCGTTGAACCACTTCACCACACCTTGTTCTCTACTCAACTTCGTAACTCCTGTTTCTAAAAATATCGCTATTTGCCGGGTGTAACGCCAGTCGGTGCCACAAAAAACCCGCCGCGACGAGCCCCGTACACCTACGGTATTACGTGACCCACAAACGCGGCGGTATGCTGGCACAAAAGTGCAATGGTGTCCAGAGTGTCGTGGTGTTGCAACCGTGGCTGGCTTCGAGGGACCTAACTGAACCTTTCGAGGCGTGACTAACGTAAGATGGCGCTGCAATACAGGTCGTGCGAAGCGCCGGGGCTACTGAAAGCTGCGCACGGCAGTGCGTTCATCGGAGTAAACGTCAAATACGGTGAACAATTTGGTGATCTGGAGCAAGTCGTGCACTCTCTTAGTGAGGTTGAGCAGCTTCAGCTCCCCGCCTTGGCTTGTGACCGTGGTATAGCCGCTCACCAATTCGCCGATGCCCGAGCTATCGATGTAGTTCACTTCGCCCAGGTTCAAGATAATTTTCTTATGACCCTTGCCAAGATTTTCGCGGATCATTTGGCGCAACAGGGCGCTACCCTCGCCGAGGGTGATGCGCCCGCTGAGGTCGATCACAATCACGCTGCCCGACTCGCGCGCGGTGGCTCTGAGGTTCACAGGTTATTCCTCCTTCGTGTTCGCGGACCGTCTCCCGGGGCCGGCGCCGCGTGATGCGGGATATTGCTTGGCCATGACCACCTCGGCCCCGCCCTGACGGCGGCGGAGCACCTCAAATTCATCCATAAACGAGCGCATCAGGAAAATCCCGCGACCCGAGGTCTTGAGCAGATTCTCCTCGGCTAGGGGATCGGGGACATCGGCTAGGTTAAAGCCGGGACCGTGGTCGATCACACGAATCACCATCTTGTCCGGCGCAAGCTCAAAGACCAGATGAATCTTTTTGCCGCGCTGGCTGTCGTGGCCGTACCGATAGGCGTTGATCACGCCCTCGCGGACCGACATGCCGATCTTGTGACAGTCGTCTTCGTCGAAGCCCGCCGACGCGGCGATTCGCAGACAAATGTCCTCGGCCAGACTGACGCTATCGAGCAGCGTCTCCAGTGTCACTTCAATCCGCTTGGTCTCTGCAGGCATCCGACGGTTGGCGCCTGAGGTCAAAGCGAAGTATGCCTAGCACAGCGGCTTAATGGAAGTCAATGGAGAGGGTTTGGGGGAGCGCGGCGAGGGAGGAGAGAGTGGCGGACAGGCAGGAATGCCGGTCCTACGCGCTAGGCCCAGTAGGTGCGGTCGAGGGTGCGGTACTGGATGGCTTCGCTGAGGTGGTGGGGCTGGACGTGGGCCGCGCTGTCCAGATCCGCGATCGTCCGCGCCACTTTTAGGATGCGATCGTGGGCGCGCGCGGAAAGTCCCAGCCGCGTGATGGCGTTCTCCAGCAACTTCTCGCTCTCTTCGGAAATTTGGCAATGCTTCCGGAGGAGCTTTGGCGGCATCTGGGCGTTGGCGTAAATCTTCTTCTCCTCGGCGAAGCGCTCCAGTTGCCGGGTGCGGGCGCGCAGCACCCGCTCGCGCACGGTGGCCGATTCCTCGATGGCGTGCTCGCCGCGGAGCTCCCTGTACTTCACCGCGGGGACCTCAATGTGGATGTCGATGCGGTCGAGCAGGGGTCCCGAGATTCTCGAGACGTAGCGCTGGATCTGCGGCGGCGAGCAATGGCATTCGCGCGTGGAGTCGCCAAAGAAACCGCAAGGGCAGGGGTTCATCGCTGCGGCGAGCATAAAGCGCGCGGGAAAGGTGACCGAAGTGGCGGCGCGCGCAATGGTCACCGAGCCTTCCTCGAGCGGCTGGCGCATCACCTCGAGGACGTTGCGCTCGAATTCGGGCAGCTCGTCCAGGAACAGCACGCCGTGATGCCCGAGCGAGACTTCGCCGGGCCGCGGCACCGCGCCGCCGCCGATCAATCCTGCGTCGCTGATGGTGTGGTGCGGAGAGCGAAAGGGCCGCGTGCCCACCAGGCCGCGCGAGTTTTCTAGCAAGCCGGCGACGCTGTGAATGCGCGTGGTTTCGATGGCCTCCTCCAGAGACATCGGCGGGAGGATGGTGGGGATGCGCTTGGCGAGCATGGTCTTGCCAGCGCCGGGCGGCCCGATGAAGATGATGTTGTGGCCACCGGCACAGGCCACCTCCAAGGCGCGCTTGGCAGCTTGCTGGCCGCGGACGTCGCGCAGGTCCACCAAATACTGCGCGGCCTCCGCGAGCAGGGCGCGGGCGTCCAAGCGCAACGGAGCGAAGGATTCCGGGGCGTTGATCAGGTCCACCGCCTGCGGCAGCGAGCGAAGGGCATAGACGTCGATGCCCTCCACCACAGCGGCCTCGCGCGCGTTGGCCTCCGGCACGGCCAGCGAGCGGATGCCGCGCTCGCGTGCCGCCAGCGCCGCCGAGAGCGCGCCGCGCACCGCGCGCACGCCGCCATCGAGCGAGAGTTCGCCGAGAAACACGAAACCATTGAGGGCCTTGCCGAAAAACGTGCCGACGCAGCCCAGGATGCCCAGCGCCATGGGCAAATCGAACGCCGAGCCTTCCTTGCGGATGTCGGCCGGGGCCAAGTTGATGGTGACGCTCTGCGGGGCGGGGAAATCGTAGCCGCAGTTCTTGAGCGCGGCTTTTATGCGCTCGCGGCTTTCCTTGACGGCCACATCGGGCAGGCCAACCACGTTGAAATCGTGCAGGTTGCCCGAGCCAACGTCCACCTCAACTTCGACGAGGTAGGCGTCAATGCCGAACACCGCGGCGCTCAGGCTCTTGAAAAGCATCGAACGAGGAAAGCGACTCCCTTCGCGGCGGCAAGATTAACTCAAACTTAATTTTCTCGCTAGAGGAATAGGGCCAAAGCAAGGACTCGGCTTCACGGGGCGCGCTGTGAGCCCCCGGTCGCAGGCGATCTTGCCGGGAAACCGGTCTGCGGATTCACGGGAGCGAACCACAATGGAGGAAAAAATCAGTTGATCTTAACAGTGCCGGTGGTATAAGGTGCCCCCGCCCCGCAGAGTTCCCGAGGGAGGGAAAAACTCATGAAAGCCAAATTTCGATTTCTGTCTCTGGGTGTTTGTCTTCTATTTCTCGTGGGCACAGTTCGGGCCGACGACAGGGACGGGCGCGAGCGCATCATCCTGAAGTGCAGCAAACCCTCCACGGAACTCAAGGCGACCATCGAGGGGCTTGGTGGCCAGGTGGTGCACGAGTTTGAAGAGGTGGACGCGATTGTCGTGGAGATTCCCTCGGCGATGCTGCTGCAGGTGCGGCAAATTCCTGGCGTTCAGGCCGCTTACAAAGATGCGGTAGTCCCGCTGCCGCAACCGACTGGCGTCAAGCACCCGGCTCATGAATTACCAGGGCTGTTGACGGCGGACGCAGAGACTATCGGCGAGCCGATGACTGAACAGCAGATCGCTGACTTCGCTGCTTCTCATCCTGATGCCTACCGCTTTACCAATATCCTCACTGGTGCCCAAGCTCTCCATTTGCGGCGCATCCAGGGACAGGGCGTCGTGGTGGCAGTGATGGACACCGGGGTTCGTCCTGGATTTCCCCATCTCGATCTGCGCCGCGCCGTCATCGGCGGGGAAAATCTGGTGCCCGAGGCCAACGAATGTCGCCGGCCGGCCCCGCCGACTTGCCGTTCGGTGCCCGCCATAGACAGCCGCAACGACGGCCATGGAACCTTTGTTTCTGGGATGATTGCGGCCAACGTCACCTTCCGTTTCTCCCCCACGAGTGGTTTCGCCCAGGCCGTGCGGCGCTATTCGCCGGCAAGCGCGAATGTGATTCAGTCTCCTTCTGGCACGGCGCAGTTCGTGGACATTCCGATGGTGGGTACAGCGCCGGCGTCTAGTATTTATGCCCTGAAGGTATTTCCGTGCCGGCGGCCTTTCTGCGCGGGTGACGGTGCCTTCACCTCCGATATTCTGCGCGCGATGGAGCGCGCCATCCAGTTGCGTCGGAACTTCAACAGCGGGGTTCCCCCCGTGCGCAAGCCTGATGGCAGTTTCGATTCGCTGAACATTTCCGTGGTCAACATGAGCTTCGGTGGCCCTACTCTGTTTGCCGGGCGCGACCTGCTGGACAGCATGACTGATCGGATGCTGGCTGCGGGTATTGTCCCCGTCGCCGCCGCGGGCAACGACGGACCGGCGGGAATCAGCGGAACGTCCCCTGGCACGGCGCTTGGCACGATCACCGCCGGAGGAGCCGAAACGCCGGTACATTTGCGGATTCTCCTTGACTTGATCACCGGCGCCCCGGGATTCGGCTTGCTGTTTCGACCCGATGAGAATATCCAGACTGCCTTGTTCAGCTCACGAGGACCGACGGCCGACGGTCGCTCTGCCCCCGGGCTGGTTGCCAATGCCGTCGCATCCTTCGGACAAGGCTTCGCCGCGCCGAACATCCTGAACTTTGCCAGTGGGACTTCATTTGCCAGCCCAACCATTGCCGGTGGCGCAGCACTTCTGAGGCAAGCGTTTCCCACCGCTACCGCCCGGCAGATTCGCAACGCGCTTCTGCTGGGGGGTAATCCGGGCGTCATCGGCGACGGTTCTACCGCTCAGGACCGCGGCGCGGGCTTCCTCAATGTGGTGCAGGCCAGCGCGTTGCTGGCCGCTGGAGGCGTGCCGGAAACGGTGGTGGTCACGGAATTTGAGGATGAGGTCGCAGAAAACATCGAGCGTGTCGGCCTGAGAGCTGTCGAGGCCGACAGCGACCCCACTTTCCAGGTCGGTCCGCTCAAGCCCGGACAACGAGCCGAGTTCTTCGTGGAAGTGGACGAAGACATCGGAAGCCTGACCGTCTCGGTGGCTGACGTCACACCCGAACTCCCCCCTTCGCAGCAGAATGTGCTATTTGGCGATGACCTGTTCTTTGCCGTAGCGCGCGCCAAGACTTCTTTTGGAGACTATGCCGAGAACAGCTTCCTGACTGGGAACCACACCCTCGTTCTGGCTAATCCCGAGCCCGGGCTGGTGCGCGTGACCTTTGCGGGCGACGACACAAATGCAGGGCGGATCTCAGCACGCCTCACTCTTTCGTCCACCAAGCGGCGCGAGCCTCCGGAGAGTGTGGACGGAAAGATTGCCGATGGGCAGTTCCTGGTCTTTCCTTTCTTCATCCCCGCAGGGACCAATGAGGCCGACTTTGAATTAGGCTGGAAGGGAAACTGGGGGCACTATCCGACCAACGACCTCGACTTGATCCTGCTTCGCCCAGATCGTCGCTTGGATTTTAGTGGGGCCACCTCGGACTCCCCCGAGCGAGTTCGGGTCCTTAATCCGCCTGCGGGACTCTGGTTGGCAATCGTCAACGGCTTCAGCGTTCCAACCAGCAAGGATAAGTTCGAGCTGAGCGTAACCGCTGACGGCCACCGCCTCCGCCCGCCGCGCCCGCCGGAGGAGTAAGCCTACCCTTCGCGCCTCCCGCCAGCGTGGGGACCCGATCAAGCCACTTGACCGGGTTTCCCCCGCGGGCGGACTCGCTATTCCCCCTCTGAGCCACCTCTGCGCCATACACGCTGCCACGCCGCTTTCGAGACAGAGACGAAAGTGGCCGGGCTGGGCAGGTTGAACTGAAATCCAACGCTTTGAGCTTGACTTGCAAATGGGTATTGCGATATAGCTTTGCGCCATCGCAGGCTAAAAACTGAACCGGGGAGGACATGATTCGCTCGCTTCCCACCCCGTAAAGCGAGCGCGAGGCACTCAGTAGCGGTCTGCGGCAACGTCCAACTCTTTTTTCTTGCCGCTCGGCAGACGTCGCGCGGACCACAGCGTAGTCTGGCTTGCCGGGGGCAGCCCTGGCAATGCGCCGGAATGATTGCAACATCCATTTCTGGAGGAGACGTATGCCCAACACCAAGAGGCTTTGGCTTTATCTTACAGGTGTGTTGCTCATGGCGGGCGCTGGAATTCTGACGGTTTCCGGCTTTCCATTCGACACGCAGTTTCTCACCACGGTCAAGAAGAACGGCGTCGATTTGGAGCTGCGCAGCGAAGGCAAGATGATGGCGGACGAAGTTCTGTCGGGCAGAATTATGCTCGAGGCAGATGCAACCCCCAGCCCTGTCTCGAAGGAAGACAGAGATGAGGAGGTCGAGTTCCGCGGCGACAATGTGCAAGTAAACGACCCAGCGCTCGACAACATCCAAACGTTCGCTGGGTTGCGGCCGTTTGTGAAATTCACCCAGAGCGAGACCACCGTCGCGGCGCATAACGACAACATAGTGGTCAGCTATAACAGCTCGGCTGGCGTGAAGCTGGTCCGCTTGCCAACCGGCCAAGTAGTGTTCCAAGAAATTCTCCTTTCTGGCTTTTCGACATCGAATGACCGCGGCCGGACCTTTACCAGCGGCTTTGTGCCGCCGGTGCGGGGCGCCAGCGCTACCTTTGGCGACGGCGTGGTGACTGTCGACGAAGAGGGCAACTTCTACTATTCCACGTTGGGAATCGATGCCCAGGGCAACGGCACGGTTCAAGTGAACAAATCGACCGACAGGGGGCGGACCTGGAGCGACGCAGTCGTGGCCGCGGTGGATGACGGCAGCGACAAAGAGTGGATTGCCGCCGGACCAGCTCCAGGCGATGACGACCGGACCAACCTCTATGTCACCTGGACCAGCTTCCAGCAAGCTCCTCCTCCGGTGTTTTTCAGGTCCGAGTTGCGGTTTGCACGTTCGACGGACGGGGGCCGCACCTGGACGTCCAAGACTGTCTTCGCCCCGGGCCCTGATCCGAACCCGGTCAATCCGCAGCAGTTCATCCAGTTCTCCGTGCCAGTGGTGGACCGGGAGACGGGACGGCTCTACATTGGCTTCATGCATTTCAGTAACGCGGACCAGGAT
>Ga0066661_10000353_pt1 | contig 15001 bp, 12 predicted proteins | sample GraSoiAngelo_110_FD_66454 | JGI IMG/M metagenome (GOLD analysis project Ga0066661, IMG submission 66454) | Grasslands soil microbial communities from the Angelo Coastal Reserve, California, USA - 14_0903_12_30cm | ecosystem: Environmental > Terrestrial > Soil > Grasslands | place: USA... | reverse complement strand
GCCTGCGGCGCCCGGCTCGGGGCGGCCGCGGCGGCCGCGGGCCGCTGGGTCTTCCGGTTGGGAACGTGGATGGCGCGCCCGTCCGCCGCCAGCGCCGCCTCCAGCAGCGACTCGGCCAGCGTGGGGTGGGCGTGCATCGTCAGGTCGAGGTCGTGCAGCTTCAGGCGGTGCTGCACGGCGAGCGTCGCCTCCGCGATCACGTCGGTGACGCGGGGGCCCACCATCTGGACGCCCAGCAGCGTGTCGTCGCGGGCGTCGGCGACGACCTTGACCGCGCCCTCGGTCTGGCCCAGCGTCATGGCCCGGCCCGACGCGGCGAACGGGAAGCGGCCCACCTTGACGTCGAAGCCGCGCTCGCGCGCCTCGCGCTCGCCGAGACCGACGTTGGCGATCTCCGGGTCCGTGTAGATGCAGTTGGGGACGGCGTGGTAGTCCGGCGTCCGGCCGGCGCCGGAGATGTTCTCGACCGCGCACACGCCCTCGTACGAGGCCACGTGCGCGAGCATCACCCCGCCGATGACGTCGCCGATGGCCCAGACGTGGTCGGCGGCGGTGCGCAGGTGATCGTCCACCACCACGCGGCCGCGCTCCAGCTGGACGCCGGCCGCCTCCAGGCCCAGGTCCTTCGTGTACGGCACCCGGCCCGCGGCCAGCAGCACCACCTGAGCGGGGACGGCCTGCCCCTCGCCCTCCGACCTGAAGCGCACCTCGAGCCCGGCGCCGGTCCTGGCCACCTCCTCGACGCGCGCCTCCGTGTGGATGACGCCGCCCAGCCGCTCGAAGTGGCGCCGGTACAGGCCGACCACGTCGGACTCGACCATGGGCAGGACCTGGGGCAGCAGCTCCAGGACGGTCACCCTGGTGCCGAGCGCCGCGTACAGGGCGCCCCACTCCATGCCGACCACGCCGCCGCCGATCACGACCATGGCCTCGGGGACCTGCTCGAGGCCCAGGATGCCGTCGGAGTCGATCGTGTGCTCGATGCCCTTCAGCGGGATGCGCGCGGGCACCGAGCCGGTCGCGATCACGAGGTCGCGGGCCTCGTAGCGCTCGCCGCCGGCGGTGAACGCGCCCGGGCCGTCGAGCCGGGCCGCGCCCCGGACCACCGTGATGCCGTTGGCCTTCATCAGGCCCTCCACGCCGCCCACGAGCTGGTCCACGACCTTGTCGCGGCGCCGGTTGGCCGCCGGCAGGTCGAAGCGGAGCGCGTCGGCGACCACGCCGTACTCGCCGCCTCGCTGCATCAGCGAATACAGCTCGGACGACTGGAGCATGGCCTTCGTCGGGATGCAGCCGCGCACGAGGCAGGTGCCGCCCATGCGGTCCTTCTCCACGATGGCGGTGCGGGCGCCGAGCTGGGCGGCCCGGATGGCGGCGACGTAACCGCCGGGGCCGCCGCCGATCACGGCGACGTCAAAGCGCTCAGGCACGATAGCTCCTTTCGATGGCGGTATTCACGAGAATTATGACGGCAGCCGGCGGCTGATTCTTCCAGATGCGTCCCGCACAGTGCGGCATAGCAATGTACGAGGCTGGGCCGCCCCGGTGCCGGGGCCCGGGGGAAGGCCTGGGCGCGGGCTGAGACGTTGAACTGTCGACACTTACACGCCTCGGCCGTGCGGGATGCGTTGAAGTGTCGATACTTCAACATCGTCCAGCAGGCCGCCGCCTACCCGGTCCCGCGGATGCCGTCGGGGAGGTAGCGGTTCGTGATCGGCATCCGCCTGTCTCTACCGAACGCCCGGGTGGTCACCTTCACGCCCGGGGCGCCCTGCCTCCGCTTGTACTCGCTGCGGTCCACCAGCCCGATCACGCGCCGGACGACCTCGGGGTCGTGGCCGGCCGCGACCAGCTCCTCGAAGCTGCGGTCGTCCTCCACGTAGCCCTCCAGGATCGGGTCCAGCTCCTCGTACGGGGGCAGGCTGTCGGCATCCTTCTGGTTCTCGCGCAGCTCGGCCGACGGCGGCTTGTCCAGCACCCGCTGGGGGATGACCGGCCGCTCGCCGACCGTGTTGCGGTACCGGCAGAGCTCGTAGACGGTCGTCTTGGGGATGTCCTTCAGCACCGCGAAGCCGCCGGCCATGTCGCCGTACAGGGTGCAGTAGCCGGTGGCGATCTCCGACTTGTTGCCGGTCGTCAGCACCATCCAGCCGAACTTGTTGCTCAGGCCCATCACCAGGACGCCACGGATCCGGGCCTGGATGTTCTCCTCGGCCAGGCCGGGCGGCAGCCCCGCGAACGCGTCCGTCAGCGTCGCCTCGAACGCCTGCTGGACCGCCTCGATCGGCAGCTCGTACGTCCGGATGCCGAGCGCCTCCGCGAGCTCGCAGGCGTCCTCCAGGCTGGCCCGGGACGTGAACCGGGACGGCATCAGGACCCCGACCACGTTGTCCGGGCCCAGCGCGTCCACCGCGACGCAGGCCGTCAGCGACGAGTCGATGCCGCCCGACAGGCCGAGCAGCACCTTCTCGAACGCGCCCGACTTGCGCACGTAGTCGCCCGTGCCGCAGACCAGCGCCGCGTACACCTCGGCCGGCCCGTCGAGGGGCACGGCGAGCGGCCGCCGGGGCGCGCCGGGCGGGTGCGGCGCGGCCGTGCCCGTGACCGCGATCTCGGTGACCTCCAGGTCCAGGTGGAGCGGCATCGCCGCCTCCTTGCGCAGCCGCGTGTCGTGGAGGCGGGCGCCGAAGACGGTGCCGATGTCCAGGTCGGCCACGAGCAGGTCCTCGGCGAACGAGGGGGCCCGCGCGATCACCTCGCCGTCCGGGTCGAACACCACGCTGTTGCCGTCGAACACGAGCTCGTCCTGGCCGCCGACCAGGTTGACCCAGACCAGGAACGCGCGCGAGTCCATCGCGCGGGTGGCGATCATGCTCTCGCGGGTCCGCCGCTTGCCCCGGTGGTACGGCGAGCCGTTGATGTTGATCAGCAGCTGGGCGCCGTGGGCGGCCTGGACCGAGATCGGTCCGGTCGGGTACCACGCGTCCTCGCAGATGGACACGCCGACCCGGACGCCGGCCAGCTCGAAGATGGGGCTGCGGCGGCCGCGCTGGAAGTAGCGCTCCTCGTCGAACACCCCGTAGTTGGGCAGGTACACCTTGTGGTAGACGCCGCGCAGCTCCCCGTCGTGGGCGAGGAACGCGGCGTTGTGGATGTCCAGGTCCAGGTCCACGAACCCGCCCACCACGGCGATGCCGCGGCTGGCCGCGACCACGCGGTCCCGGTGCCGGATGTTGTCCCGGATGAACGACGGCTTGAGCAGGAGGTCCTCGGGCGGGTAGCCGGGGACCGCGAGCTCGGGGAACACGACGACGTCGCATCTCTCGTCTCGCCCCCGGCCGATCCACTCGATCATCCGGGCGGCGTTGCCGGCGAGGTCGCCGACGGTGCTGTCGATCTGCGCCAGACCCACCCGCAGGGGCCGGGCGGCGTCGGTCTCCATCCCTCCATTCTGCGCCGATCCGGGACCGGATTGGGTCCGGTGGACTAAAACCACCCCCTGTCACGATCCGGGGGGCCATGGGATACCACAGGCGTGATGACCATCACCGCGGCGCCGCCCGACGCCGCCGACACCGCGTCGTTCGAGGCGCTGATCGAATCGCTCCTGCCCGGCGGGTACCGGCTCGCCTACGCCATGCTCCAGAGCCAGCCCGAGGCGGAGGACGCGATCCAGGAGGCGGCGCTGCGCGCGTGGGCCGCCCGGCACCGCCTGCGGCCCGGCTCGGACCCCCGGCCGTGGTTCATGACGATCGTCGCCAACCAGTGCCGGCAGCAGCGGCGCAGCCGCTGGTGGTCGGTGCGGAAGGGCGGCGACCTGCCGGAGGGGGTGCAGCCGGCGCCGCCGGTCGAGGGCGCCGACCTGCGCCGGGCGCTGGCGCGGCTGTCCCACCGCGACCGGCTGGCGCTCGCCCTCCGCTACTACCTCGACCTGCCGTTCGAGGAGATCGGCCGCGTCCAGGGCATCTCGCCGGCCGCGGCCAAGGCCCGCGTCCACCGCGCCCTCGGCCGGCTGCGGCTCGAGGTTCCCGAGGATCTGAACGATGCATGAGGAAGAGTTCCGGACCCGGTACCGCGCCGCCGTCGGCGACGCGCCGGACGAGCTGGGCGCCGTGCAGCGCGCGGCGGCGGTCGTGCACCGGGCGCCGCCCCGGCCCGAGCGGGCGGGGGCGCCGCGGGCCATGATCCTGGTCGCCGGCGCGCTGGCCGTGCTCGTGCTGGCGGGCCTGCTGGGGCCGCGCGTGCTGCGCGCCATGCCCCGGGTCACGACCCCCGCGGCCGGCGGTGCCCCGCGCGATGCGCCCCCGGCCGCTCCCGCCGTCGCCGCCGTCGCCGCCTGCCGGCTGCCGGTCGTCGTAGGCGACTATCGCGCGGCGGCCGCCGGCCAGACGCGCGACGATCAGTCCACCCAGCCGAAGTACACGGCCGGGTTCGTGGCGCCGGCCACCGGCGACTTCGTCGCCGACCCGAGCGCCCAGGCGGGGAGCCTGCCGTTCTCCCGCGCGTACGTGAACGACAATTGGGAGCCGGAGAGCTACGACCCGGTGCTGAAGCGCTGGCTGCCGGCCAGGGTGCGCCAGGTCTCGCCCGACCACCACTCCTACCTGTACTTCCTCCAGAGCCCGCTGGCGACCGGCAAGGGCTCGGCCTTCGACACCACCTCGCTGCACGTCTACGACGTGACCACGGGCAAGGACCGCACCCTCTGGACCACGCACGACCAGATCGGCTGGGACGCCACGTGGGAGTCCGACGGCATCCACGCGTCCACCACGCCCGGCGGCGGCGGCCGCATGGCGTCGTGGGTCGTCGACCCGGTCTCCGGCACGGTGGTGCCGGCCGCGCCGTCGTCGCCGCCCGGTCCTTCGCCGGCCGAGGCGGTCGCGACGTTCAGTGAGTACGGCATGACGAAGGGCGGCCAGGACGGCACCGACGGCGCCGGCCATCCGATCCTGTTGGAGGGCTCTCGCGACCCGGGCGCCCACTACCAGTACTTCGTCGGCGGGCCGAACGGCCGCCGGATCGTCATCCACGAGGGCACGATGGGCGACGCGTTCGACTTCGACCCCGCCGGCTTCGCCGTGGACGGCGACCGGCTCTGGTCGGCGAACTACGACGGCACGGCGATCTGGCTCTGGACCGAGAAGGACGGCCTGAAGCGGTACCCGCTGACGGGCGTGCCCCGGCACGACTTCTACGTCATTCCCACGGTGGTCGGGCCGTGCCAGTGAGCGGCTACCAGCCGCGCAGCCGCGCGACCAGCTCCAGGAGCTGGCGGTACAGGTGGGTGAGCCGGCTGCCGCGGGCCACGCCGCAGAGCAGCAGGGTGCCCCGGGGATGGGTCAGCGCCAGGGTGCCGTCGCCGGTCAGCGGCTGCAGCCCGGTCCGGCGCAGGGTCACGCTCTCCACGTCGGCCAGGTCCACGCCGGTGACCATCCTGGGCTGGAGCAGGTCGTCGCGGATCTCCACCCTGCCCTGCCGGATGGTCACGCGCATCCGCGACGCGCGCACCGCCGTCAGGACCAGGCCCAGCACCTGGAGCACCACGCCGGCCCCGACCGCCACCTGGAGCAGGGTGAAGAACGACGCCAGGAACGGCAGCCGGGCGCGCAGGAGCGCGAGCCCGATCCAGAACGCGGCCAGCAGCGCGGCGGTCACGGGGTGGACGGGCAGGGGGGCCAGCACCTCCCGGTCCAGGCTGCCCAGGTAGGCGATCACCCGCGGCCGCGCCGACACCGTCAAGGCCTGCCGCAGGCGCTCGACCTCGTCGGGGTCGGCCGCGCCCGCGGCGGGCGCCGGCGGCGCCGGGCGGGACAGCGCCGGGGGCGCGGGCGGCCGCGAGGCGGGCAGAGGGACGAGCGAGGGGCGGACGCTGCCGCCGCCCTGGACGGCGGCCAGGCGGGCCCGGGCGTTCGCGTGGTCGCCGTCCATCGCGAGCGCCTCGCGGTAGCGGCCGGCCGCCTCCTGGCGCCGGCCCCGCCGCTCGGCGATCAGGCCCAGGTAGAACAGCGCCTCGGCGTTGAGCGGCGCGCGCTGCAGGGACTCCCAGAGCGCGGCCTCGGCGGACACGTCCTCGTTCAGGCTCAGCCGGGCGACGCCCATGCCGTACAGCGCCTCGGCCGCCCAGCGGAAGTCGGCGGCGGCCTGCGAGAAGGGCAGGAGGCTGTCCCGGAAGCGCCCGCTGAAGAGCAGGTCCCAGGCCTCGGTGAGCAGGGCCGGCGTCGCCATCCGCGGGCACAGATTGCCCGGCCGGTCCGCCGGAGGTCAAGCGGCCGACGGACCGATAATTGGAGGATGCGGGTCACGATCCTCCCCGCGCGGGAGGTGAAGGAGGTGGAGGCGCGAACGGTGGGCGACCTGCTGAAGGCGCTCGGCCTGCACCGCGACGCCCATCTCGTCGTGCGCGGCGAGGACATCCTGACGACGGACGTCCGGCTCACGGCGGCCGACGACGTGGAGGTGTGGCCGGTGATCAGCGGGGGGCGAGGCTGAGGCCGTGCGCTGCCACAAGTGCCGGGCGCCCGCCAACGTCGAGATCCGGCGCAGCCGGACGGCGTACTGCGCCCGCTGCTACCCGGACTGGTTCCGGCAGCAGGTCCAGGACCGGATCGACCACGAGCGGATGCTCCGGCGCGACGAGCCGGTGCTGGTCGCGGTGTCGGGGGGCAAGGACTCGCTGGCCCTCTGGCACGCGCTGCGCCACCTCGGCTACCAGGCCGACGGCATGTACATCCGCCTCGGCATCGGGGACTACTCGCGCCGCTCGCAGGAGAAGTCGGAGGCGTTCGCGGAGCGGCACGGGCTGAAGCTCCACCAGGTGGACCTGAAGGACGACCACGGGTTCACCGTCCCGGACCTGCTCGACACGCGCAGCGGCAAGCCGTGCGCGGCCTGCGGCACGGTCAAGCGATACCACTTCAACAAGGTGGCGGCCGACCTGGGCTACCCGGTCGTGGCGACGGGCCACAACCTGGACGACGAGGCGGCGACGCTGCTGGGTAACGTCGTGCACTGGAACACGGACTACCTCGGCCGCCAGGGCCCGGTGCTGGAGAGCACGCACCCCGGCCTGGTCCGCAAGGTGAAGCCGCTGTACCGGCTGAGCGAGCGGGAGACCGCCGCCTACGCCATCATCTCGCGGATCGACTACATCCTCGAGGAGTGCCCGATGGCCAGGGGGGCGAAATCCCTGGCCTACAAGGACATGCTCAACGCCCTGGAGGAGGAGCAGCCGGGCGCCAAGCACCGGTTCCTGGTCGGCTTCCTGAAGGAGGGCCGGGCCACGATCCGGACCGGCGCCTTCGACCAGGCGACCGACCTGCGGGAGTGCGCCCGGTGCGGCCAGCCGACGACGGGCGAGCTGTGCGCGTACTGCCGCATGGCGGCCCGGGGGCGCCAGAAGGCGCTGCTGAAGGACGCGAAGTACGGCCGCCAGCCGGCGGCCGCGCCGCCTGAGGCGGAGGCGGAGCCCGGGTAGGCTCCTTCCGGGTCCGGTGTCCGGGCGGCCTGGCTCGGCGCCTCGCCGACCCCAGCCTGGACCTACAGGACCCGCCCCGAGGCCACGAGCGCCACGAACCCCGCGTCCGCCAGCAGCGCCACCACCGCCGCCGCGGCGGTCAGCGGCGGGCCGACCAGGGACTTGCGCTGCTCGGCGCGCAGCAGCAGGATGCCCTGCCGGATCAGCGTGTACACCGCCGTCGCGCCGACCAGCAGCGCGCCGCTGGCCGGGCCGTGGACCAGGATCACCGCCAGCGCCGCCACCCCCACGCCCAGGGCCAGCGTCAGCTCCAGCAGCTGGGTCGGCAGGCGGCGCACGCCGATCCGCATGTCCGAGGACCACACGCCCCAGCGCGAGGCCGTCGGGCGGCCCGAGCAGCAGCCGGCGAAGAAGCAGCCGACCCGTCCCACGGCCATGCCCATGAACAGGCCGGGAGCGGTCAGGTCCAGGATCGTGCCCAGGTTCAGGCGGGCGACGAACGAGCCGGCGACCAGGACGATCACCGCGCCGGTCAGCAGGCCCTGGATGCACCAGCCGTTGGCCAGGCGCTCGCGCCGGTGCAGGACGACGAACCACAGCTTCGCGCCGATCACGCCGGCCAGGATCGCCAGGATCGCGAGCGGCAGCGTCCGCCCCACCGGCAGCCCCTCGTGGGCGGCCAGCACCGTCTGCACCACGATGCCGAGCACGATGCCCAGCACCGCCATCGCGAAGTAGATGCCGGGCACCAGGCCGGGGATGAGCGCGAACGGCGCCACCGTCGTCTTCACCAGCCCCGGCGGCTCCGGCGCCAGCTTGCGGCGGTGCAGCGACCACGCGGCCCGGTGCAGCTCGGGGGGCGCGGGATCGGCGCCGGCCCGGCCGCCGCGCTTGCGGCGCTCGGAGCGGCCCGGGCTGAGCACCTTCTCGGTCACGGTCCACTCGCCTGGGTTGATGTCGCTGATGCGGACCGTGATGGAGACCGGGCCGCCGCCCGGGGCGCTCGCGTCGATCGTCTCGTCGTGGACGAACTGGTCGCCATGCTGCGGCCGGCCCGTCACCCCGGTCCGCCGGCCGGTCAGCCGCACCACCATGGGGTACGCCTCCGTGCGGGGGACCGAGTCGAACCAGTAGGTGAGGACCAGCTGCTCCTGGACGGCCCTGTCCAGGAAGGCGTCGAGCCCGCCGCTCTTCGTGGCGGCGTCGGTCGGAGTCCGCTCCCGAGGGGTTCGGGCGGTGGGCGCAGGCTTCATGTCTCTCCCAGCGTGAGGCAAGGTACCGCTCGAAAGACTAAGCGTGTGGGAACGGTCGGCGGGACGTTGGCGGCCGTCCGGCGGCATCCACCATGATTGAGGCCGTGGCCGGCTACTTCGACCGCCTCCGCCAGGCGTCGCGCTCCCGCCGCTCGCTGCTCTGCGTCGGGCTCGACCCCGACCCCGAGCGCATCCCCGGCGGGGCGGCCGGCGCCCTGCGCCGCTGCGTGGAGGTGATCGAGCGCACCGCCGAGCACGCCTGCTGCTACAAGCCCAACACGGCGTTCTGGGAGCAGTACGGGCCCGATGGCTGGAAGGCGCTGCTCGAGCTGCGCGGCGCGATCCCGGCGGACGTGCCGATGCTGCTGGACGCGAAGCGGGCGGACATCGGCAGCACGATGACGGCGTACGCGCGGGCGATCTTCGACGTGCTCGGCGCCGACGCGGTGACCGCCTGGCCGTACGTCGGGGGCGACGCCCTCGCCGAGCTGACCCGGTACGCGGACCGCGGCGTCTACCTGGTCTGCCGCACGTCCAACCCGGGCGCGGCAGACCTCCAGCACCTCAAGTCGGGCGGCCGGCCGCTGTACCTGCACGTCGCCGCGCTGGCCCAGCAGCTGAGCTCGAACGGGAACGTCGGCCTGGTCGTCGGCGCCACCGCGCCGTCCGAGGTGGCCGAGGTCCGCTCGGCGAGTCCCCTGCCGTTCCTGGTCCCCGGCGTCGGCTCCCAGGGCGGCGACCTGGAGCGGTCGGTGCGCGCGGCCTGGAACGGCGACGAGGCGTCCTGCCTGATCTCGGCCAGCCGCTGGGTCCTCTACGCGGACGACCCGGGCAAGGAGGCGTCTCGCCTGCGCGACGCGATCAACGCGGTGATCGGGGCGGCGGCGGGATGACGTCGGAACGCCACGCCGCGCTCCTGCTGCTGGAGGGCCACATCATCGACTCGATGATGCTGCCCCACCTCCTCGACCTGGTGATGGACCGGGGCGGCGCCTTCGACATCCAGGAGCTGCGCGTCGGCCAGCACAAGACCGACCAGTCCACCTGCCGCATCGAGGTCACCGCCTGCGACCCGGGCACGCTGGACGACATCGTCCGCCGGGCCCGCGAGCTCGGCGCCCGGGTGGTCAGCGAGGAGCCGGCGCGGACCGCCCGCGTCCCCGCGAGCGGCGTGTACCCCGAGGGCTTCTACTCGACGAGCAACCTGCCCACCTACGTGCTGCTCGGCGACAACTGGGTGCTCGTGGAGCGGCAGGAGATGGACTGCGCGATCGCCGTCGACCGGGTGGCCAGCCGCGCCTGGTGCATCCCGTTCCCGGAGGCCGTCCCCGGCATGGACGTGGTGGTCGGCCACCACGGCGTCCGCGTGGCGCCGCTGGAGCGATCGCGGCAGATGGAGATCTTCAGCTTCATGGCCAGCGAGGTCTCGGCCGAGAAGCCGAAGAAGCTGCTGATCGCCAACATCGCGTCCGAGATGCGGACGATCCGGGCCGAGGGCGGCCGCATCCTGGTCGTGGCCGGCCCCGCCGTCGTCCACACGGGCGCCGGGCAGCACCTGTCGCGGCTGATCGAGCTGGGCTACGTCCAGGTCCTGTTCGCCGGCAACGCGCTCGCCGTCCACGACGTCGAGTCGGCGCTGTACGGGACGGCGCTGGGCGTGAACGTGGAGAGCGGGCTGCCGATCGAGCACGGCCACGAGCACCACATGCGGGCGATCAACCGGGTCCGGGCGGCGGGCTCGCTGCGGGCCATGGTCGAGTCCGGTGAGCTGCGCGCCGGCGTGATGAGGAGCGCCATCGAGCACGGCGTCGAGATCGTGCTGGCCGGCAGCGTGCGCGACGACGGCCCGCTGCCGGACGTGATCACCGAGATGGGCGAGGCGCAGCGGCGCATGCGCGAGGCGGTGCCCGGCGTCCGGCTGGCGCTGATGCTCTCGACGATGCTGCACTCGATCGCGACCGGCAACATGCTGCCGGCGCAGGTCCGGACCGTCTGCGTGGACATCAACCCGGCCGTCGTGACCAAGCTGGCGGACCGCGGCAGCTGGCAGTCGATCGGGCTGGTGACCGACGTGGAGTCGTTCCTCCGCGAGCTCGCCCAGGTCATCGATCAGCAGCCAGTACGCTGAACAGGTGCCGACCCTGCTGAACGTGCTCGACGCGGGCCAGGACGAGGACCTGGCGCTGGTGATCCCGGGTGGGATCAGCCTGACGTACCGCCGGCTGCGCGAGGAGGTGTGGCGAGGGGCCGGGGCGCTGGCCGCCCGCGGGATCCGCCGCGGCGACCGGGTGGGCCTCGTGTACCCCAACTCGGCCGAGGCGATCGTCCTGTTCCTGGCCGCCGCGGCGGCCGGCACGGCCGCGCCGCTGAACCCGGCCTACAAGGTGGACGAGTTCCAGTTCTATCTGGAGGACACGCGCGCGCGGGCGCTGCTGGTGCCGCCCGGCCAGGCGGCCGCGGCCCGCCAGGCCGCGCCGCCGGGCGCCGCCGTGGTCGAGGCGGCGTTCGACGAGCACGGGACGCTGCGCTTCCCGGGCGGCGCCGGGTCCGGCGGCGGCGTGGAGCCGCCCGGCGAGGACGACGTGGCCCTGGTCCTGCACACGAGCGGGACCACCAGCCGGCCCAAGATGGTGCCGCTGCGGCACCGCAACCTGGCCGCCTCGGTCGCGAACATCATCCCCTCGTACCAGCTGACCAGCGCCGACGTCTCCCTCTGCCTGATGCCGCTGTTCCACGTGCACGGCCTGGTCGCGTCCACGCTGGCCACGCTCGGCTCGGGCGGGACCGTGGTGGTGCCGCCGAAGTTCAGCCCGTTCGAGCTCGGGAGCCTGGTCCGGGAGCGCGGCGTCACCTGGTACTCGGCGGTGCCGACGATCCACCAGCTCGTGGCCGACCGGTTCGCCCGCTCCCGCCCCGAGGGCCTGGAGTCGCTCCGGTTCGCCCGCTCGTGCAGCTCCGCCCTCGCGCCCGACCTGATGGCGCGCCTGGAGGACCTGCTGGGCGTGCCGGTGCTGGAGGCGTACGGGATGACGGAGGCGTCGCACCAGATGGCCTCCAACCCGCTGCCGCCCGGCGACCGCCGGCCCGGCTCGGTCGGCACCGGCACCGGCGTGGACGTGGCCGTGCTGGACGACCAGGGCGCGGTCCTGCCGGCGGGCGCGATCGGCGAGGTCGCGGTCCGCGGCCCGAACGTGATGGACGGCTACGAGGCCAACCCGGCCGCCAACGCGGAGGCGTTCGCGAGCGGGTGGTTCCGGACCGGCGACCAGGGCACGATCGACGAGGCCGGGTACGTGACGCTCCGGGGCCGGATCAAGGAGCTGATCAACCGGGGCGGCGAGAAGATCGCGCCGCGCGAGATCGACGAGGTGCTGCTCCGGCACCCGGCGGTGGCGGAGGCGGTGACGTTCGGCGTCCCCCACCCCTCGTGGGGCGAGGAGGTGGCGGCGGCGGTCGTGCTCCGCGGCGAGGTCGAGAAGCGCGAGCTGACGGACTTCTGCCGGCAGTACCTGGCCGACTTCAAGGTGCCCCGCCAGCTGCACTTCGTCAGCGAGATCCCGCGCACCGCGACCGGCAAGGTCCAGCGCCGCCACGTCGCCGCCGCGTTCACGTCGTCGTGAGGTTCGCCGTCCTGGGGGCCGGGGCCACCGGGGGCTACCTCGGCGCGTGCCTGGCCAACGCGGGCCAGGACGTCACCCTGATCGCCCGCGGCCGCAACCTGGAGGCGATGCGGGAGCACGGCGTGCGGGTGCTGGAGCCCGACGGGACCGAGCTGGTCGCACGGCCCGCCTGCACCGACCGCCTGGAGGCGGCCGGCGAGGCGGACGTGACGTTCGTGACGCTCAAGGCGCACGGGCTGACCGCGGTCGCGCCCACGCTGGGCGCCTCGCTGCGGCCGGAGACCGCGCTGGTCTTCGCCCAGAACGGCGTCCCCTGGTGGTTCTTCCTGGGCGACGATGGGCGCCGCCTGGAGTCGGTGGACCCCGGCGGCGTCATCGCGGCCAGCATCCCGGCCAGCCACGTGGTCGGCTGCGTCGTGTACCCGGCCACGAGCCTGGAGGAGCCCGGCGTGGTCCGCCACGTGGAGGGCAACCGGTTCTCGCTCGCCGAGCTGGACGGCGCCCGCAGCGAGCGGGTCGTGGCGATCTCGTCCGCCATGGCGGCCGCGGGCCTGCGCGCGCCGGTCCAGTCCCGGATGCGCGAGGAGATCTGGCTCAAGCTGATCGGCAACGCGACGCTGAACCCCGTCAGCGCGCTGACGCGGGCGGGGCTGGCCGCGATGGTCGGCGACCCGCCCACGCGGGAGCTGCTGCGGACGCTCATGCTCGAGGTCGAGGCGGTGGGGAAGGCGCTCGGCATCGAGCCCGGGATCGGTGTCGACAAGCGCCTGGACGGTGCCGGCCGGGTCGGCGACCATCGGACGTCGATGCTCCAGGACGTCGAGACGGGGAGGCCGCTGGAGGTGGAGGCGCTGGTCGGCTCCGTGGTCGAGCTGGCCGGCCAGGTGGGCGTCGCGGTGCCGTCGCTGGAGGTGGTGTACCGGCTCACGCGCCAGCTCGACCGGGCGCTGCGCGGTTCGTGAGTTGCGCGCATCTCCGGCTGCCGGTACTGTCCGATCCGGTATGGTTTGGGGTAACAGTACGTACCAGTACTGACTGATCCAGATGCTCAGCTACTGTTAATAGAGGCCAGAGGAAGATGGTTTCGTTCGAACTGTCGGAAGACCAGCGCGAGATCCGGGACTGGGTGCACGACTTCGCCGAGCGCGAGATCCGGCCGGTCGCCACACACTACGACGCGACCGAGGAGTTCCCCTGGCCGGTGGTCAAGAAGGCCGCCGAGATCGGCCTGTACTCCCACGAGTTCCTGGGCCAGACGTTCGCGGACAGCACCGGCATCATGCCGGCGCTGGTGGCGGAGGAGCTCTGCTGGGGCTGCGCGGGCATCGCGCTGGCGATCCAGGGCACCGGGCTGCCGGTCGCCGCGATCTTCAACCAGGGCACGCCGGAGCAGGTGGCCACGTGGGTGCCGGCCTGCTACGGCACGGCGGAAGCGCCGGTGGTGGGCGCGTTCTGCGTGACGGAGCCCGACGCCGGGTCCGACGTGAGCTCGATGAAGACGCGAGCGGTCCGCAACAACGGCGACTGGGTGCTGAACGGCCGCAAGGTGTTCATCACGAACGGCGGCGTCGCCGACGTGTACGTCGTCGTCGCCGCGGTGGAGCCCGAGCTGGGCACCCGCGGCCAGGCCTCCTTCGTGGTGCCGAAGGGCACGCCGGGGATCAAGCCCGGCAAGAAGGAGAAGAAGATGGGCATCCGCGCGTCGGACACCTCCGAGGTGCTGATCGAGGACGTGCGGGTCCCGGCGGACTACCTCCTGGGCGGCGAGGAGAAGCTGGAGGAGAAGCTGGCCCGGGCGCGGTCCGGCCAGAGCAGCCGCTCGTCGGTGGCGCTGAAGACGTTCGAGTCCACCCGGCCGGTCGTGGGCGCGCAGGCGCTGGGCATCGCGCGGGCGGCGTTCGAGTTCGCCCTCCAGTACGCGAAGGAGCGCAAGCAGTTCGGTCGCCCGATCATCGAGAACCAGGCCATCGCGTTCAAGCTCGCCGACATGGCGGTCGAGATCGAGGCCGCCCGCGGCCTGATCTGGCGCGCGCTGTGGGAGAGCCGGAACGGCGGCGACTTCAAGAAGGCCGAGGGGTCGATGGCGAAGCTGAAGGCGGGCGAGGTGGCGGTCAAGGTCACCGACGAGGCGATCCAGATCTGCGGCGGCTACGGGTACATCCGGGACTTCCCTGTCGAGAAGTGGCACCGGGACGCCAAGATCTACACGTTGTTCGAGGGCACGTCAGAGATCCAGCGGCTCGTCATCTCCCGGGCCATCTCGGCCTGATCGTGGTGACGAACGCGGCGGCGGCGCTCGACCGGCGGGAGGCGAGGCGCCACCGCCTGCTCGAGGCGGCGCTCCAGCTGTTCGCGGAGCTGGGGTTCCACGACACGTCCGTGGACGAGGTGGTGGCCCAGGCGCGGACCTCGAAGTCGGCGTTCTACGAGCACTTCGAGTCGAAGGAGGACTGCTTCCGCGTCCTGCTCCAGCAGGAGGGGGGCGAGCTGATCGGCAGGGTGCGGACGGCGGCCAGCCTGGGCACCGATCACCGGCAGCGGACCCGGCTGGGCATCGTGGCGTTCGTGGAGGCGTGCGCGCGCTCCTCACGGGTGGCGCGGCTGCTGCTGGTCGAGTCGGTGGGCCTGTCGCCGTCGATCGAGGAGGTCCG
>Ga0066661_10000352_pt1 | contig 15037 bp, 12 predicted proteins | sample GraSoiAngelo_110_FD_66454 | JGI IMG/M metagenome (GOLD analysis project Ga0066661, IMG submission 66454) | Grasslands soil microbial communities from the Angelo Coastal Reserve, California, USA - 14_0903_12_30cm | ecosystem: Environmental > Terrestrial > Soil > Grasslands | place: USA... | reverse complement strand
GGGGGGCGGGAACCGGGCGTTGTACTCGATGACCACCACCCGGGGCCGCCGCGTCCGGGCGATCCCCAGCCAGAGCCAGTGGTCGTTGCCGTCCACGTCGACGCTCACGACGTCCGGCTCCGCCGGCACGCCGGCGGAGTCGAGCAGGCCGGCGACGCCGTCCCGGTCGACCAGGGCCCGGAGGACCACCGCCCGCTCGCCGGCCACCGCCTCCGCGGCCTCCGCGTAGCGGGGCTCGGCCTCGATCCAGCAGCCGTGCCAGCCGGCCTCGAGCAGCGCCCGGGTGCAGTTCTCGCTGCCGTCGCCGGAGCCCATCTCCACGAAGCACCGGTTCGTCTCACCGGCCCGGCGCAGGATCTCGGCCAGCATCCCGTCCTCGCCCGTCTGCGAGAACCGGCGCCGCTCGAACCGGTTGAGGTGGAGGGGGTCGGCCAGCACCGCCCGCAGCTGCCGCCGCTGCCAGGTGAGCGTGCGCCGCAGGTTGCGGCGCAGCAGGTGGTCGTGGGCGGGCGAGCCCGGGCGGACCGCCATCTCGGCCGACACGTCGGCGCTCGCCTCCAGCGAGGCGTACGGGAACGCCGCCGCGCTCACTGCGACTCGGCGCCGGGGTCGGCGACCTGCGGGCCCAGCTTCCACGCGCCCCCCATCTGGACGACGCCGGTCCGGCCGGTCACGTCGGTCACCGAGAACTGGGCGGCCTTGCTGACCCAGTCGAACGTCGTCGAGGTGGACGCCGACACGGCGGCCGCGTCCACCCGCCAGATGCCGTCCAGCAGCGCCAGGCGGTCGACCGTGTACGCCAGGCAGAGGCAGTCGCCGGCCCCGAGCGCCGGCAGCCGCACGCGCTCGACCTGCGTGTTGTGGCCGCTCACCAGCGTCCCGTCCGAACGGCGGATGGAGAAGCCGACGATGAGGTCGTCCACCGGGTCGCGCGCCTCGAGCTCGAGGTGGATGCGCAGCGGCGACCCCGACTCGAAGTGCTGCGTGGCACCGTCACCGCTGCCGCCCTCGACGCGCACCCTGCGGAACCGCACGGCGCCGGTGCCGAAGTGGGTCGGCTCCGGGCCATCGGGGTTCAGCTCCGCCGCGTCCTGGCCGACCTCCTCGCCGGACCGCCGCCGGTAGATCGCCGTCACGTCGGCGGCCGAGCCCTCCGCGGTGACCTTGCCGTGGTCCATCAGCAGCGCGCGGTCGCAGTGCATGTCCACGCCGGACAGGTCGTGCGTGACGAGCACGACCGTCTTGCCCTCGCGCTTGTACCGGGCGAACGTCTCGAAGCACTTGGCCTGGAACCGGACGTCGCCGACGGCCAGGACCTCGTCCATCAGGAGGATCGCCGCGTCGGCCTGGATCGCCACGGTGAACGCCAGCCGGACCTGCATGCCGGACGAGAAGTTCTTGAGCTTCTGGTCGGCGAAGTTCTCGAGCTCCGCGAAGTGGAGGATGCCGTCCATCCGGCGCTGCAGCTCCTGGCGCGAGAGGCCCAGGATCGCGCCGTTCACCAGGACGTTCTCCCGGGCGGTCAGCTCCGGGTTGAAGCCGACGCCCAGCTCCAGGAACGGCGAGACGGCGCCGTCGATCGCGACCGAGCCGGAGGTGGCCCGGTAGATGCCGGCCAGGATCTTGAGCAGGGTGCTCTTGCCGGAGCCGTTCGAGCCGATGATGCCCAGGAACTCGCCCTCGGAGACCTCGAACGAGACGTCGTCCACGGCCATCAGCTCCCGGTACCGCGCGGTCGAGAACGGGTGCGTGGCCCGGTACTTCAGGGTCGTGCTCCGGTCCACGGGGATCCGGAACCGCTTGGTGACGTGCTCGACGGAGATGGTGGTCTTCACAGGCTCTCCGCGAAGTGGGGGGCGAGCCGCCGGAACAGGGCCAGCCCGATGGCGAAGCAGGCGACGGACAGCCCCAGGGCGATGGCGAAGCCCCCGAGGCCGGTGATCGTGACCGACCAGGCGGCCGCCGGCGTGATCAGCGCGTGCCGGAGGTCCTCGATGTTCTGCGCCAGCGGGTTGACGAAGTAGAGCTGGGCCAGGCTGATGTTGAATGGCAGCACGAAGTGGGTCCCGATGACCCGCTTGGCCGGGAACACCACGCCGCACGCGTACACCAGCAGCTGGGAGACCACCTCCCAGACGTGGCCGACGTCGCGGAAGAACACGAACGCCGAGGCCAGGATCATGCCGAGGCCGAGCGAGAGCACGTACAGCTCGGCCAGCAGGGGCGGCACCGCCAGGATCTCCCAGCCGAGCCGCAGCTTGCCCGCGACGCCGGCGACCACCAGCACCAGGGCCAGGTTGATCAGGAACGTGAACAGCGCCGTGACGCTGGTGGCGATCACGAGCGCCGAGAGCGGGAACGTCGCCTTCCGGATCAGGTGGCCGTTGCCGGCGATCGAGCCCAGGCCCGTGGCCGTGCACTCCGTGAAGAACGTGAAGATCACGACGGCCAGCAGCAGCTGCAGGCCGAAGTCGTCCTGCGTCTGGTGGAACAGCTGCACGAAGATCACGTACAGCACGCCGAAGTAGGCGAGCGGCTTGACCAGCGACCAGACGTACCCTAGCGCCGACCCCGTGTACTTGAGCTTGAAGTTGGTGATCGACAGCTCGCGCACCAGGCTCCAGTAGCGCGCGGCGCCGTCCAGCCGTCCCTGGCTGGTGGTGGCGGTCCAGCTCGCGGTCGTCATCTGTGCTCCTGCTCTCGACCCGGCTCCTGCCGGGCGAGGTATTCCCTGATCTCGTTGACCTGGCGGACGAGCGGCATCAGCTCCCACCGCGTGAGCTTGTCGATCGCCCGCTTGACCTGGCCCCGGAGTCCCCGGCCGTCCGGGGCCGACAGGACGACCGGAGGCGGCAGCGTCCGCGTGCCGTCGCTCCGGCGCCGCTCCGGGGCGGCGGTCCCCGGCTCGTAGCGCTGCCGGAGGGCGGCCGCGCGCCGGGTGACGACGCCCATCGCGTCCTCGTACGACAGTACCTCGGCGGCGGCCGCCGGGTGTCCGAGCGCGCCCGCCGCCAGGGGGACGCCGGCCAGCTCGGCCATCGCCGCGCTCAGCTCGTCGTCGTCGTGGATCACGCGGGTCGAGGCGTCCGCCTGGTCGCCGAGGCCGCCGACGTCGGACACGATCGCGGGGCGGCCGTACAGCTTGGCCCGCTCCAGCACGCCGGACGACCAGATGTCGCGGTAGGGGAGGACGAGCGCGTCGCACGCCACGATCCAGCGGTCGAACAGCTCGTCGCTCACGTAGCCCTCGTGGAGGGCCGCGCCGGGGGTGGCGCCGGCCAGGTTCCTGAGCAGCTCCACGTGCGACAGCACGTCGGGGCTGTGGACGCGGATGGACCCCACGACGTGGAGGTGCACGTCACCGCCGTCCGTCTCCAGCCTGGCCAGCGCCCGGATGGCGCGGTCGAAGCCCTTGTGGGGCTGGAGGAACCCGATGCTCAGGAAGTGGTACCCGGTGGGGCTGAGGCCCAGCTCGCGCCGTGCCCGCTCGCGGTCCCCGCCGGCCCGCACGAGGAAGGACTCGCCGTGCTCCAGCAGCGTGATGTCGTCCGGCCGCATGCCGGTCGCCGCGACGAGCTGGCGGCGCTCCCAGTCGGTGTGGACGTACGTGGTGCGGGGCAGGCTGAGCAGCGTCCGCCACATGGCCCTGGCGATTCGGCCCCGGGGGTCCGTGCGGCCCACCAGGTCGCGGTACGGCGCCTCGTGGACGACGAGCTCCACCCGCCGTCCGAGGCGGAACCACAGCGCCACCGCCAGCCACTGGCGGATGAACTGGTCCTTCCGCTGGATCATCTGGAACAGCAGGTCGGGGAAGAACTCGACCAGCGTCCGGTCGGCCCGCCGCGACAGCGAGAGCACCTGCAGCACGCCGCGCGTGGTCCGCGCGTAGTCGGCGGAGTAGCGGGCGGCCGACGGCTGCGGGGAGACCACGTCCACCTGGTGGCCCTGCTTCCGGAGGGTCGCCGCCACCTGCACGGTGTAGCTGGCGATCCCGCAGCGATCGGGCGGGTAGGGCGAGACGATGAGAACCCTCACGTCCACTCCTCGATCGCCCGCTCGACCCGGCCGAGGACGTCCGGCCAGCGGTAGTTCTGGAGCACGTACTCGCGGCCCCGGCACGCCATCGCGGTCCGCGTCTCGCGCCGGTCCGCCAGCAGGCGCAGGGCCTCGGCGAACTCGTACCGGTCGCGATAGAACAGCCCGGCCCCGGACCGCTCGCAGTGCCAGGCGACCACCGCGCTCGCCGCGTTGGCCACGACGACGGTGCCCGCCAGCCAGGCCTCCATGACCGTCCGCGAGAAGCTCTCCATCGCCGACGGCTGGACGTAGACGGTCGCCGCCGCCATGGCGTTGGAGCGCTCCTCGTCCGAGAGGTAGCCGAGGTCCGTCACCCGGACGTTCCGCGGCACCGCCCCCACGTCGCCGACCCCGCACGTGACCAGGGGCAGGGGGCGGGGGAGGTGCCCGTTCGCGAACTCCAGGTGGCGCAGGAGCTCGGGCCAGCCCTTGCCCCACTCGCGCCGGCCGGCGTAGAGGATGAACTCGCCCTCGATGCCGTGCCGGCGGCGGAAGCCCTCGGCGTCGTAGCCCGCGGGCGGGTGGATGCCGGAGCCCACGAGGGCGGTCCGGGCGGGCAGGGTGAACAGGCTCCGGCCCAGGTCCTGCTCGGGGCCGGTCTGGAACAGGATCCCGCGGCTGCCCTCGAACATCGGCCGGAAGATCTCCAGGCGCGCCTCGGGCTCGTCGTGGAGACAGGGGTGCAGGATCGTGCGCTCCGGCGCGATCTCCGCGCACGCGAACGTGGTCCAGAACAGGTACGGCGCGAACAGCAGGGCCCGGTACTCGGACGCGTGGTCCACCAGGTACTCGTGCATGCCGGGCACCCGCACGCCGGCGTTCATCCAGCGGTACTGGTCGGCCAGCGGCACGTCCGCGCCGGCCCCGATCAGGCCGCCGATGCGGTTGCGCGCCTTCTGGTCCGCTCCCAGCACGGTTCGGAAGCGCAGCACGCGGAGGCCGCGCTCGACGGAGGTACCCTCGGGCAGCTCGTTCTTCCACGTGTAGAGGTCGCGGGCGGCGCTGGTGATCACGTCGACCTCCCAGCCCTGCCCGTGGAGGCCCTGACCGAGCTCGGCCATCACCAGCTCCGCGCCGCCGGCCACGTCGGGGCCGAAGCGGTTGCAGACGAGGGCGACGCGCCGGTCGGCTCTGTGTTCGTTCGTCATCGCGAACTCAGCGGAGTCCTCATGGCCGTGGCGATTCTACCTAGACGACAACGCGGGACGCGCTCGACCAGCGCGTCCCGCGTTACCGGAGCCGGTTCGTGTGGCGACTGACGACTAGCCGCCGGTGATGTTGCCGAGCGTGACTCCGCTGAGCGCCCAGAACGTCAGGAAGACGATGAATCCCCAGAACAGGATCCACAGAGTTCCCGTGACCACGTTGCGACCGGGAACCGGCCACTGCGCCCAGTGCAGGCGGGCGGCGAGCCGGCGTCCGCCGATCGCGTCGATGAACGGCCACAGCAGGATGACCACGATGATGATCGGCGGCACCACGAGCGACATGATCAGCTCGGGTCCCAGCTTCAGCATCTGGAACAGCCACAGGAAGTACCAGTCGGGCCGGGGCAGCACGACCGCCCGCGGGTCCGCTGACTGCTCGAGCTGCATGTTCTGTGCGACGAACAGCGAGAGCAGGCCGACCGCGACCACCATCGCGACCATGATCACCGGGTACGGCCAGAAGTGGTCCGGGAAGAACGGGTGCGTCTCGTCCTCGGGCAGCTCCTCGGCCATGTGGTGGCCGGCGGAGCCCAGCAGCATCGGGAACGAAGCGAGCCCGACCAGGATCGGATACAGGATGTGGTCCGGCCCGATCGGCATGCGCTTGTACTGCGGCTCGAGGGCCATGCCCTCGTCTTCCTTCGGCGGCAGGACGGGCACCGCGGTCGTGGCCGCGCCGGGGCCCTCGCGCAGGTAGCCGTCCCACTGCGTCGTCAGGATGCCGGGATCCTCGCTCATCTCATTCGCTCCCTACAGCGGCTCCGAGATGCCCTGCGCGCGGATCATCCGGAAGTGGATGTACATCAGCAGCACGATCAGCGCGGGCAGGATGAAGACGTGGATCGTGAAGAACCGCTGCAATGTGTTCGGGCCCAATGTGGGCCCGCCCTGCAGCAGGTTCTCGATCAACGGCCCCAGGATCGGGGCCGAACCTCCAATTTTGATCGTGACCGACGTCGCCCAGTACGCCTTGGTGTCCCAGGGCAGCAGGTACCCCGTCAGCGAGAAGAGCAGGACGATCAGCAGCATGATGACGCCGACCATCCAGTTCAGCTCGCGCGGGGCCCGGTACGAGCCCGTCCAGAACACGCGGGCCATGTGCATGACGATCATCACGACCAGCAGGTTGGCCGACCAGAAGTGGACGCCCCGGATCAGCCAGCCCAGGTAGACCTGGTTCATGATCACGTCCTTCACGCTCGTGTACGCCGGGGCCGGGTTGCCGGCCGCGTCGGGCACGTAGTAGAAGGCGAGGAAGATGCCGGTCAGCAGCTGGAACGCGATCAGGATGAAGACCATCCCGCCGAAGCAGTAGTAGAACGCGTTCGCGTAGTTGGGCACGCGCTGGTACATCGCCTCGTCCACGGCCTTCGTGAACGGGAAGCGCTCGTCCAGCCAGTTGACGACGGCGACCTGGATCTGCCTGGGGTGAGGAACGATGGCCATCAGCCGATCCCCTTCAGCGTGTACGCGGTGACGACGATCTGGTTCGGGCTCGCTCCCTGCTTCCACGTGAGATTGGAGAGCGGGAAGGCGGCCGGGCCGTGGGCGACGTCGCCGTCGATGGTGAACCGGGAGCCGTGGCACGGGCACTCGAACAGCTTGTCCGCGGGCGTCCAGGCGATCGAGCACCCGAGGTGCGAGCAGTTGATCGCGAAGACGTTGACCTTGCCGGAGGCGTCCTTGGCCACGTAGCCGCCGAACGCCACCTTGCCGGGGGCGTTGTCCCCGCCGCCGTCCTTCATGACGAACCCGGTCTCCGGGGGCGAGGTGAACTTGAGGGCGTCGTTCTCGACCAGGTCCGTGATGGGCTTGTCCAGCGGAACGGTGACGTCCTTGGTGGTGGTCTGGCCCTGGGGCGGGTAGATGAAGACCAGGAGCGGCGCGATGATCGCGACGCCGGTGGCGGTGAGCAGCCCGGCGAGGTACCAGACGATGAAGTTGCGCCTGGTGACCGGGCGGCTCGGCCCGGCGGCGTCAGAGCGGGGTGTGACTTCGCTTGAGATGGCTCTCTACTCCCTGCAGGTACTCGACTACGGGCCGAAATCTACCACAGCACGCGACCCGACCCGGGCCGTCCGGGATGGGTGGTTTCACTCATGGAAGGGTTCCCTGGAGAGGCCGGCGGCTGCCGGCAGGCGGTACGATTGGCCGGGCTTGCAACAGGTTCCAGCCGACGGCGCGCCCCCGGCCCGGGAAGCGTCGGGCACGGGCTCCCGCACGGTCCACAACACGGTCCTCATCCTCGCGGCCCGGGTCGTGTCCCGGGTCGTCGCGCTCGCGTCCTACGCCGTCCTGATCCGGCAGCTCCATCCGAACGGTCTGGGCACCTTCCAGGACGTGGTCAACCAGGCCGCGCTCGCGACCGTCTTCCTGGACGCCGGCTTCAACACGCTGTTCCAGCGGGAGGGCGCCCGCCGGCCCCACCTGCTCGGCCACTACCTCAGCCGCCTGACCACGGGCCGGCTCGGCTTCGCGGTGCTGGCGCTGGCCGTGTTCGGCGGCATCCTGGCCTGGCGCAGCCAGCTGCAGTACCTGCTGCCGGCGTACCTGCTGATGGTCCTGACGTCGTACTCGAACCTGCTCCGGGGCGCGCTCTACGCGGTGCAGAAGCTGCGCTTCGAGGCGGTCGCGATCGTGATCGAGAGCGTCCTGCTGCTGGCCCTGACGCTCTACGGGGTGGTCACGAACCAGGGGGTGACGTACTTCCTCTACGCGTACGCCGCCCAGTACGGCTTCTCGTGCGCCTACTTCGCGGTGGTGCTGACCGCGGGCCGGTTCGCGCGCATCCGGCCGGCGTTCGACCCGATCTTCGTCATCAACTGGTTGGTCAAGGGCCTTCCTTTCGCCGCCACGTTCGCCATCACGACCATCTACTTCAAGATCGACGTGCCGATCCTGGCGCTCATCCGGGGCCATACCGAGGCGGGGTTCTACGTCGCCGCGTACAAGCCGTTCGAGGCGCTGCTGTTCATCCCGGTGAGCATGCTGAGCGTGATCTTCCCGGTCCTGGCCACGGCCCAGCGCGGCCGTGAGGTGGACCTGCCGGGTGCGGTGAGCCGGTTCTACAAGGCGCTGCTGGCCCTGGGCCTGCCGATCGCGGTGGGCACGTTCATGCTGGCCGAGCCGCTCCGCTTCCTCTACTCGTATCCGGAGTCCGTGCCGGCCCTCCAGATCCTGGCCCTCGGCATCCCGTTCATGTTCGTGTGCAACACGTTCATCGGGGCGCTGAACGCGATCGACCGCCAGCTCACCTTCACGTGGGCGGCGCTGGTGTCGATGGTGGTGAACGTCGCGCTCAACCTGGTGCTGATCCCGCCGTTCGGGTACTTCGGCGCGAGCTGGGCGACCGTCCTGACGGAGGTGGCGATCGTCGCGATGGGCTGGTACCTGACGGCCCGCCACCTGACCGCCGTGCCGATCCTGGCCCAGAGCTGGCGGATCGTCGTGGCCAGCCTGGTGATGGGGGTCGCGCTGTACCCGCTGCGGTCGGTGCACGGTCCGATGATCCTCGTGGCGATCGTGGCCGGCGCCATCGTGTACGGGGTGGCGCTGCTGCTGGTGCGCGGCGCCGACCAGGAGGAGCTGCGCCTCCTGCGCCGCGCCGTGCGGCTCTGACGGAGGCGCGGGGGTGGCCCGGGCTGGACGGCTGGGCATCGGCCATCCACGCCTCCCCTGAAAAGTCCGCGGGGGGGCGGAACCGTTGAACTATCGACACTTGCACGTGTCCGAAACCGGGGAGACGTTGAACGGTCGATACTTCAACGTTTCTCCGCACGTCTACGGGCCGACAGCGGCACACCTGCGATCGAGTTGCCGGCCGACGCCAGCCGGCCGGGCCCCGTCGTCCGTAGGGCCGGTGGACGGCCGACGCCCACCAAGCAGCCCGGGCGCGTCGTATGTGGGCCTATGAGGCCCAGCCGGATTCGCGCTGGACGGCTCGACCTTGCTGTGGAACAGTGGTTCTGTGGAACAATGCCCACTCACGACCTCTACTAGTCTTCGACGGAGTCTTGGAGTTTCACGTTATCGATCCAGATCCTGCTGAGCGGCCGGAAGGGACGCAGACCGGCGGCCAGGCGCCCACCACCATCTACCTCAAACCTCGCGGCGCCGCGCAGTCCGTGCCGTGGGAGCAAGGCCCAGCCGAGGAAGAGCTGATCGACCCGGTGGTCGGTCCCGACGAGCCCCTGGACAGCGTGGAGTTCGTCGCCCTCGACGTGGAGACGACGGGCAACTCGCCCTTCCTCGTCCTCGAGATCGGCGCGGAGCGGTTCGACCTGCGCGGATCGCGGTCCCTGTTCGACACCCTGGTCGACTGTCGCGCGCCCATCAACGCCTACGCGCGGCGCCGGCACCAGATCTACCGCGAGATGCTGATCGGCGCCCCCGGGTTCACGGACGCCCGGCGCGCGTTCCTCCGCTTCGCGCGCGGCGCGGCCCTGGTCGAGCACAGCCACGACGCGTTCGACACCTTCCTCATCGGTCGGGGGCTGAAGCAGCCGCTGCCGCACCCGGTGATCGACACGTCCGCGCTGGCCCGGCTGGTCCTGGGCCTGCCCAGCGGGCAGACGCCGGGCCTGGCGGCCGTCGTGGCCGAGCTCGGGGTGGACGCCTCCCCGGCCCACGCGGCGCTGAGCGACGCGCAGGCGACCGCGGCCGTCTTCCGCGAGCTGGTGCGGCGGGCGCGCGAGCAGTTCCATTGGGAGGTCATGGGCGACCTGCTGGGGGTGCTGGAGCGGCCGGCGATCGACCGCTCGCGGCTGGAGATGCCGCGCCGGCGGCCGCCGGCGGGCGGCGAGGCGCCGCAGCGCTCCCGTCGCCGCTCGGGCCGCAGCCACGAGCGCAACGCCGCCCCGGTGGAGGGCCCCGCGAAGAGCTGACGGCCTGGCGCCGCGGCCGATGGTGGTACCGTGTCGGTTCCGACCGATGCAGACACGCGCCCAGTCCATGTCGGAATCGACCGGTCTCCCCACGCCCTCCCGACAGGTTGTCGTGGGCCGGGGGGGCGCGCCCCCGCTCCGGTGGGCGGTGGCCGGGGCCGGCTACGCGCTGCTCGCCCTCGTCTGGGTGTTCGCCAGCCCCTTCGGGGCCGCGCCTGACGAGCCCGCCCACACGGTCCGGGCCGCGGCCGCCGGCGGCGGCCAGTGGCAGGGCGGCCTCGTCGCTCCGTACCAGCGCGGCCACGGCCAGACGCAGGCCGAGGCCGACCTCCTGAACCAGCAGGCGCAGCAGTTCACCATCCCGGCCGACCTGGCGGCGACCGACCCCTGCTTCGTCGGCCGGCCCGACCAGTCCGCCGCCTGCGCCAGGGCGACCCCGCCGCCGCCGGCGACCGTGACCGGCACCGTCAAGGCGACGACGTACGAGACGACCGCGCCTCCGGGCATCTACACCGTGGCCGGCGTGGCCATGCGGCTGCCCGTGCCGGGTGTCGCCCCCGGCTACCTGGGCCGGCTCGTCCTCGCGGTCGTGTCCGCCCTGCTGCTGGCCGGCGCCGCCTGGGCCGCCGGCGGCCGCGGGTCGCTGTGGCCGCTGGCCGGCGTGGCGCTGGCCGCCAGCCCGATGGTCCTGTTCCTGGGCGCGGCGGTCGGCACCGCCGGCATCGCCAGCGCGGCGGCGATCTGCTTCATGTCCGGCGTGCTCGCGTTCTGGTTCGGGCCGCCCCGGCGCGGCCTCGCGCTCGTGATCGGGGTGTCGGGCGCCATCCTGGCCCTGTCCAGCGCCGCCGGGGCGCTCGCGATCGTGGCGCTGGTCGGCGCCGTGCTGCCGCTGGTCCAGCCGCGCCGCCTCACCGAGTCCGGCGCGGTGCTGGCGTCCGCCGTGGTCACCGGGGCGCTGGTCGCGGGCGTGGCCCTGGCGCTCGACCGCCGGCCGCTGCCGGCCGGCCCGGTGGACCTGTTCGCCGCCGCGTCCACCGCGCTGCAGGCGGCGCCGCGGCTGCTCCAGGAGGCCGCCGGCGTGTTCGGCCGCTCGGACGTCCCGCTCCCGCTGTTCGCGTACGCGATCTGGGGCGGCATGCTCGTGATCGGGCTGTCCACGGCGCTGGTGCTGGGCCGCTGGCGCGACCGGATGGCCATGGCCCTCGTCGCGGTGGCCGCCGCCGCCGCCGCCACGGTCGCGTACGGGTTCATCCTGAGCCCCGTCGGGTGGGACCTGCGCGGCTCGTTCCTGCTCCCGATCCTGGTCGGACTGCCCGTGCTGACGGGCTTCGTCCTCCACGCGGCGGGGGTCCGGTCGCGGGCCGACGTGCTCTTGATCGGCATCGCCGTCGTCGGCGTCCAGCTGCTGGCGCTGTGGGAGAACGCCCGCCGCTACGCGGTGGGGACGGGGGGCCCGCTCAACTTCCTCGACGCCGCGCGGTGGTCGCCGCCGGGCGGCTGGATGCTGTGGATGGTGCTGGCGGCGGCCGGCGGCGCGCTCGTCCTCCTGGCGATGCTGCCGCTCTCCCGCCGGGAGAGCGACGAGGAGGGCTGGGGGCCGCTCGTCGTGGTGGACCCGATCACGGTCGGCCGGTAGCCGCCGCGGCGCCGTTCAGCGCCACCGCCGCGGGGACGGGCTTTCGAGCGATGCAGTAGTAGCCGCTCGCGGCGGGCCGCAGGTCGGCGTGCGACAGCTTCGCCTCCATCGCCCGGATCCCGTCGATCACGCTCGCGAACTCCGCCTCGCTCACCACGGCCTGGGCGCCGACGCTGCGCAGCATCCACTCCACGGTGTGGGCGATGCCGTCGTAGTAGTCCACCTCGACGATCTGGCACGACTTGAAGATCTCCTGGATCCCCCAGGGCGTCATGTTGAAGTAGTGGTGGGGCGCCGCGTGGAGCGGCTGCATGAACGCCACGTCGGCCACGATCAGTCCGCCCGGCCGGGCGACGCGGATCAGCTCCGCGGCGGCGACGAACGGGTTCGAGACGTGCTCGAACACGGCCTGCGCGAGCACGAGGCTGAACGTGTCGTCCAGGAACGGGAGCTGGTGGACGTCGCCGTAGACGTTCGCGAACTCGAGCGGCAGGTACTCCAGGTTGACGAAGCCGGGGCGGAGCCGGCGCCGCTCGCCGCCGCCGACCTCCAGGATCAGCTCGTCCTCGGGCACCGCGTCGATGGCCCGCTCGAAGATGTACATGTAGGGGTTGCCGAAGATCATCGCCTCGGGCGCCGGGAACGTCGCGTCGGCCACCGGTCCGGCCAGCACCACCTCGGCGACCAGGATCTCGGTCCCCGCGGACCGGTCGTTCTTCGTGCCCCGGGGCTGGAGCCGCAGGACGTGCTCCTCGAACCCCAGGTTGGACGCGATGGTGAACGGCATCACGAACCAGTGCTCGCTGTACAGGTCGGCCGTCCCCACGCGCCGGCCGTCGACGAAGAAGTCGACGATGCCGCTGCGGTCGTTCGTCACCAGCCGGACCAGGGCGTCGGTGAACCGCCCCCGGTACTCCACCGCGTCGCCGAGGGCGCCCCGCGACGTCATGAGGTGGTCGTCCCAGGGCGTCCAGTTGCCCACCAGGCGCAGTCGGGGGTCGTCGGCGGGGATCCGCAGCTCGCCGGGCGTCGCGATCACCCGCGGCTCGGGGACGCGCTCCGGGATCGCTCCGCCGCGCTCGTGGAAGTTCACGTGGAAGTCGCACACCTGCGCCGCGACCACCTCGCAGTCCGGGCACGGGACGTAGCCGCGCTTCACGCGGCCGTCCTCCGTCACGAGCTCGGGCACGACGCGGACGGGGGCGCGGCACACCGGACAGGCGATGCGATCGAGGTACGTCGCGTGGTCCCCGACCATGTCCGGCACGGCGATCTTCGTCAGCCCGGGCACGGGCGCCGCCGGCGGCGGCGCCTCGGCAAGCGCCGGCGCGGAGCCGTCGGTGGTCAGGGAGCCGGCCATGAGCTGCACGTAGTCACGGATGCCCGTCAGCTCGCGCTCCATCCGGGCGGCACGTTCCCGGTCCTCGTGCATGCGATACGCGATCCGCCGGTCGATCACCGTCAGGAGCGGCGCCGCCAGCCAGCGAAGGGCCGCACGCGCGCGGCTCGGAGTTGACATCGGGCGATAGGCTACGACTTCGGCCCCAACGCCTTCCGAACCTCAATCGAACAGGTTCATCTGGATCTCGGGCTTGGGGTGCTCCAGGCCCGAGAGGCCGACGCCGATCAGCCGGACCGGACGCGACTCGAGGTGCGACCGCTCCAGCGCGGCCCGCGCGGCCCGGAAGATGACGTCCTGGTCGTCGGTCGGGCTGGTCCGGCTGACCTGGCGGCTGACCAGCCGGAAGTCGGCGAGCTTCAGCTTGACGGACACCGTCCGGGCCCGGACCCCGTCCGTCCGCAGGCGCTCGGCCACGCGCTCCACGAGGTGCCGCAGCGCCTCCTCCAGCAGGTCGCGGTCCGACACGTCGTGGTCGAACGTGGTCTCGGCGCTGATCGTGCGGGCCGGGCGCGAGCCGTCCACCGGTGAGCGGTCGCGGCCCTGGGCCAGCCGCTGGAGCAGCGCGCCGCCGGTCCCCAGGACCTGCATCAGCCGCTGCGTCTCGTGGTTGGCCAGGTCCCCGACCGTGCGGATCCCGGCCAGCCGGAGCCGGTCCTCGGTCCGTGGCCCGAGGCCCGGGATCACGCCGATGGGGAGGGGGGCCAGGAAGTCGGCCTCGCTGCCGGGCTGGACCAGGACCAGCCCGTCGGGGCTCCGGCCGCTGCCGGCGATCTTGGCCACCAGCTTGCTGGTCGCCACCCCCACGCTCGCGGTCAGGCCCACCTCGGTGTGGATCGCGTACTTGATCCGGCGCGCCACCTCCTCGGGCGTCGAGGTGCCGTGGCGCGTGCGGGTGGTGACGTCCAGGTACGCCTCGTCGATCGCCACGGCCTCGATCCGCTCCGGCGAGGTGAAGCGGCGCAGGATGTCGTGGACCTGGCGGCTGGCCTCCCGGTAGCGGGCGTGGGCCGGCGCGACCACGACCAGGTCAGGGCAGCGCTCCTCCGCCTCCGGCAGCGGCATGTCCGCGCGCACGCCACAGCCGCGGGCCTCGTGCGAGGCCGCGATCACGACGGCCCGCCGCGCCCGTCCGGCGACCGCGACCGGCCGGCCCCGGAGGGCGGGCTCGTCGCGCTGGTGGACCGAGGTGTAGAAGGCGTCCAGATCGACGTGGAGGATGGTCCTTGGCCAGGTCTCCGCGCGACGCATGCTTGGCCGCAGTTTGCCACAACAGGTTGTGTCCGACCCCGGTATCTAGTACGCGTGCCGGTGCGTGACGAGCCTCACCGCGGTCAGGAGGACGATCTTCAGGTCCATCAGCAGGGACCAGTTCTCGACGTAGTAGACGTCGTAGAGCGTCCGGTCCACGATGGGCGCCGCGCCGCGCAGGTCGTTGACCTCGGCCCAGCCCGTCAGGCCCGGCCGCACCTGCTGGCGCTCCAGGTAGCGGGGCACCTCGGTCTGGTACCGCTCGTCGAAGAACGTGGGCTGGGGGCGCGGCCCGACCAGGCTCATGTCCCCCCGCAGCACGTTGATCAGCTGGGGCAGCTCGTCCAGGCTCGTCCGGCGCAGGAGCCGGCCCAGCGGCGTCACCCGGGGGTCGCCGGGCGTCGCGACGACGGGCCCCGTCAGGCGCTCGGCGTCGGGGACCATCGTCCGGTACTTGAAGACGACGAACGGCTTGCGGTGGCGGCCGATCCGCTCCTGGCGGAACAGGACGGGGCCGCCGGGGCTGGTCACCTTGATCGCCGCCGCGATCCCGAGCAGCAGCGGGCTCCCGATCAGCAGCCCG
>Ga0066661_10000345_pt1 | contig 15118 bp, 13 predicted proteins | sample GraSoiAngelo_110_FD_66454 | JGI IMG/M metagenome (GOLD analysis project Ga0066661, IMG submission 66454) | Grasslands soil microbial communities from the Angelo Coastal Reserve, California, USA - 14_0903_12_30cm | ecosystem: Environmental > Terrestrial > Soil > Grasslands | place: USA... | reverse complement strand
AGCGCGGAAGAATTACAGGAGCTCGAGAAATGTGATCCACTGAACTGCTGGAAAGATCAATTGATTGAAAAAGGTGTGATCAGCACCGCGGAATTCGCCAAGATCGACAATGAGATCAAGGAACGCGTGCGGCGAGAATATAGCGAAGCAGAAAAAGCAGCGGACCCTTCGCCTAACGAGCTTCTCGCTAACGTCACAAAATCGTCGCCCAAGATCGACAATGAGATTTTACCGCCGGGAAAATATCGGATCGGTGACACGGTGAACAAAACTTTGCGCGCCGGACTTAAGGAAGATCCGGGCCGGATTATTTTCGGCGAGGACATCGAGGATCCGAAGGGCGGCGTCTTTCGCTTAACGCAAAAGCTTTCCACCGAATTTCCGAAACAGGTTTTCAATTCGCCGCTCGCCGAATCGACCATTCTCGGGGTCGCCTGCGGTCTCGCATCCTACGGCAAGCGCCCGGTCTTCGAACTGCAGTTCATCGATTTCATTTACCCCGGCTTCAATCAGCTGGTTACAAACCTCTCGACGTTGCGCTGGCGCTCTTTCGGTAATTGGAAATGTCCCGCCGTCATTTACGCGCCGTATGGCGCTTATCTTCCCGGCGGAAGTTTGTGGCATAGTCAGGCGAACGAGGGCGTGCTTGCTCATTACCCTGGTTTGTCCGTCGTCATTCCGAGCACACCCGAAGATGCAGCCGGTTTGCTCTGGACCGCCATGCACCACGAAGATCCGGTAATTTTTTTGATTCCAAAACATATGCTCTGGGCCGAACGCGAATCGAAAGAGCCGGTTCGCGCCGTGCCGCTCGGCCAGGCTCGAAAACATCGCGACGGCAGCGACGTTACATTGATCGCGTGGGGCAACACCGTGGAGAAATCCCTCGAAGCGATCGCCAAGATCGACAACGGAGCCGGCGGGAGCCGAGCGACGTGGACGGGGAAGCCCGAGAGGGTTGACGAGCCGGGAGGCGAGTCAATCAATGGAGCAAGCGTCGAGTTGATCGATCTGCGTTCCATCGTGCCGTGGGACAAAGCGGCGATCGAACAATCGGTCCGCAAAACCGGCCGCCTCGTTGTCGTGCAGGAAGACACGGAAAATTGCAGCGTCGGGCAGATGATCATCACCCACATTGCCTCGCAACCGGAACTTTGGAACACGATGATTAGTCCTCCGGTTCTAGTAAGCAAGGCAAACGTCATGATCGGCTACAATCCGATTTACGAGTACGCCGCGCTGCCCGACGTCGAGCGCATCGTCGCCGCAATCATCAAATCTGTTTCGACAAGACACGAGCGAGCTGTTGTAGAGGCCGCTGTCCCCGGCGGCAAGAAAATGGAACCTGCCCATGTAGAGGCGGCTGTCCCCAGCCGCAAAGAAATTGAGCCTGCGCCTGAGGACACGCGCCTCTACACTCCTAAGATCGACATGAACAAAGGGCGCGCCCAAAGCATCACCGTCCCGGTCATGGGCGAAGGAATTCGCAACGCAAAAATCGTGTCGCTTCTCAAAAAACCGGGCGACGCCATTGCCCTCGACGATCCACTTTGCGAAGTCGAAACCGACAAAGCCGTCTACCCCATTGAATCATCATTCGCCGGCGTAATGGGCGAATGGAAAACGAAAGTCGGCGAGATCGTCGACATCGGCCAGGACCTTGGCACCATTCTCACCGGCGAACCTTCACTTGCAGGTCAATTTCAAGCTGCCACGAAAGAATCCCCCGGCGGCAAAACCGTTGTAGCTGCCGCTGTCCCGGCGGCAGAATCCAAACGCGAAACTGCGCAGCCAATTTCAAGATCGACATCTCCGGAAGCGGTAACTCGTGAGCCCGCGCTCTCGCCCACCATCACGCGCAAACTCAGTCGCGTCATTCCCGCGAACTTGCAGATCGACGCCCGCTGGGATTCCATCCGCAAAGCGCGCGACGTCGCGAAAAAGAAAAATGGCAGGAACGCCCCCTCGCCTTCCGTCATGATCGCGTGGGCAGTGGTGCGGGCGATGGAAAAACACGCGCCTTTTCGCCGGTTGATTTTGGAAGACGATCGCATCATCGAGACCGAGAATTTCGATCTCGGCATCGCGGTTGCAATTGAAGGCGACCGTCTTGCAACCGCAGTGATAACGGAAGCGAACAAGAAAAGCTGGCCCGAGTTCGTGAAAATTTACCACGGGACTGTCGATGCAACCCGCGGCGGCCGGGTCGATGCGATGAATGCGCCGGTTGTCATCACTAGCCTCGGCGCGTTCGGCGTAAAGGTCGGCGCGCCTATCGTCGTGCCGCCATCAGTCGGCACGCTCTTTGTCGGCACCGCCCATCGCGAGCTCATGCCAAACGGAAAGAAAAACGAAACTGCCGAAGTAATCACCCTCTCGCTCACGTTCGACCACCGTGTCGTCAACGGCGCCGGCGCAGCCAACTTCGTCCACGAAATCAAAGGACAGATCGAGAAGTTTAAAGTTCCTGGAGGAACGCGCGCTACGGCGTCCCATTAAATTAGGCGCCGACAGGGCAGCGTCCTGAGCGACCTACACGCGCTAAATTAAAAAATTTCATTTTTTCGGGAACTTCATCCCGCGGATTCCGTAGAGGATCAGTGAAGGGGGATTATGCCCTCGGGAGCTGAAACCAAAGCATTCAAAACGAAGAAAACTTATTGCGATGATTAATCCAAAAATAAGCTATCACGACCTCTCAGGCCTCCAATCCCTCCGATTCGGCGGGGCCATAGGCGCAAATGCTCAGAAACTCGATGAGGCGATCGGCAGTGGTCCGTCCGATCTTGCGGCCAGATACTTCGTGGTCAGACGAAAGGAAGCGCTAAAGAAGGTTTCGATAACGAAAATCGAGGAAGCAATCGGAACCGCTCGGGCCGTTCCGGACAAATTGGCAGAACTGATCGGGAAGCAGACGGTGGACATCCTGCGCTCCGAACAATTTCGCAGAGAAGCAAGCGCGTCGTTGCCGGCGCTGGAGCGATTTCCACGTTTGGAAGAGCGCCGCCTCGCCTTCGGCGCACGACGAGAGCCACCTCCACTGGGTACTCTTAACAGGCTCTCTCTGCAGGTTATCGCCGGCGTCGCGATCCAGCCACCGGGCACCGAGTTTTCACTGATCGGGACTGGCTGTATGCCGCCGATTCGCGATCAGGGCGACCGCTGGACATGTGTGGCATTCGCTACCTGCGCGGTAGTTGAGTACGGATTCTGCCGAACGCGAAATACTCGTTTCGATGCGTCGGAGCAGTTCCAGTATTGGGACACGAAATGCAATGATCCCGACGGCTACAACACGTTGGGGACATATCCGCACATTTCATTTAGCCGTGTAAAAACAGATGGCGTCTGCCGTGAGCAAACGTGGCCGTACAACATGCACGTTGACCCTCCGCAAAACGATCCAAATGGGCCCGCTGCTCGACCAGAGGCGAGACAGTTCCGTGTAAACGAAAGTGTACAGATCCAACGCCACCGCGACGTGCAGTTACTCAAATCGCACGTTCGCGGAGATTATCCGGTGGCGATTGCCATCCCAGTTTTTGATTCGTGGGCGAACAATCCCGCGGTTCACGATTCTGGGAACATTGGAATGCCGTTGCCGGGAGAAACGTCGGAGGCGGGGCACGCCCTCGTTTTAGTGGGATACGATGATGATGTCGATTTTCCTGGAGGAGGGTTTTTCATCATTCGGAATTCCTATGGCACGAGTTGGGGCGCGCAGTGTCCATTTGGAGCGGGCTATGGCACAATTCCGTATGGCTACATCGAGCAGGAGAATCTTTCGGCTTTTATCGTCCGGCTGTAGCACTGGCCTTATTTTTGCAGGTGATGCGGCCTTCCGCGTTGAATTAGTAAAGCACGGGCCGGATTGGGGCGACGCGGCGCCATGGCTGGTTGCACTGGGTGCCCTTGCCTTTTCCATTTACCAATTCTTCACGACCACGCGCGTGAAGCGTTTGGAATATTTGGACGGCCTCGCCAAAACGGTGCGCGATGAGCCGCTCCTACAGGTTGCCACGCAGATGCTGGACTGGGAGGTGCGCACAATTGAATTCAGGGCAAAACGTTATGTGTATAGCGTGACCATGTTAGAGCCGGCGCTTGGCGTTCACACTGCCCCGGCGTCTTCACCGAGCGCCGCAGCCGCGTGGTTACGTGGATTCAACGAAATCGAGACGTTGATTCGCGATGCTTTCGATGCGCTCTTCGGGTTTTTGGAGAATATCCAGTACGCCGTAGACCTTAACGTAATTACGCAGGATGACGTCTATGCCGCTCCTCTGTCTTATTACTTGGGTAAATTGTGCGAAAAAGACGAGTGGACCCACTGCGCTATTTGCCGATATCTCGCGGGATATGGATTCCCAAAAACCGAGCGGCTCTTGAGATATTATCGTGCACGATTCTCCCCCAAAATCGAACCGCTTACCGAGGACCAGATCCAAATCTGCAATAAGGATCTGGAATCGGAATTGCGAGCAGAAGAAGTCAGAAAAGCTGCGGAAATAAAAGGCCGGTAAGCGAAAAACGGACGTGGCCCTTTCGCTATTCACTCGTTATCCCGGGGGCGTGACGGCGCATCTCCGGGGCTGTGAGTCGCCTCATTTTTACTCCCCCTGGGCGAGAGGCTACGCGAGTTGTAAAACGCCGGATCTCTTCCGGCGAAAGCACGTCGCGTGCTCTGCGAATTAGTCTTTCCCATGTTTCGTCGCTGAAACCCAAGGCGTGTTGCAAACGCGATCCGGCGTTGTTCGCCGCCGCAAGTAGTTCTTCCGCCGTAGTAATGGAAAACCGCCTGCTTAGGTCCCGGAACACGTTCTCCGGTAAATCAGTCGGAATATCCGTCAAAGCATGGCCTGATTTCTTCACAAAGAACAATCGTTGCTTCCAAAGATTGAGTCAACGGCGTCGCCTCCTCTATTCCTCTATTAATTAATCCACTTCGGTGGACGCTTTTCGTTGAAGGCGGCGATGCCTTCGCGCGCTTCAGCGGATTCGCGGGCCTGCATGTGATGTTTAAGCGCAAGATCGACATCTTCTTTCACTGAGCTGGACCAAAGTTCTTCGATCAACTTTTTCGTTTGCGTGAGCGCGTTTGGCGCGCCTTGCAAAACGGAATCGGCAAACTTTTGCGCTTCACTCATCAAATCGTCTTTCGCGACGACGCGATTGACGAGACCGATTTCAAGCGCGCGCTTCGCGTCGATCAACTCGGAGCCGAGGACCAACTCGCGCATGATCCGTTCGCCCACTTGCCGGCGCAGGAAAGTCATGACCAAACCGGCGACCAATCCGCGCCGCACTTCCGGGTATCCGATTTTTGTTCTTTCAGCGGCGACGACAAAATCGCAGGCCGACATGATGCCGGCGCCTCCAGCTACCGCCGCGCCGTGGACGACGGCGATCGTAATCAAACGCGTTTGACTGAGCGTGATCAAAGTTTTTGCCACCAAGTCGGCTGTGATCTGCGCTTTTTTGGGATCGGCCGCTTCTTTCAAATCCAAGCCGGTGCAGAAAGCGACTCCGGCGCCGCGCAGAATGAGCACGCGTTCGTGCGGTTCATCCGAGGCGACTTTGATCGCCGCGGTCAATTCGTTCAGCAATTCAATCGTGAGTGCGTTACGCCGCTCGGGACGGTTGAGCGTGACAATGGCGATTTGGGGAGTTTGCCTTTCGATTAAAACAACAGGCATAAATCAGAGGTCAGAGGTCGATCTAAACTTGGAGGACGCCGGTGTGAAAGCGCGCTTTGGGAGTTGGGCGCGAGACGTATTGCAATAGTTGCATGAGCACGTCGCGCGTTCCGTGCGGTTGAATGATGGCATCGACCCAGCCGCGCGCGGCGCCGTAGCGAATGTCGGTTTGCTCTTCGTAATTCTGCTTCACTTTCTTGCGCAGATCATCGAGTTCCTCGTGCGTCGTCGTCTTATCGCCGCGATCTCGCGCCCGCGCGAGGATGGCGAAGACCGTGTCGGACGCTTGCGCCGCTCCCATGACGGCATAACGAGCGCCCGGCCAGGCGACGATAAATCTTGGATCGTAAGCCTTCCCACACATGGCGTAGTTGCCGGCGCCAAACGATCCGCCGACAACGACCGTGATTTTCGGCACAATAGAATTACTCACAGCGCTCACCAGCTTGGCGCCGCTCCGGATGATTCCGCTCTCTTCGGCGTCGCGGCCAACCATGAAACCAGTCACGTCCTGGAAAAAAATAATTGGAATGCCGGTTTGATTGCAATCCATGATGAAGCGTGCTGCTTTGTCTGCGCTATCGGCATAAATGACGCCTCCCATCTGAATGCCTTCCTTTTTCGTGCGAACCTGCAGCCGCTGGTTGGCGACAATGCCGACGGCGCGACCACCGATGCGCGCATAAGCAGTTACGATCGTCTTGCCATAAGCGGCTTTGTATTCGTCGATGGAGTTTGCGTCGACAATCGAGGCGAGCAGGTCGCGCGCGTCATAATTTTTTTGGCCATCGAGACTGACCAAACCGTAAACGGTTTCCGGATCTTTTGCCGGTTTGAAACTCTTATTGTCGATCTTGATTGCCTTGGTCGCGCCTGCTTCGGGCAAGAGCGCCACGAGAGAGCGCAGGCGTTTGAGACACGATGAGTCGTCCTTTTCAAAAAAATCGACCGTGCCGCTTATTTCCGCGTGCATCTGCGCACCACCGAGCTCTTCGGCATCAACGATCTGGCCGATGGCCGCTTTCACAAGCGATGGGCCGGCAAGATACAAACCGCTTCCTTTTGTCATCAGGATCTTGTCGCAAAGGACCGGCAGATAAGCTCCGCCGGCAACGCAGTTTCCCATGATGGCGGCAAATTGCGGGACCCCGGCCGCGGAGATAATGGAGTTATTGCGAAAGATTCGCCCGAAATCGTCTTCATCGGGAAAAATCTCGTCCTGCAGCGGGAGGAAAACGCCGGCGGAATCAACCAGGTAGATGATGGGTAGCGAGCATTCGAAAGCGATCCGTTGCGCGCGAATTAGTTTCTTGACGGTTTGCGGAAAGAACGCGCCCGCTTTCACGCTGGCATCGTTGGCAATGATCATGCAGGGAATTCCCACGACGCTTCCGATGCCGGCCACGCAACCGGCGGCAGGCACGTTTCCCCACTCCGAATACATTTTGTAAGCCGCCCAGAGTCCGACTTCGAAAAACGGTGAATCTTGGTCGAGCAGATGACCGATGCGTTCTCGCGCCGGCAAGCGGCCCATTTTGCGTTGACGTTCGTGGCCGCTTTTACCGCCGCCTTCGCGCAGCATGGCTTCCTCCGCCAAAATCGCTGCGCATCGATCGCGCAACGAATCGCTGGAAGATGTCGATCTACGGGACATAGCGCGAAGCACGCTTAATCTGCGGACGGGATTGAATCAAGCGTATGTAGTCGTCGCCCTGTGGACGATGCGATGCGCGTGTGGCTGGAAAACTCGCATTGCGCTTCGCACAGCGAAGCGGCTACAGCGATCAGTAAATGTCTCGCTCCGATGAATAACCGGAATCATCACGAATGGAACGTAGGCGAGCACGGCTCCCCCGTTCCGATTCTGGCCGATTGATCCGCTCGAGTGCAACTTTGACCAGCAGTGGCACGGCCGCCAGCGCGCCGATGGAAACGAGCGTAATGGCCGCAGCTTGCCGGACGGGACGCTTGATCTTGTCCGCCATCAACATTCCAAGCCCAAGGCCAAATGCAGTGCGGGTCAAGACGAGCAAACTGTCGAGCGGAAGCTGCTCGGGGGTTTTTGGAATGGATAACGGGGGAGACATCGCCTACGTTATACGTCTCGTTTTGGAAAAAGAAACGGGAAAATCTTCGCGGCCTGGGCGGACCCCGGACGGCGCTTATTTTTGCAATCGACATGTCCAATCCGATCTATGCGCTTGTTCTGGCCGGTGGAAGTGGCGAACGTTTTTGGCCGGTGAGCCGGCGCGGCCGTCCCAAACAACTGCTCCGACTCGTATCCAAAAGAGCGCTCCTCGAGGAAACGGTGGCGAGGCTCGATGGCTTGGTTCCTAGGGAGCGGATTCTCATCCTGATCAATGCGGAACAGGAAGCGGCTGTTCGCAAGCTGCTGGCCGGTTTTCCCAAGGAAAATATCGTGGCGGAGCCGACGAAGCGCGATACGGCTGCGGCCGTAGCGCTCGGCGCCGGTTGGGTCGCCGCGCGCGACCACGCTGCGACCATGCTCGTGCTACCGGCCGATCATGTCATTGCCAATCGGGCGGCGTTTCAAGAAACGTTGGCTTTGGCGGCAGAGACAGCGGAAGAAACAGGCGAGCTCGTCACGATCGGAATCAAACCGACATGGGCCTGCCCCGGTTTTGGGTACATCGAGCAGGGCGAGCCCGTTCGTTTGCGCGCACGCAATGATAAAGACGCAATTCATCGCGTGCTGCGCTTTCGCGAAAAACCCAATGTCGATCTTGCGGAGTCATTTTTGCGGAAAGGCAACTTTCGTTGGAATGCAGGGATGTTCGTCTGGTCCGTGCCGACGGTGTTGAGCGAATTCAATCGCCAGGCGCCGGAGCTGGCGGATTTCATTTCCCAGCTTCGCGCGCCTGGTAACTTTGAAAAAGTATTGCGCGAGCGTTTCAGCAAACTGCCGCGGATCTCCTTCGATTACGCGATCATGGAGAAAGCGGAGCGCGTTCTCGTTGTCGAAGCCAGCTTCGATTGGGACGATATCGGGAGCTGGAGGGCAGTGGCTAATTATTTTAAAAACGACGAGCATGGAAACGCCGCGAACTGCGCGGTCACGGCGGTTGATTCCAGCAATAACATCGTTTTCGGTCAGGAGGGGGCAACTATCGCGTTGCTTGGAGTGCACAATCTCATCGTCGTGCGAACGGGCGACGCCGTCCTGGTTTGTCACCGTCATCAAGCGGAAAAGATCAAGGACCTGATTGGCAAGCTTCCGCCCGAACTCCAATGAATGGGTTGCGGGCAACAAATCCAATTCTAGGAATCGATTTTGGCCGCGCGCGCATCGGAACGGCGATCTCCGATGAGTTGCTCCTGCTGGCGCATCCGCTCGAGACGATCCCGGCCAGTGAGCGGGCCGCAGCGCGAGTAGCGGAGATTGTTCGCGAAAGAAAGGTGGATCATGTCGTGGTGGGAATTCCGCGCCAGATGAAAGGCGGGATCGGTGCCGCCGCGATCGAAACCCTCCAGTTCGTGGAAAAGCTTCGCGCGAATCTGCCTTGCGCGGTCGTCACGTGGGACGAGCGGCTGACGACGGTGGCGGCAAACCGGGCGTTGCGCGAAGCGGGAAAGAAAGCGCGCGCGACCCGCGGCTATGTCGATCAAGTAGCGGCGCAAATGATTTTGCAGGGATATCTCGATCGACGCCACGAATCGGCAACTGCTGAAAAGATGCGGCGGTAAACAGGAATGTCGCGACGCTTGAAATTGATCGTCGCGTACGACGGAAGCCAGTTTGCGGGATGGCAGAGCCAATCTCATCGCAACACGATTCAGGATTATCTCGAGCGCGCCTTCGAGCGTGTCGGCGATAAGCGCGTCCGGGTCCACGGCGCTGGTCGGACCGACGCCGGAGTTCACGCGCTCGCGCAATGCGCCCATGTCGATCTTGCCACCAATAATTTATCGGCAGTGCGCTGGACCAGCGCGCTCAACTCGCTATTGCCGCCCACCATACGGGTGCTCCGATGCCGTTATGTGCCGAAGCATTTCCATGCACGTTTTTCCGCCAAAGGAAAAATGTATCGCTATAGAATCTGGTCCGCTGCGGTACTGCCGCCCCTTGAATTCGGGCGCGCCTGGCATGTAGCCGCACCGCTCGATTTCGAAGTTCTGAAGGCAGGAGCGAACTACTTCGTTGGCACGCACGATTTTGCTGGATTCGCAGCGATTCGCGGCAAGCCATTAAAGAGCACAGTGCGGACGATTAATTGGGTGCGAGTCGGTTTCAACGGTCCTCGCGTTACGATCGAGTTCGACGGCGACGGCTTTCTCTACAAAATGGTTCGACTGATCGTGGGCTCACTCGTGCATTGCGCGCTTGGCAAATTACCCATTGAGGAGATTACGGATCGGTTAGCGTCCGGTCGAACTGGGCAGGCGCGTTTTGCAGCCCCAGCCGAAGGGCTATTTCTCGTCCGAGTGCGGTACTGAGATTGCTTCATAGCATCCGCCTGACTTGTCAGGCACGGGAGGTTCGGATTGGCAAAAGACCTGCTTTTCTAGAAATTATAATGAGCCAGTCCCAACCGCCTCAAGATAAAGCAAAGGAAAAACGGGCGCTTTTCGGCTCTTTTCGCCGAAGCGGCGCCTGGCTTTTTAGTCTTCCCGCCGCCCTCCAGCAAGAAGTACCGGTCGATTCGCCCGGAACCATCACTCAGCCAACTACCGGAACCGGCCGAGTGCTAGTGGTCGATGACGATAAAGCCATTCGCACCATCGCGCATTTCGCACTCACGCCTCTCGGTTATCAAGTGATGCAGGCCGAAACTGCTTTGCAAGGGGTCAATCTTTACCGCGAGAAATTCGAAGCGGGAGAACGCTTCGACGCAGTGATTCTCGATCTTACTCTCCCCGGCGGCATGGGCGGAAAAGAGGCTCTGGAAAAATTAATCGAGATCGATCCGACTGTGAACGCGATCGTTTCCAGCGGTTACGCGACCGACGCAACCAGGAGCTGCTATCAAGACTTTGGCTTCCGCGGCGTGCTCGCGAAACCTTACGAAATAGATGAGCTCGGCAAAATCGTCCGCGACGTGATCAGCTCGAGCCACGCCAACCTCATTCCCGATCATCAGATACATGCCGTCGGTTGAATGATTCGCCTTCGGGGCGAAGGCGAATTATTTACCGCCGCGTCAATCATTCGGCTCATTCGCCTTTAAGCGCGGCAACAACTGTTCGAGAATCGTTGCAACTGATTCATCGACGCTCTGACGATCCGTGTGCACGACGATTTCCGCATCCTTGGGAGCTTCGTAAGGCGCATCAATCCCGGTAAATTCGCGAATCTCGCCTGCACGCGCCTTTTTGTAGAGATTCTTCGGATCGCGCGTTTCGCAAACGTCCAGCGGTGCATCGACAAATACCTCAATGAACTCGACGTTGCCCTCCAGCGCGATCTCGCGCGCGCGTCGCCGGTCCACTCGATAAGGAGAGATGAATGCCGTGATCACCACCGCGCCGGCGTCCGCCATTAGTCTGGCGACTTCACTTACTCGGCGAATGTTTTCCACTCGATCTTCGGGCGCAAACCCCAGATTTGCATTTAGACCGTGGCGGACGTTGTCGCCGTCGAGCACGTATGTCTGCATGGCGCGATTGAAAAGCTCGCGCTCGAGCGCCTGCGCGATTGTCGATTTTCCAGCGCCGGATAGACCGGTGAACCAAACTACCGCGCCGCGATGTCCGCTCCGCAGCGCACGTTCGCCGGCCGTAATTTTTCCCTCGCTCCAAAAAATGTTTTGGCTCTTTGCCACACTGCGATCGGTGTAAACACCGCCGGAAATCGTGCCGCCGCCGCAGATTTCATCGTCGTCCACGATGACAAACCGGCCGAGATTCGGGATACGATCATGATTGTCAATCACGAGCGGCCCGCGTGTTTCAATCATGAGCCGGCCTACGTCGTTTCGCTCCAACTGCTCGTGCTTGTCGATCTTCGTTTCTAACGTCGACGAATTCATCACCTGCTCGATCGATACGATTTGGCATTTCACCTCCTGCGTCGCCAGCCGCAGATTGTAAGGACGACCGACGCGCAACGGCTCGCGCACGATCCAGAAAAGATCGGCGTGAAAGCGATTCGTCTCGATCGGAGTGTCCGTTTCGTGCGACGCGACATAACCGCGCTCAATAAAGATTTGCTCACTCAACGTGATTCCAATCGAATCTCCGGCGATGGCCGCCCCATCCCCGGGCGCGTTCCATCGCTCGATGCTTGCGACCATGGAAGATTTGTTCGCCGGCGAGAAAACGAGCTCGTCCCCCACCCTTAATGTACCCGTTTCGATCCGGCCGGCCACGATGCGGCGTTCGTCAAAACGATAAACATCTTGCACACAAAATCGCAGCGGAAGATCCACATCTGCCTTGCGTACCTCTAACAAGTCGAGGGCTTCCAGGAGCGTCGGCCCATCGTACCAAGCGATCTTTTCGCTTCGACTCGCCACGTTCTCGCCTTGCCGGGCCGAAGCCGGAATGAACGCGCGCGCTTTCAATGAAAGACCGACAAGAAAATTCTTGTACTCGCTTTCGATCTCGCTGAAACGCTTTTCGGAATAATTCGCAAGGTCCATTTTGTTGACGACAACAAGGATTTGACGAATTCCGAGCAAGCCAAGCAAGTATGCGTGCCGCCGGCTTTGTTCGCGCACGCCTTCGTTCGCTGCGATTACCAAAATAGCCGCATCGGCGCGCGATGCGCCCGTGATCATGTTCTTTAAGAATTCCTTGTGACCGGGCGCGTCGATGATGACGTAGTTGCGTCGCGCCGTTCGAAACGGAATCTGCGTCGTATCGATCGTGACGTTCTGCTTTTGCTCCTCGAGCAGGGCGTCGAGCACAAAAGCAAACTCAAATTCCATCCCTTCCGCCGCGCACGCCTTCTTCACCATGTCGATCTTTCCTTCCGGCAACGAGTCCGTGTCGTGCAGAATGCGCCCGATGAGCGTGGACTTGCCGTGATCAACGTGGCCGACGAAGACGACCTTCAGCGGCACAGCCGCCGCAGAAACCGGAACGCGGATACCGGATACCGAATAGGCTTCTTGAGTCACGTTAAGATGATTTGCTAAATCCGTTTGCCTTTGCGCGCAGTCTTGATCGAAGAAATCGTAACCGCGAGGATTTCATTTGCCTCGTCCTGAAGCGCAGAAGTGCGCTTCTCGGAAAGCAACTCAAGCTCCACCAGAACCTCGATCCAGTAAACCGCTTCGTCGCATTCTTCTTCAACGATCCCCATCTTGGCCACGAAGTCTGCACGTGATCTGCTTCGTATCGCAGCGCGATAATTTGCCCCGACTGAAGTTGCAGCCCGGATGAGTTGCTTCGCAATGATTTGCGCGACAATCGTCTGAGGAAGGGATTCGGCCAACCGGATAGAGCGGATCCCGAATTGAAAAGTGCGTGTGCGAAATTCCGCGCGGGTCATTGCCGATTCTTTCCGGTATCCAGTATCCGCTTCCCGGTTTTCATAAAATCTTTCCGGTTTCCGGTATCCGCTTCCCGGTTTTCATAAAAATCCCTTCGCCCTTAACTTTTGCATCGCATTCCGCTCATGATGGTCCTGCGCGCGGCCAGCCCGCTCGGTTGTCTTTGTCGCCTCCAGTTCCGCGATGATTTCCTCGATTGTTGCCGCCGTGCTCTTGATCGGGTGCGTAATCGGGCTGCAGCCTAACGAACGAAATCGTTTGCCGTTGCGCGCGAAATACATTTGCGGGATCGGAATATTCTCGCGCTGGATGTAGCGCCAGATGTCGACCTCGGTCCAGTCGAGCAATGGTTGCACGCGAACGTGCTCGCCTTTCGCTGCCGAGGTCACGAATTGTTCCCAGAATTCCGGCGGTTGATCTTTGTAGTCCCATTCGAACTGCGCGTTGCGCGCCGAAAAATATCTCTCTTTTGCGCGCGTGGGATCTTCGTCACGGCGAATTCCTGTGATGAGCGCGTCCCATTTGTATTCGGCAAGAACCTGCTGCAGCGCAACGGTTTTTAATTCGTGTGTCACCGTCACCGGATCGTGCGTCTCGTAACCGATGCCGCGCTCGCGCGCCTCGGTGTTGATTTTAACGATCAGATTGAGATTGTAATGCTTCGTCGCCCATTCGCGAAACTTCAGCATCTCGGGAAATTCGTAGGTCGTGTCGATGTGCAGAAGTGGGAACGGCACTTTCCCAAAAAAAGATTTGCGCGCCAGCCAGATGAGAACGTTCGAATCCTTCCCCATCGACCACGGCATGGCGATGTTCTTGAAGGCGTGATACGCCTCGCGAAAAATAAAAATGCTTTGGTTCTCGAGCTGATCGAGATGCGTGCGGGTGGTTGAAGTCATCGCTGCGTCGGGAGCCGTTCTATACAATCGAGAACATCCCTCCGCAATGCGCGCTTCGTAGCGTCAGCGCGCTGCGCTGACCGGACGCCGCAGGGGCGGCGTCCCCTACCTGTTATCGATCTTGCGTGCGGCCTTTTCTCTTGCGTGCGCACCTCGCGACTTTAGTGTTTTGCCGTGCTGGAAGTTTTGCCCACGGCTTACGATTCAAAAATCGAAGGCAACGTGATTTTCACGCGCTTCGACGCCGCTTTAAACTGGGTGCGCAAAAATTCGCTCTGGCCGATGCCGATGGGTCTAGCCTGTTGTGCGATCGAGTTGATGGCGACCGCCGCGTCCCGCTTCGACATCTCGCGGTTCGGCGCCGAGGTCATGCGTTTCTCGCCCCGTCAATGCGATGTGATGATCGTCGCCGGCACGGTCACGTACAAAATGGCGCTGGCCGTAAAGAGAATCTACGAGCAGATGCCCGAGCCGAAATGGGTCATCGCCATGGGCGCGTGCGCTTCCACCGGCGGCATGTATCGCTCCTACGCTGTCCTGCAAGGGATCGATCAATTGTTGCCTGTCGATGTTTACATTTCCGGTTGCCCGCCACGCCCGGAAGCGTTGCTGGCCGGCCTGATGAAGTTGCAGGAAAAAATTTCGCGGGAGCGCTCGTTTAGAAATCAAAAGCCCGAACTGCTCAAGAAACTCGAGGACGCGCTGCCATGACCGGACAGGAAGCGCTCACTTCGCTGAGCGAATCATTCGGCGAGAAAATTCACAACAAAAGCGAGTTTCGCGGTGAAACGACCTACACGATCCTGCCAGGCGATCTGCGTGAAGTGGCAGAATTCTGCCGCGACAATCTCTCCTTCGATTATTTGATCGATATTACCAGCATCGACAATTTCGGCGAGGAACCGCGCTTCGAGATTGTTTACGAGCTTTACTCGATGACGCTTGCCGTCCATTTGCGCTTGAAATTGCGAGTGTCTGAAGATGTCGGCGCAGTCGATACTATTTCCGACATTTGGCCGACCGCGAATTGGCACGAGCGCGAGATTTACGACATGATGGGAATCAAATT